>Ga0213823_1000128_pt1 | contig 79943 bp, 68 predicted proteins | sample MC6MC0907MG_FD_179887 | JGI IMG/M metagenome (GOLD analysis project Ga0213823, IMG submission 179887) | Enriched soil aggregate microbial communities from Iowa State University, Ames, United States - MC6-MC0907-MG | ecosystem: Environmental > Terrestrial > Soil > Unclassified | place: USA: Iowa... | reverse complement strand
ATGTATTAGGCACGCCGCCAGCGTTCGTCCTGAGCCAGGATCAAACTCTCCATAAAAGAAATTTGATTAGCTCAAATTGTTTTGCTGGCATCATGTTTGATGTCCAAAATTGTGTTTCGTTCACTAGTAAAACTAGCTACTTAAAACTTTATTGATTACGTTTTGCTTGTTCAGTTTTCAAGGTTCATTTACTAGTTACACTAAGTAACTTTTTATAATTTAACATAATGTTAACTCGTTGTCAACTGCTTATGTTAATATTTTTTAAGTTGTTCGTTTATTTCGTAACAACGTGTTTAAATATATCATCATAAATTTAAGTTTGCAAGTGTTTCATTAAAGTAAAACTATTCGCATTATTTAAAACCGAGTTTCTTCTATATAAATGTAAAAATAATACCTTCTTTAATTTTGGATCAACTCAATAAAAAACACCTTTAATTGTTAGCAACTTACTAACAATTAAAGGTGTCTGTTTAACTAACGTACCCAAATGAAGTATGCAAGGAAAACAAAGAATAGACCATACATCATTGGGTGAATTTCTTTTTTACGACCTGCTAATAACATTGTAATTGGGTAGAATACAAAGCCGATTGCAATACCAGTAGCAATTGAATAACCAAGTGGCATCATTAATACTGTAAAGAATGCAGGTACTGCTATTTCGAATTTGTCCCAATCAATTAAGCGTAAGGACGATACCATTAGTACCCCTACGATTACTAAAGCTGGAGCAGTAACTGCTGGTGTTACCACTGCTAGTAATGGTGAGAAGAATAATGCAACTAAGAACAGTACTGCTGTTACGACTGCTGAAAATCCTGAACGAGCGCCTGCAGCAACTCCAGAAGTTGACTCTACGTACGCTGTTGTTGTTGACGTACCAAATAAAGAACCGATAGTTGTTGCTAGTGCATCTGCCATTAAGGCCCGTCCTGCACGCGGTAATTTATTATCTTTTACTAAACCTGCTTGTGTCGCTACAGCCATTAAAGTACCAGCTGTATCAAAGAAATCAACAAACAAGAATGTTAACACTACTACTAAAAACTTCACGTTAAATAATGTACCGAAGTCACCAAGTGGTTCTAGTGCTACCATGAATGTAGAATCTACACTTGGAATAGCTGATACAACGGCTGTCGGAGGATCAATGATACCTGTGATCATCCCAATAACTGCAGTAATCACCATCCCTAAGAAAATACCGATACTGCGCAATTTAATAATAAGAATAACTGAAAGAATAATTCCGAATACCGCTAATAATGTAGCGCCTGTGAAACTTCCTAAAGTGACTAAAGTAGCTGGGCTATCGACAATGATCCCTGCTCCTTGTAAACCAACAAAAGTTATAAATAAACCAATACCTGCAGATACTGCATATTTAAGTTGTACTGGTATAGCATTAATAACAGTTTCGCGGATACCAGTTAAAGATAAAATAATAAAGATAATCCCTGAGAAGAACACGCCTGTTAAACCAGTTTGCCACGGAATACCGTATGCTCCGACTACAGTAAATGCAAAGAATGCATTTAACCCCATCCCAGGAGCAAGTGAAATCGGGAACTTAGCGAAAATCCCCATAATCAAAGAACCGACTGCTGCTGCTAATGCTGTTGCTACGAAAACAGCACCTTTATCCATTCCTGCATTTTCTAGAATACCTGGGTTAACAGCTAGAATATATGCCATTGCAAGGAAGGTTGTAATACCGCCTATTATTTCGCGGCGATAATTAGTTCCTAATTCATCGAACATGAAATATTTTTTCATTATCAAAAAATCCTCCGTGTGGTCGTCTTCAATATCGAAAACAAAAAAGACACGCTGACTACTCTACTAGTCGCATGTCTACGATATATTTCATCACAATTAGTGTGTGAAACAAATTAGTGTTTATACATTTATGTATAAACCTAAATCGTAGTCAAGTTATTTACGGTAACTTGGTAGAAACTCACGGGCCTTATCCCCGACATTATACGACGACGTATTTAATTTACATTCGTAATATATCATTTCGTTTTTTAGATTTCAACCCTATTTCCGAACATTTTTCTAAAAAGAAATACGAAAGTTCGTGTAAAATTCTTATTTAATGTTCAGGTTCTATTAAATGTATTACTAAAGAGGCTTTGTACTGAACATTTCAGCAATTAGTTTAAAGAAAAAATCCCCTAGAAATTCTAGAGGATCCTTCTTTTGAACTTATGTTTTAACTCATCACTTTTCTTTGCAAGACTTGAATTCTTTTTTCTAATTTTTCTTTCCAATCTTCTGCTAATGCATCTACTGCTTGTATTTGTTTCATAGCGATTGCATCATTGTTTTTGAAGTACACTTCATTGCAATACAAAACAGAGATACGTGCAGGATGCTTTTCTACAAGCTCAATTGTTGAATCTGCACAGATTGTCCCTTCTTCAAGTACACGCGCAAGGAAACCTGTATAGCCTGTTTCGATTAAACGTTTGAGTAATGTGTTTGCCTCGGTATATCTATCAATCGTACTACATGGAATACGTCCCTGTGTAATTTGAATGACAGCATCTCCAATTTTATAAATATCACCAATACAAACATCTGATTCTAACATATTTGTTACGGTTAAATTTTCGCCAAATGCAGCAACGGGTAACGTTTTTCCAAGTTCCTGTTCCCATTGTATGTAATGCTCCGCAGGATATAAACAAACTGCTCGATCAGGGCCACCGTGATGTTTTTTATCTGCCACATCATCCCCTTCAAAGCCTTGAGAGGACAAATAAACTTCTTGCACTCGTTGCTTTTCAATCCCTGTAATCATTGAACGTCCTTTACTATCAACCAACTCTTTTGGCATCCCAACCGTTAATGTATGAATCATTGGTTTATTTTTCTCCATTTAAATCCCCCCTAATCTGAATAGTATAATTTCTTGTGCATTCATTTAGTTTACTACATACAACACTTTACCAGCAATTTTTGCAGTTGAGATACTTCATTAAGCCATAAATTCAGAAGGAAATAAATCAAAAAAAGCCCTAAAAACCTCTCAGGGCTTTTAGGGCTTTTGCTATTATTCCCACTCAATCGTTGCTGGTGGCTTAGATGTAATATCATACAGCACACGGTTCACATGTTTTACTTCGTTTACAAGGCGGACGGAGATTTTCTCTAGTACATCCCAAGGAATACGTGCCCAGTCAGAAGTCATACCGTCGATAGATGTAACGGCACGGATACCGATTGCATAGTCATACGTACGAGCATCGCCCATTACACCTACTGAACGGATATCAGGTAATACCGTGAAATATTGCCAAATGTCACGATCAAGGCCAGCTTTTGCGATTTCTTCACGTAGAATGAAATCAGATTCGCGAACGATTTCTAATTTTTCTTCTGTTACTTCACCAAGAACACGGATACCTAATCCAGGACCTGGGAACGGTTGACGCCAAACGATTTTTTCGTCTAGTCCAAGCTCTAAGCCTAGCGCACGTACTTCATCTTTAAATAAAGTTTTCAGTGGCTCAATTAGTTGGAATTGCATATCTTCAGGAAGACCACCAACATTATGGTGTGATTTGATTGTTTGTGCAGTTGAAGTACCAGATTCAATAATATCTGTGTAAAGAGTTCCTTGTGCTAAGAAATCCATACCTTCAAGCTTAGATGCCTCTTCATCAAATACATAAATGAATTCATTACCGATAATTTTACGTTTTTTCTCTGGATCAGAAACCCCAGCAAGTTTGTCCATGAATCGTTTACGTGCATCAATTTTAATAAGATTCATGTCAAAGTCTTCTGTGAATGTTTTCATTACTTGTTCAACTTCGCCTTTACGGTTTAAGTTGTGGTCTACGAACATACAAGTTAATTGATCGCCTATTGCTTTATGGATTAACACCGCTACCACTGATGAGTCTACACCACCAGAAAGTGCACATAATACTTTTTTATCGCCAACGATTTCACGAATTTTTGCAATTTCAAGCTCAATGAAGTTTGCCATTGACCAATCGCCTTTCGCTTCGCAGATGTCGAATACGAATTGACGTAATAGATCATTACCATATACAGAGTGACGTACTTCTGGATGGAATTGTACAGCATATAGTTTACGTTCAACGTTTGCCATTGCAGCAATCGGACAAGATGCACTAGTTGCGATGACTTCAAATCCAGCTGGAACTTCTGTTACATGGTCACCATGGCTCATCCAAACGATTTGTTCTGTAGGTAATTCACCAAATAATTTGTTTGGTGTTGTTACTTGAATTTCGGCTTTACCATACTCGCGTGTTTCAGCACCTTCAACTTTACCGCCGTTTGTATGGGCCATTAATTGCATACCATAGCAAATACCTAAAATCGGTAAACCTAATTCGAAGATAGCTGGATCCACATGAAAGGCATTTTCATCATAAACAGAGTTTGGACCACCTGAGAAAATAATACCTGTTGCGTTCATATCTTTAATTTCTTCTGCAGTTACCGTATGTGGATGTAATTCACTGAAAACACCAAATTCACGAATACGACGTGTAATTAATTGGTTAAATTGGCTACCGAAGTCTAGTACAACGATTTTTTCTTGCTCTTTTAATAAAGGGCTAGCTGTCAAAATTTCCACCTCTTCTATTATTTTTAAAGGATTTTTCATGTGTTCAAAGAAAAACGCGAAGAAAGTAAAAAAACTTTCTACGCGTTCATAAGCTCTAGAATATTGATAAAGGCGAATGCGTAGCAAAGTAAAGTGATTTACTATACTTTTCACCTAACGAAAACATCCGCCTTCATAGAGAAATCATTTAAGGTGATTTCGTAGAAACATCCGAACCCTATTATCGAACTTATATGAAAGCAATCCTTGCATTTAATTTTTTTCATTTTACTCTTTGTCTACGTTAAAATCAACTGATAGTGCGATTGATTAAATATTCCCAACTTTCTTTCAGCTTCACAAAATCAACATCTTCTTTGTCTTTCCCATAAATATGTTGCTCGTAGACTACCGTCAGCTTTTGCATTTCATCTGTTTCTAATGCTGAATCTACACGCTCTGCGAATGCACTTAACGTTTCTCCATCTTTTCTGCGCAAACCAATACGAGATAATTGCTTCACTAAAACATGGTAGGAAGAATCGAAATTTGACCAATCCGCTACTTTTTTACGGTATGCTCGAACATGCATCTTAGGAATCCACGTTTTACGCTGTAAGAATAAAGAAATACCTGTGATTATTAATAATACAACAATTATCACCCAAACATAGGCAAACTTTTTCATCCATAACCACATTGCATCAAAGCTAAATGTTGATTTTGTCTGTTCCTTCTCGGTTACCTGTTCTTGCGGTTGTGGCTGCTCGGGTTTTCGTTCTGGCTGCGCCACTTCCTCCTCATCAGACGCATCTAACGGAATATCATAATCGATGTTAACATTCCCAGAAAAGCCGATTGTAGGCTCAAACTCCATCCATCCCGTTCCAGGTATAAAAGCTTCTACCCATGAGTGTGCATTGTCATTCGTGATGCGATATTCGCGTAATCCATCTGACACAGGTCCTGCAGTCCCAGGTGCAAAGCCTTTCACCCATCTAGCTGGGATTCCTACTGAGCGTAAAAGTACCACCATTGAAGTGGAGAAATTATCACAATACCCAACTTTTGTATCGAACAAAAATTGATCGACATAATCCTGATTTTCACCAGGAATGGCAGCTTGCGTTTTATCGTACTTAAAACCATTTGTTCTAAAATAACTTTCTACAGCCTTAATTTGTTCATAAACCGTATCTTTCTTTTGCGTTATTTCAGACGCTAAGTCCCTTACACGCTGAGGAAGTTGGTTAGGTAACTGCAAAAATCGATCAAAGGAAGAATCCATTGTTTCAAGTGTTGCTGGATATGACAATTGGAGCTGCTCCATACTATAAACAGGCTCACTATAAGACAATGAATAGTTTGATAATGATTTCGATTCCCCTACCTGTTGTTCTATATTCATTCTTTCAGTCTGCTCATCTTGAATAAATAAAGTGGAATCTTGAGCCGAAACAGAAAGCATACCATATGTTTGAATTAAAAATGGCATTGGAACAGCAATATCTAATTGAATCTGACGTTCACTTTCGGGCGGCCCTACTTGTAAAGAAGTCAGAATAGGTGTATTTGACTCATAAACATTTTTCCCAAAGTTCCCCTCTGAAACAATCCAACCTTTTGACGTATACGTATCTTTTGTTTCAATACGCCAATAATGACGATCACGGGAAGAGGCTGTGAATATTAAAGTATTATCTCCTTGGAACGGACCACCTAACTGACTATCATCCTGGCTATAACCAACTGATTTTTGACCATTTCCATTTCCGTCTTGTCCAGTAACCCCTTGGATAAACGGCACCGGATCTGCCCATGTTGGCCCAGTCTTTGGTAAAAAGTATGCTACAGAACTAACGAGTAATACAGATACTAGCATGGGAATAGCAATTTTCCATTTTTCCATTACCGTACTTGTAGTTTCTACTTGAAGCCATAGGCGCTTGACAAAAAGAACACCTGTCATGATTAATCCTAAAACAACAACTTTTACAATTGCCGCTTTACCATCATAGTCACTAAATGTATCCAAAGTAGCAATAAAGAATACGGTCATGGCAAAGAAGTAGAATATATTTTTTCGCACCGAAACCCAATGGTGAATTAAATAGACCAGCATCCAAATCAATACAAGAAATAACACTGTTCTGAAAACATCTGAAACCTGTCCAAAGTCACCTGTTAAAATCGTGGCCATGTTCCCTCTCCATTCGGCCAATAAAAAAGGCAATGTATCACCAGATAATACAGGACTAGGGCTATAGATAAAAACGACAAACCAGGTAATATAACCAAACTTCACTAATCCTGATAGTAAAGGATGTACGCGGAAAAGACTTAGCGCTAAAGACATACCGATAAACACTAAGAAAAAATGCATCCCACCTGTATTCGTTAATTGCATAATGGGAATAAGCCATTCACGCAAAATGAAAAATACAATAACATAAGCTATGGCTAATTCTAAAAATTCTCCTAATGATTGCTTCACGGTCTTATCACCTCCGTGAATAAATGATAGAAATCTGCTGGATTTACATAAATAACTTGTATATGTTTATACCGCATCGCAAGCTCAGATTGCACTGGTGGCTGCTTTGCCACTACAAAACAAATACAGCTTTTCACTATATTCGCAAGAGTATGTAGGGATTCATCTGAAACATCATTTGTCACATAAAGCAGTGTTGCAATTTGCTTAAAGGCTTGTTGGTCATGAAATCGAAACTTGACATTCTCTGTAGGTTTTATCGCAGCTAAATGATACATGACTTGATCTAAATGCTTGTCACCCTGTATAGCTGGGAATACTTTCGTCATTGCTCCAGCAGAAATAAATGTTAAATCTCCTCGTTCCTGAACGATCATTTGTAGCATTGAAGCTACTAACTCCACTTTTTCTTCAAACATCGAGGATTTTGTAGCGTCTAGCACTAACATTAGTTCAGATGATTGTCGATCCTCAAATTCCTTAGACTGTAACTTTTGTGTACGTGCAAATGATTTCCAATGAATCCATGAAAAACGATCTCCTGGAACGTACTCTCTTAATCCAACAGCCATCGATGTGTCCTTCACAATAGAGTATGGTGACATCATCGGGCCAACATCATATTTTGTTTGAAGCGCAGCATATTTCATCTCTTGTACTCTTGGGTAAACTAAAATAGTTTGGTCCTTTTCTGCTACGACAACCTTTTTAGCCCAGCCAAAAAAATCATAGAAAACAATTGTAACACCTAGGTAGCGATGTTCACCACGTGGCATATTTTCCAATTCATATTGCCAGCTAAAGGTCTTTTTAAATCCAACGAACTTAATGGCATTCGCATTTTGTATTTTAGCTTGCACTAATCCCTCACTATCCACAAGTTCCTCCATTACGATATAGGCAAATGGAAAACGTGTTTTACGTTCTATCGTAATAAGCACCTTCGCTGATTGACCTCGTTCTATATGAATCGGGTCAATCTTGCGTTCGATTAGTAAAATATCTTCTCTAACGACAAAGAAAATGAATGCATATACTAAAAATGGGCTAACCGTAAAAAATACAAACCAGCTCACAAACCCACCTTGGAACATTGCATAACAAAATGTTACGATCATCAAGAAAGCGATTAATAGGAAATGTTTACTTTTTTCTACAAAAGCTTTCCATTGCCTCATTGTTCTGCAAACCTCTTTGTCGGAACTGGTGTTTTAGCAATGATCCGCTGGATAATTTCGTCTGCTGTCACGTTATCATAGCGTGCATCTGGTTTTAAAACTAAACGATGGTTAAAAACAAATGGCACTAAATATTGAACATCATCAGGGGTAACATAGCTTCGTCCTTTTAAAAATGCGTAAGCTTGAGAAGCTTTCATTAGCGCTATTGTGGCACGTGGACTCACACCTAAATAGACATAATTATTTTCTCTTGTTAGGGTAGCAAGCTCCACCATATAATTTTTAACAGAATCTTCTACATACACACCTTGAACAAGTTCCTGTAATTCGATTAATTGCGCTACCGATAATACTGCTTCGATTTTTTCAATGGCTTTACCATTCTCAGCTCTTCGTAAAATTTCAACCTCTTGCCCCCTAGATGGATAGCCCATTTTTATCTTTAAGAGAAATCGATCTAGTTGTGCTTCAGGTAAAGGATAGGTACCTTCATGTTCAATCGGATTTTGTGTAGCCATCACAAAAAATGGCTGATTGATCATCAGCGTTTTCCCATCAATTGTAACAGAAGCCTCTTCCATCCCCTCTAACAACGCTGATTGAGTTTTCGGAGACGTTCGGTTAATTTCATCGGCTAATACAACATCCCCCATGATTGGTCCTGGACGAAATTCAAACTCCATTGTCTTGGGATTATAAATAGAAATACCGACTACATCTGATGGCAATAGATCTGGCGTAAATTGAATACGCTTAAATTGTGCATCAAACGATTTTGCAAGTGCTCGCACCATCATTGTCTTTCCTACTCCAGGTACATCCTCCAATAAAACGTGTCCCCTTGCTAATAATGCGACAATACTGAGCTCAGCAACTTCTCTTTTACCAATCATTACTTTTTCTATATTTTCTAAAACATTCTGTATTTGAGCATACATTAATCGAAAAGCCTCCCATTCCATCAAGCAATTGTGTGAATTGCAAGCAAACTTAATCTAAGCATAGCGAAATCTGTCTTGTAAAACAATTATCTGAAACTTCTACTTCCTACGAACATTCATAAAAAAGGCTTGTTTGATAACATCCAAACAAGCCTAATCCTTATTATATAACGTCATTAACCATTAGAATGTTACAAATTCAATCTTTTTAACCATATTTCTTCTAAAGATGTAGAATTTTCTTGCAAGAAAATTTCAGATATCGCCCCAGAAATGATAATTTCACCTTCATGTAAAACTAATACATCATCTGCTATTTCTTCAGCAAAAGATAGCAAATGAGTAGAGAAGATAACGGTATTGCCTTTTTTCTTCTCCTCCAGCATCATGTTTTTCAACTGTCCTATCCAAAAGGGATCTAGACCATTCGTTGGCTCATCTAAAATTAACAATGACCCGCTACCAAGTAAGCTCTGGGCTAAGTTTAGCCGTTGGAGCATCCCTTTGGAAAAGTGTTTAGCTCTTTGCTTCCGAACATCCCACAAGGAAACACGCTTCAGTACATTCTCTTGCTCATATTTATCTACTTGTTTTAAAGATGCCAACAGCTCTAATATTTCAGCTGCAGTTAGCATAGTTGGAAAGTTTACATCATCAGGCATAAAACGGATTGTTTGTGGTTGATGCCATATTATTTCACCAGATTGCTGTTTCTCTTGACCCGTTAACAAACGAATCAAAGTACTCTTTCCAGCCCCGTTTCCTCCAACCAATGCAAGAATTCGACCAGCTTGCAGCTGAAAGGAGGCTTCTTTTAATCCTCTATCATTTTCATAAACCTTGGCTACATTTTTTCCCTCTAACAGAATCATCGCCGCTCCCCCTCCTTTAACAGCTTCGTAGCAAGCATTAACGGTAGTACAATCCAGAGTATTGTTATTATTCCATACACCACCTGACCAAGCGGTGATAAGTAAAACCTCGTTACATCATAAAAGGCTGGACCAAGCACACTAGCTTGATTACTAAATATAAAATAGCCGAAGCGCAGCCATTCTACTGGATTAATATGTATCGTTATGATGATGAGCTTTTGTAAAAGATGCCCTGAAACAACTGCACCTATCGCCATTAAAGCATAAGAAATGAGCAATAAAAGAAAGGACCATACTACAAGTGATAATGCAAGTGCAAATAATCTTGTTTTTGCAAATACCCCTAGCAAGATTCCTAAAGACACAAAGATAATAATACATAATAGCGTAAGAATAACTAAAACAATTGGTAACCGTACCCCACCTAGTAACCCACCTACGGTTAATACAAAACCAAATGCCACTACTATTACTAATAAAAACGCAAGTACCGTAGCTACATATTTGCCTGTAATATATTGCTTCCGCTTCATAGGGTATGTTTTTAATAACGATAACCAACCTGATTCTATATCACCAGCTATACTCATACTACCAATGGTGAGGATAAATAGCGGCAGCAGAAATAATAACACACTTAAAAATGATGCAGTTTGACGTGTAAAGCCTTCAATATCTGGTAAAGCCATTTGTTGAATGACGACTATGGCAACGAAAACAAACGTAAACAGAAAGGCTACTAGTTGCATCCATCGACTTCTTAAAATCTGCTTCAGCTCTATTTTTACAAACATCACTCATGAATCCCCCAATTCAATGTCAGCAAATCACGATAGGCAAATAGTTGACCTTCTTCTTCATCATTCATCCATTCTTTGGCTTCGTCTTTTGTAGCAAATGCAATAACACCATAGTTCATCGGCGTCCAATAATTTTTGTTGTACACATAAATCGCTTTATAAACGTCAATCCATTCATTCGTTGCTTTATTTTTAATATAGGCTGCTCCCACTTCACCATCGCCATTTAGCTCAATGTAATCCATTAAGCATCCAATATCATCAAAAGTCTCATAGTCTCCATTTTTCAAAACAATTTGCCCTGCGTATTCATTATGAACAATACTCATATTACAAACTTTACAAACATCTGTTTCACTATTGATTTCACGTGGATGGTATGCTTTTTCACCACAGCCTCCTAAAATAACGCCACATATAATTACTATCATTATCCATCTAGTCACACTCGTATCCCCCTTTTCCAAAGCCATAAACTTCCCATAAACACGATAAAACCAATCACTAATTGTAAGATATTTAATGAAAACTCTATCTCTTTCATATTGCTCAGTAATTTTGGTTCATTATCTACCATTAGATTTCGTTCTGTTTTATTAATCTGTTGATCTAGTGACGTCAGGATAACAACGCTTGGTGATGCCACAAAAAATTGATAAACTGGTTGTCTCACCATCCATTGTCCAAAACTCGACACAGCCACATATGGAATATCTCCAAAACCATCACCTGTAACATCTAGCCCTGTATAATCATCATAAAAATTATGAATTAAACGTAATCCTCGATTGTCTGACCTTGCTGTTAATATATTGCCTGTAAACTGATTATTCATAATGATTGAACGCTCATCGACTTTTGTACCTTCTAATGCAGTTTGATTCATCTGAAAGCGATTTTCTTGTATTTGAATCACTGAACTCTTCTGCAACGCTACCCCTACACGATTATGTAGAAAGCTATTTTCTCTTACCATTGCCTCCTGTGTGTCATACATCATAAGTCCATAACTATTGAAGCCATTATGAGCACTAATTGTATTACTACTTATTTCTAAATTAGTAGTCATCATCACCATAAGACCTGTAACATTCTGTAAATATGTATTGAACAACACCTTCACATTACTTGAATACATAAAATGTGTTCCATAACGGCTATTTGTTACCTTGTTTCGCTGTACATCTATTCGCGTCCCTTCTTCAGCATATATACCATCCTGGACTTGTTCGATCGTATTTTGATCGATCACGACATCTTCACTTTTAAAAACCGCAATTCCATTTCCTTTTTCAGCAAAGTGAGATTCATTTCCAATGATCCTATTTTCTAAAATTCGAATATGCCTTGATTGTTGAAGATGTATACCAACTCGGATATCTTTTAGTTCAATAGCTCTTAGCTCTAAATTATCCGCCTCATTAGCAACAATTCCTTTATTTTTTGCTGTTATCCTTATATTTTCTATGGAAACATTCGATACATGTTCAATTTTTAATACAGGTTCATCATTTTGAGCATAAAGCTCAGTCCCTTTTTGTCCGTACAGTTTGATCGGTTTCTTCACCGTGAAATTCCCTTGGTAACGACCAGCAGGAATATGAATACTATCTCCAGCTTTTGCTTGATCGATAGCATATTGAATATCAAATTCTGCATACGCCGTTTGACTTGTCATGAGAAAAAATAAAAAGAACAACATGATTTGCTTCATTACTTTCCACCTCTTCATTCAGCAAGAAAAGACTAGAGGATTTCCCCTAGTCTATAATTTAATGACCGTGCCCTTCTTGATTCATCTCATTCGAATGCATAGAACCGGATGCATCTTTTTCATCCTCAGCCTTTTTTTGCATCATTTTCTTACGTCTCTCCAATGCATCATCTTTAATTTTTTGTAGTTCCTCCACATAAGCTTTCGAATTTTCTTGCATATATTTATCTGCTTCAGCCTTGTCCACGAAATAAATATAGCCCCAGTTCATCGGAGATTTCAGCTCTGTTTTTATAATTGTTACATCTTCAATCTTTGCCCAATCTTTCGACACAAAATCACGTACAAATTTTTCGTTTTTTTCTTCATTAGCAACCTCTGCATTTAATAAACAGCCAATATCGTCATAAAAAGCGATTGTTCCATCTTCTTTTATTGCCTGTGCTGAAAATACACCCATCTCATGGTCTTTCATATAAACTTTCATATTACACATTTCACAAGTTGTCTCTTCTTCAGGCTCTTGTAACCGTGTATCTACTAATGAAGCAACTTGCACGGTTTCTGATTCATTTTTCGTAACTTCTTGCTCAATTTCCGTTTCTTCTACCTGTTTCTTTTCGCTACCACAAGCTGCAAGTACAAATAATAATATTAGTGCAGGTAACCATAATTTTTTCACAACTTTATCCTCCAAGTTTAGTTTTTTGTTGCCATCTCCTACACTACAGATTAGTTGTGAAATTAGTTAAAAATCGCTGTGAAGAAATGGAAAAATTACCTTGAACATTCCATGAACATCTTCACTTCAAATATTTTGAATTTAGTACTTTCATTTACTTCCCCTCAAAAATAAAAACTCTCCACACTGATGTGGAGAGTTTGGCTTATATGGAAGAACGGTAACTATTGAGACGCTTCTTTTGTTTGTTTAAACGACTGAGCTTTAATGCCGTCTCATTTAATTCACGGCGAATTTCCAAATCCCTAGCGCTATCTATATGGATAGGTGTAATCGGTCGCTGCTGTTGTGAATTTACAGAAATAGTTGTTGAATTGTACGTCTTCTCTTTATTTTTTTGTAATCTATTCCGAAATTGCTTTTGTGGATTTTGCCCAAAGTTATGGCTGAGATCACCAGCATGTAAATACTGTTGTTCCTGCCGAAAAACACTACTTGTCGTTGCACTCACTCTAGAAGTCCTCATAAAAAGTTACCCTCCCCTACATTTTATTATCCTTATAGGTAATTATATCGACATTATATGCTAACAATTAACAACATAGAACCATAATACATAAAAAAAGAGCGAAAAGAGCTATTTTCAAAAGTGAAACCACTTTCTTTATAACCCTTTTCGCTCATCTTACTTCCAAAAATCATCAAATATTGTAATTGGCATATGACGTTTATGTTGGGAACGCAAATAATACCCTTCTAATCTTTGGCGAGGTTCTTCTGGAATTTCTTTCCCCTCTAAATAATCATCTATTTGATCATACGACACACCTAGCGCCACTTCGTCTGGCAATGAGGGACGATCTTCTTCTAAGTCTGCTGTAGGCACCTTTTTATAAAGATGCTCAGGGCATTGAAGTTCTGCTAACAATTGCTTTCCTTGTCGTTTATTTAAACGAAAGATTGGCATTAAGTCTGCTCCACCATCACCAAACTTTGTATAGAAGCCTGTAATAGCTTCCGCAGCATGATCTGTTCCTAATACAACCGCTCCATTCATTGCAGCAATTGAATATTGGACCTTCATACGCTCACGAGCCTTTTCATTCCCTTTCACAAAGTCATTCAGCTCAACCCCCGCATTTGTTAGAGCTCTCACACTAGCATCCACTGCGTCTTTTATATTTACTGTATAAACCTTCGTTGGCTTTATATAATCAATGGCATCTTGGCAATCCTGTTCATCAGCTTGTACGCCATACGGTAATCGTACAGCGAAAAACGAATACTTCATTTCTCCCTCTTCTGCATTTAATTCATCAATAGCCAACTGCGCTAGTTTTCCTGTTAATGTTGAATCTTGACCACCAGAAATACCAAGAACAAAACCTTTTACAAAACTATAGCGTTTTGCATATTCCTTTAAAAAATCAATTGATTTACGTATTTCCCTCTGTACATCAATGTTAGGCAGTACGCGTAATTCCTCAATAATTTGTTGCTGTAAAGTCATTGCACCCGTCACTCCTTTTTACATTCGTTTAACCATCGCATGCACTTCTTCAATATTACGCATCTTATTATCCCAGCATTTTTGACTGAGATCGACCGGATATTCTTCAGGATTCATCGCACGCTTATATTCATCCCACAACAGCTCTAAATTCTCCGCCGCGTAATCACGCATTTCCTCTAATGTAGGGTTTTGATAATTGATCGCTCCATTTTTAATAACATGCTGATGTAAATTTTTTGCTTCAAAATTTGTGACAAACTTTGAGACAAACGTATGAATCGGATGGAACATTTTGATACGTTCCTCAGCTTGAGGATTTTCATCGTGCATTGTGATGTAGTCTCCTTCTGCCTTTCCATTCTTTTTATCGATAATACGATAGACATTTTTCAAGCCTGGCGTTGATACCTTTTCCGCATTAGCTGAGATTTTTATTGTATCTTCAAGTTGCCCTTCGCTATTCTCGATAGCCACCATTTTATATACTGCACCTAACGCAGGCTGGTCGTAAGCTGTAATAAGCTTTGTACCAATTCCCCAAACATCCACTTTTGCTCCTTGAGCTTTTAAATTTAAGATGGTGTATTCATCTAAATCGTTTGAGACAATGATTTTGGCATCATGGAAGCCTGCAGCATCCAACATACGACGAGCTTCTTTTGATAAGAAAGCAATATCGCCGCTATCTAAGCGTATGCCAATAAAGTTAATTTTGTCTCCTAGCTCTTTAGCTACTTTAATTGCAGTTGGCACCCCTGATTTCAATGTATTATAAGTATCTACCAAAAACACACAATCGCGATGACGTTTTGCATAAGCATGGAATGCATCATAATCATTTTTATAAGCTTGTACTAATGCATGGGCATGTGTACCAGAGACAGGAATTTTAAAAAGTTTACCTGCTCGAACATTACTTGTGGAAGCAAAACCACCGATAAACGCGGCACGCGTTCCCCAAATAGCAGCATCCATCTCTTGTGCACGCCTTGTACCAAATTCCATTGCCACTTCATTTTTAATAATTTGCTTGATACGGCTAGCCTTTGTAGCAATTAATGTTTGATAGTTAACAATATTAAGTAAGGCTGTTTCAATTAGCTGCGCCTCTACTAATGGAGCTTCAATTCGGACGATTGGTTCATTAGCGAAAACAAGTTCCCCTTCTACCATGGAATACATTTCTCCAGTAAATCGGATGTTCTTTAAATACTGAATAAAGTCATCTTTATAACCTACTTCATCACGTAAATACACAATATCCGATTCACTAAAATGAAAATCACGTAGATAATCAAGCATTCGCTCTAACCCAGCAAATATGGCATAGCCATTACCAAAAGGTAATTTTCTAAAATACAATTCAAAAACCGCTTTTTTATTATGTATGCCATCCGCCCAGTAGGATTCTGCCATATTGATTTGATATAAGTCTGTGTGTAGCGCTAAGCTATCATCTGCATAGTTTGATCTCAAAAGAAACCCCTTCTTCCGCTTTGATAATTAGTCCTAGTATACACTATATACCCAAATTCTTGCGTATTACATTCCCTCTTGTAGATGTTAGGTTTTCTAACATAAATAGTCAGAAAATTTAGAACTGTACACATTTTAGACACAAATTTTAGTACCGCTTTCATTCCCTTTATAAAAACCTTTTTTCTAAAATACTTCGAGACTAGAAATATTCTATGTAAACTAACCTTACATAGAATTCAAAAAAACAATTGCACTGTTTTTAATACCGTTTTAACATGTAAATTAAATTTACGCAAGGAGCTGGTACTCATGAAAAAAATTGAAGCAATCATTCGTCCTGAAGTTTTTGGAGCTGTTCGGGATGGTCTTGCACAGGAAGGAATTGCAGGGTTAAGCGTTTCTGAAATCGCTGGTTGTGGTCGTCAGCTAGGTCGAACAGGACTCTTCCGCGGCAATACGTATGAAATTGAATTTTTACCTAAATTAAAATTAGAAATGATTGTAGACGATGGCAAAGTTGATGCCATTGTAGAGATTTTATTGCGTGAAGCAGCAACCGGTAAAGTTGGGGACGGGAAGATTTTCATTTATCCAGTAGAACAAGCAATTCGTATCCGAACAAAAGAAGTCGGATCGATTGCAGTAGAATAAAGGGGGCGATATAGATGGATGAAGTACTATTATCTGTTAATTTAATTTGGGTGATGCTTGGCACTATTTTAGTATTCTTTATGCATGCAGGTTTTGCTATGGTTGAGGCTGGATTTACCCGCTCAAAAAATGCAGTCAATATCATCATGAAGAATTTTCTTACCATTTCTCTTGGTGGAATCGTCTATTTTTTATGTGGCTATGCCATTATGTTCGGAGACTCAGTAGGTGGCATTTTCGGCACAAGTGGCTTTGCTTTAAAAGGAGTAGATGATCTTTCTTTCTTTATCTTCCAAACGATGTTTGCTGCAACTGGAGCAACTATTTTATCGGGGGCTGTTGCAGAACGTACTAATATTTTCGCTTATGTTGGAGTTATTATACTTATGTCTTTAGTTGTTTATCCTGTAGTAGGCCACTGGGTTTGGAGTGGTCAAGGTTGGTTAACAGATTTAGGTTTTGTTGATTTTGCTGGCTCGACAGTTGTCCACTTAACAGGGGCTGTTGCAGCATTTGTCGCAGCAGTTATGGTCGGACCTCGACTAGGCAAATATGAAAATGGGCGAGTAAATGTTATTACAGGACACAGCATTCCATTAGGTGCATTAGGCGTATTTTTACTTTGGTTTGGTTGGTTCGGCTTCAATGGCGCTTCTACATTAGCAGCTGATCCAGAGCTAGTTCCTAGTGTTATTGCTAATACGTTTTTTGCAGCTGCAGCTGGTGTCGTTGCCACTGCTTTCTATACAAAATTTCGATACGGACATATCGATGGCTCTCTTACATTAAATGGTGCATTAGCTGGGCTTGTAGGGATTACTGCTGGTGCAGCGAATGTCAGCATTTTTGGCTCACTTATCATTGGTTTAATTGCTGCCCCTTTACTTGTGGAAGGTGTACGCTTCCTAGAGTGGAAGCTAAAAGTTGATGATCCTGTTGGAGCAATTGCTGTTCATGGTATTTGTGGTATTTGGGGAACACTGGCAGTTGGCCTCTTTGATATTGGTGGGCAAGGCTTATTTTATGGTGGGGGTTTTGGTCTATTAGGTATTCAAGCAATCGGCGTTATTGCAACTATTGCTTGGGTTAGTGTATCTGTAGCTGCAGGTTTATTGATCATCAAAGCATTTGTCCCATTACGAGTAACAGCTGAAGAAGAAATTGCTGGATTAGATGTAATGGAACACGGAACGCCTGCCTACGAATACCAAGATATTTTCAAAAGCTCCGCTGTACGAGGCGAAACCTTCGCTCATCGTTTAACACATTTCGGTAAAACGCAGAACAATGTTCAAGAAGAACAACATGTATAGCTAGTTCATCTGCTCCTTTATCTTTGGATAATGGGGCAGATTTCTTTTGGTGCACTCCTACATGTGAAACTGTTCGTTTACAGAGAAAGAAGGTTACTTAGACCTTGAAAAAGATACGCTTATTGCAACATTACGCTCCATCATTCAATTGCTTGCTGTCGGCTATATATTAAAGTTTGTGTTTGATGCAAATAGTTATAGCTATATTTTACTGATGGTAGCACTAATGATTATCGTAGCCACGTTAAATGCACGAAAAAAAGGAGCAGGTATTAAAGGAATCACCTGGAAGATAGCACTGACTCTTGTCATGATAGAAATAATTACACAAGGTGTTTTGCTAGGCTTTCATATTGTTCCAGCAACCGCTCAGTATATCATTCCCATTAGCGGGATGCTAATTGGTAATTCCATGGTGCTATCCATTTTATTCTTAAATCGTTTTACAGCTGAAATTATTAACCATAAGGATCAAATGGAACTAATACTATCCCTGGGTGGCACACCAAAACAGGCTATTCATCGCCAATTAATTAATGCCATAAAAGCTAGTATGATTCCTACGATTGAGAGTCAAAAAACAATCGGGCTAGTACAGTTACCAGGTATGATGAGTGGTCAAATTATTGGGGGAGCCGACCCTATTCATGCAGTCCAATTTCAACTTTTAATTATCTTTGCTCTCTTAACTACTGCAACATTATCCAGCGTTATGATTGGCTTTTTAAGTTATCCTGCACTATTTAATGAACGTATGCAATTACTAGAAATGAAATAATTGTTAGGCTGAATGTAATATAGTTTAAAAAATTTATGTTATACTAAAAAGAAAATGCAGTTAGGAGAATGACCATGTTATTACGCGATTTTTTCATCCACTTATCTGAGAACCAACTATTAAATAGTGCTGCAAAGAAATATGGCCTAAAATTAGGAGCACAAAGTGTAGTAGCTGGTACAAATATCGAAGAAACAATTGCAAGCATCAAAGAACTAAATGCACATAATATTTCTTGTACAGTAGATAACCTAGGTGAATTTGTTTCAAGTAAAGAAGAAGCGACTGCTGCTAAAGAAAAAATCCTTACTGTGATCGAAGCTATTCACGAAAATGGTGTAGCGGCACATATTTCATTAAAGCCATCTCAATTAGGCTTAGATATTGATGTTGATTTTTGTTATGACAATCTGTATGAGATTGTAGAAAAAGCCGCTTCATACGATATCTTTGTTAACTTTGATATGGAAGACTATGGACGTCTACAAACTTCCTTCGATATGGTGGAAGAATTATCGAAAACATTTAATAATGTTGGTACAGTCATCCAATCATACTTTTACCGTGCAAAAGATGATATTGAAAAATTTAAGGACTACCGTTTACGTATCGTAAAAGGTGCTTATAAAGAGCCAGTTGAAGTAGCCTATCAAGACAAATTAGATATTGATTTAAACTTTATTGAGTTGATTGAATATCACCTACTAAATGGTAAATTTACATCAATCGCAACTCACGATCACAATATTATTGCGCACGTAAAACGCTTTGTAGCTGATCATAATATTCCGCTTGATAAATTTGAATTCCAAATGCTATATGGTTTCCGTACAGATATGCAAAAAGAACTTGCAAAAGAGGGCTATAACTTCTGTGTGTACGTTCCATTCGGTGAAGATTGGTACGGCTATTTCATGCGCCGTTTAGCTGAGCGTCCTCAAAACCTTAATCTTGTCACAAAACAAGTATTTACGAAAAAAACGAATACTGTTCTTGCAGTAGCAGCAGGTGCATTCGTTCTTGGCCGTTTAACTAAACGTAATAAGTAAAAAAAAGAGAACCTTTTCGCTTATGATGCGATAAGGTTCTCTTTTTATTTATTCCATCCTTTTTCTTTAAAGCGTGCAATGGCCTCAATTCGATTGCCGACGTTTAGTTTTTCTAAAATCGTCGAAATATAGTTACGAACTGTGCCAGCAGACAAAAACAGCTCAGCAGCAATTTCCTTTGTCGTCTTGCCCTCTGCTACAAGTGTCAGAACTTGACTCTCTCGCTCCGTTAAAGGATTTTCACTATCATCTTCATAGACAAAATCAACGAGCTCTGGCGCATAAATGCGTTTACCGTCCATGATTGTACGGATTGCGCTCACTAACTCCTCTATAGGGCTATCCTTTAATAAATAGCCTCTGACACTCGCTTTTCTAGCACGTTCGAAATAACCAGGTCTAGCAAATGTAGTTAAAATAATGACTTTACAACCTGAGCCAGTGCTATGCATTTCTTCTGCTGCATCTAGTCCCGTTTTCACTGGCATTTCAATATCCATAATACAAATATCAGGCTGATGCTCTTCCACAAGCATCAATGCTTCCTCACCATTTTTTGCTAAGCCAACAACTTCCATATCCTCCTCCATACTAAGTAAAGAGCGAAGCGCGCCTAATAGCATCCCCTGATCTTCAGCAATCACAATTCGTATCATGTCACAATCCTCTTTTCTATATATTCTTCAGATTGTCTTTGACATTCTGATGCGTAATAGCTACTGGGATAGTTACCGTTAATGTGGTGCCCTCAACACTTTCAATTTTGAAGGACCCATTAATAAACTCTAAACGTTCCCGCATTCCTTTCAATCCATTACCAGTTCTCCAGGCTTGTTTTTTCGTAATGCCCTGTCCGTTATCTCGCACTACTAAGTAAACTTCTTTAAAATTTTGATGGAAGGCAATTTCACATTTTGTTGCTCCACTATGTTTGACAACATTATTAACCGCCTCTTTTAAGCACATAGATAAAACATTCTCTACAAGTGGTGGAACTTGCAGTGCGTTTTTATCCCCCTCAAAGACAAACTCCATTTCAGCTGCCTTTAGTATTTGTGAAATACGCATGATCTCATCTTCAAATTTTGCCGTGCGCATATCTGAAACTAATTCCCGAACCTCTTTTAAAGCAATACTAGCCGTCTGGCGTATATCCTTAATCTCAATCAAGGCCTGCTGGGGATTTCGTTCAATCAGCCTAGAAGCTAGATCACTCTTCAAACCAATCATGGACAATTTTTGTCCTAATGTATCATGCAAATCTCGAGCTATTCTTTGTCGTTCTTCAAAAACAATTAACTCAGCAATACGTTCATTGGCTGTTTCTAACTGTCCCTCTAAATTTTCACGTTTATTTTTGGAATAAAGCGTTAGCGGTAAAAGGACAACAGCTAAAATAGTTAATACAACGAAAGGCAACTGCGATAAAAATAGGTTGAGCTCTACAAAGAATCCAGCACCAGTTGAAATAACTGTAAAGCCAATATGTAGACCATACATAATATAAAAGCCGACGGGTCTTCGGATATTCCCAATAAAAAATGCTGTAAAAATGGACAAATAGACATAGCCATACAAGATAGTCATAATAATGTTTATGACCATTTCAAAGCTAATCCACATATAAACTAAACCGCTTTTCGAATTCATGGCAAATCGATAGAAGATAAAATAGAGCATTAAAAATGTAATGCCTATCGATATTTCGATATAAGATGATTTCCTAAAAATGAAGAAAAACGGTAGGAAACAAAAAATTATCCACAAATATACACTGAGCATCGGACTATTCGGAATAATACTATGCCATTTCCTCAACATAATCTCACGCTCTTTCCTACTTTTCCCTTATTATAACAAGAAAATTAAATTTATGCCTGTACATGCTTTGACCCATATTCTTTTCTTTACATAAAACAGCCATCTCTCTTGCAGAGATGGCTGTTATCAACTAAGCGGCAATACTGCCTCTTGCTTTACGTTTTATTATTTCATTTACTTCTTTAAACGTTACAAATTTACCTTGATCTTCATCATATAACTTGTAACGTAGTGATTCTAAACTCGTACGTAAAGTAATCGTTGTTGCCATGTGTAATGGCGGTGTCTCATTGTGTGCCTTTTCAAGATTATAATTAGGTACACGAGGAGCTAAGTGATGAACATGATGGAAACCAATATTCCCTGTTACCCATTGTAAAAGTTTTGGCAATTTATAATAGGAGCTTCCTTCAACTGCGGCTTTCACATAATCCCACTCTGAATCGTGTTCAAAATAAGAATCTTCATACGTGTGCTGGATATAAAATAACCAAATTCCTAAAGAACCTGCAATAAATAAAGTAACGCCTTGCACTAATAAAAACGCTTGCCAGCCCATGAAGAAAATTAAAGCGGCACAAATTCCCACAATGACAATATTCGTTAAAATTGTATTGAGACGTTCCTTCTTCTTCGCATCCTTACGATTAAAACGATTTAAGACAAGAACCATATAAAGTGGGCCTAATCCAAACATCACAAATGGATTACGATAGAAGCGGTACCATAGACGTTGCCCTTTTGAGGCTTGCATATATTCTTCAACTGTCATCATATCAATATCACCGATACCACGCTTGTCTAAGTTTGAGCTTGTTGCATGGTGAATTGTATGTTCACGTTTCCATTTTTCATAAGGGAATGATGTTAGCACCCCAGTAAAAAATCCAACCCAGTCGTTTGCCTTTTTACTTTTGAAAAATGAGCCGTGTGTACAATCATGAAAAATAATAAAAGTTCGTACGACAAAACCTGCTGAAATAGCACTTAAGCCGACTGTTAGCCAAGGTGATACATCCACTAACAAGTAACCAGCCACCCATAATGCAATTAACGGTACAATTGTATTTATAATCTGAAAAACACTTTTACGCGTATCTGATTTGGCAAATGGCGCTACATCTTGGCGTAACTTTTTTGTTTTTTCTTTAATAGTTGCCATCTTTTACTCCCTCGTTTCTTTTTTTCTTATGACCTCATCATAAAACAAGAATACAAGTCAGGAACAGACGCAAACATCACAAAAAGGATATGACATTTGTCATATCCTTTTATGATTTCGGTCCAGTCAAATGAAGTTGATAGAACACAAGGTCTAGCCATTGTTCAAATTTATAGCCTGCATTTTTAATGGTTCCTGCATATTCAAAGCCTAATTTTTCATGTGCTTTAATACTACCAATGTTTTCTCCATCAATACCAGCAACAAGCGTTTTGATACCATTTTCTTCAGCGATCGCTATCAGCTTGTTCATGAGCTTTGTCGCAATCCCTTTTTGATAATGTTCTTTATGCACATAGACAGAGTGCTCCATTGTATATTTATAGCCTGGGTAAGGACGGAATTGACTATAGGTAGCAAAGCCAGCGACAAGCCCATTATCCTCAAATACAAGTAAAGGATTATCTAATGCTTGTTGCTCCCTAAACCACTGTACTTTTTCATCTAAAGTTTGTATGTCGTATCGATAGACAGCCTTGCTTGTTAAAATAATATCATTATAGATAGCCAAAACCTCGGGAATATCTCTTTCTTCCATGAATCGTATCATTCTGCTCACTTCCCTTAACCAAATGTTTTCTTCTATAAAGGAACAGAGATAGACAGTCATTGAATAGACTATCTATCTCCTCTTATTTTATGCCTTAAACATTGAAGTAGCGAGCATCAGGATGAGCAAAAACGATTGCAGATACAGATGCTTCAGGCTCCATCATAAAGCCTTCTGTAAGATGGACACCAATATCCTCAGGTTTTAATAGGCCGAATAGTTTCTCTTGATCCTCCAAGTTAGGACATGCAGGATATCCGAATGAAAAGCGTTGACCTTGATATTTTGCAGCAAAACGATCTCTCATAGTGAAATCTGTTGCATCAGGGAAGCCCCATTGGTCACGAATTTCCTGATGCATACGTTCAGCAAAGCCCTCTGCTAATTCTAAAGCAGTCGATTGCAAGGCATGACTTTCAAGAAATTTCCCATCCTCTTTTAACTGGCGTGCTTTAGCCATAACTCCTTGACCTGCTGTTACAACCATGAGTGCAATATAGTCCATTTCACCGCTCTCTACCGTTTTTAAGAAATCTGCAAGACATAAAAATGGTTCAACCTGCTGACGAGGGAAGGTAAAACGTTCAATTTCTGTCTTACTATCAGCAGGATCATACACAACGACATCATCACCATCTGCTTGAGCAGGGAAAAATTGATACAAACCTGATGGCTTTAATAGATCACTTTTTAAATAATCATCTACTAAATCCTTGAGCTCTGTTGCTCTTGAATCGCCCGCATCAAGCAATTGCTGAACTTGCCCTTTCAAGCCTAGATGGTGTCCCAGTAATGTACGCATATTAACATAAGGGTATAAATGAGATACAGAATAGTCTTTTTTCACATGACGTCGTAAATCCGCTGGTAAAAATACTGGCGCTCCTTTTACTGTTCGTGCAGGCTTTATTGTTACCTCTTTTGCCGGACGAGCAGCTCGTTTTTCATCGGCCGCTAAACGTTTTTGACGGGATTCTTCAATTTCTGCTAAGAAATTTTCACGTGTCCCTTCACCCATTAATAGATTCGCTTGCTCTAAGCCTTGCATAGCATCCTTTGCATAAATAACAGGACCACCATATTCATCTGCAATTTTTGTTTCAGTAAAACGACGTGAAAGTGCAGCACCACCAACTAAAATAGGAACATCAATTCCCGCCTCTTTAAAATCCTGAGCAGTAATAACCATCTGTTGCGCTGATTTCACGAGTAAACCTGACAGCCCAATAAAATCAGGTTTTTCCTTACGAATCGCTTCAATCAATTGGGCAGGAGTTACTTTAATGCCCAAATCGACTACCTTATAGCCATTATTACTTAATATAATATCAACAAGGTTTTTCCCAATATCGTGAACATCACCTTTTACTGTAGCAAGTACCATTTTCCCTTTTCCAGCACTCTCTTCATCCTTCTCCATGAATTGCTCTAAATGAGCCACTGCGGCCTTCATCACACCTGCTGATTGTAAAACCTCTGCTACAATGAGTTGATTATCATTAAATAATCGACCTACCTCAGCCATGCCCTCCATTAAAGGACCATTAATTATATCAAGTGGCGCCTCGAAGATTTCCCGTGCAGCGTCTAAATCCTCAATTAGCCCTTCTTTTGTACCTTCTAATATATAGTAAGCTAAACGACCTTCAACCGTTTTTGGAATATCAGCTTCCGTTTTTTCCTTCTTTTTATCTCGATAAAAATCTGTAAACACTGCTAATGTTTCATCATTTGTATTAAAGAGCAGGTCATTTGCGAGTTTGATTTCCTCTTCAGGGATGGATGCATAACGCTCCAATTTCTCTGTATTAACAATGGCATAATCTAAGCCCGCCTGTGTACAATGATAGAGATAAACAGCATTCAGTACTTCACGACCAACAGGTGGTAAGCCAAATGAGATATTACTTACGCCAAGTACAGTCAATGTCTGCGGCAATTTTTCTTTGATGAGACGAATGCCTTCAATCGTTTCTAGCGCTGAACCAATATACTGCTCATCCCCAGTTCCTACAGGGAACATTAATGGGTCGAAAATGATATCCTCTGGTGCAATCCCCCATTTTTCCGTTAAAAGTTGATAGGAGCGCTCGGCAATTTCGAGCTTTCGATGACGGTCAACCGCCATCCCTTTTTCATCTATCGTTCCAACAACTAATGATGCACCATATTTTTTCACGAGTGGTAATACTGCATCAAATCGTTCTTCACCATCCTCTAAATTAATAGAGTTAATGATGGCTTTCCCTTGTGAAAACTTTAATGCTTCCTCAATTACTTTTTCATCAGTTGAGTCAATCACAAGAGGCACCTTAACCTTTTTTACAACCTCCTGCATAAATCCACGCATATCGGCTAATTCATCGCGATCAGGGTTGGCTAAACAAATATCAATAACATGTGCACCATTTTTGACTTGAGCACGTGCAATCTCTGCGGCCTCCTCAAATTTCCCGTCAATGATTAAATTCTTAAATTTACGAGAGCCGATTACATTTGTTCTCTCCCCAATAAATAACGGACGCATAGAATCGTCATACAATAACGGTTCAATTCCTGATACCGCATGACCATGTGTTTTTTCTGGTAATTGGCGAGGTTTTTCATCTTTTAAGATCTCACGAATGGCTGCAATATGAGCGGGTGTCGTCCCACAACATCCACCTACAATATTAAGCCAACCCTTTTCTGCAAAGCCTTTTAATTTTTGTGATAGCGATTCTGGTGATTCGTGATAACACCCTTCTTCATCTGGTAAGCCAGCATTTGGGTAACAGCTAATATAGCCTGTTGAAAGCTCTGCTAATGAACGAATGTGATCCGTCATAAACTCAGGTCCCGTCGCACAGTTTAGGCCAACTGATAATGGTTTAATATGCTCGATCGAAATATAAAAGGCATCAATTGTTTGCCCTGCAAGCGTTGTACCCATCGGTTCTATTGTTCCTGAAATCATGACAGGTAGCTCTTTTCCCGTTGATGCAAAAGCGCGCTTTACGCCAAGTGTGCCTGCTTTGACATTGAGCATATCCTGACTTGTTTCTAATAACAAAACGTCGGCTCCTGCCTCAATTAATGCTTTTGCCTGTACATAAAAATTTTCCTCTAGCTCTTCAAATGTAATACCACCTGTTACTGATAACGTTTTTGTTGTTGGCCCCATAGCCCCTGCGACAAAACGTGGCCAATCCGATGTGGAATAACGATCCACTGCTTGGCGAGCAATTTCCACTGCACGCTTATTAATTTCTTCTGCTTTTGTGCCAAGATCATATTCATTTAACACAAGAGGCGTCCCACCAAATGTATTTGTACAAATAATATCTGCGCCTGCCTCTAAGTATTTATGGTGAATTTTTTCAATAACATCTGGTCTAGTAAGCACAAGATTTTCATTACAGCCATCAAGTTCCTCGCCACCAAAATCCTCTGCTGATAAATTTTCATTTTGTAGCATTGTTCCCATTGCGCCATCAAGAATTAAAATACGTTTCTCTAGTTGCTCTTCAATCGAGTGCTTAGCCATGTATACTTACTCCTTTTTTCTGTTCATCCAATTGCTTTATATATTTCATCAACTCTAGTGTCACATCGTAACGTAAAAATGGTGTAATAAGGTAAATCCCATTGAAATATTGCATAGCCACTTCTACTAATTCTTTGGCAATAGCAATCCCTTCCAATGTTGCCTTTTCTTTATCTTCTCCACATGCTTTCATTCTTGTTAAGGCATCTTCAGATAATTTGATACCTGGCACTTCATGATGTAAAAATTCAGCACTTTTATAACTCGTAACAGGCATAATACCGATGTAAATTGGAGCTTGTAAATGCTTTGTTGCCTCATAAATCTCTACAATTTTCTCTATCGTATATACTGGTTGAGAAATGAAGTAGTCTGCCCCATGCTCAATTTTCTTCTCCAAGCGTGTCACAGCACGATCTAACACACGGACGTTTGGATTAAATGCAGCAGCAACTGAGAAATTTGCTTTTTTACGAAGTGGCTTACCTGAGAAAGAGACCCCTTCATTTAATTGCTTAATTAATTGGATTAGCTCCATGGAGGATACATCATAAACACTTGTCGCACCTGGGAAATCTCCTACTTTCGTTGGATCACCCGTAACGGCCAACACATCATGAATACCTAAAGCATTTAACCCCATTAAATGAGATTGTAGACCAATTAAATTACGGTCTCGACATGTAATATGAGTTAGTGGGCGTACACCATGTGAGCTCTTCAACAATGCGCCCATTGCAATATTGCTAATACGTGGAGAGGCCAATGAATTGTCTGCCATCATAACTACATCTGCACCTGCATCATATAATTGCTTTGCTCCTTCAAGGAACCCATCAATCTCTAAATGTCTAGGCGTATCCAACTCTACTATGACAGAGCGTTCACGTTTAACTTTTTCATGAAGAGGCTCATACTTTGTTGGCTCCGCTTCCCGAACAATCTCAATCTTTTTAGGCTTCGCATGCTTCTCCTGAACCGGTGATAACTCTTCTAAATACTTCTTTGCTGCTGCAATATGTTTGGGTGTTGTACCACAGCAGCCCCCTATTAAACGTACACCTTGATCACGCAATTCAACAGCCGCTCGACCAAAATAATCAGCTTCTGATTCATAAACGACACGCCCATCCTCTAAGTCCAGAAGTGATGCATTTGGATAGGCCGACATAAATGCCTTATTAGGAAGTTCTACACCTTCAAATGCCTGAATTGTATGGTGTGGACCTAGTCGACAATTGACACCAACAATATCAGCACCTAGAGCTTCAAGCTCATGGAGAGCATTATTTAAAGACATCCCATTTTGTAGAACACCGGGCTCATGCATAGAAACTTGTGCAATAATCGGCAATTTTGTTTTTTCTCGTAGCATCTTTAAGGTTGCTGTTAATTCTTCAAAATCATAATAAGTTTCAAGTAAAAGGCCATCTGGATTCCCTGCAAGTAAGACTCTTGCTTGTTCTTCAATAGTCGCTAATATTTCATCCAAGGTTGCATCACTTTTACGAATTCCCCGAATACCACCAATTGTTCCTAAAACAAATTGACCGCCATCAGCCGCTGCTCGTTTTGCGATGGTGATAGCAGCTTCATTAAATTGTTGGACACGTGATTCCAATCCATAGCGAGCTAATTTAATGGCATTTGCACCGTACGTATTCGTTTGAATGATGTCAGCACCAGCCGCAATATATTCTCTATGAATCTTTTCAATTAACTCGGGTCTCTGAACATTCATTTCCTCATGGCAATACTCCAATCCATAGCCATATAGCACTGTGCCTATTGCACCGTCTGCCGTCAATACATGCGTTTTTAACCTTTCAAGCAATCCCATAAAATTAGCCTCTCTTCCTATGTCTCTATATAATAAAAAGCCTTCTTTCATAAAAAAAAGAAGGCTTTAACGATTCATCATTGTTGTTCCTTCTCATCTTCGACTCAACGGTCTTCTGGATTTAGCACCTGACAATAAAGTTGGTTGCTGAAGCTTCAATGGGCCAGTCCCTCTGCTTCTCTTGATAAGAATTAAGTATGAATTTTTTAAATAATTAAAAGAATCATATCGTTTACTGACGAATGAGTCAAGACTATTTCACATAACAAAGTTTTTTTCCACTTAAAACCTTAGAAATTGGCAAGTTCCTTTGCAAGCTCTTCACCAATTTTTTTCCCGTTTTGAATGCAAGCACCAATACCTACGCCAAAATACGAGCACCCTGCAATCGATAAATTAGGATATTTCTCATGTAATTCTTGTAGTAATCCTTGTAATGCTTCACGATGCGCTAGATCATATTTAGGCATTTGATCAATCCATTTTGTTACATTCACAACGGTTGGCTGCTCCTCTATTCCTAGGCTCTTTCTCACATCTTCTAAAGCAACTGCTGCCAATTCTTCATCCGTCATGGCGCGTAGTTGCTCATAGGCTGGATTGATGCTCTTATAAAAGAGTCGCACAAGTAATTTATTTTCTTTCGATGTATGCTTCCATTTACGACTAGTCCAAGTTGCTGCATTACAAGTAACGTCTGAATTATGGGAAACAATATAGCCTGTTCCATCTGCTGGCAATTTAGCATCTGGCACATCAAAACCTAAATAGATAGTAATCGCTGACGCTGTCGTAAATTGGTCAAAATAGCGGTTTAAAGAATCATCCTTTAGCAGATTTTGGACAGTATCGTTCGGTAATGCTAAAACGACATAATCTGACTCAATAATTTCACCATTAGCTAAGGAAATTGTGTAGTTCTTATCTTGTTTTTGAACATTTAGTGTAGTAACACCCTTGATAATTTCTACATCGGATAAGGTTTGTTCAAGTCGATCAATTAAAGAAGATAAACCATTTTTAAAGGATATAAATTTTTTGTTCGCTGCTTTAACAAATTGCTCACGATTCGCATCAAAGCCTTTAATAATACTTCCATAATCATTCTTATAATCAATTAAATACGGTAAAGTAGAGCCAATAGAAAGCTGATGTAAATCTCCCGAATAAACACCTGCAAGGACTGGTGCAATTTGGTTTTTCACCAGTTCCTCTCCTAAATAGTAAGTTAAAAATTCACCGATTGAACTTTCCTTTGTGAAGCCATTGTTTGGCAATGTTAAATCCTTCAACGCTTCTTTTTTTCCCCGCTCGGAAATAAGTGTACTTTCCTCTAAGGATGCTAAACTCATCGGTATTCCGAAAGTTGAATCTGCCGGAATAGCATGTAACTCATTATTCGTATAAATATAAGAAATACCTGTTTCGTTGTAAACTAGTTCCGCCTCAAAATCAAGCTCCTGCACGAGTTCCATAACGCCTTGATGACGGGCTACAATAGAATCAGCACCCGTTTCCATAATGAAACCTTGTTCATGTGCTGAATATAATTTGCCTCCTAAATATGTATTTTTTTCTATAAGCACTAGACGAACATTTAAATTATGTTCCTTCACTTGACGTTGTAAATAATGCATTGTACATAGTCCTGTAATACCGCCGCCTAAAACAACAACTGTTTTCATCATAACCGCCCCTATTATTCATTCTTTCTACAGTATAATCCTTTTTTCATTGAAAATTACGTTAAACCCTTTACAAATTTAGCAAAAATAGAGCTATTTCATCAGTGAAATAGCTCTTACTTTCTGAATCTCTATAAAATTGATGCTCTATAGCGATAACTTCACAACAAACATTTAAATAGGTACTATAGTGTTTATTACGTCTAAAAATATGAAAAATAGAATGTAAATGTTAGTAGTCTATCCTTTTAAATTTTGCGCAAAGCTCGCTAATTTTTCAGCTGAATTTGTTACCTCAGTAAACGAAGTGCCTAATTCACTTAATATGCCTACAATTGCTTGTATTTTTGTTGCCATACACTCATTTTGATCTTTTGCTTCTGTCATGGCTCCCAATATACTCGTAAATTGGCCTTCAGTTTGTAACATATTTTCTTCACCTGCTGCAACTTCATCTTGAATGTTGGTCAAAGCATACTCTAATTTCTCTGTTCGTTCACCTGTCTTTTTCAATAACAAAGCCACCGCTGTAACAGATTCTTTTGTCTGAATTGATAATTTACGTACTTCATCGGCCACTACGCTAAAGCCCTTTCCCGCTTCCCCAGCACGTGCTGCTTCAATTGCAGCATTTAAAGCCAATAGATTCGTTTGATTCGCAATATTGGTCACAACACTCATAATTGTTTCCATTTCCTTAGACATACCTGATAATTGTTCAATATTTTCTTCTATATCATGAAGAGAATGACTGATATTGAGCATATTTTGTGATTGATTTTTTAAACGCTCGCGACCCTCAAGTGCTTGGTTTTCAGCCAGTGTAGACACATCGAGTGATTTTTTTGCCAAATGTTTAATTTCGTCAGATTGCTTACTTAAGCAGCAAAATGAATTATTGGTTTCCTGCGAGATAGCTGCAAGTGCTTCCGAAGAATCTACAATCTGTCGTTCAATCGCTTCTTTTTCATGAACCATTTTTTCTTTCAGTTGTTCCACAGTGTTTTCAAAAGCTTCTAAAACGAGTTGTTGCTCAAAATTACAAATTTTCGATATAGCTCTGATCGTATTAAATTGATCTTGTGGAAATTCTATATTTTTTTCGACTAAATCAATAAATGATATCGATAAATCTTGGAATGCGCAGATATACCACTGTGTTCTAAGCCCAATGTGGACATGCACCTTTGCAATTTTTACACGCCTTTGGTAATACATCTCATCAATGGTTCCGTTAAACATTTCAATAATATGTTGCCGTAATGTTACTTTAAGCTTTTCTACAGAACTATGATGACTGATAATATCTACCAAATGATGCTCTGTTCCAATCATGTTGTAAAAACGGTTTACGATGTGATCGACATTATCCATAACTATTGGCTGGAAAGCTTTTAAATATTGTAAGTCGTTCTTCGTTAAGTTCAGCATTTCAATTTGCTTCGCCATCGATTGACGAGAGGACAAATCCATTTTCACTGTGTATTGCTGTAAATCCAATACCTTCGTCTTTCTTTGTTTTTGAAAAATCACACATCTTCCCTCTTTCATTCCGTTTACTTTCATCAGGCTGAGAAACATCAAATCCCTTTTAACATATTGATGGATACACGAAAAAATACCGATAAAATCTGATTAGTCAGATTTAATGGTTACATTCGATAGCGCAATTCCGTATGACAAACTTCCTCCAAAAGTATGTCGGGTACCCATTTGCTCAATTTATCCTAAGGTCATTTGCTCTCAGCAAACAGATATAGTCACTACATGACTAACAGTAAATTATTTACGTATGCTTCTTTTCAAAATCACTCATTTACATTAATCATTTTATAAATGACTGTCAATCTTATTAATACCATTTTTTTACACAAAATGTATAAAAAGTCCTTGTTGTTAAATAAAGCGTAATAAACTATAAAAAAGCTACCACAATATTATTGGGTAGCTTTTTTAACTATTTTTTTGTTTATTATGCTTACTTGCTTTACATTTATTCTACTTTTTTATCGATCATCTTCAAATTTCACTATACTAATATTTTATATCCTCAATCATGATCTATCTAAATACTCGTAAACAGCAGTCTATTTTAGACCAAAATACCCTCATGCCATAGCAACATAAATAATTCTAAAAACCTATGTTTTTTTAACACTAAATTTACAATCCTTTAAGTTCCTGTAATATTTTAGCCGCTTCTTCGGATCCTGCATCTGCCGCGAGTCCATACCATTTAATAGCTTCTTTCAGATTTCTATCTAACCCTGTATCTTTATTAAAAATATGCCCTAATTGTAGCTTGGCTTCTACATCTCCTTGAAGTGCAGCCTGCTTAAACCAATGAATACCTTTTTCGAGATTGCGTATTCCAGCCAGACCATTACTCCATATATAACCTAAATCATAAAAGGCATCTACATGATATTGCTCCGCAGCTCTTTCATACCAAAACAGACCACGATTGACATCTTTCGCTTGGCCTAAGCGCCCCTCTAAATAAATTCCACCAAGTCGATATTGTGCTTCCACATACCCTGCCTCAGCTGATTTTTTATAGGCGTTAAAAGCTTCTTTCTCATCTACCTCAACGCCTAAACCCTGCTCATAAATTATTCCTAAAGTAAACATTGCCTCTGCCACATTCTTTTGTGCAGCATAATCAAACCATTTTTTTGCTAATGTATAATTCGTTGCTACGCCCTCGCCATTAAAGTACATATCAGCTAAATTATTGGCAGCATCCGCATGTCCCTGCAAAGCTGCTTTTTCATAGTATGAAAAGGCAAGGGAATAATTTTCCTCCATACCTATGCCCCCAAAGCAAAAATTCCCAAGCATATATTGAGCATCTGCATTTCCCTGGGCAGCGGCTAGCTCAAACCATTTCAATGATTTTTCAGGTTGAAAATGTTTACCCTCTCTAGAATTATAGTATTCACCCAGTTGATATTGGGCATCCCCATCCTGCTCTTCAACCGCTTCTTTATACAAATCAATAATGAGCTCATGATCTAAGTCCTCTTCATCTAGAGCAGCAACTTGTTCATCTTGATGGCGAAAATACCACTCTACAATATCAAGCACATCATCTACTACTTCTATACTGTTTTTTAACTTTTCTAGCGAAGAAATTTGCCAAATGAGTATATAGATAGGCTGTGGAATGGCATCGCGCAAGACATCATCATATTCTGCCAACAGCGTTAATACATTCTCCTGTATCGATTGAGATTGTACTGTATGGACAATCTGTAAATGTCGTTGTTGCTGTTCTTTTAATAACCCTCGTACTACTTGATACAGTATTTTCTGCAAGGCTGTTAGGTTAACTTCAGCGAATGTAAGTAATTTTATATTTTGAGCAAACCACTGATCTTGAGTTTGTGTAAGATTTTGTAGGGAAATTATTCGTTCTTTATTTCGCTTGGCTAAAATTTGCTCGTACATTATTTTCCTCCCTTGCACACTATGTAAAAAAACTGCCTTACCACTATTATATGGAAGACAGTTGAAGTTTGGTTACACATATGCTCTCAATAGTAAGCCTACGAATAGCGTAATAATTAAAAATACTGTGACATGGGTCCATTTATACATGGCTAATAAACCTATAAATTCTCGTGTGAATGCATTAGGAACATAGTAAAAAGCAGTTTTTGAGCCAATCCCCTCGGCATCTAATGCTGCTTTCCTAGCATAAATACTTGCGCGAAACACATGGAAATTATTCGTAACAAAAATGGAACGATAGTTCTCTCCATGAGAATGGTGGTCCATTATTTGCTTTGAAAAGATCATATTTTGTTCTGTATTGGCTGAACAATCCTCCATAATTATCTTGTCAGTCGGAAGATGATGTACTTCTATTAGGTATTGTTTCATTGCATATGCTTCTGATACCTTTTCATCATTTCCTTGACCACCAGAGACAATGATATAAGGCTTCATCTCATACTTTATATATTGCTTTACTGCTTCATCTAAACGGCTTGCTAAAAGTGGAGGTACTCTATCGCCAATTAATCCTGAACCTAATGCAATAATGTAATTTGGTTTATAACGTATTGGTGTAAGAAGATACAATATTGAATAAGCAAGGACACTAGTGTATAAGAACATTGTATAACCAAAAATCAAAAACGCATAGAAGAAAAGAATATGCCAAAATACATTTTCAATTTCAATAAAAATGACGAATACATACCATAACATCATAATAACAAAACTTAGCCCTAATATGGCTAACATTAAGTTACGGAATTTGCGTCCTTCCTTTTCCAATAATACTTTACTATTAAAAAACATGGCTATCGATAAAATAAACATAATACTTGGAAAGCTTCCTAATATAATGAATATCCCCATTTCGGAAATAATCCCCTGATCATTTGGCAGCAATAAAGGATAATGAATAATAAACGCTCTGACAATATATATCCCTATCACGCCAAGGGCTACAACGTTGAGAAAGCGCCTTTTTTCTGTTAGGTACAAAATGATAAAAATGGTAAGGAAGATTGATAAAGTTAGTAGCATTTTTTCACTCCTTCCTATTGCATAATTTCTACAATCATTACATCTGCCACTATTTGTCCATATTTTTTGATATAGCTTAATTTTTGAAAGCGTTTGTTTTATTTTTTAATATAGTTCATGTAATATTACTATATAAGAACTAGTTTATGATTAGATTAAAAATTATATTGGAGGAATGTATGTAATGAAAAAAATTCTTGCCGCTCTTTTTGCAGCGACACTGATATTTTCGACTGTTGGTGCAACATTATTTATTTCTGATACGCCAACGGCAGAAGCTAAATCCTATAAATCGGGTAAAAAAGGCTTCTCTAACAATAATAATAGCTCGAATATCCAAAAATCGGATACTACTAAAGATCAAAACAATGCAACAACAAATAAAAACAACTCAACATCTACTAATAAAGCAGATACTACTAAAAAAGGCGGTTTTTTCTCAGGTGGTCTGATGAAAGGATTAATGCTTGGCGGACTTGCTGGATTATTATTCGGTAGTCTATTTAGTGGTATGGGTATACTGGGGAATATTTTAGGTTTACTTATTAATGTGGCAGCAATTGTTGTTATTGTGATGCTTGTTGTGAAGATAATAAATATGTTTAAAGATAAAAAGCGCAAAGAGGAAGCACAATGGCACAAATAATCAACGAACAAGATATTATTAATGCTATTTGTTTATCTCAAGCCTACTATCAAAACATTCGCCCTGAGGATGTTCTTGTTGAATTAACTTACGAGGATGATGCAGGTTTTGGTGCAGAGGTCGAAGTCAACGGTCAAATCGAGGTGCTTAATACAGCAGCCATGATTGGTGCCTTACGTGTTTGGATCAAGGATGTTCTACACGGTGATCCATTCTCGACAGGGATTGAACTAGTTTTAGATGACGAAGAAGGCATTATTGCCAAACTATCATAAAAAAATAGCAGTACAATGAATCGTCCAAAAAATTCATTGTACTGCTATTTTACTTTTTCAAACGTTTTTTAACCTCTTCTTTTTCTTCTTCATTCAGAGAAAAATCTACGATAGAGCGTCCCAGCATTAATAACATGATAAACATTACTCCTGTACCAACAATTAAATAAATCATTGTAAATACTTTAGAATAAGCCGTTGTTGGATATAGTCCTGTTTCGACTCCAGTTGGAATTAAGCTCACTACAGCAAAATACATGGCATCCAACCAGTACCATCCTTCTGTACCCTTGTAGAATAGAGTTCCTGATAGAATGATTAAAAATAGTGTAGTAAATAATGATAGGAACTGTGGACGTTTAAAGGACCTCCACAGTCCTTTTCCTAATCTTTTAGCAGATAATATAAATGACAGCATCCCATTCTCCTTTATTTAGATAGACTATACTTCGTTTTTTACGAAAACATCAAAAGGTAGAGGAGACAATCCCCCTACCTTTTAATGATTATTGAATGAGTAGCTGACTAAGATTGGTAAATATTTTAGCTGCTTGACCTCTTGTTGTGACAGCCTCAGGTGAAAATTTCCCTCCATCCCCTGTCACGATTCCTAATTCATACAGCATTGTGATTGCACGTTTGGTTTCTGCATTATATGAAGCGACATCTACAAATGGCACATTGCCTTTTACAATATACGGCTGATTAGATTGCTGTTCATAGGCGCGATGAATCATTAAAGCTAATTGAGCGCGTGTCACAGGGTGTCCAGGCTTAAATTTCCCATCTGTTCCTTTAATAAGACCATGTACATATGCTGCCGCAATTTCTGCCTGTGTTGCTGCATCATAATTTTCTATATCAGTAAATGGTGCTTTTTCTTCTGTAGTTAAGCCAAGGCTTCTTACAAGAATAGCTGCAGCTTGAGCACGTGTTACACTACTCTCAGGTCTAAATGTTCCATCAGTATAGCCGTTCATTATACCTATATTTGCAGCTGTTTGAATATAATCTTTTGCCCAGTGATTCTGTGTATCTGTAAAGCTAACTGTTCCTTTCGTAGTGAAAGTTACTGTAGGATTTTGAACACTTTCATTACCAGCAGCATCAATTGCTTTGATAGATACATTGTAGGTTGTATTTTCTATTAAATCTTTGAGCGTAATTGTAGTAGTGTCAGCATTTAATGTTGAAGTTAATTTTCCATTCACATAGACAAGGTAATTTGCTACGCCTACATTATCTGTCGCTTCTTGCCAGCTAACCTTAACAGTTGTACGATCTTTTACCTCTACTCCAATAGCCTGCGTGACATCCCATAAAGAGCTTGTTTTAATGATTGGTAAAAATGCTTCATTTGCTACTGCTAAATAACCAGCCTCACTTAAATGAATATTTTCAGGGTTTGGTAGATAGTTGGCAACATCCTTTGCAACAACATCATATGTAGGAACAAAAATAGCGCCCGCTTTTTCAGTAGTTGTTTTAATTGTTGCATTCAATGTAGCTAATAACAAATTAAATTGTTTTTGTAAGTTCTCACTATAGTATGGGAAGGAATTATAATAGCCCATTACATATACTTCAGCTTGTGGATTAATCTTTTTGATTTCAGATAGAATAGTAGCAATGTTCGATACAGCTTCTTTAGTAGCTTTTATGATAGCCACAGTGTCAATTCCCGTTGCTTGAGATTCTTTTAATATTGGCAATAGATCATTTGCCCCAGCTGTTAATGTGATGATTTCAGCTTCTTTAATAGAAGCCCGTAACTTTGCCTGTTCGTCTGTATAGCCAAAACCAGTCACTGTTTTTGCAACATCATTTTGTAGATCAGCTAAAACATTTTTAGTTGTGTAGCCTGACATAGCAAAGCCCTTATTAAAGGAAGTAAGGAAGCCGTCTTGCTGTAATGCCTGTGCAATAAAATCGGTATAGCCTAATCCAATTACACCTACTTCATTCATCCCATGTGCTAATGAATCACCAAGTGCCACATAATCGGTTTGTACAACCCAACTTGGTGCTATATGGTCACCCTGTCCTTCTTCTGCACTAGCTGCTACAGGTATAGCTAATTGCAAAGCCAATACACTTGAAGCTAAAAAACGAAATTTCTTTGATAATCGCATTTACTCTCTCCTCTACTTATAAAATAGTCGTTATTTTCACTATTTTACTAGAGGAACGATAAAAATAGGTTAAATTACAACAATCTTTTTGAAACATTTCATTTTTTATCTAATCAACCTGTATCTTTCCATAAATCCCACCACCACCAACTTCAATGGCTAATTGACCCGTTCTCGCTAAATCGATTAAATGGGCTAGTTTATGTGGCACAATTTGTTCAAGCTGGTCGATTGTTACACGATGCAAAATATTCATTTCTGTACCAAATGCTTCGATTAAACGTTCCATCATTTTAGGACCAATACCTGGAATGAAATCAAGTGGTATCTGATGAATATAAGGTGGTCTATTTCGTTTATCGGGAAAGTCTTCAGATAGCTCCTGTATACGGGTAGCTACTCCCTTTATAATTTGAGTACTCCCACATTCTGTACAAATGGTAGCCTCTTTACTTAGCTGTTGACTACATTTTGCACAAACTGTTTGATGATATTTGCCAAGCAAAGGGTTTAGGCCATAATTGGCTATTACCGCTCGTCCCTCTTGCTCATGCAGGGCCATTTTTAATTCTGTAAAATTCGCTTCTGCTAATCGTAACTTTTGATACTCTCGTGCTAATTTCCCAAGCGAATGTGCATCAGAATTGCTAACGAATGTATATGCTTGTAACTCTTTAATATGACTTACCATATTTGTATCAGAGCTTAAACCTAATTCAATACCATCAATAAGCTGCGGATCAAAGACTTCAGTTAAACTTCGACGAACCCCTTTGCCAAACAAGCTTTTAAATGGTGTAAATACATGTGCAGGAATAAAAATACCTCCCAATTCATGCACCTTTTGCTGCAAGGTCTGACCATCACAATAAATACGCTGTGAACTTAAATGGATATTCTTCATATGTTGTGACATCCATTCTGAGAACAGCTTCATGAGCTCTAGTGTAGGAAAGTAAGCAAGCACATGAATAGGACCCTGACAATGTTGATCATAAATTTCTATCTCTGATCCGGGAATTAAAGTTGTTTCCTGAAATCGCAGACCACCTTCTTTAAGTTCTTGTAGTTCTCCGTGTTCAATCATCCTCACCATTTCTTCGATTACTTCAGGTGAGTGACAGTCAATGATCCCAATGATGTCTAATCCCTTTCTTGCACTAGCCGTCTCTAAAATTCGTGCTAATGTTAACGTTTTACTGCCAGTAATTTTCACTGCCCTTCCACTAGAAGTACGTCCAATATGAATATGTAAATCAGCATAGAATTCATTCAATTCAAACACTCCTTTAAATACATTCTATAAAACGAAAATACCTTACATTACTGCAAGGCATTTCTCACTTCATTATGATGGATGATTTGTAGTAGTGCTATTATTTGACTCAAAAGCGCCGGAACCGTGTGATGGTGTGGAGGAAGCATCATAGGCAACTAATGTTACACCAATCTTTTCTTCAAGCTCATTAATTTTTTCTAGTTGCTGCGGGTCTAATTGTGCAAACTTAATTTCTTTCATGGTCATCAATCCTTTCAATTATACAATTCCCCGAAATATAGAAAATATACTCCTTCGCATAATTGTGGAATTACAAACGAACATTGGATAATAAAAATGACTGATAATCAGTCATTTTTATTGACATTATTTTTCTTATTCTATAACATAATAATTAAGTAAGGCAAAAGTGAGGGATTGCATGTCAAAAGAAGAAAAAATTATTCAAGCTGCCATTGAGGTTTTTCGAGAAAAAGGTATAGAAAAAACAAAAGTTTCAGATATCGTTAAAGCTGCTGGGATCGCTCAAGGAACATTTTATCTTTATTTCCCATCACGCCTTTCTGTTATGCCTGCTATTGCAAAAAATATGGTAGAAAGAATTATTGCTACCTTAGATGAAGGTATTTCAAGTCATAAGCCCTTTGAACAGCAACTTGAAGAGGTTGTGGAAATGGTTTTCTTAATCACGAAAGATTATGGAGATATCGTTGCACTTATTTATGCAGGTATTGCGCAAACTGAGCATTTAAAAGAATGGGAAAATATATATGCACCCTATTATGACTGGATGAGTCATTTCTTATTATCTGGCCAGCAACAGGGAATGATACGTGATTCAATTGACCCAACACGTTCTGCTAAACTGATGATTGGTCTAATTGAATCTGCTGCTGAACAAATTTATTTATTTGATGATAGCAAGGACGAAACAATGAAATTGCTCAAGGTTGAGCTTATAGACTTCCTATCTCACGCACTTGGCCTACGTCACCCATAAAAGTGACGTTCTCTTTTACCCTGAAAATGACTGAATGTCAGTCATTATATTACCTAATAGAAAGGATTTTATTGATGAAAAAAGAATGGATGTACGTCGTTTTAACAAGTTTATTTGAATTGCTTTGGGTATTTGGCTTTAACGTAGCAAGCTCATGGTGGCATTGGATAATTATTGTGACAATCATTGCTATAGATTTTCATTTCTTATCGAAGGCTTGTGAGAGCTTACCTACTGGTACAGTCTACGCTATTTTCGCCGGAGCAGGTGCAATCGGTACCACATTAATGGATATTTTCATTTTCGAAGGAGAATTTAATGCCATTAAAGGACTGTTCATGATTATTTTATTATTAGGTGTGATTGGTCTAAAATTAGCGGATAATTCCTCTAAAGAGCAGGTACAAACGAAAGGAGAGAATGTATAATGGGTTGGGTACTTATTATCTTAGCTGCATTGTCTGAAATTATAGGTGTGGTTGGCTTACGCATCTATAGTCAGCATAAAACATTACGAAACTTAATGTTATATATTGGTGGTTTTGGTGTGTCCTTTGCCCTTTTATATGCATCCTTCAACTATTTGCAGTTAAGTATTGCCTATGTTGTTTGGGTAGGAATTGGTACTGTTGGAGCTGTACTCGTAAATATCATTTTCTTTGGCGAATCCAAAAATCTATCACGTATTATCAGTACCATAGCAATTATCGTAGGTGTAGCAGGCTTAAAAGCAGTATCTTAATGGCTTTACAATATAGGACGCCACTCTTAAATCGGAGGCGTCCTGTATTCATCTTATTTAAAATGGCATGACGAAGAATGGGAGTAATTAAGATAAAAATTCATAAATACCATCCGCGATAAATTCTGCAGGTCCACGCATCCAGATATGATCATTGTCAGCCCATCGTATGACTAAGTCACCGCCACTAAGTTGGACTACTATCTCTTCTCCCTTCTGACAAAAACCATTTAATATAGCAGCCACTACCGCTGCACAAGCACCTGTCCCACATGCCTCTGTTATACCCGAACCTCGTTCCCAAACGCAGCATTTTAATGCCTTCTCATGAACAACCTCTACAAACTCAACATTGCAACGATAAGGAAATCTCATATCGTTTGCTATAATACCGCCTAATGTTCTTAATGGTGCTTGCTCGATCGCATTCACAAAAACTACAGTATTCGGATTGCCCAAAAACAAAGCAGTTACCAAAAGAGATTGTTGGGGTAAAGGAAATATCTCATTGATGACAAGCTCATTTGGGTTTCCTAACATCGGAATGTCTTTGCGCAATAAGAGAGGTTTGCCCATATCGACAATCACTTCTATTACACGATTGTCTTGCACCACTACCTGTGCCAGCATAATCCCGGATTTCGTTTCAATCGTAATTAGCTCTTGTCGTACAATATGACGTTCAAAAATATACTTAGCAACACAGCGAAGACCGTTACCACAATTTGTCCCCTCAGATCCATCTTTATTAAATACACGCATACCACAGTCAGCAATTTTAGAGGGTTGGATAATAATCAATCCATCTGAGCCAATACCAGTATGGACATTGGCCATTTTTTGAGCCAATTCACAAAAGATATCTTCCTTGTAATCATGTTGGAAAAGATCAAGGTAGATATAGCTGTTACCAATACCATGCATTTTCGTAAAGGCTATTTGCATACAGTCACTCCTTAAAGGATGTTTTATGTATCTAATAGAAGATGACACTTTTCTATATTTGGCTAAACCCCTTCGTGAACTGTTCAGGAACATATGTAAGATACGGCTTCCCTGTCATTGGATGTATTTGAATATCCGCAAAAACACCAAATACACCTTGCAGCACTGTTGGCGTAAGTACTTCCTCTGGTGTACCATGACAAACTATTCGCCCTTGCTGTAAAACGTAAATTTGATCGCAATACATAGCAGCAATATTCAAATCATGTAAAGCTGCTACTACGGTTAAATGCAAAGTCTGAATTAAATCCATAAGTTGAAGTTGATGTTGAATATCTAAATGATTCGTCGGCTCATCTAATATTAATATCTGTGCTTGTTGAGCGAGTGCCCTTGCAACCATGACACGTTTTTTCTCGCCACCAGAAAGTGAACTAAAGCTTCGTTTCTCTAAATGCGATATGCCCGTTTGCCTAAGAGCCTCTTTAACAATTTGAAAATCTTTCTCTTGATCAAGCTCTAACAGCTTTTTATGTGGGGTTCTTCCCATACTGACTAGATCATGCACAGTGAAATCAAATAATACGGGTGTCTCTTGGCTTACAACAGCCAAATTTTTCGCAATTGCTTTGCTTGATTGCTTTAATATATCTTGCTCATTTAATACTACCGATCCACTTTCAGGTTTTAGGAGACGATACATATTTTTTAACAATGTTGATTTTCCGCTCCCATTAGGACCAATTAATCCAACAAATTGCTTTTCTTTTATTTGAATGCTTACATCATGCAGTATACGCTGATCGTAAATGGAGAATGATACTTTTTTCGCTTCTAATGTCATGGAAGTTAATCTCCTTCACCGAAAGAATAGTTGTTACGACGGAGAAGCCAAATGAAAAATGGTCCTCCACAAAAAGCTGTAATAATACCAATTGGCATTTCCTGAGGAGCAATAATAATTCGAGCAAAGGCATCTGCCCACACTAAGAATATTCCACCTATTAAAGCACTGATAGGTATTACGTATTTATAGTTTGAGCCCACAATTAAACGCACAATATGGGGAATAATCAATCCCACAAATCCTATAGAACCACTAACTGCGACAAGCACACCTGTTAATAGAGATACTAGTAGTATTAACTGAATACGGAATTGCTGAAGATTAACGCCTAATGTCACTGCCGCCTCTTCTCCTAGTAATAATAAATTTAAATTGCGATAGTGTAGCCACAGTAGCCCAAATACAATAAAAAATACGAAAGCTGGAATCACAATATTATTCCATTTGGCTCCAGCTAAACTACCTAGCATCCAAAACATAACAGCCTTTAAGGCCCCTTCTTGCTTTGACATCATTAAAATAAAGTTAGAGATAGCCGTTAAGATAAAGGACACAGCCATGCCTGCCAATAGCAAGCGGAAAATAGAGACACGTCCCCCAACACGTGATAAGAAAAAGACAAGTGCAATGGCAAGTAATGAACCAAGGAATGCGGATACTGAAAGAGCGTAAATACCTAAAAATGAAAAGGCTCCTAAAATAATCACAGAAGTAGCTCCGACAGCTGCCCCTGAAGAAATCCCTAGAATATACGGGTCTGCAATAGAATTACGTACTAGTGCCTGAATGGCTGCCCCTGCAATAGCTAACCCCGCTCCTACTATCGCAGCTAGCAAAACACGAGGTGCTCTTATTTGCCAGATGATGATTTCCTGAGAGCGACTCCAATCTTGCTCGATAGAATTTTGTATAAAAGGAATTTTAGAAAGAATAACTTTCCATACATATAACGGTGTAACTGAAACTGAGCCAACCATTACAGCAAAGGTCATTGAAACAATTAATACCATGAAAAGTACGAAGGAAAATAACATAAATTTTTTATTCATCTGTTTTAAACTCCTACTGAATATTGATGAATGAAGCAATAAAAAAAGGTATCCCATGCGAAAATGCGCATAGAAATACCCAAGATTAAACAAAGTCAGAAAAATATCCAGCTATTGTCCGTAATTGCTTGCATCCTCGTGGGCATTACAGGTATTACTAAATGGCAGGTCTCCTGGCTTCGATTCACTATCCTATAATTGCCTTCCCATTCTTAAACAGTGGCAAATCATATTATAGGATTCCTCGTTACAGTTGCGGGACAGCGTCGGACTTCCACCGACTTCCCTTTTAAGTGACATTCAAAATGTCACACCAATAGTATTTGAAGTTATAAAATTGTGACGGTTCTATCATACATTTTTATAGATAGATAGTCTACTTCAATTTAATTCAGCAATTGAGTTAACCTATATAAATAATAAGGTTGACACAATTACATCTGTTTTTTACACTAGCAGTAATAACTTATAAAACGAGGTGAAATCATGGCAACTATTACACAACATAGTCACCATAAGTTAAGAACTGTTGACATTACCTACATTGGATTATTTACAACGTTAATGATGGTGGGTGCTAATATCACTTCCTTTGCACCTTTTATGGTAGTTGGTGGTGTACCCATTACGCTTCAAACCTTCTTTGCAATTTTAGCAGGGCTTATTCTTGGTAGTAGAAAAGGTGCGCTCGCCTGCACAATTTATATGTGCGTAGGATTGGCAGGAGCTCCTGTCTTTGCTCGTTTCGGTGGTGGAATTGGCCAAATTTTAAGCCCTACCTTTGGGTTTATTATTACATTTATATTTGCGGCATTTATTGCGGGGTTAATCGTAGAACGAAGTGGAACAAAGAAAAGTTTTATCGTAGCTGCTTTGGTAGCAACGGCTATAAATTATTTGATAGGAACAAATTGGATGTTTTTTGCCTATAAGCTATGGGCAAGTGCGCCAGAGAATTTTTCATATAAGCTCGCTTGGCTTTGGATGATTCCTCCACTACCAAAAGATATTATTTTAGCTATTTTTGCTGGTATCTTCGCCCATAGATTACAAAAAACATTGAAGATCATGCCCATTCAATAGCATATCTCCCCGCCAGACTAAAGAAATGTTTTTCATAGGTTATATCCATCGTTTCTGCACATTTATTTGCTACATTAGGAGCACATAGTGAGGAGGATATCATATGAAATTCAATAAAAGATGGTCAGTCGGACTATTATCAGTAGTCGCTCTAATTAGTTTATCGGCTTGTACAGAGGATCAAACAAAACCTGCGTCCACTTCTAATGAAGCTGCTGAAGAAATGGATCATTCTACAATGAACCATTCAAGTTCTGGCGAAGTACCAGTAACGTTAAAAAAAGCTGAAAATCCGAAATTTCCTATAGGAAGCACAGCCATTATTACAGATGGACATATGGAAGGTATGAAAGGGGCCGAAGCAACAATAGTAGGTGCCTATACTACAACTGCCTATGTTATTTCCTATGAGCCTACATCTGGTGGAAAGCGAATAGAAAAGCATAAGTGGGTAATTCATGAAGAATTAATTGACCCACAAGAAGCACCACTGGCTCCTGGAACAGAAGTAAAAACGGACGCAACACATATGGAAGGTATGGAAAATGCGACTGTCCTTATTGACGAGGCTGTGCAAACAACTGTATATATGGTTGATTATACTTCCACTACAAGTGGTGAAGCTGTAACAAATCATAAATGGGTAACAGAAGAAGAGCTTAGTCCAAAATAATAGAAATAACCTCTACCTTCAATTCTGGTAGAGGTTATTTCTAGCTTTTATGTTCCATTTGCTTTCTCTTTGCAGATTTATGCCATTTATAGCCGATGCCCCAAACGGTTTGCAAGTAATCATCCGCCGGAAAACCACTTTTTCTTAATTTTTCTCGTAAATTACGTACATGTGAATCAATAGTACGATCTTCAATCGTTACATCATATCCCCAAACGGCATGTATAAGGTGTTCTCTAGAAAATGCTCTATTTTGATAATCTAAAAATAGGGCGAGCATGGCAAATTCCTTTGGTGTTAATGGAATTGCCTTATGTTGAAAATATACTTCAAAGGACTCTCTATCTAAACAAAGCCCTTCAAAGTTAATCACTTTTTCTTCAGATATCGTTCTTCTTAATACAGCATGTATGCGTGCTAACAATTCTTCCTCATCAAAAGGCTTTAAAACGTAGTCATCAGCACCAAGATTTAAACCTTTTACAATATCAGCGTGTTCTCCTTTTGCAGTAAGCATAATGATAGGAACATCCCAAAACTTCCTAATTTCCTGGCAAACCTGCCACCCATCCATCTCTGGCATCATAATATCCAAAAGAACTAAATCCACATGCTCTTCTTCTAAAAAATCCAATGCCTCTTGTATAGAAGACATTGCTCTACAAATAAATAGTGGTTCCAAATAAAGGGTTAATAAATCTAACATTCTTGGTTCATCATCAATGCATAAAATCGTTTTCATTCGTTTCTACTCCTTTAAATGATAATTCAAAAGTAGTCCCCTTATTTATTTCACTTCTAACCTTTATTTCTCCCCCATGTGCTTGTACAAGCTCCTTGACAATAGCAAGCCCAAGTCCAGATCCACCTAAAGCACGACTACGTGATTTTTCCACTCGATAAAACCGATCAAAAATATACGGTAAATCCTTCTTTGGAATTCCTTTCCCTGTGTCTTCAACGATGATGCTTAAAATTCCACTGTCTTTTTTTACAGTGACTGTAGTCATATCTCCTGGTGTACAATAGATTAATGCATTATTTAATAGATTAATCAGGATTTGCTCAAGTCTTGCTTCATCTGCACATAGTGTTAAGCCATTATCACAACGTACAACCAAATAGATACCTTTATCTTGAAAAGCGGGACTTAATTTTTCTTCAATGCTTGTAAAAAACGGCTCTAAATGTAAGCAATGTTTTTCAATTACAAATGAGTTTTCATCCATTTTCGCTAAATCAAGTAAATCTTTGATTAATCTAGAAAGTCTATTTGTTTCTTCTATTATAATAGCTAGATACTTTTGACGATCTTGCCCTGTTAAATCCCGTTTAGCAAGAATGTCTGTATAGCCTTTAATAAAAGTTAGCGGTGTACGAAGCTCATGTGCAATACTCGATAAAAACTCCTTACGCTCTTGCCTTAGATGATTTAAATCATTGGATAAAAGCTGGATAGCATTTGATAAATCCCCAAGCTCATCTTTTCCATTCGTAGAAAGAACAACTGTAAAATCACCCTTACTCATTTTCAATGTAGCCTCTTTCATTTGAATAAGTGGCTTAGCCAGCTTACGAGATAGAACAACAATGACTGCAATACTGACTAGACCAGATACAATACCCACGATGAGAAAATGCTTATTCAGCCGTTTCATTAATGCATGGATGGAATCGGTATTTTGAAACATAAATACATAGCCAATCGTTCCTTGCTGATTTTGAATAGGGCTTATAGTCGCAATTGCTTTAACTTCTTGCCAATTGTCTTGTAAAACCCTTCCTTCATAAGGTATTTCCCCCTCTATTTCACGAATCAGATCACTGATTTCTTGATGTGGCTGTGAGGATGCAAGGATTGTCCCGAAATGGTCAGTCACCACGACATCTGTACTTGCTTCTGATTCCATAAGAACGACATGTGCTAGTGTTTCATTATTGAAGTTCTGTTCTAATATAGTACGATGTGAATTTCCTCTCGCTTGTAAACGCTCTAGTTCCTCTTCCACTCTAGAATTCGTCAGGGAAACATGCAAAAAAAACATCATAAAGGTTTCAATACAAAACAATGTGATGAAGAAGATAATGCCCAGCTTTAATGATAATTTTCTCATCCGTAACCACCATTTTAGAATTTCTTAAAAGTATATCTTGAAAGTGTGAAGATTTCATGCAGAAGTAGCATCTTTCCAAACAAAAAATGCCCATAAGTATATTGTATACCTATGGGTCATACTATTGAACATTCATTAGAATTTGTATGAAAAAGGCTTGCTGTTTCACAAGAATTACCATCTTAGCAAAGATTTTATGGGTAACTAATCACTTCTCCAAGTGCCTATCCTTTCTCTAAGGGGCTATTTTATCCGTTACTGCTAATATGAAAAATAATCTCTTGATGTATGGTTGATTGGAGAGAAGCTAGCGTCACAGAGTAGATCCTAGAGGAACGGAATTGAGGGAAGCGCTCATCGGACGCTAGCGGAACCGAAATCAACCATTCGCCTTAACAAAAGGGCTTTTTTCGCTAGTGACATCCTCTTTTTTCCAACAACATAACCCATAAGTATATTTTATACTTATGGGTTAGATTTTAATTAAACGTATTTTTTTGCCCAACTTAAGAAATTATCAATAACTACGTCAAGGAATTTCACTGTACCTTCATCAGTTAAATTGCCTTCTTCATCAAATTTAGTGTGAACAGCACCAATATAAACGTCATTACCGCTAAGTAATGGTGAGTTAATGCCTGGAGAGAATAAAATATCACGTAAATGTAATTGTGCTTTTACAGTACCTAAATTCCCCATTGATGCACCCATAATGATAGATGGTTTGCCAATCATTACTTTATCTACACGAGATAGCCAATCAATAGCATTTACCATAACCCCAGGAACTGTACCATTATATTCTGGTGTAACCCAAAGTACAGCGTCTGCAGCTTTTACTTTTGCTTTAAAATCAAGAACTGCTTGTGGAGCCTCATTTTCAATATCTTGATTATACATTGGTAGGTCCTTTAAGCTTAATACTTCAAGATCTAACTTTTCTGTATAACGTTTTTGAATAAATTGAGCTAATTGCATATTATAAGATTCTTTACGGATACTACCTACGATTGCTACTACTTTCATGATGTTTCCTCCTAAATGTACATTATTCATAGTATTTGTATAGCTATTGTATTTTATACCATTTCAATAATAAATGGCAAATTCTTCAACTGGCTTGCGATACCCACGTAATCGACGACTGCTTTCTTTTTCTTTTCCAATAGTAATCATTAAGGCTATTTCATGTGTTTCTGGCACATTGAAAAGCTCACGCATTTTCTGATTATCAAAGCCAATCATTGGGCAAGTGTCCCAACCACGATTTTTCGCAGCTAGCATGAATAACATTGCAGACAGAGAAGCATTACGAATGGCTTCATCTTTCATGAATCCTTCACCGCGATCCTCATAAAATCTTGTATTCTCTGCTACAATATCCTCTAGTTCACCCGCTGTAATTATGCCTAAATCCACCATGCCCTGACTTAACTCAGCAGTATTTTTATATGCTTCCTTGTCACCTAGTACAAGAATTACACCTGAAGCTGAATGTACTTTATATTGACCATATGCTGCCTCTCTCACCTTTTCTTTCATATCCTCATCCAGCACAACAATATAATTAGCATGCTGTAAGTTAAATGCTGAAGGGGCAAGCTTAACATCCTCCAAAATAGGGCGTATATCTTCTTCAGTCATTTTAACGTCCTTGATAAAATTATTAGCAGAGCGACGCTTATCAATCAGCTTGGAAAATTCCATTTTTTTATCCCCCAATACAGTTATGTATACATCCAGTGGGGTTTTGCTTTCCCAACTGGATGAAATTGTGTTACTCATATTCTTTATCGAACATAATGGAACTTCTTACAGTGTCAATCGGACGAACAAGACTTTCAATCTGTTCACGTTTTGGTTCTAAAAATGGTGGTAATGACAGTTTTTCTCCTAATGTTTCATATGGTTCATCGCCCATAAATCCTGGACCATCTGTAGCCAATTCAAATAAAATCTGCGGAGCTACTCGTGCATACAATGATTCAAAGAAATGACGATTTACATAGCCAGAAGTGTGGAAACCAAAACTTTCGAAACGTGCAGTCCATTCATCTAATACCGAACGATCCTCTACACGAAAGGCAGCATGGTGAACAGTACCAAAACCTTGACGAGCAACGGGTAACACTGTGTTGTGCTCGACAATAATCTGGGCGCCATTTCCTCCCTCGCCTACTTCAAATAAATGGAAGTCCCCTTCATCTGCAATCTCTGTAAAAAGCATTACCTTTTCTAAAACATCCTTAAAGTATTTAAAATTAGCGACACGGACAAAAACTGGTCCTAAACCTGTAATGGCATACTCAAGTGGGATGGGGCCATTCTGCCAAGGCGTACCTGCCGCCACACCTGTATTGTGCTCATCAGAAATTAACTGATAGTGCTGATCATCAAAATCTACGAAAGATAGTGTTTTCTTACCAAACTGTTCTTTCATACCTGTATGCTTCACATTTAAACGGTCAAAGCGCTTTATCCAATAATCTAAAGCAGTATCCGTTGGTACACGGAAAGAAGTCTTTGAAATTTCATTTGTACCATGTACACCTTTTGGGATATTAGGGAAATCAAAGAACGTCATATCTGTACCCGCACTACCCTTATCATCTGCAAAGAATAAATGGTATGTTTGAATGTCATCCTGATTCACTGTTTTCTTTATTAAGCGCATTCCTAAAACATAGGTAAAGAATTTATAATTTTCTTCAGCACTACTTGTGATAGCCGTTACATGGTGTACACCTTTTAAATGATTCATAGTATGCTCCTCCTATATATCTCGATATCGAGATATATATTTAAATTTTTTTATTGGTTAGTGGCGTTCTTGCCAACTTTTTTAAGTGATAAAATCATGTTGTCCAGCTCCTGGGCTTCCAATACTTCAAATATCTCATTTATTTTCTGTTCATGCTTAGGGAATATTTCCTCCATCAAAACCTGTCCCTCAAGCGTTAGTAATACGTACGTAACACGACGATCTCTTGGACATGCCTTACGGTACACATAGCCCTTTTGCTCGAGCTTATCAATCACATAAGTAATACTACTGCTTGCAATTAATATTTTTTTACCAATCATTTGAACTGGTTGTTCTCCATGGTGATACAAAAATTCAAGAACCGAAAATTCAGTTTGATTTAAATCGAATTGAAGTAAATCTCTTCTAGTTGCATCTTGAATCGTTTGATATGCTCGGAACAAGACCGTAAATGCTTTTAAGTTACGATTGCTTTGCTTCATACGACTCCCTCTTTTTACTTCGAATTTAATTATCTCTAATTCGAGATAATAATAACATATACATTTTTAAACAGCAAACAATTTGTTTCTTTATGTTTGCCATCTTTTCGTTCGGGTAGAAGGTAGTTGTAACTTATAAAGGAGGATTCTAAATGAAAAAAGATGTCAATCAAAAACAACAACAGCTAGAAGCATTCCGAGTAAGTGATAAAGATCAACCTCTCACAACCAATCAAGGATTAAAAATATCGGAAGATGAACATTCACTAAAAGCAGGTGAGCGAGGACCCACTTTACTAGAGGATTTTCATTTCCGTGAAAAAATGACTCACTTTGACCATGAACGAATTCCTGAACGAGTAGTACACGCACGTGGCTCAGCCGCTCATGGAATTTTTGAAACATATGAATGCGCAAGTGATATTACAAAGGCTCAATTTTTAAATGGAAAAGGCACTAAAACCCCTGTTTTTGTCCGCTTCTCTACCGTTGCCGGGTCTAAAGGCTCTGCAGATACTGTTCGTGATGCACGCGGCTTTGCTACTAAGTTTTATACACAAGAGGGCAATTATGATTTAGTTGGAAATAACATACCAGTATTTTTTATTCAAGATGCTATTAAATTCCCCGATTTTGTACACGCTGTAAAGCCCGAACCAAATAACGAAATACCACAAGCACAAAGTGCCCATGATACTTTTTGGGATTTCATTGCAAATAATCAGGAGTCTGCTCATATGGTTATGTGGCATATGTCAGATAGATCGATTCCACGAAGCTATCGAATGATGGAGGGCTTTGGTGTTAATACTTATCGCTTTATCAATGCCGAAGGAAAAGCCCACTTTGTTAAATTTCATTGGAAACCTGTACTTGGGGTAAAATCATTAGTATGGGATGAAGCACAAATCATTGCTGGAAAAGATCCCGATTTTCACCGCAGAGATTTATGGGAATCCATTGAACGTGGGTATTTCCCAGAGTGGGAGCTTGGTGTGCAACTTATTCCAGTTGAAGATGAATTCAAATTTAGCTTCGATATTCTTGATGCCACGAAAATATGGCCTGAAGAAGAAATTCCAGTACGCATTCTTGGGAAAATGACCTTGAATAAAAATGTGGATAATTTTTTTGCAGAAACGGAACAAGCCGCATTCCATGTCGGGCATGTTGTGCCTGGCATTGATTTTTCAAATGATCCTTTATTACAAGGTCGTTTATTCTCCTACACCGATACACAGTTAATACGACTGGGAGGACCTAATTTCCATGAGCTTCCTATTAATAAACCAATTTGTCCATTTCATAATAACCAACGAGATGGCTATGGCCGACAAACCATTAATGTGGGACAAGTTAGCTACCATAAAAATTCCTTAGCCAATAATACACCACATCCTGTTTCTGAAGCAGATGGTGGATATAAGCATTATGAAGAAAAAGTTGAAGGGCATAAAGTACGTGCACGTAGTGAGAGCTTCAAAGACCATTTTTCTCAAGCAAGATTATTCTGGCTTAGTATGACAGATATTGAGAAAAAGCATATTATCGATGCCTTTAGCTTTGAACTTGGCAAAGTAAAAAATAAAGCGATTCGAAAACAAGTTGTAGACATGTATGCTCATGTCAGTTACTCACTAGCTTCAGCTATCGCTGAGCGTATTGGTATAGTTCCACCTGTAGAAGTGGAAGTACCACATATTCAACAAACTTCTCCTGCTGTTAGCCAAGTAATCAATGCAAAGGAAAGTGTCAAATCTAATAAAGTAGCTGTAATTGTTACAGAAAATAGTAGTGAAAAATTAAATGAACTTATTGCTACATTTTTAAGTGAAGATATCGTAGTTGAACTAGTAAGTAATAAACAAGGCATAGTAAGCGGTTATGAAATTCACGAAACATTTGCTACTACCTCCTCAGTTCTTTATGATGGGGTTTATGTTACAGGAGCCTTTCAGAATTCCTATGAACAAGCAAAAGCAGAACAGTTTATTGAACAAGCCTATCAGCACTGTAAAACAATAGGTTATACGGAAAATGTTTTATTTTTACAGCATATAGCCAATAAACATGGGGTTGCAACCGATCCAAAATCTTTTGTTCATGCCCTTGCTAAACATCGACATTGGGTACGAGAATGTAAATGAATGTAAAGCCAGCTAACTGATTAAATCAGCTAGCTGGCTTGTTTTTATTATTTAATTCGTTTAAATTCCTTTTCATTGCCGTCTACAAATTCGACATCCACTTCAATGGATTGATAGTTATCTTCAATATTAAATACTTTGATTACTTGATCAATCACTTCATCATTAGATGTTGTAGAATCAAAATTCAACTGCTTAAATAACGGCTCTAATTTAGTATAAGCTTCATCGCCCTGCAGTTTTTCATTTTTTCGATCATCTTCTAATTTTGCTTCTATTCCTGTTTTTTTATCCTCATATTCTACCTCATAAGACTCCGTTGCAGAGTAATCAACATCTAAAGAAAACTCTAAAAAATTAAATGTCACTTGGTCAGTTGGCGTCTCACCCGTCTGTTGAGTAGCATTCTGATCTGCTGGAGCATTTGCAGGCACATCTTTTACCTCATCCTTATTACAGCCGTAAAGAATAACAGTCATTAAAGAAATCACTAAAATAAATTTCAATTTCAATTTATTCACTCCTTTCTTTACATATTATTTCCCCATTCTTCTACAAACTAACCTAAAAAGGGCATCTCCTACAAATAAGGAGATACCCTTTTCATGGAATGCGACTTAATAATAGAAGTTACGATCCACTTTATTTTCTTGAATAGCTTTTGCTAAACGAACTGTTGACACAGCCAAATCGGCATATGACACACTCTTGGTAGCATTAAAGTTATTTTGCTGTGTATCAATCAGCCCCATCCCATTTGCTATTGCTATATAGCCTGTATACGCTGGATCAATAGAAGCTGCATCCGCAAAGTTTAATTTGTAAATATCCTTATACTTTGCAATATTCTCCAATTGCATTGCTTTAACAGCCCATACTGCTAGCTCTTGACGAGTCAATGTTTCATCCAAAGCGAATTGGTTTGCTGGCTGTAAAATTCCCATTCTTACAGCTTGTTCAACCACTCCATATAATGGATGGTTTTTATCGATATTGCTGAAGGTTTGCTTTTCACCATCGCCACTACCAAAATGGCCATATGTTAAAGATTTTAGTAGAATCTTTAATGCTTCTCCCTTTGTCACAGCAGCATCAGCATTAAAGTTTGCTATATCTTTTATCTCTAATACATTTTGATGTAGAAGATAATTTAATTCATTGGCTGCTGTTGGGTGTGAAATAGATTGCTTTTCTTTTGAGCCATCTACCTCATACAACCATTCACCAGTAATTGCATCAATTTGATTAACTAAGCTACCGTTGTAAGTTGGAGCATAGACTAGATCATAATGTTGTTTACCTTCAGTATCCTGCTTTACATATTGTAGTTGTAATGTAAGGGCCTTACTATAGGCTTCTTTTGCTTTATCAGCAGAGATTACTTGACTAAGAGAAGGCCAGTTATTAATCTTTTGTTTATTAACATTCAAAGAACGTAATGATCCATCAGAGCCAATACCTACGTTTATTTCATCTCCAACAACCGCAATCCCGTTTACGATGCGTGGGAAGGAGAAGTAATAATCTTTACTATAATCATCATGTACAGGATTATCAATTGGCATCGAATACTCATGTAAATAGGATGGAGCCCATTGCTTTAAGTATTCAACAGCCTTTGCTAATGCCGCATCCTTAGAGAGGTTAGTTGTTTTGTCAGTGTTGATAAAATCTCTCATAATATCGTGATACTGCACGATATCGCCCGTTGCCTTATTAATTTCTAAAGAGGTACCAGACCCGCCATTATTGTACATATACATGTAATTTACTGTATAAACCGTTTCACCATTGTCATTTTCTCTTTCGTCAACCATATCAATAGTGAGCTTTGCCTTGTCTTCATCAACTTTTAATAAATTTTTAGCGAATTCCTCAACCTCTGCTACTGTCATACCGCTTTTTCTTGGTGGTAATTGCTGTGAGGATATTTTCTCAGCGCTTTTCGTCTTTGGAACTTGTGTAGAGAAGCCATTCGTTGTTTGCCATTGACCTGTTAAAGCATGTACACCATTAAATCCTGTTGCTGGCATATAGACAAGCTTCACATTACGTTGATCGCTAAAATAGTCAACGTAATAACGAAGTTCAACTGCTAAGTTATCACGTACTTGTGCAACAATTTCTTCCTCATTTTTTTTCTGGCTTGAGCTATCAAAGGTTGCTTTACCAATTGATTCTGTATTTTTATACATTCCTGTTATTTGACCATTAGCAAGAACATCTATAGTGATACTTTGATCGCCAATAAGCACTCCATTATAGGTTGGTGAATAAACAAATGAGTAGGTAATAGGTTGTGATAATGGACGATTAATGTCATTGTAATAACCGAAGCCATCTTCACGGAGTTTATAGTTCTCTATTTTCGCAAATTTTCTTAGGAAGTCATCTGCAATTTTTTTTGCTTCAGTCTCTGAATATTTTGCGGGATATACTGCTTCAGCGATATTAGCTGGCTGATAATAGAAATGTTCTAACTCTAAATCTTCACCTTTAAATGTAAAACCACCATATACATCTTTACCATTTACCGTTTTATGGAAGTTCAAATCATAACGGACCGTTGTATCATCTCTAAAGAAATGACCGCCTCCAGAATTAAACTCATTATCAGCTACAAATTTGAACTCTTCAGGGAATAGTGCACGTAATTTGTTAATTAGCATACCTTTTGTCACTTTCGTCTCTGAGGCAGCCAACTGTATTGCAATACGCTCTGAAGGTTCTTTCACATTTGCAGAAGCTTGTGAAACGGGTGCTAGAATACCAACAGAAAATGCAGTAGTTGTTAAAATAATACCTAACTTTTTAAATTTACCCAAAATATACCTCCTAAAATACTATTTACCATAATTATAATATATTTACCCATAATTAGAAATGAATTTTACAGATAATTTCCTCTTCGAAGAAAATACATTGGGCAATCCGTCCTTTTTTCTTCATTTTCTCATTTCTTTACCACATCAAAATTGGCACCAATTAACACCCAGTTCTGAGGGAATGGTAGTCCTAATTTCCAATAACCAATACCACGAAGGTTATATTGTTTAATGAGATTGAATTTAGCTTGAATAGATCTAGCATCTTCAAACCATACCATATGCGCCCTACCTTGCTCATCATAGTATTCAAAAAATGGTGCTTGGGCTCTCCAATCATACTGAATTGCTGCATTATAACGTTTAGCAATTTCAATGGCTCGCTGTGGACTAAGCGCTTCTGCATACGGTCCCCCCTGAACAAAAGGTAACGTCCAATCGTAGCCATATAAATTTTGCCCTAACATAATTTTGCTTGCAGGTATTTCACTCACCGCATATTTTACAACTGCTTCTACCTCTGGGAGAGGTGAAACGGCCATTGGTGGGCCAGCTGAATATCCCCATTCATAAGTCATGAGTAAAACAAAGTCCACGATTTCCCCGTGTGCTCTATAATCATGTGCCGCTGTCCATGGTCCTCGTTCACTATCACTTGTTTTAGGAGCTAATGCTGTAGACACTGTATATCCTTGAGCGTGAAATTTTTCTACAGCTCTTCTTAAAAAATTGTTATAGGCTTGTCGTTGATCTGCTGGCAAATTTTCGAAGTCAAAGTGGATATCTTTAACATCCCCAAGTCGCTTTGCTTCTGCAAGAATATTATCAAATAATAAATCTTGAACAGCTGTACTTTGAAAAATATCTCTCGCTAATTCACCACTAAAACTAAAATTCTCCAAATTAGAAATAACCATTGCCATTGATGCTCCCGTATCATTTGCAATTTGTGTCACACCTTGGCTTGGTGGCCTCTGTAAAGTACCATCACGCCTAGCCTCATAGCTAAATAAAGCTAAATATGTTAAATTAGGACCCGCTTCCCTCGCTTGATTCAAGAGTGCTTCACTAACTGATGTTCCTCTCGGCTCTAAATAGGCTAATGTTTCTGCCCTTGTTTTTGGTGGCTGTGGGATATATAATCTCGTTCCAACTGCTAATGGTTGATTTGGATTAATGCCATTTACTTGTGCAAGTGTTACATAATTAATACCGAAACGTTGGCCAATTGACCATAGGCTATCACCTGGCTGTACATAATAAAAGCTTCCGACAATCGGGATTACAAGAGCTTGCCCCACAACTAAACGATTTGGCTCTGGAATTTGATTGGCATCTATAATGCTCTGAACCGTAGCCCCATACGCCTGTGCAATTCCCCATAAAGACTCGCCAGCCCGTACAACGTGTATTTGAATGATTTTGCCTCCTTCTAGCTTTATAAAATCATACCTATAAAGCTTATGAAATCAGAGATGAAAAGATGTCTCTTAACAACTCCACAAAAGTACACCACTATTTTATAGCAAATAAATAGTAGGCTGTATTATGTCACCTATTTAATACTAATGAGAATAATCTTCGTTTACGAGATTTCATGAAAGAATTTTCTTTTAAATACGTATGTCTAAAAAGTTACCTGAGTAATATATTCTGCTTCTTCACCGTTATTAGAATAAAAAAACGCAAAATGATACTTATCTTGATAACAATAATCGTACAAATGTTCTATTTTCCGCATAATCTTCAGTAAATTTTTACCCACTTTCTACCCTACAAATCAGTTGTAGCAGGCTACTTTTGATAACACTTTTCCCAAATTTTTTTACGCAACTAGCGTCATATGCCTTATTCTTTTCCCTGTTCTCACTCTTGTATAATGAAATTATTGTAAGGAGGTGTTAGATTGCGTTTATTTTACCAGCAAAAAGTAATCGGTAAGAAGTCTCGTAAACTTGAAAAAATTTCATTTTCAATTGAAGAGCCTGTCATAACGTTACAAGATTTACTTGTTCAGCTTGTTACACAGCAGGTTCAACAATTTAATGAGAAAATGGTAGATACACCACTTCATGTTTATTTATCGGATCAGCAACTAGAAGAAGCTGCTCAATATGGCAAAGTACATTTTGGAGAAAAGAAAAAGGATACTGTACAGTCAGTGGATCAAGCTATTTCCACAATGCTTCAAGCCTTTCAGGACGAGCTGTTTTTAGTCCTTCATAATGAAGAATCTTTAGATTCTCTTTCTACACCATTAAACATACAGGAAGACGATGTCTTTACATTTATTAAACTTACTATGCTTGCAGGACGAATTTGGTAAGGAGGGATTTATATGACACTTTCACATGAACAAAAAATACATTTTCAAAGTATAGTTGATTCTGCACCTATAGCAATACAGCCTTTAGCAGCTGCATTGTTAAAATACATGGACAATAGAGATTATGAAATTGAAACGCTTATAGCTGCTCAGCAATATTCATCACTTGAAGAACTATTTAGTGGACCATTATTTGAAGTGCTTACCATGTTTTCTTCACAAGAACGTGCACTCAAGATCAAGAAACTAGCATTACGCTTTGATGCTACAATGTTCCAAAGAGGTGTTTTACGTCGATCTTTTCGTTCTTCTCAACCAGTGCAAGACCATCTGTTTCAATGTTTACAATTAATAGAAGAAATGCTGACATTTGAGGAAATTACTTTGCAGGAGTTGTTAACGAATCATCGTCAATATGAGCATGGAACCTATCCAAACTATAGCTCCTATGTCTTAAAGAATGAAAATACAAAAGTAATGGGTTTTAATGTCTTTGAGCAGTTGCTTGCTGAAGAACTATCATTAGAAAACCCGTCAATTGAAGAAGCAGTAGAAGGTATTTTATTTGATGAACATCAAAGTAGCTTTTTCGGCCATCCATTCATTCGAGGTATTTTTAAATCAAGTAATCATCGGATGCATGATGCACTTGGCAAACTCTTATTAGCAGCTGCACGACAAGAAGGTTTACGACAGGCAATAGTAGAAAATATTGACCATGGCAATCTTGATGCACAACTCAACATGATGAAGCTTATTCAGGAACATCGCCTAACACGCTTCTCCTCTGTAATTCGAGCAGTCGATACTTGGATGGGACTTGGCTATAATAGTTTCGAAAATCAAAAAATAACAGAGGAAGTTCTTGCATTAGCCATCCAAGCAATCGAAGAAGACAGCTTTGTTGAGCAACTGTTAACGAGTGAACGTACAATTGATATCTATGTTGCATTATGGGCAACTGCTACAAAGGACTATACGAAATTAAATGACCTTGTAACAATACTCTTAAAACGTGATAAACATATCCAACTTACAACGCTTGCCTTTTTGAAAAACTTATCGAAAATTTCCTTCACTGCGCCATTTGTAAAGGATTTAATCTTATCAACAAAAGATATCGAGTTGTTTGCCTTTGCATGGGGCAATTTTCTTTATGCTAATCACCATATTAATAGTGAGTATGCAAGAGACAATGAATGGGCGCAAATCCTTCAAACCTTCATGCAAGAAAACACACAGTTACAAGGGATTGAATACCTTTTATTTGAACAGCTTGAGTGGGCAAAAAATGAAATTACTAAAGATGGACTTAACATTACAGGTAAACCTCTATCCTTTGTCCATGTCCATTTGTCATTAGAAGATTTAATTTCAACACAAATTATTTTAGCCCATCATGTACAAGACGAGGCATTATTCCAACGAATTATTGAGCATGCAGATTCTTACTCACCATCTAGCAGAATCGGCCTACTGAATATTTATTGTCTTGACCCTGTCACAGAAGGTCAACGTGAATTTTTATTTAATTCATTACGGGATCGCAGTTCCATCAATCGTTCTCTTGCGTTAAAGAAAATACATGCTCTAACACCAACAGAAGAAGAAATAGCAAAAATTGAAGATCTTTTAGCTAATAAATCAGGTGCACTTCGTAAAGAGGCTATTTCACTCTTAAAAGTTCAGGCACAGAATAATCTGTTACAAAGTGCTGAAAGGCTGATAAAAGATAGTAAGCAGTTAAAGAGACTTGGAGGGCTTGAATTACTACTAGTAGCCTCTAAGCAATACAACTTAGCAAGCGAGCAAATTACAGCTTTATGCTCCTTATTACCAAAAGTAACTAAAAACGAGCAAGTTTTGTTAGAGCAATTAATTACAAGGGATGTCCCTGAGTATAACGAGAGTAATGGCTTTGGCTTGTATACACCACATCCCCCTATTCAATATGGCTGTATTTCGGATGGAGCCATTCAAATGAATGGTGTAGAGCCTTGGCAACAGCTTGCTCCACTTTATGTACAGGCACCTACACCTTTTGAAAAATTCTTTCAATATGATGTTGATAAGTTATTATCTAAGCTTGAACAGCTTATTCAGGTTTTAGATCAACATGCTGAACTAGAATATGAAACATACCAATGGAATGACACACCCATTAGCACTACATTAGGACAAAGATATAGTGTAATGGCAACTAAATCGGATAATCAACGACATGCTAGTCTTGATGCTTATCCTATCCCCGAAGAAATTGTTCAATGGATGAAGACAGCATTATTTAGTAATGAGGACTTAGCCTATTTTAATTTTTACCATAATCTATCAGAATACCCTGCTGCTCATGATCTTTCCGAAGCAGCTCATACACTAATCAAACCGTTCTTCCAATACAAAGATTTAAAAGTACGTGTTGCGCAATTTAATTCCTTGAAATATGACGATACAATTCAACAGATTTTCTCAGTGCTATCCCAAGACATCGACAAAATCTCAGGTGATACAGTGCTACATCAGGAAGCACTTTCATTACTCGAAAAGCATGCACCCGAATTTAATCGCTTCGAACAGGCAGTAGGCATAATGTTACAGCTATTCAAACAAATCCCTGTTGATCAGTGGCAACTTGATGTTCGAGAGAAGGGTTATTATTACTATCGTTCCACTTCTACTATTATCGATTTAGATGTCGTTGAGTCATTCGTTGATCGATGCTGGTCTGATTACTCAACCTATGGTGAATATGTCAAAATGCTAGCTGTTAATGAAGAGCTAACAAAGCGTATGAAAAATGCAAGCTATAGCCCAAACGTCTACAATTTATCTTTGTTCCAATATTTAGACGCCATGAAAGTTGGTTTATTTACGCAAGATCACTTATTTGAAGCCATATTTACCAACACGCTCGCTTCAGAAATATTTAATGAGCCAACTAAGTTACAAGAACGCTATCAACAATCGTTTGAAGATTTAACAGATTTCTTTGCTATTCGTGAACAAGCGATTGATCGTATTTTAGCCTTAGAGCTAAAACGTGGTGATACGCCTACTGCTGTAACAAAGCTTGCTAGTAGCATTTCTTATTTTGAGGGTATTGATTATTTCTTACAGATTCTACAGGCACTTGACGGAGAAAAGCTTGCGAGAGGATATATTTGGCAGGCAGAAACGAAAAAGGATGTATTCTCCCGATTGCTAACTAACTGTTACCCCAAAAAAGAAGAAACAGCGCAGCAATTAAAAGAAGCTTGGCAGAAAACAGACATTTCTAAAGAACGATTAATTGAAGCAATGATGTATAACCAGCATTGGATAGACCTTGTAAGTGAAGTGATTGGCTGGGATGGACTAAAAGAATCAGCCTGGTATTTTATCGCTCACACCACAGATTCTTTATCCGACTTTGCCAAAGATCAGATTGCCCTTTTCTCTAGCATCACTGCTGAGGATTTCCGTGATGGTGCATTCGATTTAGCTTGGTTCCAAAGCGCCTATCAAACACTTGGAGCTAAGAAATTCAAACTTGTTTATGATGCTGCAAAATATGCTTCTGAAGGAGCCAACCATCGTCGGGCACAGCTTTATGCCGATACAGCCATCGGTAAACTCAGTCCAAAAACGTTAATGCAAGAAATTCAAGATAAACGCAATAAAGATAAACTGCGCGCACTTGGTCTTATCCCTTTCATAAAATCAGATGACAAAGACGCCCTGACACGCTATCAATTTATTCAACAGTTTTTGAAGGAAAGTAAGCAATTTGGTGCTCAACGCCGCGCAAGTGAGGCTCGAGCAGCAAGTATCGCTCTAGAAAATTTAGCGCGCAATGCAGGGGATGGAGAAGCCACTCGCTTCACATGGCGTATGGAGTTATCTGCCTTTAACGATATGAAGCATTTATTTAAAGCACAACAAATCGAGCAAATTACAGCCCATCTACAAATAGAGGATGATGCCTCTGTAGCTATTATTGTTGAAAAGGATGGTAAACGTCTAAAGAACGTTCCTGCTGCATTAAAAAAGCATGCTGATATTGTAACCTTGCAGGAAGCCCGAAAAGACTTACAAGAGCAATATAAACGAGCACGCCCAGCGCTTGAGCAAGCAATGGAATTAGAAACAGTATTTTCGGTCGAGGAGCTCATTCATTTATTAGCTCATCCGATTCTAGCTCCTCTGTTACAAAAACTACTATTTATTAGCGATAATTACGTTGGAATGCTGACATCAGAAGGTTTACAGCTTTTATCGGCTGACATTGTGAACCTTGCTCCTACGTCCTCTATAAAGATTGCTCATCCTTACCATCTTCTAGAGAGCGGTCAATGGAGACAGTGGCAATCCTATATGTTCGAGCACAACATTAAACAGCCATTTAAGCAAGTGTTCCGTGAGTTATATCTCATCAATGCTGATGAAAAAGCACAGAAACATTCATTGCGCTATGCAGGGCATCAAGTAAATCCTTCACAAACAGTAGCCCTGTTGAAAACACGTGGCTGGCAAATTAGCTATGAAACAGGACCACGTAAAGTATATTATAAGGAAAATATTGTGGCATCCTTGTATGCACAGGCAGATTGGTTCACGCCAGCAGAAATTGAAGCACCTGCAATCGAAGGTGTTTACTTCTATGATCGACTAACAGGCAAAGATATCGTTTTAGATGATATTCCAGCTGCGATATTCTCTGAGGTTATGCGAGATATTGATCTTGTTGTCAGCGTAGCTCATGTTGGTGGTGTAGACCCTCAGGCAAGTCATTCTACTGTTGAAATGCGCAGTATTATCGTAGAAGAATTGGCTAAATTATTGAAGCTAAACAATGTGGAAGTGAAAAAGCAACATGCCCTCATAGAAGGTAAGCTAGCAAGTTACTCCTTACATTTAGGAAGTGGTGTGGTGCATCAAATAGGCGGTTCCATGATCCCAATTATTGCTGTCCCATCTCAGCATCGTGGACGAATTTTCTTACCGATGGTGGATGATGATCCACGGACGGCTGAGATCATGACCAAGCTCTTATTACTATGTGAAGATACAAAAATTAAAGATCCAGCTATATTAACTCATATTAGAAGCTATGAGCAAATGCACTAACGTACTCTAGATAAAAACAGGTGACTCCATTCGTCACCTGTTTTTACTTTACATCTGTTTTAATCATTTCAAACAATAGCGGTACATTCGTGCCACGATGCAATGAATGACAGCCTTCCATTAAAAATGACCAACTTTTCTTTATTTTTTCCCTATAAGACAACTCTGAACTAACTGGGAGATAGGTGCTTAAATATTCCTCAATCGTGCATGTCAGATTGTCCATAAATTCATCTGCTTTTTGTATTTTTTCTGTTGGGATTTCATTACGCTCATTCCATAAGACATGTTCTAAATTCGTAGAAAAATAAAATAATTGATAAGGTACTTTCATACGGTTAATGCTAAAGTGGTCATTGGCAATCAAAATTCTAGCATTCTTAGCCTTCATATCATTGCGTTGTTCTATTTGTTCTTTGCGTTTATCCGACTTCACTAAAATAGCATCCTCTGTATAAAATAAGTTTTGCTCGATACGCTCATCTACCTTGACGCACTCTGGTGCGATAAAGCATCCATCTGCATCTGTAATATGAACAACCGCTGTTAAATCATTGGCTAAAAATTTATATTTTTCAAGATAGCTTTGAATCACTCGTACAACACTGTTTTTAATATTCGGTATTCGTTTGTGCGCATCCCACTTTGTTAAGATATCTTCTCGTTGTACATCAAAACGTATTGTGGAGTTCGCAAAATGAGCATCTAAATAATCCTCTAAAATAATTTGCTCCGTCTGCCCTTCCACAATAATCAAAAGTACTTTTTTAGTCATGTTGAACACCTGCTTTACGAAAAGCCCGCTTTATTTTAAATGTTTTAGTTTCCTTATATATCTCTTCCTCTTGCCCGCCAAGCTGGATAGCACGTAAATAGACATCTCTAGCGTTATTCACTTCTTTGATACCTTTTAGCTGCATATAACGGTGATGTTCATTTGTTGTCGTAAACCATAAATTTTTAATAGCTAGCACCTCTAACACACGTAGATTATGGGAAGTAAAAATAAGTTGCCCTTTTCCATCCTCATCTATCACTGTTAACAACTCACCTAACAAATATTCAAATACACCTGAATCTAATTCATCAATAACCACGCATGCATTCGGATTATTGTATACAGCAATTAATACACTAAGAATAGAAATGATCTTTAAAATTCCCTCTGACTCTGTTCGTAGCGGTAATTCCTGCTCCCCGCGCTGAGACAAAAATTCAAAACGAATTCCTTGCTCGCCACTGTCCATCATTTGCTTTGTAATGATATTAATTTTAATCGTCAGACCAGGAATAATTGCTGAGAGCACTTGATTACTTTGTTCAATAACTTCACATAATGCATAGAATGCATCCTCTGGTAATAAAGCTGGTCCATTTAAATCATAAGGAATAAGACCTCTTGTTTTCTCTAAATGAATACTGAATGGCATCATCCGTTCTTCAAATAGTGGGGCAATATTTTGAGTATTAACAACATGTAAGTCTCGACTAAAATCAACAGCAATATTTTGTAGCAACTGCATTTCTAGCTCAGAAAGCCGTTCCTGTAATAATGTCTTTATATCTTTATGGAATAAAAATGACATATATTGTTTTCTTGCTAACTGTTGAATAACCAGTAATTGAATTCGTGCTTGTTCACTCAAATCATCCAGTTTCGATTGACGAATTTGTACATCCCTCTCCGTCGCAGCCACTATAATCTTTGATCGCTTCCCTTTCGTGTTTTCTCGATAGGTAAGGCGCTCCAACGTAGTATATAGTCGATGTTGATCCTCCTGTAGCTCCACATAGTAATTCACAAAAAATGTACCGAATTGATTCTGAACTAGAAATTCTACATCCATGCTAGCTGTTTGCTCTCCTGCCAATATAAGTCGCTTCTTTTGAGAGGGCAACTTCACTTCAGCAAGCCATCCTGATAGAAGTGTCTTCAATAAACTAAATGCATCTACAATGGTTGTCTTTCCAGAGCCATTTTGTCCATATAGGCCAACAACATTCGCTTGTAGAAATGTCTCAAAATTTACTGCGAGAACAATTTCACCCTGTCGTACATTTCGTAAATTTTGTATGTTTATTTTTTTTATCTTAATAATTGCCATGTGCTAAACATCCTTTTAGCTTTTTCCCTTATTATAATGAAAATCGTTTTATTTTATAACAAATTCGAACTTAAGCATCCATAGCCTATAGCCTATGACAAAAATCGTAATAGGCATATGTTAGAAAAAATGAAGAAAGGTGTGTTTCATTGGTTTATCCTAGATTAGCCCCTGATGATTTTAACAGTCAATTTCGCCCAGGTATGAAAATATGGGTAACACTCCCTACTGGTACTTATTCAGGTACATTAATTCGGACATTCGGAACTGGAGGAAGAACTGCTGAAATTCAGTTAGATAATGGTCAAATAGTGACTGTGGATGTTAGTCAAATCACTGCTGCAGGTACAGGAACACCTCCTGGTAGTTCCTATCCGCCTCAACCTTATCCACCGCGTCCATACCCACCACAGCCTTATCCACCGCAACCTTATCCGCCACGTCCTTATCCACCACAGCCTTATCCACCGCAACCTTATCCACCGCAACCTTATCCGCCACGTCCAGGTGGGCAATATCCTGGTTTCCCACCACCATTAATACCAGGACTCCCTAATATTTTACCGGGCATATTTGGTAATCCGCGGCCTTAGCAACAATTAGAAAAGGTTATTTCTTTATTTAAGAATAAAGAAATAACCTTTTTTCATTTTATTCCCATAACAATAATCATCAAATTCCTTTACATATAAGTCATGACAAAATAAGTAAAAAGCCCTAACAAGGAATTGGAAATTGGTATTTCAGCCAAATTTTTAATCAACTAAAAATAAGTTAGATCTGAGCATACTTCTTTTTTATACTAGGAAATATATAGCTTTTTGTAAAAATTTAACCTAACCTAAAAAATATATAGACTAAAAAACTATATATCATCGTTTATTTATAGAAATCATGACTTGAAATAGTAAGTTTTCTGGGTTGTGAATCAATTTTTTTGGCAGTATAGTAGTTAAATGATAGGGGATAAATAGATTATTTTGCATTTATAAATAGTTAACACGCATCTGGACTTCTACGAATAACATCAACATCTTCAATGTGTAGTACATTGACTAAATTATCCATTTATAGTCCTTAGCTTGAAATATTTGCTATATCATATTAGGAGGAAAAGCATGAAAACACGCAAGAAGCAGCAAATGTCTATTAGTAAGAAATTAACTGCAATAGTAGTGAGTATTTTATTATTATTTGGATTAGTTACTTTAGGTCTTTCTTATTATATAGTAAGAAATAGTAATTTAACAGACATGAATCAATCTCTTTCTGACAAAGGCATGATCCTAGCCAAAACCATTGATATTACTACACTAAAATCGATATTAGAGAATCCTACAAATAGTAACCCTGATGCTCTACGATTAACTAGTGAAATGGATGCAATCAATGATAATTCAGATAGCATTACCAATCTATTTTTAATTACAGTTAACGGTGAAAATATTAATGCACCTGTTCTATCATCTAGTATACTTGAACTAGGGGCAGAGTATAACCAAGATATGATTGCAATGGGTTTATCTCCAGATTTCCTAGCAAGAATTAAAGAAGTCTTTAATACAAAAAAAGCAACAGCAACAGATATTTATAGCGATGAATATGGTAGCTATAAAACAGGCCTTACACCAATCTTGGATGAGAATGGGAACATGCTGGCTGCTTATGCCATTGACTATGACGTATCAATGGTAACAGGAAAAGCGATGTCTGAAGCCCTATGGACGTTATTAGTAACGGTTATTTTCTTAATTGGTTCATCCATTGCTGTTTACACTCTTTTAAGAAAAAAATTAACACCAATTCAACAACTTTCCTTACAATCTAAAAAAGTCGCAGAAGGTAATTTAGAGCTGGAACCATTACCAGTTACTTCAACAGACGAAGTAGGAATGCTCACACAAAATTTTAATTCTATGATCGATAACTTAAAAAATGTTATTAAGAGTACAACGATTGTTTCTGAGCGTGTTTCAAACACAGCCAATGTTTTATCTGTAAATATGCAAGAAGCTTCCGATTCATATAATAATGTAGCATCTTCCATGCAGGAGATTGCAAGTGGCGCTGATCTTCAAGTACAAAAGGCAAAAGAAAGTACAATTACCATTGAAGAAATGAATATTGGTATTCAACGTATTGCCATGACGTCCAATCAAATTTCAGAATCCTCGATTTTAGCATCAGAGGAAGCTGAAAGAGGGAATGAATCGACAAATAAATCTGTTGCACAAATGAATGCTATTAGCAAAGCTGTTAATCAATCTGCAGCTTCTGTTAAATTACTTGGCGATCATTCCAATAAAATAGAAGAAATCGTAGGAATCATTACAGGGATTGCTTCGCAAACCAATTTACTTGCATTGAATGCGGCAATCGAAGCTGCACGTGCTGGGGAGGCTGGTAGTGGCTTTGCAGTGGTTGCTGATGAGGTACGTAAACTTGCAGAGCAATCTGAGGCATCTGCAAGAGAAATTTCTACACTTATTTCTCATATCCAGCATGATACAAACGAATCTGTAAATATCATGGTTCACGCTGTAGAAGAAGTAGATCATGGTATTGTCATGATCAATGACTCGGAAAAATCATTTAGCCAGATATTAACTTCCATTCACCATGTGACAGGGCAAATTCAAGAGCTTTCTGCAACAATTGAAGAAATGGCAGCTGGTATGGAAGAAGTAACATCTGCTGTAAAAGATATGGAAGATTTTTCAGTCAATTCAAAGGACAATACAAGAGCAGTAGCAGCAACTTCTGCCTCTCAATTGAATACAGTACAACGAGTTTCTGAAGAAGCTCAAGTATTATCCGAGCTATCTGATGAATTAATGAATGTTGTTAATACCTTTGTAGTGAAATAAAAAATGAAAGGGCTGCCCTTATTAAGGAGAGTTATGTCCGTTAGTTTCTCACAGATCGATTCACTACTGTGGACCTAATGACGATAATCGCTCCTTCATAGGTGTCGGCCCTTTTCTAAAATAGGAGTTGTCATAATTGAATAATAAAAAAGAATTTGATGTACACCCATCACAGAATAATACGCTTCCTTTTGACCAACAAACACTTCAATCCAATAGTACACAATTATTAAACAGAGAAGACTTACTCGCATATCAAACGTTAAACCGTACAATAGCTGACTACGATCAAAACACCACAATACCTGACGTATTTTATCAGGCAGCACAAAAATTTGCGGAACGAATCGCATTATCCTATGAAGGTGGAAAACTTACCTACCGTCAGCTAAATGAACAATCCAACCAAGTTGCTCATATGTTAGTTGCCAACGGTCTACAAAAAGGAAACTATGTAGCGATAGTTATGGAACGCAGTAAAGAAACCGTCATTAGTTTGTTAGGTATCCTGAAAGCTGGTGGAGTTTATGTTCCCATTGATCCGAGCTATCCAAAAGAACGTTGTCAGTACCTATTAAACGATACAGGTGCTCCATTTATCATAACGAAAAACGAACATACAGCTCTACTGAATGATTTTATACATAATGATTCCCAAACACGCACAGTGTTCACAATCAACCAAATGGAGCAAGGATATTCACAGGAAAATATCCAATGTGAACTTCTTCCATCCGATTTAGCCTATATTATTTATACATCTGGTTCAACAGGTAAGCCAAAAGGCGTCATGCTTAAGCATGAGGCTGTCATTAATTTAATAACAGATAATCAACGAATCTACCATTCAACTAAAGAAGATGTTTATTCCCAGTTTATTTCTTTTAGTTTTGACCCTTCTATAACAGAAACTTTTACTGCTTTATTTTCAGGTGCAAGACTTCATATGCTTACAAGTATAGAGCGTTTGTCCATTGAGGCATTTGCTGATATGATCGACCGTGAGCAAGTAACGACCGCTACTGTTCCAAATGCTTTCTTTACACAGCTAGCTACACATTTACCAGTAAGCTATAGAAAAAAGCTTTCGACATTAAATTATTTATCTGTAGGTGGTGAAGCCCTATTGCCTGCCATTGTTCAAAAATGGCAAGACAAATTTGGACTCTCTACAGAAATTATTAATGTGTATGGACCAACTGAATGTACAGTATTGTCCTCCTATTTTAAGGTGAAAAGTCAGATAACAGACATGCAATCTAGTATCCCTATTGGTAGACCAATCGCCAATTATGAAATGTATGTTATTAATACGGACGATCAGCTATGTCCCGTTAATGTAATCGGAGAATTATGTATTGCTGGTGCTGGTTTAGCAGCAGGTTATTTACATCAGCCTGAAAAAACAGCTGAAGTATTTGTACCTCATCTCTTAAAGCCAGATCAAAAAATGTATCGAACAGGTGATTTAGTTCGACTATTGCCAACTGGTGTCATTGAATTTGTTGGACGTAAAGACTCTCAAATTAAAGTAAGAGGCTTCCGTATTGAACTTGGTGAAATCGAAACAGTATTGAGCAATCATACGAGCATTCAGGAAGCTGTGATCATTGCAAAGAAAATGGCTGATGGGAATAATCATTTATTTGCCTACTATACGGTGGCAAGTGGGATGCAGCTTGAGGAGAATCTTTTAAGGGACTACTTAGCAAATCTTTTACCAGATTATATGGTGCCAGAGCAATTTATTGAATTGCAAGAAATGCCATTATCCCCTACAGGAAAAATTGATCGAAAACACTTAGCTTCATTGGAATTAACTTTATCACGCAGCACTACATATATTGCCCCAGAAAATGATACACAGCGTATGCTTGCTACTGCATGGGAATTTGTACTCGGTATTGAGCCAATTGGCATTCACGATAACTTCTTTCATATCGGAGGGCATTCGCTAAAAGTGCTCGAGATTCTTGTACAAGTGAAAAAACATATACCATTCTTAAAGATTCAGGATTTCTTCCAATATCAAACAATTGCTGAACTGGATCATTATATTCGTCATTATCAACCAGAAGCGATTGAAGATCAAGACGAGCCAGCTAAAAGCATTGTATTCAAGGACTTAATGGAGCCTAGTCCTCTAAAAGTCTCCCAAAATGTGAAGCCCTTGCCAATGACATCGGTATTACTAACAGGTGCTACAGGTTATTTAGGTAGTCATGTATTATATGAGCTATTAGCAACAACAACTGCGCACATATATTGCCTTATTCGACCAAGCACCCAAACTACGATTGAAGATAAACTAAGAGAGAGTATGCAATTTTATTTTGGCAATACCATTGCTCAGCAGATGAAAGATCGTATTACTGTTATCCAAGGTGACTTAGGGAAGCAACGACTACACTTATCTGATAAAGATGAAAAAATCATTATGAAAGAAATTAATGCTATCATTCATTGTGGTGCAGATGTACGTCACTTCGGTGCAGCTGATCATTTTAATAATGTCAATGTGAATGGAACTCGCTACTTGCTTGAAATAGCCAAACAGAAACCAGGTGTGCATTTCCATTATGTATCGACAATTGGCATTCCAGAGGAGCTAGCCGCCATACAATGGGGACCAAATGAAGCAAAAGGTAACTTCAATTACAATGTTAAGCTTGATAATGTTTATACTCAAAGTAAGCTAGAAGCAGAAAATCTTGTTCGAAACGCTGTACAGGATGCAATCCCTGTCTCCATTTATCGTGTAGGAAATTTAAGCTGTCATTCTGAAACAGGTAAATTCCAACGTAATATTGATGACAATGCCTTTTACCGTATGATTAAATCAATGCTTTATTTAGGTAAAACACCTACCGCACAATGGCATGTTGACTTCACACCAATCAATTATGCTAGTCAGGCACTTGTTTCTTTGGCAAGCCAGCCAGCAACCAACGGCCATGTCTTCCATTTATGTAACCCTGTATCGCTTACTTATTTAGAATTAATCGATATGCTTAAGGAAATTGGTTATGACCTAACAATTGTGTCAACACAAGAGTATACAGATTGGCTATTAAATGGTGATCATTCAAAAGATGTACAGGAATATTTATCGTTAGCCATTGCGCAGCTTGAAGGTGATGGAGCAAGTGACTCCCCATTTATCTTCAATTGCAAGAAAACGATAGAATTTTTAGCTCATACCAAGATTGAATGTGCGGCACCAAATAAAGCCTTTATTCACAGAATGATTCGATATGGCATTGATACAGGCTACTTTCCTGAGCCAAAACAAGTCAATATAAGATGATAAAACAAACTATACAGTTATTTGCACTTCCTCTAGGAGTACAGTTAGCACCACCAGAACGGGATGCTTTCCTTAAAGTACTCCCTTTTGAGGTGCAAAGAAAAGTTCAGCAATACAAGCGCTGGCAAGATCAGCAAAGAGCGTTGCTAGGTAGCACTCTTATTAGATGGGCACTCCTTCCCTATATAGATGACGTTCTGTTACATCTAGCTCATAATGAATTTGGGCGCCCATATATTGCAGGACATCCACATTGGCAGGGAGATTTTAATCTCTCTCATTCTGGAGATTGGATAGTGTTAGCAGTCACCACTATCGGACGAGTGGGCATTGATGTTGAAGAAATAAAGCCAGTTAGTGAAGATATGATGATTTATGCGCTTTCCGAGACAGAGCGTCAATTGGTCTCTCATCAACCTTTACATGTTTTTTATGAGTTTTGGACTTTAAAAGAGGCCCTTTTTAAAACAGGCTTATTGCCAATCCTATCGCCATATTCGCTTGATACCACCAACATAAAAAAAACAAGGAAAGACCTTTTTACCCAATTACTCTATCTCGATCAGCAGCATCCTGTATCCGTCTGCTGGAACAATGAAAATTCTAAGTTAATAACCACAATATTAAATAAAGAGCAGCTTCTACAGCCATAACAATAATTATTCCTCCGTATTAAGAAAACGCTGCCCTAACGTGTCATTTATTCGACCCGCTAGGACAGCACTTTTTGTTTTATTTAAATAAGTCTGGGTACATTTCTTTTGCTAATGCTTCCATTCCATCAATTGTGTTATAGCCATAGCCAAACATGTAATTGTAATCTACAATATACATTTGTTTATTTTTAATAGCCTTCATGCTTGATAGTTTAGGATTCGCATAAATTTCTTCACGTACTTTTGTCAAATCAGAACCGTCCCAGTTAGGAAGAATTAATACATCTGGATCTGCTGCAATTAATGTTTCAACACTTACATCGCCTGTTTCATCTTTAAAAATATTATCTAATTTAACCATTTTGAATGCATCATTAAAGAATGTTTCATCGTGTGCTGGATAAACAAAAAGCTCTTTTGGATCATTTGTATGCAAATAGGCAAATGTTTTTTCTTCTTTTATACTTTCTAATTTTGAGGAAATATCTTGTTGTCGACCTTTTAATTCTTTAATAAAGCTATCTGCTTTGTCTTGAACATTAAAAATTTCACCAATATTCTTTATATCTTTATAAATAGAATCATACGTGCCGCCTGTTACGGATGACTCTAAAACATATGTTTTTACACCCATTTCATTAAGCGAATCTACTGTCCCTACTCCCCATTCAGCATTATCAAATAAGCCACCACGACCAAATACTAAATCAGGATCAGTACCTAATGTTACCTCTTTCCCAACATATTCATCACTTAAAATATTTAGCTTAGCATACTCTTCTTCAACAGCTTTATCAACTGCACCAAAGTTTGCACCAACACCAACGATTTTATCGCCTAATCCTAAATGTAATAATAATTCTGCAGCTGGGCGTGTATTTGCCATAATTCTTTCTGGTGCTTTATCAAATACTTGATCTTTCTTTTCCCATGTTGATCCACCTTCAGCCTTTGAAAAGTTCTCAATTGTCAGTGGATAATGCTCTTTTGTTTGTGTTTCCTTAGATGTATCTTTTGATGTGTTACCGCAGGCTGTTAATGTTAATAAAGCCGCTAAACCAATTCCTAATAATAATTTTTTCTTCATGTTTTTCCTCCTACAGTCCATATGCAAAGCCTAATCCATTCGTCACTGGATTAGTAAACGTTTGACATTTGATATGATATAAAGCTTCTATTGTTTCTGGTGTTAAAACTTCTTGGGGTGTACCATGTGCATAGATTTCACCATCTTTTACTGCATAAAGATAATCACAGTAATGTGCTGCCATTTCTAGATCATGAAGAGCTGCTAAAACACCGATATTTAAACTTTTTACACAGGATAGTATTTCAATTTGATAACGAATATCTAAATGATTTGTTGGTTCATCCAAAATCATAAATTTAGGCTGCTGGGCAATCGTTCTAGCTAAAATAACCCTTTGCTTTTCACCACCAGATAGTGAAAGAAAACTGCGCTCTCTATAAGATTGTAAGTTCGTTCTTGTCAATGCCTCTTCTACGATGTCAAAATCCTTTTGGTTATCTGACTCTAGCATTTTTTTATGAGGTGTTCTACCTAACATCACCATTTGTTGTACCGTTAAATCAAAGTGCATTTCATTGAATTGTCCAACTACACCTAAGTGTTGAGAAATCTTTTTTTCGGCGCTTTTTAAAACATCTAAATCATCTAAGAAGACCATCCCTTTTTGAGGTACTAGGCTTTTATAAATGCTTTTCAGTAAAGTTGATTTTCCGCATCCGTTTGGTCCGATTAAGCCCACAAATTGTTGCTTATTCACATGAATGGATACGTTTTTTACGATTTCCTTTTTGCCGATTTTTACTTCTATTTCCTTTGCTACTAATTCCATTGTTCTACCCTCCGAAGTTGTAACCTTTTTTTACAATCATATAGATAAATAATGGTGACCCAATGACAGAAGTAATAATACCAATCGGTAATTCCACATTTTGGATTAATGTTCTAGACAGAATATCAGCCCAAATCATGAAAAGGCCTCCTAAGAGCAATGTTCCTAACATTAATCGTTTGTGATCTGCCCCGAAAATACCTCTTGTGATATGAGGAATAATTAAACCAACAAAACCGATCATACCTGCATAAGCGACCATCGTTCCTGTAATAAGCGAGGTAAGAATCATATATAATTTACGATAAGCACTTAAATTGATCCCTAAGGTGATAGCTGATTCATCCCCAAGTAGCATTGTGTTTAGCACACGATGTTGGAAAAGGAATAATGCAGCTCCTAGTACAATCACGATTGTTAAAATTGGTGTTTTGTCCCAGCTGGCAGATGCTAAACTCCCCATAGACCAGAACGTAACAGTTTTAATGCCCTCTGCATTATTGGCAAAAAAGATGATAAGGCTTGAAAACGAACTACATAATGCACCGATAACAACCCCTGATAAAACCAATTTTACTGAGGTTGCTTTACCTCCAATGCTGGATAAGATAAGCACTGCCATAGAGGTAATCATCGCCCCTGCAAATGCACCAAAGGCTACTCCAAATTGTGCTAGCAATGCACTACTCCCAAAACCAACTAGAATAGCAAAGGTTGCACCTAATGACGCTCCTGAAGAAATACCAAGTATGTATGGATCAGCAAGCGGGTTTTGGACAACTGCCTGCATGACAGCCCCACACAATGCAAGACCGACACCAATTAATAAGGCAAAAACCACACGTGGCATTCTGACCTGTAAAATAATATTCAAGTAGGATTCACTTTCCACACTATCAAGGGTGCCAAGTTTTCCATTGGATATAGTATGTAGCAAAATATCCATCGATTGCTTGAAAGGAATACTGACTTGTCCTATTGATACAGAAAAAACGGCAGATATTAAAATGGAGGCTATTAAAAGCAAGATAATAACATAATAAATATTGCCCGTCCCTATTCTGTTAGCTTCCTGTTTATTCAAGATTTCACCTCTATCTATTTAACTATTAATAAATGATAACGATTATCATTTTCATTTGTATTGTAAGTGATAATCCATTGAAAAACAACAGGAAAATTTTTAATTATAAATTATTCATACATTTAGCAGATGAATAATCCACTTAAATAGCCTGTTCTAATAAAAAATCAAAATAAAAACCACTTTCCATAAAATTATGGAAAGTGGTCATATTTACTTAAAAGATTGTGCTTTAGTTTAAGCTAAATCTTACATCATTCCTGGCATACCGCCCATGCCGCTCATATCTGGCATTGCCGGTGCTGCTTCAGGGATATCTGCTACAACCGCTTCTGTTGTTAAGAATAGGGCTGCAACTGATGCTGCGTTTTGTAAAGCTGAGCGAGTTACTTTTGCTGGGTCTACTACGCCTGCTTCCATCATGTTTACCCATTCGCCAGTTGCTGCATTGAAACCAATGCCAACTTCTTCACGTTTTAGACGATCTACGATAATTGAGCCTTCAAGACCAGCATTATTAGCAATTTGACGAACTGGTTCTTCTAAAGCACGTAGAACGATTTTCACACCTGTAGATACGTCGCCTTCTACTGCTTCAGCCGCTTTTTCTACTGCTGCATAGACGTTTAGAAGAGCAGTACCACCACCTGATACGATACCTTCTTCAACAGCCGCACGAGTTGAGTTTAAAGCATCCTCAATACGAAGTTTACGCTCTTTCAGCTCTGTTTCTGTTGCAGCACCAACTTTGATAACTGCTACACCGCCTGCTAATTTTGCAAGACGTTCTTGTAATTTTTCTTTATCGAACTCTGAAGTAGTTTCAGCAAGTTGTGCACGAATTTGACCAATGCGTGATTCAATTGCGTCTGCTCCGCCTACACCTTCAACGATTGTTGTGTTGTCTTTTGTTACAACAACTTTTGCTGCACGACCAAGTGCAGAAATATCAGCTGATTTCAGGTCTAAGCCTAATTCTTCTGTAATCACTTGGCCACCTGTCAGGATAGCAATATCTTCAAGCATTGCTTTACGTCGATCACCGAAACCTGGTGCTTTTACTGCTACAGCATTAAATGTACCACGAAGTTTGTTCACAACAAGTGTTGCAAGTGCTTCACCTTCTACATCTTCAGCAATCATTAAAAGTGGACGACCTTGTTGCACCACTTGTTCTAATAATGGTAATACTTCTTGAATGTTTGTAATTTTTTTATCAGTAATTAAAATGTATGGGTTATCAAGAACCGCTTCCATTTTATCTGTGTCAGTTACCATGTAGTGAGAAGCATAACCACGATCAAACTGCATACCCTCAACTACATCTAACTCTGTTGTGAAGCCTTTTGATTCTTCAATTGTAATAACTCCATCGTTACCAACGCGTTCCATTGCTTCAGCGATTAGTTGTCCAACTTCATCATCTGCAGCAGAAATAGCAGCAACTTGTGCAATTTCTTCCTTATTGCTTACTGGGCGAGAAATAGCGTGTAATTCAGTAAGTGCTGCAGCAACTGCTTTATCGATACCTTTACGGATACCTACTGGATTTGCGCCAGCTGTAACGTTTTTCAAGCCTTCACGAATAATTGCTTGAGCTAATACTGTTGCTGTAGTTGTACCATCACCAGCGATTTCGTTTGTCTTAGAAGCAACTTCTGCTACTAATTTTGCTCCCATGTTTTCGTATGGGTTTTCTAGTTCGATTTCTTTAGCGATTGTCACACCATCATTTGTAATAAGTGGTGAACCGAATTTTTTTTCTAAAACAACATTACGTCCTTTTGGTCCTAATGTTACTTTTACTGCATTTGCTAATTTATCTACACCTTGTAACATTAATGAACGAGCGTCTTCTGAGAATTTAATATCTTTTGCCATGAGAATTTACCCTCCTGAAATGGAATATTCGTTAAGCTTCTTCAATATATTTATATCAATTTCACCTTATTGTCACATTTGTTATGAAAACAATAAGTATTCACCTTACGTAAGGTGCCTTTAAAGTTCTTATTCAATAATTGCAAGAATATCGCTTTCGCGTAAAATTAGGTATTCATTACCTTCAAATTTAACTTCTGTGCCAGCGTATTTAGAGAAAATAATGCGGTCGTCAACTTTAACGTCAAGCTCTACACGTTGCCCGTTCTCTAATACACGACCTGTCCCAACTGCTACTACTTTACCTTCTTGTGGTTTTTCTTTTGCAGAGTCAGGTAGTACAATACCGAATGCAGATTTTTCTTCTACCTCGATTAGTTCAATTACAATACGATCTCCTAGTGGTCTTAACAAGTGAAACAACCTCCTAATAGTTAAATAATTGTTGATATTTATTAGCACTCTATATCAATGAGTGCTAACACAATTATTATGATAATCAATCACTCTTTTTTTTGCAAGTCAGAACTTCAAAAAATTTTGTTTTCTTTCCATATTCCTCTACAATAGAAAGGAAGCATATGAATGGAAAGGATTTTGACTGTGACTAATTCTCAAAAAGTAACGAAACATAAAAAAACAGCCCTGTATGTTTTGCTGATTTATATCTTGATGCAAATCTCTAGCAGATGGTTGCTCTTACCGTTCCATAAGCTCATCATGAAGGTAACTGGTTTAGCTTCTGAACAAGCGGCTCCTATTACTCAAGGTTGGTATATCGCACTAAGTTTTGCGGTAGCGCTCATTTTAAGCTTAATCCTTACATCTCGAGATAAAGCATTTTGGAACATTTATCAAGGAAAAAAAGAAACGATACCTCTTACAATTGTGTGGGGAATCATCGGCTTCTTCCTAGTGTTCTTTGGACAAATGATTGGTGCAGCTATTGAGATGGCTGTTTTCGGTATTGAAGGAGGCTCACAAAATACTGCAGATATTGTCGCGATAGCTAAAGGTGCTCCCATCGCCATATTAGCAATTGTTGTATTCGGGCCAATCTTAGAAGAATTCGTCTTCCGTAGAGTGATCTTTGGCTCGCTTGTCCAAACAACAAATTTCTGGGTGGCAGCAATTGTGAGTGCCATTTTCTTTGCGATTATCCACTTCGACTTCTCACATATCTTGCTTTATACCATCTGTGGTTTAATTTTCGCCTTTTTATATCACAAAACAAAGCGCATTTGGACGTCTATTATTGCACACGTCATGCTTAATGGATTTGTGACACTTGTACAATTCTATGCGGAACCATTGCAAAAGTTTCTTCAAGAACTCGAAAAAATGCAATAAATTTTTGTAAAGCGATTGTGAGATGCAAAAATAACACAAAAGCTCGGTGTCCCATTTAGGGCACCGAGCTTTATTTATTACTGTTGATTCAATTCTTCTATTTGTCGTCGTTGCTGCTCAAGTGCTTCTTCAATCTGGCGCTTTTGTTCCGCTTCCTGTTCTTCTTTTAATCGAATCTCTTCGGATTTAAGATATTTCTTATAGCCAATTCGTGAAATCATAATACTAATTTCATACAAAATAAACAGCGGAACTGAAACCATTAAATGCGAAGCCAACTCAGGTGGTGCAATAATCGCAGCACATACAAATAAACCGAAGTACGAGTATTTACGAATACGAATTAGTAATTCCGGACTTAATATGCCAATTCGTGAAAAGAATAAAACAACAATTGGCAACTGGAAAAGGAAACCGAACGGTATTGTAAGCTTAAACAAGAATGTAAAATACTCATGTATACCAATGGTTTGCTGTATCTCCAAATCATTCGATAAATTCATCATGAATTTGATGACATATGGGAATAGTAAAAAGTACGAAAAAGATAACCCTGCAAGAAACAATAAAAATGAATACGGAATATAGCTTAGAGTTGCTTTACGCTCTACTTCCCTTAATCCTGGGCTAATAAACGACCATAATTGATACATCAACACGGGTGATGAAAGAATAAATGCAATTATAAAAACAACTTGTATATAAATTGCAAGTGGTGTGACTACGTCAAATGCATGAAGCTCTATGTTATATTTGGCTCCAGTCATTTGAAGGTATTTTACAAGTGGCTTTGCGACAAAAAAGGCGCCGGCCATAGCTAGAACAAAGAAAACGGCAACAATGAACAGCCGTTTTCTTAATTCTTCTATATGCTCAATGACAGTTAGATCTTTTGGATTCATTCCTCAAACATCCTAACTTACTTATCTAGTTCTTTCTTTTTCTTATCATCATCATCTTCGTCGGCTAAACCTTTAGTAGCATTTTTGAATTCACGTAGTGTTGAACCAAATGCCTTACCAAGCTCTGGTAACTTTTTAGGACCAAAAATTAGTAACGCGACAACTCCGATAATAATGAGGCTCATAGGACCAATACCACCCATTACAGCCACCTCCTCTTTATATCCATCATTTTAACGCATATTTC
>Ga0213823_1000127_pt1 | contig 80069 bp, 84 predicted proteins | sample MC6MC0907MG_FD_179887 | JGI IMG/M metagenome (GOLD analysis project Ga0213823, IMG submission 179887) | Enriched soil aggregate microbial communities from Iowa State University, Ames, United States - MC6-MC0907-MG | ecosystem: Environmental > Terrestrial > Soil > Unclassified | place: USA: Iowa... | reverse complement strand
GGCGCGGAAGGCACGAAGACTCCTGCGGGAGTACGGGGCAGGGGAGACCCCGCAGGAGCGAAGCGACGAGGAGGCTCCCCGGCACGCCCGCGGAAAGCGAAGTGCCTGGAGCGCCAATCAACAGACCAGTTTAAAACCCTATACACCAATAATATTATACCAAATTAACGCGGTGAATTATTGAAGTGAGTGAATAAAATAAGAGGCTGCCGAGAGTTATTCGAAAGCCTGAAACGAGAGTGTACCTCTCGTTTTTTCTTAACCATTTTTTTCTTTTTAAAAATAGACAAAATTTTTTATAAAAAGGAGCCTACAAACGTAATAAATAGATTAATATGGTTATATAGATAGTTATGTTTTCAATGGGGAGGGAATAAAGTGGGTGAAGCAAGTTATGTAAAAACAATCTGCGGATATTGTGGTACTGGATGCGGCTTAGTCCTTGAAGTTCAGGACAATAAAATTATGAAAATCCGCGGGGATAAGGAAGCACCTGTTAATAAAGGGCAAACATGTGTAAAGGGTGCTTTTGCCTATGAATATGTCCATGCCAAAAATAGATTAACATCACCGCTTATCAAGAAAGCCGGCCAGCTTGTTGAAACAACATGGGAAGAGGCCTATCAATTCATCGCAAATAAATTAACAGAGATTAAAACAGTGTGGGGTCCAAATGCGATTAGTATGTTTGCTAGTGCGAGAAGCACTAACGAATCCAACTTTATTACGCAAAAATTCATGAGGACTGTAATTCAAAGTAACAATATTGATGGCTGTAACCGCACATGACACGCTCCTAGTGTTGCCGGTCTGGCAACTGTTTTTGGAAGCGGTTTCCCGACGAATACTCTTGAAGATTTTGAAAAGGCAGAAGTATTGCTGTTGATGGGGTCAAACACGACTGAAGCCCATCCAATTATAGCGAATCGCATGAAAAAGGCGGTAAAATCAGGGCTAAAGATTATTGTAATTGATCCAAGAAAAATTGATATGGTAAAAGTAGCCCATCGCCATCTACAAATTAATGTCGGTTCAGATATTGCCCTTATTAATTCGCTCATTCATGTTATTCTAAAGGAAGGTCTTTATAATCCTGAGTTTATAGAGCAGTTTACAATTGATTTTGATCAGTTGCAAAAACAGGTAGAGCCATATACACCTGAATATGCAGCTCCGATCACAGGTCTAAGTGAGGAAGATATTGTGGCAACCGCACGGGAATATGCTTCATCAAGCGGTTCGATGATTGCCTACACACTCGGGATTACCGAGCATCATTGTGGTGTAAATAATGTATTTGATATTGCAAATTTAGCCTTATTAACTGGAAACATTGGAAAACAAGGTACAGGTATAATGCCATTAAGAGGGCAGAATAATGTCCAAGGTGCAGGTGATATGGGATGCTTGCCAAATCAATTGGCAGGAGCGATGAGCTTAGCAAATGAGGAGTTTAGGGCCCGATATGAAAAAGAATGGAATGTAGAATTAAATCCACAAGCTGGAGATACACAAACACGTACCTTTGACCGTTTGGAAATGGGGGAGTTAAAGGCTCTTTATTGTATAGGTGAAAATCCACTCCTTGCTGATGTTCATATGAATCATACGAAACAATTGTTTAAAAAGCTTGATTTATTAATTGTCCAAGACATATTCCTAACGGAAACGGCGAAAATGGCAGATGTAGTATTGCCGGCTCGTTCATGGGGAGAGGTCGATGGAACCTATACGAATACAGACCGAAGAATTCAACGCGTTCGTAAGGCAGTCGATGCCCACCCAAATGTGAAGGAAGACTGGGAAATTCTTTGTGAGCTTTCTACTATTATGGGATATCCGATGCACTATCAAAATAGTAAGGAAATTTGGGATGAAGTGAGGAAGCTTGCATGGGAAATGTACGGCGGCATATCTTACGAGAGACTTGACAATGAGTACAGCATTCATTATCCATGTCCAGATGAAAACCATCCAGGAACATTTATAATGCATGAGCGGTTCCATTCCCGCCAGCCGATTGTAAATAAGTCACCATTTGTCCCAGTGGACTATACAGAGCCATTAGAATTGCCCGACGCAGAATATCCATTTACGTTAACAACAGGAAGGCGTTATGAGTCTTATAATACCCATACACAGACACGTCACTATGCAGCAGGAGTCAAAGTGAAACAAACAGAAGAAACGGTTGATATCCATCCAGATGATGCAGCTTCACTTGGTATTACTGACGGTGAAGTTGTACAGGTTCGTTCCCGGAGAGGGGAGCTTGAGGTAAAGGCAAAGGTTACAGAACAAGTGGTTCCTGGCCTTGTCTTCATGAGTTTTCACTGGAGTGAAACGCCAACCAATGTATTAACTTTAAATGAGTACGACCCTATCTCCGGAACTGCTGAATATAAAGCATGTGCGGTTGCAATCTCGAAGGTTTAAAAAATTATTATTAAAGGGTAGTGCAGGAAAAAATGCTGCACTATTCTTTTTTTTTCAATAAATATTGAATAATTAATGATGAAAATTCTTATTTAGAATTTTGAATTTTCAGTTATCTAGAAATATTATTGTAATATAATTGCCATGCTTGTAAACGAATTAACATCCCCTTGTTCTTTGTATCAGAAAAATCCATGTTATGATGGGTACTGTTAGCCACGAAAGAACATGGGAGGAAAGAAAATGATCAAAAAAATAAAAGCATTTATTGCAGTAGCTGCACTCTCAGGAACTGTAGGTGCTAATGTACAAGCGGCAGAAGTAACCGTGAAAAAAGGGGACACCCTTTGGGAACTTTCACAGTTACATAATACATCTGTAGAAAATATTGAAAAGTGGAATCAACTTTCTACTGACCTTATTCATCCGGGAGATGTGTTAACTATTGCAACTGAAAAACAATACACAGTTCAGCAGGATGATACTTTATGGGATGTTGCAATAAAATATCAGGTTTCAGTAAATCAAATTAAAGAATGGAACAAATTAAATACAGACCTTATTCATCCAGGGTTAAATCTTATCATTTATGATGAATTAAATGATAATGTTAAAAATGCTGAATCAGCGACGGATGCTCAAAATAATAGTAATGATAAAAACAAGAACATTCCTGTTGAAACCTCTTCACACCCTGTGGAGAAGACAAGTGAGAACGAAAATACAACAGCAAATAAGGCTAACAACAATATTGAATCTTCAAATAGTGTAGAAGAGGGTACAAAGGAAATTACCGTTAAGGCAACAGCATATACAGCTTCATGTGAAGGCTGTTCCGGCACAACGGCTACTGGTGTTGATTTAAAAGCTAACCCAGATGCAAAAGTTATCGCGGTTGATCCATCTGTTATTCCGCTTGGAAGTAAAGTATATGTCGAAGGGTACGGAGTAGCGACAGCTGCTGATACCGGCGGGGCGATTAAAGGAAATCGAATTGATGTGTTTATTCCTTCAGAACAGGATGCAATTAATTGGGGTAAAAAACAAGTTACGGTAAAAATTTTAAACGGCTAATAAAAAGCACACCTCACTTCTAATATGGAAGGAGGTGTGCTTTTTGTTTTAAGAATAAAACAATAAATTTCGACCTTGAGAATTATCCAGCTCCAGCGCCCAGCGACTAGTGTACTTCGCTCTCCGCCCTACGATAAGTCAACATCGAATCGCTAACGCTCTTCGTGTTTCCTTTATCTCAGTTGGAGAGCTCCAGTCCTGTCGTGCGCTAACCGGGCGCTTCCGCTTTTAGTTTAAATTTGCGAACCTTTCTAGATCACGATTTTCACCAATGACAACAAGGACATCGCCATAATAAATTTTTTCATCTGGTAAAGGCGAGATGTTTAATTCATCCTCATGACGAATGGCTATCACGCTCAAATTAAACCTAGCCCTTAAATCCAGCTCCCTTAGGGTTTTATCCTTCATCCGATCTGGAATTTTCACTTCTTCAACACTATAATTCTTCGAGATCTCAATGAAATTTAAAACATTTGGAGATAATAGCTGATGGGCGACACGGATGCCCATATCCCGTTCAGGAAAAACAACCCAATCCGCACCAACCTTTTTTAATACTTGGCCATGAAGTTTGTTTATTGCTTTGGCTATTACCTTTTTGACACCAAGCTCCTTCAAAAGTAAAACAGTTAGAATACTTGCCTGAATATCATTTCCAATTGCTACAATGACTGTATCAAAATTACGGATTCCAATCGATTTTAGTGCCTCTGCATCTGTTGAATCCGCGATTATGGAATGAGTAACAAAAGGATGTGAGTCTTCCACCCTTTCCTCGTTCAAATCTACTCCAAGCACTTCCTGACCAGATTCATATAACTTATTTGCAATACTTAGCCCAAATCTTCCTAAACCAATTACTGCGTATTGATTAGCCATAATTCCTCAAATCCTCCTTGATGTCGAAACTATCCAATCATGATTTTTCCCTTAGGATATCGGAATGGATCAGGTTTTCTACGTATCGCAACTGCATAAGCAATGGTTAATGGCCCGACCCTGCCTGCAAACATCGTAAAAGTGATTAAACCTTTTCCAAGGGGTGATAAGTCACGAGACACGTCCATTGATAAGCCTACCGTTCCAAAAGCAGATGTTGCTTCAAATAGAAGCTTTATAAAATCTGTTCCTTGCTCAGTAATTGTTAATAACAATGTAATGGTCAAAACAAGAAACAAGGCACATAATGTAACAGTTAAGGCTTTATATATTGTTTCATAAACAACTCGCTGCCGAAAAAAAATAACATCTTCTTTACCACGGATTTGCGACCAAACTGCACCTAATAATGTAGTAAATGTAGTTGTTTTTATTCCACCTCCAGTTGAACCTGGAGATGCACCTATAAACATTAAAAATATTATTAACAACAAGGAAGACTGGGTCATTTCAGCAATATTTAATGTATTAGCTCCATCTGTTCTAGCAGCAACGGACTGAAATAGTGCTCCAAGAATTTTTCCTGTAAAGGATAGGGGCTTTAATGTTTTTTCATTAGAAAATTCTAATAAAAAGATTCCAATCGTACCGCCAATCAATAATAAGGAACTTGTTATCAAAACAATTTTGGTATGCAAGGATAAGCGTTTGGAGCTGTGGTACTCAAAAAGCTCATTCATTACGATAAAGCCGATACCACCAATGGTAATTAATGTACAAATGGTTAACACAACTGTTGGGTCATCCACATAACTTGTTAGGCTCTGAAAATCGCCGAAAATATCAAAGCCTGCATTGTTAAAATTAGAAATAGAATGGAAAATACCAAAATAAATTGCTTTTCCTAAAGGCATGTCAAAAGAAAAGCGAATGGACAAGATTAGCGCTCCTACAAATTCAATCACCGCTGTAAATATTAAAATACGTCGGGCTAGACGAACTATCCCCTCCATTGAGAGGTTATTTAATGATTCTTGCAGCAAGATTCTTTCCTTTAGGGAAATTCTTTTTCCTAATAGAAAGGCAAAAAGTGTAGCAAATGTCATAAATCCAAGTCCACCGACTTGAATCATAAACAAAATGACTAATTGGCCAAATAAGGAAAATGTTGTACCAGTATCAACAACCACAAGCCCTGTTACACATGTGGCAGAGGTGGCGGTAAACAGTGCGTTTAAAAAAGTTAAACCGTGACCACTAGTTGTTGCAACTGGAAGTGTTAAGCAAAAGGCTCCTAATAAAATAATAGCTGCAAATCCTAAAACAAGAATCTTAGGAGGATCAAGAAAGTTCTTTTTTTGATGCATAATTTCCTTCCTATTCTATATTTATTTTGACAATAAAAACCTACTATATACATAAAATGGCATCATGATAAAATACATATTACAGGAAAAATATACTACTTGATTAAATTCATGTAAATAGATTCTTTTCATTTGTGTCATACCTAACTGCTTCAAAATGGAAAATGTTCTATAATACTGTACGAAAATTTTTCCATGTTATCGAAATAATGTGTAACCTTATAAAGGTTGTTTAGAAAATAATAAATGGAATGGCGGATTTAAGAGGAGAATGAAAATGAATAAAGGAACAAAACAACTTTTTATTCAAACGGGAAGTCTCGTTGCAGGATTTATGGTTTGGGTGCTTATATCATCTCTAATGCCTTTTATTAAGGCAGATATTACATTATCATCAACTGAAACTGCCTTGGCAACGGCTGTACCGGTTATTCTTGGATCTATTCTTAGGATTCCCGTTGGTTATTGGACTAACCGCTATGGAGCAAGAATTCTATTTACCATAAGCTTTATAATTTTGCTAATCCCTATTGCCGTTATTAGCTATGCAAATTCTTTGGTTATGTTAATATTTGGCGGATTATTACTTGGCATTGGGGGAGCCGTTTTTTCAATTGGAGTTACCTCTCTGCCAAAATATTATGTAAAAACGAAACATGGTTTTATCAACGGAATTTATGGCGCTGGTAATATTGGAACAGCGATTACAACTTTTTTAGCGCCTGTCATTGCAAATGTATATGGATGGAGAAATACCCTTAAAATTTTCTTTGTCATTATGCTTTTATTTGCTATTTTAAATTTCTTATTTGGTGATAGAAACGAACGAAAGGTTCAGAATTCCTTAATAGTGCAGATTAAAGAGGTTTATAAAAATCCTAAACTTTGGTTTTTAAGTTTATTTTATTTCATTACTTTTGGATCTTTTGTTGCGTTCACGATTTATTTACCTTCATTTTTAGTTAATCATTTTGAATTAGACAAGGTTGATGCTGGTTTACGAACTGCAGGTTTTATTGCTCTTGCTACTTTTTTTAGACCTGTTGGGGGGTGGCTAGGGGATAAAATTAATCCATTTCTTATTCTAATGGTTGTATTTTTTAGTCTAACCTTTGCTGGGTTCCTCTTGTCCTTTACACCATCACTGCCGATCTATTCCTTCGGATGTTTATTAGTGGCATTTTTTTCAGGGATAGGAAACGGGGTAATCTTTAAGTTAGTCCCATTTTATTTTTCAAAACAAGCGGGGATTGTCAATGGTCTTGTTGCAGCAATGGGTGGTCTTGGCGGTTTTTTTCCACCAATTATCCTTACGATTCTCTTTAATTGGACAGGACATTATGCCATTGGTTTTATGTCCTTATCCCAATTTTCACTTGCAAGTCTAGTCATCGTTGTTGGGCTTTACTATCAAGATAAACTCGATATCTCAGCCAAAATTGTGAACCATGCGGTAGATGGTATTTGTGTAACAGATGTAGATGGGATCATTCAGAGCATCAACCCGGCTTTTACAAAAATTACTGGTTACAGTCAAGCAGAAGTAGTCGGAAAAACCCCAAGCGTACTTCAGTCTGGAGAACACGACATTGTATTTTATAAAATAATGTGGGAGAGTCTAAAAACAAAAGGAATTTGGGAAGGATATATTTGGAACAAACGGAAAAATAATGAGATTTATAGAGAATGGTTAACTATTACGGCAATTAAAGATGACGCAGGAGAAACGAAAAATTATGTTGGAATGTTTAAAGAAGAAAATGAACATCCAAAGAAAAACTAAATTCCATTTAGTCAGATTGTCGAGAAAGGGTATTTTTCTCGGCAATTTTTTATTCTGTCAAAATCTTAATACCAAATTTATTGATTATCCCTGCGAATGGGCCTGTTGTTTTCCTCTCCGGGCACTCGCTTTCCTCGGGGAGGTCCTGGAGCCCGTCTGGCTGCAGCGCCTAGCCCCTCGAGGTCGCTTCGGTCCTGCCGCTGAAGTCAAAGAACGACTTCAACGTCAGGCCCTCCAGCGCTTGTCGTGGCTGGACAAGGCGCTTCCGCTTTTCCTTCTCCTCGGCGCTTTGGCGCCTGCAGGGTCTCCAGTGACCTCTCTATCCCGCAGGAGTCGAGTGCCCTCCGCTCCAATCAACAGTGAGGCAATTCAACCTAAAGTATTGCAACACACTTTTTTTAACCTTGCCAAGTGTGTTACAATCTTTTTTATATTTTGGCAGGCTGCAGTAAGAAGAGCCTGTTCGCCTGCATTCTTCAATCCCCGTAACCGGAAGTAGCGAAGCCCATGCAACTCATTGAGTCTGCGAAGCTTCGCTCAATTTTTTCCTTTCTAAATTTATAAAGCATTTTTCCCGATTTCGATAAGCGATTTAATCTTACCTTTTCCTTGTGCTCCTCCCATACATGTCATGTTACAACTTTTACTTTATTTTTTGAGCGAGTACATTGGGATAGTAAAGGGCAGTACGTACACTTCTTCGAATCAGACTTGTATTATTATCAATAGATACACCACTTATTTTTATAATTTATTAGTTGAGTTGAAGGTATTTATTGAAAGCACTCTGTTGATTGGCGCGGAAGGCACGAAGACTCCTGCGGGAGTACGGGGCAGGGGAGACCCCGCAGGAGTGAAGCGACGAGGAGGCTCGCCGGCACGCCCGCGGAAAGCGAAGTGCCTGGAGCGCCAATCAACAGACCTGTTTAAAAGCCTATACACCAATAATATAATACAAAATTAACGCGGTGAATTATTGAAGTAAATGAATAAAATAAGAGGATGCCGGGAGTTATTCGACAGCCTGACTAAATTCCATTTAGAGACCTTTATCATTGAGGGTCTTTTTTCAATTTTTCTTCATGAAGTGATAAATATTACAACTTTTTGTCAAACCACTTGTGTTCACAGTTCCTTCACTATTTTTGTGACGTACGTCACAAAAATCATGTTGCCATGTGGTTTATATTAACATCATCAACAACATCAATTAAGCATTTTAAAATTTGAAACAAAATTGGGGGAATTAATCATGGCCCGAATTAATTATTGGAATCCAGAAGACGAAAAGTTCTGGAATACTGAAGGAAAAAAACATGCAAGAAGAAACTTATGGATCTCTGTACCATCTTTGATGCTCGCATTTATCGTTTGGCAGATTTGGTCAGTAGTTGCAGTTAGACTTAATGATATCGGTTTCCATTTTACCGAAGAACAATTATTTACCCTTGCTGCTATCCCAGGTCTTGTTGGTGCAACACTTCGCTTTGTTTACACATTCGCTGTTGGATCAATAGGGGGAAAGAACTGGACAGTGATTTCAACAGCTGTTCTTGTGATTCCTGCAATCGGTATTGGGTTTGCTGTCCAAAATCCAGACACACCATTTTCTATCATGCTTTTACTTGCAGCACTTTGCGGTCTTGGCGGCGGGAACTTTTCATCTTCCTCAGCAAATATTAGCTTTTTCTTTCCAAAAAAGGAAAAAGGAACGGCACTTGGGATTAATGGCGGTTTAGGAAACATGGGTGTATCAGTTGTTCAATTCGTCACACCATTAATTATTACTTCAGGTACTTTCGCACTTGTTGGCGACAAACAAGTACTAGCAAATGGCCAGGAAGTTTGGTTACAAAACGCAGCATTTATATGGGTAATCCCAATTGTGATTATGACATTGCTAGCCTTCTTTAAAATGGATAATGTTCCAGGCGCAAAACAATCCGTAGCAGACCAATTTGTGATTGTAAAACGAAAACACACTTGGATCATGACTGTTCTTTACGTAGCAACATTTGGTTCATTTATCGGATATTCAGCGGCATTCCCATTATTATTAAAATCTCAATTCCCTGAACACATCTCCCTTGCCTTCCTTGGTGCTTTAGTGGCAGCAGCAGCAAGGCCAGTCGGGGGCTTGATGGCTGACAAACTTGGCGGTGCAAAAGTTACAGCATATGTATTAGTCATCATGGGAATCGGGGCAGCAGGAGTTATTTACTTCTTAAATGGTAAACAGTTTGCAGGATTCTTAATTGCTTTCTTGGTGCTATTCTTAGCATCAGGTATTGGTTCTGGTTCAACATTCCAAATGATTCCTACTATTTTTATCCCAAAAGAAGCTGCACCAGTTATCGGATTTTCAGCGGCATTCGCTGCCTATGGCTCATTCTTCATTCCAAAGCTTTTTGGCTGGTCTGTTAATGCGACTGGTACACCAGTTACAGCTTTCTATTTCTTTATCGGATTCTATGTGATCTCTTTTGGACTCAACTGGTACTTTTATCAAAGAAAATCTTCAGTTGCAAAATCATTAGCAAAACAGGTTGGTTAATTTCCAAAATTATGTAAATACGTCTTCTGAGTAAACTTTTTATTAGACTGGGCATCGTAATAAAAAGGAGTGAAGAATTATGCCAAGAGGTAAAGAATTGGAGCAGCTTCCAATGGCGAATATTGCCCCAGGTGCTGGGAAAGATGCTGGAGGTTATAAGAGAGAGGTCCTTGGAAGTATGGTACAAAATAATCAGCCCGCACCTAGTGATATTGATAAAGAGAACGAAGATATGGTTTAAGGCAGGATTTCTATCCTGCCTTTAATTTTGGTACTTATAATAATGAAAACAACTTTTTCAACGAAAAGATGGTATGAAAAGATTATCCTTCTATCAGTTCAGCAATTTCAACTGTTGTTCTTTCTTCAAGCGGACCTCGTAAATGAACAGATGCTGTTTTTCCATCTTCATTTAATTGATCAATCCAAACAGAAGCCCCATTGTATTTAACTTCAATATCTGCTGAAGAAGACAAAATTTGTTTTACACGGTTAACATTCATGGTTTTCACTCCTAAAAAATGGTCATTATATTTTTTGAACTGAATTATTTTTTTTCCAAATACAAAGGTTGTAATCGCTTTCTTCTATTATATATATTTTTTAATCGTTGTAAGGAAATTGAATCTGTACACCATTTATGGTTCCTGGCTCATCTATATTTTCAAGGCTATTCAAGTAATTTGCTAACTCAATTTGCTGGTCCTTTGGAGCACCTGGCTTTAAATGCCAATTTCCAGGTTCATCAACGAAATAAGGACTTTTGGTAAACTCAGGTCTAATTCTGGGCATAAACGATTCCTCTTTTCAATTTAATTCTATTGTCCTTCGCGGTTATGTTTTCCAATTAATATAAAATTATTCAGTATCCATTCTGTAAAAGATAAGTCTAAATTCATATTGCGCCGCACATGTTTCAAGTTTATGATAGGTAGAAATATCGCCTCGAATTGGATTATGCTGGAAGGTGTATACTGAAATGGTATTTTAAAAAATGTGAAACTTTTTTTTAGCTAATCCGTCTTATATAAATGAGGAATGAAACAGTCATGTCCCATAAATGACTAACATACAAATAAGGGGAATGTTTCGATCAATTGGAAACAATCACTACTGTCAACAAGATTATCGGATTTGTCGAATCAATAAAAATAATGACATAAATTACTGATGGAAATAATACATAAAATGGCAAGATTTATGTTTTTATTTTTAAAGAAAATGTGATATAGTAATTGAGGTTCGTTTACCGGAGCTTAGTTGGTAAGTGAGAGGAGAAGTTAGAAATGAATAAAATAAGACTACCTAAAAAATTCAACAATAGTCATATTACATTCTTTGTAATTGCAGTTGTATTATTCTGGATCAAAACATATGCGGCATATCAAATTGAATTTAACCTTGGAATTGATAATAACCTGCAAAGATTTTTGTTATTGATAAATCCATTGAGTTCAGCACTTTTCTTTTTTGGAATAGCACTGCTCTTTAAGAAACGTGTAAAACTTGTCATGATTATCACAAATTTCCTATTATCATTCTTGTTGTACGCAAATATTGCCTATTATCGCTTTTTTAATGACTTTATAACAGTTCCTGTTATGATGTCGACAAAGACAAATGCTGGTCAGTTGGGTGACAGTGCACTTTCTTTAATGTCCCCATTTGATATTTTTTATTTTACTGATTTATTTATTTTAATTGCTCTTGCATTAACAGTTTTCAAGAATGTTACGGTAACAAACAGAAAGTCATTTAAGATTGTTCTTTTGTTTGCCATTACTACCTTTTTGTTTAACTTAGGATTAGCAGAAAAGGATCGTCCGCAGTTACTTACACGTTCTTTTGACAGAAATTACTTAGTAAAATATCTGGGTACTTATAACTTTACGATTTATGATGTCATTCAAAACGTAAAATCATCCAGTCAGCGTGCACTAGCGGATAGCAGTGATATTACCGACGTAGAGAACTATCGTAAGGCTAACTATGCAGCGCCAAATCCGGATTACTTTGGTAAAGCAAAAGGAATGAACGTCATTTACATTTCAATGGAATCATTCCAATCCTTTTTGATTGATTATAAAATGCCTGATGGTCGGGAAGTTACGCCATTTTTAAATTCATTGGCACATGATGGAAACACCTTTTATTTTGATAACTTCTATCATCAAACAGGACAAGGGAAAACATCTGACGCTGAATTTTTAATGGAAAATTCTTTATACCCAATGGCTCAAGGTGCAGTTTTTGTTAATAAAGCACAAAATACCTATCAGGCTATGCCTTCCATTCTAAAAGGCCAGGGGTACAGCTCGGCTGTATTACATGGTAACTATAAAACGTTTTGGAATAGGAACGTCATGTATAAAGCATTTGGTTACGATCAATTTTTTGATGCCGAATACTATAACATGACAGATGAAAATACGAAAAACTATGGCATGAAAGACAAACCGTTCTTTAAAGAATCGATTCCGTTGCTTGAGAGCCTTAAGCAGCCGTTCTATACAAAGTTTATTTCATTGTCAAACCATTTCCCTTTTGAAATGGATCCGGGAGATACAGATTTCCCTGCAGGTGATTATGGTGATACGGTTGTTAACCAATATTTTCAATCTGCAAACTATATGGATCAGGCATTTGAACAGTTTTTTAATGATTTAAAAGCGAACGGTATGTATGATAATACAGTTATTGTTATGTATGGTGATCATTACGGTATCTCTGAAAACCATAACGAAGCAATGGCAAAGGTTTTAGGGGTAGATGAAATCACTCCGGCAATTAATGCTAAATTGCAGCGTGTACCATTGTTTATCCACGTACCTGGTGTTAAAGGCGGGGTACAGCATCAAATTGGCGGGGAAGTAGACGTTCGACCTACAGTACTACACTTATTAGGAATGGATACAAAGGATTACATGGAATTTGGCTCTGATTTATTATCTCCACAACATCGAAATTGGGCTTTATTTAGAAATGGTGATTTTGTATCATCTGATGTGATCCAAATAAAGGATAAATGCTATTCCGATGCTACTGGCGAATTATTGGAAAATGCTGAAGCATGTAAGGATACTTCAGAAAAAGTAAATACCGAGTTGCAGATGTCTGATGAAATAGTCTACAAAGATTTATTGCGTTTCTATAAACCTGAAGGATATACTCCAATTAATCCTAACGATTATGAATATTTGGGTCCTAAAGGAAAAGTGACAAAAACAACTGAAAATAATTAATCAAGAGAGAAGATTTATTCTTCTCTCTTTTTTTCTCCTTATAAAGATGGAATAGCCATATAGGACAGGTTGACATATAATATAGTGAAACTTCAATTATTGTAGGGACTACTGCCCATAAATGCGGGATATAATAATATTTCGAAAAAGTTAGGAGGGTTCGCATGAGAGACGTTACCTTATTAAATATATTTGAACATCATATTGCCCAAAAATATTTGAACCGCTCTGGACTTGCCCATGCGATTGCTGTTGCCTATCATGCCTTTCATTTAGGAAAAGAATATAAGGTGGATATTGATATTGCTGCTAAAGCAGGACTTCTTCATGATATGGGTCACTATACTTGGTATAAAAATGGAAAATGGGATTATGACTTGTACAAGCAGAATGATATCCACGCGATAAAAGGGGCCGAAAGGGCACACAAGCTGCTGATTCGTCTTGGAGAGAATCCGATAAAGGCCAAAACCATTGCACTCGCTATTCTTTTTCATACAGATTCCTTTTTACCATCTAATGATATTATCAGGACACCTTTACAGCAAATTGTAAAATGGGCAGACGAAAAAGATGAAGAAGAGGGTGGGCTGCACCATTATCGAAAAATTGACTTTGAACGGGCAAGACAAAGCATAATCCGCTTAGATCAATGGATAAACCGCGAGTACGATTAAAATGATAAAGGCTGTGCTTATTGCTTGCACAGCCTTTCACATTATTTGCGATTAAATCCTTCCTCCCGTAAAAATTCTTCCGCTTCTTCATATGTATCGAAACTTGCATCAAGGTTTAACCCAAAATAAATATTCCATGCTTCGTTTTCATTTACCAATATTAGAAGATTGTTTTCTCCATCTACCCAACGCTCTTCATCAGATTCTCCAACAATTGCTGCCTCTGTTGCTGGTTTTTCAGTAGGCGATAGTGCTTGGATGGCTTCTTTTAACAACCGGAACAGCTGATCTTCAGAAAAATCGCGGATATTGACCATTCCTTTATCGTCCGTTTCATAATGCGCTAATTGTCCTGCGTAAACGAAGCCATTACCATTTGGGTGTAAATGATAAACAATATTTTTTTTATCGGAAATACTGTTTGGAAACTGGAAATTGACACGTCCAAGAGAAACATTTTTTCGTTCTAATTCGCCAAAAGATTCGATAATAGTTAGTTTTTCATTAAATGTAAGCATATTTTCCTCCATCTATTTATGTAAATATTCTTTTATCATACAGATTTTTCACCTAAAGGTAAAATTGATAATTTTTTTGCAAAAAAGAAAGTATTGAAAATTTTAATTAATGGTGTAAAATTACACTATAGAGGAAAAAGTTAGGTTATTCAGTCGATAATGATGCGTTAACCGTAAGGGTATGGATTGAGGGGAGATTTAATGAATTCGAATAACAGGGAAGAGACAAGAAAAATTTTTAGGCAAGAGCTATTCACTTTAAGGGAAGAGGGATATTTACCCGAGAATATCGTTGAGACAGTAGCAAAGGCACATCATCAATTCCACATGGATTTATTAAAAATAGAGGCGAATCCGCTTCCAACGAAAGTGAATGCACCAATTCCCAAACCAGCTCCTTTAAAACCACAAAAACCCAAAAAAACACTTACACCTGAAGAGATTCGCGAAAGGAATATTACTTGGTTATTAAATATTGGGGTCATTTTTTTATTAATTGGCGGTTTGTTTGTAGCAACAAGTAATTGGGAATCAATGACAAGCTTTATGAAAAGCGGGTCTATAGCAATTGTATCGCTTCTTTTTTATGGAATAGCTTTGTTAACAAAAAAAGTTTTGCATATCGATAAAACGGCATTTGCTTTTATTGTCTTAGGAAGTTTATTTTTGCCGATATTTATCCTTTCATTAGGATGGTTTGGCCTTTTAGGAACGTATTTATCAATATTTGGTGAAGGGCGATATCTTCTCGGCATGTTGGGAAGCTTTCTGCCGCTAATTGTTTATCTGTTATTTGCAAAGAAGTTAGACTCTCGACTATTTGTTTGGTTTAGTTATATTTCTCTATCTTCAGGGGTGGCCTTTTTATTAGCAGGCACCAAACTAAAGGTTGATTACTTTTATCTTGGTATGATGGCTTTCAACGCTATCCTAATTTTGGTTTATCATAAGATTAAAAGCAAAGATACATTTAAATTGTTTACAAAAGAATTCAGGCCATACGTACAGGTTAATCTTGTCCTCTCTACCCTTTTTATGCTTTTTATCTTCGAAAACGAGGTCATATATAGTTTTAACCTTTTATTGACCGCAATCATTTATTTATCGATGATGTATGTCAGCGGGAAAAAAGAATATCATTTTATTTTTAGTTTGATGGTAGTTTATGGAGCTTATCAGTTAATAGAGCATAGCTTCCTTGATTATTTTGGAGAGATTGTCTACGCATTAATAGGATTTGGAATGATATTTGTACCAAAGGTATTAGACGATAAATTTTCATTAAATAAGGTATTTCAATATACAAGTGCAGTTATTTCAGGGTTTGCATTTATTTATATTAGTTTAGAAGGTATTTTGCTTCGTGAAGGGAATCCATCCGTTGTATTAATGATTGCCTATTTTATCATTGCTGCCAATTTTATTTATTTATCCCATAGTAGTCCGAGAAGGTTATTTCCTTATTTAAGTTCATTATTTGTGGCATCCGGCATTTATGAAGCCATTGCATTAATAGTTCGTCCTTTTACAGTGATAAATTTTTCGCTTACGTTATCCGTTACAGGGTTTATCCTGTTTAACTTTTTTGGAATTACCAATCTATCAAAGTATGGAAAAATCATTCAAAAAGCTTCTAAGGACATGGGATTGGCCATCATGGTGCTGGCAGTCATGTCGGCAATTGCCTTTCAATTGTGGTGGAAATTAGGTGTTATGCTTTTGCTTTTCGTTATTGTCTTGTTTTTCCTTCACAAGTATGAGGATAGGAAGCTTTATAAAGAATTAGCAGTTATGGCATTGCCATCGTCACTTGGTCTTTCTGTTGTCGCATTTGGTGAAGAGATAATTGCTCAAAATCCTGTTCATCAACAGGAATACGGCTATGCAATTAATTTTGCTCTAGGGGCAATAGTGGTTTTATTGTCCAGATTTGGCTGGATAAAAGCTGCTGAAACAAAACTAGCCAATTTTTCATTGTACACATCACAGGCACTTTATACGATTGCAATGATCCTCGCATTGCTTAACTCGATCAATCAACTATGGGTTCAACCGCTCGTACTGTTAGTTGGAATCGGGATGTATTACTATTTTTATAAAAAGCTTGGGGCGAAATGGGTCACGTTTCCTGTCAGTATCGCTGCACTGCTGTCTTACTTTTCGATTATTCACACGATAAAACTGAAATTAACTTTTAGTTTTACACTAAATTCGTTAAGCGCTTCTACAAGTGCGGTAATCTTGCTAATGATTGCTTATCTTTATCGAAAAAAGGATTCAGACTTATCGAATGCCTTTGCCTGGACAGGTCACATCATCCTTCCACTCGCACTTGCTTTTACTTGGTTTGCTTTTCATTCAAATGCTTTCTACAGCCTAATTCTCGGTTTATTTGGATACTCAGTCAGCACTAGATTAGTTACCAAGGAATGGAAAATCAAAGTTTTTCTTTATGGAAGTTTTACATCATTGTTTTTTATTGTTTCAACTGGTTTGGATAAGATCGTTGTTCAAACTGTTGGACGATATGAATTTCCAATTACTAGTGGTCTTATCCTTATTTTTGCACTTCTTGTCAAAGAAGAATTCAAAAAACGAACTGCTGTTTATTTAGTGCCATTCTCGTTAGTTGGAATTGGTTGTATGCTTATCACTTATCCGTATGGATGGGTGCCATACCTAATCACCTGTGCCTATTCTTTTGGAATCTTGTTCTATTTGCATAAGATTAAATGGGATGTATTTGGAATTATTCCATTGTTCTTAATCTTAATGGCGACAGTTGAGTTTTTGTTTTTAAGTGAAATGACTGCGCTTGAAAAACTTCTGCTTTCTGGCAGTTTGGGGATTCTGATGACAATCGTCGGTCAAATCGTTTACAAAAAGCTGTTTAAAAGTGGAACAAGACTTCAGGAAATAAAGTTAGACGGATACACAGTGGTTTCCTTTTTATACTTTTGGTTAATGTACTTTTTTGCGAATCAACAACTATGGAGTCATGCTCTGCCGGGTGTCCTGATCGCGACTGCCCTCTGGCTGCAAAGAAATAGAGTTCCGATGAGTGTCTCTGTCTTTATGCCCATCCTCGGAGGAGCCTATTTATTGCAACCATACTATGAGATTATCGATGAGGTAAATATCCGGCAGCTATGGGAGAGGGAGGTACAGGTCCTTCCCTTAATCATTCTCGTTATTTTCATACGTCAAAGTTTAAAAGGACGCTATGCGAATATTACAAAGGCTATACAATGGGGAGTTTTACTGATCGTTTCACTTTCATTAATCCAAGATGGTTTAGCTAGCAATACAATTTATGATGCGATTATTTTAGGGACACTATCATTGTTATCAATGATAGCGGGGATGTTCCTGCAAATAAAATCATACTTTTTCGTTGGATCAGGTGTTTTACTGCTAAATGTTTTCCTACAAACAAGACCTTATTGGGGGAACATGCCTTGGTGGGTCTATTTATTAATTGCCGGGTTAATCTTAATCACTGTTGCAAGCTTTAATGAATGGCATAAACAGAAGACCCAAAAGAGTGAAATAACCTTCATTACCATCCTGAAAGAAAAAGTAATTGATAAAATTAAAAAGTGGGATTAAAATATCTTCTTACAAAAAGCAGATAGGTGCTTGCCATCTGTTCATCTTTTTCTTGATAAATAACATAAAGTCTGTTAAAATAAAATAAATCATATAATTGCTGTATCTGGAGGAGCCTGTCACCAAGGGATAATTATGTCCATTGGTTGACAGGCTTTTTTGCGTATTCGCGGAAAGAGTCTGTTATTTAGAAAACAGACTCTTTTTAATTTTATAAAGAAAACTCGCCGATTGGCAAGCCCCTAAGGGCGATGACAGAGGCGTAGTTCGCCAAAAGCACAGCTTTCGGCTGCGATGCAAATGCTCACGAAGCATTCCTTAGTGCACTTATGCGTTAGGAAAGTATTAATTTTGAAAAATTTGTACTTTCTTAGTAGCCAAAAAAGGAAAGGTGATTTGATGGAATTAATATTTGAATTAGCAATTATTTTACTAGCCTCTAAAATTGCTGGAGAAATTAGTGTAAAGTTAGGGCAGCCCTCGGTTCTAGGAAAACTTCTTGTCGGAATCATTTTAGGTCCTGCGGTATTAGGGCTTATTACCGAAACGAAAACATTGGAAGAATTAAGCCAAATAGGCGTCATTTTGTTAATGTTTATTGCCGGAATGGAAACGGATTTAGATGAATTTAAACGATCAGGAAAGGCTTCTGCACTTGTGGGTCTAAGTGGTATAATCGTTCCTCTTTTTGTAGGATATCTTGCAGGAATAATGATGAATATGTCTACATTTGAGGCTATCTTTTTAGGTCTATTGCTCTCAGCGACAAGTGTAAGTATCTCCGTTCAAGCGCTCAAAGAGATGAACAAAATGCAGTCAAAAGAAGGAACTGCGATTTTAGGTGCTGCGGTTATCGATGATGTTGTTGTAATCATTGCCTTAGCCTTTTTAATGAGCATGGCGGGGGGAGATGTCAATTTAACAATGGTTATTGTGAACAAGGTTCTCTTTTTCGCCGGTGCTATTTTAGCAGCTTGGAAGGTCGTTCCATGGGTGTTAAAGAAGTTTGCACCTTTAAGAGTGACTGAATCTCTGCTTTCCGCGGCATTAATCGTCTGCTTTCTCTTTGCTTATGTGGCGGAATTAACTGGTGTTGCGGCGATTATTGGAGCATACATTGCTGGTGTAGCAATAGGTCAAACGAAATTTAAACACGAAATATTTGAAAAGGTAGAAACAATTGGCTATTCCATTTTCGTACCTGTTTTCTTTACTACTATCGGAGTTAAAGCCAGTTTCGAAGGGATCTCACAACATTTAGTTGCTATAATTGGACTTAGTATTTTAGCCATCTTAACAAAGTTAATTGGAGCCGGTGCTGGTGCTAAATTAGCGAAATTTTCATGGAGAAGTTCAATGGGAATTGGTGCGGCGATGGTTTCCCGTGGGGAGGTCGCGTTAATTATAGCTTCTATTGGCCTAGAAACAAAATTAATCAACCAAGAGCTTTTTGCGATATTAGTTATTGTCGTTCTGGTTACAACTATTGTGACACCACCAATGATGAAATTGTTTTTTAATCAAAGCGATAAACAAAAAGAAATGAAAATTACTGCATAATTAAGAAATCTCGCCGATTGCCGAGCCCCTAAGGGCGAAGACAGAGGCGTAGTTGCACTGCTGCCTGATAGGAAAGTTTTTACTTTTCTATCGGCTGAAAAAGGAAACAATCCAGCCATTTGAAGGACTGGATTGTTTTTGTATTTTGAGGCAGATATTTAGCAAGTAGTTTTTTATTTTTGTTTGAAAATGACCCCCATGATTTGCATGGGAAGGTCGAATTATTTTGTAAAATAAAATATTAACAACTATTCATGGAGGTTAGAGATGGGAAACGTATTAATTGATATTGATAAATTACTTGAAGCCACATCAGATCTAACATCTGAGAAAAATAGTCATAAGGTGAAAAAAGTTGAGATTGATCAATTACTTGAGAATACCCGTGATTGGTAAGACACATATTTTTGTTCCAGCCTTCATAATTTAAAATACATACTTGAATGCCTTCTACTAGTTTAGAAGGCATTTTTTTTTAGAAGTGAAGATAACATTCTCTTTTTCCTATCTATGGTTGTGATGCTTTAAAGCAAAAAAATATTTTTACGATTTCTATTGCTTTTGGCTTAAAAAAATACTAGAATAATTTTTAATATATTTAATTTTTAGAAAATTAATCATTTAAAAAGAATATAGGGGGATGTATGTTAATGAAGAAAAAAGTTCAAGCACTTTCGATTGCATTAGCAGGAATGCTGCTTCTTGCCGGCTGCGGCAGTAAGGAATCAGCAGGTGGTTCGGAAAAGGGAGGAACGGATAAAGAATTTAAAGTCGGAATTACTCAGTTTGCTCCACACCCTTCTTTAGATGCCGCTACGGAGGGCTTTAGGAAGGCTTTAGCAGACAAAGGCATTAAAGTAAAGTATGATGAGCAAAATGCACAAGCAGATCAGAATAATACCCAATCAATCGCCAAAAATTTTGTCGGTGATAAAGTTGACTTGATTTTTGCCAATGCCACACAAAGTGCTGTAGCTGCCCTAAATGCTACAAAGAAAATTCCAATCATCTTTACATCGGTGACAGATCCAGTCGGTGCTGGATTGGTAAAAGCTTTTGATAAACCTGGAGAAAATATTACCGGAACGACTGACAACCATCCGGAAGCTACCAAAAAGACGATTCACTTTATTACGGATGAAGTTAAAGCAAAAAATATTGGTGTTATCTATAACTCTGGGGAACAGAATTCCGAAGTCCAAGTAAAAGAAGTAAAAAAATTAGTCGAAGAAAAAGGCGCTAAACTTGTTGAAGTATCTGTTGCTAATACGTCAGAAGTAAAACAGGCTGCTGAGTCACTAGTGGGCCGTGTCGATGCCATTTACATTCCAACTGATAATACTGTTGTTACTGCCCTTGATTCCGTCATTGCTGTAGCAAACAACAAAAAGATTCCGCTTTTCGTTGGCGAACTTGACTCAATGAAAAAAGGTGCTGTCGCAGCAAGTGGATTTAGCTATTTTGACCTTGGCTATCAATCTGGTTTAATGGCAGTGGACATTTTAACTGGTAAGAAAAAGGCTTCCGAAATCCCAGTGGAGCTTCCAAGCAGCTTAAAGCTAGTCATTAATAAGGCTGCTGCAGAAGCACAAGGCTTAAAGGTGAAAGAGGAATGGAGTAAGCTTGGCGAATTTTATGATGGCAAATAATTAGAAAAACGAAGTGCACTAGCCGCTGGGCGCTAAAGCTGAACAGTAATCCAATTTCAATGTAATTAATTCATATATATAAACTTTTTCAAGGAGGAGACCTGTTGAATGGTTAACTCCTTGATTCTTACATAGGAATGATATAAGACTAATTGTATTTTTTGGTATGGCCAAAAGACTTAATGAAAGGATGATCTCAATGTTTACAGCCATATTTGGATCATTTGAAGCAGGTATCATCTATGCGATTATGGCACTTGGCGTCTATCTTTCCTTTCGTATTCTGGATTTCCCAGATTTAACGGTGGATGGGAGTTTTGTAACAGGGGCAGCAATATCAGCAGTTATGATATCGGCGGGAGTTAATCCATTTTTGGCAACAATCGTGGCATTATTTGCAGGTTTTGCTGCTGGTTGTTTGACAGGATTGCTTCATACCTTTGGAAAAATTAATAATTTGCTCTCCGGAATATTAATGATGATTGCGCTTTATTCGATTAATTTAAGAATCATGGGCCGCTCAAATATCTCGCTTTTAAATACCGATTCAGCATTTACCAAAATTAGTGGTTTTTTTGAGCGTACAGGAATGGATTCTTTTTTCAATAGTTTGCTTTCAATGGTTGGTCTTGGTGACAGTCTCCCTGAAACATGGGGAATCCTTATTTTTATGATTGTTGTAACCTTCCTTATTAAGTTCTTAACTGACTTGTTCCTACAAACCGAAATTGGATTAGCCATTAGAGCGACCGGAGATAATCGGCGAATGATTCGCAGCCTTTCGGCGAATACAAACCTTCTAGTAATTCTCGGACTTGGGCTTTCCAACGCTTTGGTTGCTTTCTCGGGCTCACTCATTGCCCAGCAAGCTGGTTCCGCAGATGTTGGTATGGGAATCGGGATGATCATCATTGGATTAGCTTCCGTTATTATAGGTGAGGCTTTATTTGGGACAAAAACAATTGCTAGAACGACTCTTGCTGTCATTGGAGGTTCGATTATTTACCGACTTGTCGTATCCATGGCATTAAGAATTGATTTCTTGGAACCTGGTGATATGAAACTGATTACGGCAATAATTGTAATTGTTGCCTTAACAACGCCGAAGATGATAGAACGTTCGAAAGAGAAAAAGCGAAAAGCGCGAAGGAAGGCAGAAAAATTAACCATCATTCAAGCTTCCGCTCCGGCAAAGGGGGATAATCATGCTGCAATTAAATCAGATTCATAAGATCTTTAATGAGGGAACCCCTGATGAAAAAATCGCGATTGATCATGTTAATCTATCACTTAAACCCGGAGATTTCGTTACGATTATTGGCAGTAATGGTGCGGGAAAATCGACTTTAATGAATATCATTTCCGGCGTTCTCATCCCCGATATCGGTGAAGTTCATATTGGAGGAAATAATGTAACCAATACTTTAGAGTTTAACCGTTCAAAAATGATTGGTCGCGTTTTTCAGGACCCAATGGCTGGAACAGCGCCAAGTATGACGATTGAAGAAAATCTTGCGATGGCCTATTCACGGAATAAAACACGAACACTCCGCCGTGGAGTGACGAAAAAAAGGCGTGATTATTTCCGGGAGGTACTTGAAACCTTACATCTCGGCCTGGAAAATCGACTTAGCGCCAAGGTAGGCTTGTTATCCGGCGGAGAACGTCAGGCATTATCATTATTAATGGCTACTTTCACAGAACCGTCGATTCTGCTCCTTGATGAACATACTGCTGCACTAGACCCATCTAGAGCTGAGTTAATTACAAATTTAACAAAGGGGATAGTCGATAAATATAAATTAACGACACTTATGGTGACCCACAATATGCAGCAAGCTATTGACCTTGGGAATCGATTAATCATGATGGATAAAGGGCAAATTATTTTGGAAGTCGACGAAGAAAACAAACAGCAGCTTACGATTGAGGGTTTATTAGAAGAATTTAAACGAATCCGCGGTGTCCAAATGGCTAATGATCGGGCCATTCTTACTTAAAGGAAAAAAATTTTAATAGGGTAATAATGATCGTTTATTTTCGTGGAAAAATTTTTCAGATACTCATAGTGAAAACATCCTAGTATTTTAGGATGTTTCTTTTTCTGTTGGTAAAAAAATTACTATGATTATAGAACTTCTCTTTAGCGCCTAAAAGCGGTATTGCTTTACATCCTGCTCTTGAGTGGACAACAACTCTTCATTTAAAATTAATTCTGAATATTATTACTTTATCTTAAATGGGGGTTTCTAGATGAAAGAAAAAAGAGTAAGTGCTGACCAACTTGTAGATGACTTTTTTCCAGTACGCGATGTTGATTATATTGAGATTTACACAGGGAATGCCAAGCAAGCATGTCACTTTTTTTGTACTGCATACGGCTTTAAGCCTGTTGCCTATTCAGGGCTAGAAACCGGAAATCGCGAAAGCGCTTCCTATTGCTTGCAGCAGCGAAATATTCGCCTCGTTATAACAGGCTCTTATACAGAAGACAGCAGGATTGCCCAGTTTGTTAAGAAACACGGTGATGGTGTGAGGGACGTAGCGCTTTTGGTCGATGATGTGGAGAAAGCGTTCGATGAAGCGGTAAATAGGGGAGCGATTGCCCACGCTGCACCATTTGAAATGAAGGATGCCAATGGTGTTGTCAAGAAAGCCGTTCTTGGTACATATGGCGATACGATCCATACGTTAATTGAACGGAAACATTATCAAGGTACGTTTTTGCCTGGGTTTGAACCATACACTGCAGAACTGTCAATGGAGGATGCTGGTTTAATCGGGATTGACCATGTGGTGGGCAATGTGGAGAGGATGGAGGAGTGGGTAGAATATTACTCCAAGGTAATGGGCTTTAAAGAGATGAAACATTTCTCTGATAAGGACATTACCACTGAATACTCTGCCCTCATGTCAAAAGTCATGCATAACGGCGGCCGGATAAAGTTCCCTATTAATGAACCAGCTGAAGGAAAACGAAAGTCGCAAATTCAGGAGTATCTAGAATTCTACAATGGCCCAGGTGTACAGCATTTGGCCATTTTAACGGAAGATATTGTTTCAACGGTAACCACTTTGAAAAAGAATGGGGTAGAATTTCTCAAAACTCCGACCACCTATTATGAAACGTTAGGTGAGCGTATCGGTAAAATTGATGAAGAAATTGAAAAGCTTCGCGAACTGAATATTTTGGTTGACCGAGATGATGAAGGTTATTTACTGCAAATTTTTACAAAACCGATTGTTGACCGTCCAACATTATTCATTGAAATTATTCAACGTAAAGGTGCACGTGGTTTTGGTGAAGGGAACTTTAAGGCTCTTTTTGAATCAATTGAACGAGAACAAGAGAGACGCGGTAACCTTTAAAAAATAGATAAAAAAAGGAAGGTAAATAAAAGGGGTTCACTCGGATATAGGGAGAATTCGTTTCTCCCTTTTTTCAATTAATAGCTTTTTGAAAGTGTGGTGGAAACAAAATTGGAAATCACCCCGGCATCACTTGAATGGAGAGACGCATATAAACTACTAGTTGGGTCAATATTGCCACGTCCTATTGCATTTGTGTCATCAATGGATGAACATGGAACAGCCAATGCAGCACCGTTTAGTTTCTTTACAGCAATTTGTGCGGACCCCATGCTTATTTGCTTTTCACCAATGCGAAGGGGTACTGACGGTGCTAAGAAAGATACACTTATCAATATAGAAAGTACGGGTCAATTTGTGATTAATATTGTCAGTGAGAGCATTGCGGAACAAATGAATGATTGTGCCATCGAATTTGCCTCTGAGATCGATGAAATGGAAGAATCAGGTCTAACAAAAGAAGCGAGCGTAAAGGTACTGGTGCCGAGGATCAAGGAATCACTCGTCCATTTAGAATGTGAATGCTATCAGGTGCAGCATTTTGGCGACAAACCAGGAGCCGGCAGCTTGGTTATTGGAAAAGTGGTTCATGTCCATGTAAACGACGAACTTTTTGACAATGGAAGAATTGATACATCGAAATTACAACCGATTGGAAGAATGGCTGGTAACATCTTTACTGACCCATTGGCCAGAACGTTTGAAATGTTAAGAAAAACCGAAAAAAGGTGAGTTCCATGAAATTTGTAACCTTTGAAAAAAAAGATGGCTCGACCAGTGCAGGATGGTTAATAGACGATGAGAATGTCATTGATATGTATGAAGCATCGGGTGGGATCCTGCCAAATAATCTACTAAATTTTCTCGATCAATCTGAAGAAAATATGAAGAAAGCGGCTAGTCTTTTTCCTTTATCAAAAGGGCTAGGAGGGGCTTACCGTTTAAGTGAAGTACATTTAAAAGCACCGCTCCCAATTCCAAGAAGCTTTCGGGATTTTTATGCCTTTGAACAGCATGTGAAGACTGCAAGAGAAAACCGCGGACTTAAAATGATTCCAGAATGGTACGAATTCCCCGTTTTTTATTTTTCCAACCATCTTGCAATTAAGGGACCAGGAGAAGACATTGTTAAGCCTAAGGAGTGCGAGTGGCTTGATTATGAACTTGAAATTGCCTGTATCATTGGTAAAGAAGGCAGAAATATCCCTGAGGATTTGGCAGATGAATATATATTTGGCTATTGCATTTTAAACGATTGGAGTGCAAGGGATCTGCAAAGGAGAGAAATGAAGGTTGGTCTGGGTCCAGCAAAGGGGAAGGATTTTTCAACATCCATTGGCCCGTGGATTGTCACCAAAGATGAGCTGGATCCATTAAAAGTAGGAAAGGGCTTTAATCTTTCAATGAAAGCACGTGTGAATGGGAACCTGCTTTCAGAAGGGAATGTGAAGGACCTTTTTTATACCTTTAGTGAAATGATTGCGAGGGCATCACAGGGCGTCACTCTTTATCCTGGTGAAATCATCGGCTCAGGAACTGTCGGAACAGGATGTATTCTCGAACTGGGAGGGGAGATCCATCGCTGGCTCGAACCTGGTGATCAGGTAGAATTAGAGATTGATCAATTAGGTGTATTGAAGAATACCATTATCGATGAGAATGAGGTGAAGTGATGTATTACCATCAAATGGGAGAGGTTCCTCACAAACGACATACAATGTTTAAAAAAGACGATGGCAGTCTTTATAGAGAGCAGGTTATGGGCACACGCGGATTTTCAGGAACGCAATCGATTTTGTATCATCATTACATGCCAACAGAGGTACTAAAATCAGAATTGGTTGGCACTTACTTGCCGGAATATGAAGAGCAGAAGTCGTTAAAGCACCGGCACTTTTTTACAAGTCAGGTTGACCTGCAGGGCGATGCACTAGAAGCCCGACATTATTTATTAGGGAATCAGGATTTACTAATTGGAACAGCGAATGTGACGGCACCGATGCAAAGTTTTTACCGGAATGGTGATGGGGATGAAATGCTTTATATTCATCACGGAACCGGTACTCTCGAGACGATGTTTGGAACAATTTCTTATCGGCCGGGCGATTACTTGATCATCCCAATAGGAACGATTTTTCGGGTAATCCCTAATGAAAACGAAACGACAAAAATGCTTTTTGTTGAAGCCTTTAGTCAAATTACGACTCCAAAGCGCTATCGCAATGAGTATGGCCAGCTTTTAGAGCACAGTCCGTTTTGTGAAAGAGATATTCGCGGGCCAGAAGCCCTGGTGACTTTTGATGAAAAAGGGGAGTTTGAGGTTTTAACGAAATCGAGGGGCATGATTTCCTCTCATATTCTAGGACATCATCCGTTTGATGTGGTTGGCTGGGATGGCTATTTATATCCATGGGCCTTTAATATCGAGGATTTTGAACCGATTACCGGAAGGGTGCATCAGCCGCCGCCAGTCCATCAAACCTTTGAAGGGAACAATTTTGTTGTATGTTCCTTCGTACCAAGACTGTACGATTATCATCCCGAATCAATACCTGCGCCATATTATCATAGCAATGTGAATAGTGATGAACTCCTTTATTATGTGGAAGGTAATTTCATGAGCCGTAAAGGGGTGCAGGAGGGTTCGATTACGCTTCATCCAGGCGGCATACCGCACGGACCTCATCCAGGAAAAACAGAAGCAAGTATTGGCAAAAAAGAAACACTTGAACTTGCCGTTATGATTGACACCTTTCACCCGCTAAAGATTGTAAAGTCAGCGCATACCATTGAAGATCCTGCGTATATGTATTCTTGGTATGAGAAGAAGGAGTAAAGAGTACTTTTAGAACAATCCAACTTAATGCGGTTGGATTGTTCTTTTTCAATCGTAACATAAAAAGTGCTATTGTAGAGTTAAACAACCTTTTTTGAAACGAATGGGGGTGAAATCATGGAGATGGAAAAGGTTATGACAAAATTAAAATATCATACACCCAAGATACTGGGAAGTGAAAGGTTCTCGAAATATGCTGTTATGCTTCCGCTTCTTCAAAAAGAAGACGGGTTACATGTGTTGTTTGAGGTCCGTTCGCTTGAGTTAAGGAGGCAGCCAGGAGAAATTTGCTTTCCGGGGGGAAGAATTGAGTCACAGGATTTGGATGAAAAGGATGCTGCCATCCGTGAAACGGTTGAGGAATTAGGGATAAATAAAGAAGATATTTCCGGAGTATACCCACTGGATTATATGATTTCACCCTTTGGTATGATTCTCTATCCTTATGTAGGATATATTAATAGGCATGATGCGATTAGGCCAAATCCTGGAGAAGTGGGGGAGATTTTTACGGTTCCGCTGTCTTTTTTTATTGAAAATAATCCTGAAATCTATCGTGTTCACTATAAAGCAGAGCCGGAGGAAAGTTTTCCGTATGATTTAATCCCTGGGGGTGAAAATTACAAATGGCAGGCAAAAGGAATGGAAGAGTATTTTTACCGATATGGGGGGCGGGTAATCTGGGGATTAACCGCAAGAGTTCTTGCCCATTTTATTGAAATCATTCGGTGAATTAATAAAAGATTGCCTTTGGAAATTGAGCAGGGTTCTTGGTTTTTGACTGAATATTTTATATAGTAACTATATTAATAAAAAAACATCAAGGATAAGGAGTATTATCAATGAAAATAGTTGCTATTGTAGGAAGTAATCGGAAGCAGTCCATCAATAAAAAAATTGTAGCCTTTATGAAAGAACGGTACCGGGAAAAAGTTGAGATTGAAATCTTACCACTCGAAGACCTTCCTATGTACAACCAAGATGAAGAATTATCGCCGCTGGAAGTTGTTACGGAAATTAAAAAAATGGTAGCAGCGAGTGATGGAGTCTTAATTGCCACTCCAGAATACAATCATTCGATTCCTTCTTTTTTAAAAAATGCCCTTGATTGGTTTTCGCGTGTGGATAAAGTCATGGCCAAGAAACCAGTAATGATTGTTGGGGCCACCCCAGGCGTTCTAGGGACGGTTCGAGCACAGGTTAATCTAAGACAAATATTAGCCGCTATGGGTGCTTACACGCTCCCTGGCAATGAAGTATTTATCAATGCTGTAAATGAAAAAATAGATGAAGCAGGGAAGCTAACACATGAGCCAACGATAGGATTTTTAGATACGGTGATGAATAACTTTATCGATTGGGTTGAAAAAACGAAACAATTCTAAAGATACTAAGGTAAAACAGTGGATTTCAAAATGAAATTTCACTGTTTTTTTATTTTATCTAATGAATTGTCCTTCTTAAGAACACAAATGTACGCATGTTGTGGAAAAAACTCTTGAAAATTTTCGAAATTGTAATAGAATTAGGATTATATTTTTTATAGAGTAGGGGATGTATAGATGAAGGTCGTAAAGTTTGGCGGATCCTCTTTAGCATCCGGAAAACAGCTTGAGAAGGTATTTCAGATTGTACTATCTGATCCTGAACGAAAAGTTGTCGTCGTTTCAGCTCCGGGGAAGAGGTTTGCAGATGATATCAAGGTGACAGATTTATTGATAGAATGTGCTGAACAATGTTTACAAAATCAATATCCGAAGGAAAAGCTAGAAACAGTCATTGAAAGGTATTCAATGATTGCGGAGGAATGTCATCTTTCTGATGGGGTAATAAAGGAAATTTATTATGACTTAGTAAAAAGGTTTGAAAGTGATAAAAGTAACCCGGATCGGTTTATTGATTTGATCAAAGCAAGCGGTGAAGATAATAATGCAAAATTGGTCGCTGCTTATTTCCGAGAGCGGGGAGTTGAGGCTACATATGTTGACCCCAAAGAGGCTGGACTTCGAGTAAGTAATGAGCCGGGAAATGCACAACCATTACCGGACTCATATGAACGATTATTTTTATTGCGTGAGCGCTCAGGGATCTTAATTTTTCCAGGATTCTTTGGCTATAGCGAAGAAGACGAGGTGTTTACTTTTTCGCGCAGTGGTTCTGATATTACTGGTTCTATTCTAGCCAATGCGATAAAAGCGGACTTGTATGAAAATTTTACGGATGTAGATGCTGTTTATTCCGTCAATCCTTTTATCGTAAAGAACCCAAAGGAAATTAAGGAATTGACCTACCGTGAAATGCGTGAACTTTCATATGCAGGATTTACCGTGTTACATGACGAAGCGCTTTTACCCGCATTCAGAGCAGGAATCCCTGTCCAAATTAAAAATACCAACAACCCTGCCGCACCGGGGACGAAGATTGTTTATGAACGGGATAACACTAACGGCCCTGTGATAGGTATTGCCAGTGATCAAGGGTTTTGTAGTATTTATGTAAGTAAATACTTAATGAATAGAGAAGTTGGCTTTGGACGCAAGCTATTAGGTATTTTAGAAGATTTTAGCCTTTCATATGAACATACTCCATCGGGAATTGACGATGTGTCCGTTATTTTAAGAGAAAACCAGTTGAATGACAAAATAGAAGCAGAAATCATTCAGCGGATTAAGACAGAATTACATGCTGATGAAGTGAAAATCGAACATAGCCTTGCGCTAATTATGGTGGTCGGGGAAGGAATGCGCCATAATGTCGGTACGATGGCAAGAGCCTCTAAGGCATTAGCAAGGGCAAGTGTTAATATTGAAATGATTAACCAAGGCTCCTCCGAGGTCAGTATGATGTTTGGGGTAAAAGAAGTGGATGAAAAAAGAGCAGTTCAAGCTCTTTATGAGGAGTTCTTTGTAGCTGTATCAGTATAATAGACATTTAAAAAAGGTACGTCAGCTATGGCGTACCTGATGTTTGGAAACTTCTTTTAACTTAATTTTCGTTCGAATTCCAGCCCAAATGGCTATCACAAGCCCGCCGACAGTATCGGCAACTAAATCCGTCATTGTGTCTTTGTTACCGCCGCCCTGCAGGGTCATGTTAAAAAATTGATCACAGCTAAATTCATAGATCTCCCATAGAACACCCCCAAGTGCTGCAAATGAAAGGGTAAACAAGAAAACAAACCATGGTGAGATTTCATCCCCTGCATTTCTGTGGATCAATCTTTCATATAATGCAATTCCTGAAAAAGCAAGGATGGCCCCGCTGATGAAATGCATAAAAGTGTCCCACCAGCCAAGCCTATACCAGCCTAAAATCGAGCCGAGAAATTGTGAACCAACTAAGAAAATTAAATAAGAAATGACAATGGGCAAATTAAATTGCAGCTTAGTAAAAAGTGCTAATACAAGGGGAATTGCACCACAAACAACCCCGCCAATGGAAATGGTTGCCTTAAAGGATGCACCATTTTTATAGAAATAGACTGCTAAAACCGCCATAAAAATGACATATAATGCACTAAATATTATAACAAGCTTTCGATTCATTTCTGCCACCTCTCCTTATACTTTTTGTTTTCTAATCAGGGCATAAATAGCGATAATGAGACCACCGGCAACACCACAAAGTAAATCATACATTGTATCTTTATTACCTCCTCTTTGCATCGTCTTTGTAATTGTCAAATCGCCTATAAATTCATAAGCTTCCCATATAACACTGGCAAAAACGGAAAGAGAGAGAACGAAAAGAAAAAGGATCCAAGCTGAGACATCGTTACGGACTTTTTCAGGGATAAAATGTTTATAAAGGCTTATGCCGACAATACCAACAAATAACCCCTTATAAAAGTGTAGGGTAGAATCCCACCACTTGTAATGCAGATAGAAGCTGGAAATTGAACCTAAAAATAACGAACAAAATAAAAATAGATAATAATTGATAATAATAGGGATGTTAAAGGGATTATGTTTCATCCGTAATAACAAAAGCGGTAAAGCACTAGCAAAGATGCCGCCGAGCGCTACCTGCCATCTAGTTGAATCACCTTTAATTAGATAATAAATAAACAATGCTGCCATAAAAATAATAAACAGTACACTTAAAATAATTATAATCTTTCGTTTCACTTTTATCACCTCATGTCGAATGACTCCTTACAATTATGTCCAAAAATGGACAAATATAATGGTGTTATATGTTGCACTCGCAAACTGGCACTAAAAACGGTATAGTGGAATGGTATCAGACATTCATTTTTTATGAGAGAATCTTGGTGGAGGGTTCCAATGCAAAAGTTACAAATACCAACTTATGAGCGAATTGCTATAGATTTGGCAAATAGAATATACGATGGAAAGTTTAAAGTAGGAGAAAAGATTCATGGCAGATCAACTTTGGCCAGTGAATACAAGGTTTCCCCTGAAACTGTACGAAGAGCAATAAAGATTTTAGAAGACGTGGAGATTGTTCAATCCACGAAGGGCAGTGGGATTGTGATATCTTCACGAGAGAATGCCTATAAATATATTCACCGTTTTTCCAACCTTGCGAGTATTAAGGATCTTGAAAAGCAAATGAACTCGCTCATTTCAGCAAGAGACAAGATCGATGAAGAGCTTTTTGAAACGCTTAGAAAAATCATGGACTACTCAGGAAAGCTTCGTCATACGAATCCGTTAGCGCCCATTGAGGTTGAAATATTTCCTGGCTGTATTCATATTGGAAAAACCATTTCAGAAACGAAGTTCTGGCAAAATACCGGAGGAACCGTAATTGGCATGAAGCGAAAGGGGGAAATAATTATCTCACCAGGGCCATACGCATTAATTCTTGAAGGGGATGTATTGTTGATTATCGGTGATGAAAAAACATATGACAGAGTTCTACACTTTTTGGAGGATTAGGATAAAAAAACACCTGTTTCATTTGAAACAGGTGTTTTTGCGGTAAATGATAACTTGGTTTAATCCAATAACCCTTCTTTTTCTAAAAATTCCTTTGCAACCTTTGCAGGTGACTGCTTGAGGCTGTCGACTTTATAGTTTAACTCACGCATTTTTTCATCGGAAAGCTTACCGGATAGAGTATTAATCGCTTTTTTCAGTTCCGGATGATCTTTTAATGTTTCCTCTTTAATAATTGGAACAGCATAATATGGCGGGAAAAAGTGTTTATCATCCTTTAAAACCTTCAATTGAAAAGCTTCTAGTAATCCGTCGGTAGAAAAAGCATCGATGACATCACTCTTATGATTGTCAATCGCGGTATACCTTAAGCCGCCATCAACAGCTTTAACATCCTTAAATTCGATATTATAGGTTTTTGAAAGTCCGATTAATCCATCTTCTCGATTAGGAAATTCGATTGTGGGACCCATAATTAAATTTCCACTTACTTTAGCTAAATCAGAAATCGTATTCAAACCGTATTCACTTGCCGTGTCTTGTCTTACTGCCAAGGCATAGGTGTTATTAAATCCAAGTGGTTTTAATAATTCAATATTATATTTTTGCTTAAATTCTTTTTGAACATAATCATAAACTTTATCCGGGTCACTTTCCGGCGATTGGTTTAAAATATTTACTAAACCTGTCCCTGTATACTCTACATATAAATCAATGTCTCCATTCTTAATGGCACTAAAAGCAACCTGAGTACCACCAAGATTAAGCTTTCTTTCTACTTGAATATCAGTTTTGGTTTCTATTAAATCAGCAAGCATATTCCCTAATATCATTGATTCACTGAAATTCTTTGATCCAATGACAATTTTATCTTCTGCATTGACGGTTGAATAGATCTTGAAAGCTCCTGCAGTAATTAATATGATCGAGGCAAGTCCAATCATCCATATTTTTGCCTTATTTCCTGACTTAGATGAAGCTTTTTGCTTGCTTGTATAGGAGAGTGATGATTCGAGTTTCCCAACGACAAAATCAATGAGAAGAGCTAAGATACAAGCTGGAATTGCCCCAGCCAAAATCATAGAGTTATCGACTGTTTGCACGCCCGAGAATACGAGATAACCAAGTCCGCCTGCACCTACAAAAGCGGCGATTGTCATCAAACCAACAGCTGTAACAGCTGAAATTCTGATACCCGCCATAATCATCGGGAAGGCTAATGGTAGTTGAACCTTTCTCATTGTTTGACTCTTGGTCAGACCGATGCCTTTGGCGGCTTCCAGAATGTCTGAATCAATATTCGTCAAGCCGGTATAAGTGTTCTTCACGATTGGAAGCAGGGAATAAAGAACGACCATAACAATCGCGGGCGCACTGCCAATTCCAATGAAGGGTATTAAGAATCCAAGTAAAGCTAAGCTAGGAACAGCTTGAATAACGTTCGTTGTACCGATAATCGGTTTAGAGAGCTTTGGTTCGTTTGAAATGAAAATGCCCAACGGGATCCCGATTACAATCGCGATGAATACAGAAATGATACTTAAATATAGATGTTCTCCTAATAAACTAAATATTTGTTGGTAATTTGATGTTAGATAATTCCAAAAATCACTCATTAAAACGCCACCTCCAAATCAATTAGTTGGCTGCTCAATGCTGATAAAATACTGCTTCGTGTTATTAATCCCGTCAGTTGTTTAGCACTGTTTACAACAGGCAGATAACCGATTTTATGCTCATTCATGATTGCTAAAACAGAGATTAAATTGGCATCGTGTGAAACTGAAAGAACATTTTGCTCCATAATCATTTCAATTGGGGTATTTCGATTAAGCAATTGAATACTTTTTAACGTGACAAGGCCTTTAAGGACATTCTGTTTATCAGTAACCATTAAACTGTCAACTTTATTATCCTTCATAATCTCAATCGCCTGCAGAACGTTTCGCATGGCGGTAATCTTTACAGGATGAGGAATCATAATATCCTCAGCCAGTAATAATTCAGGGTTGTTCCAAACCCTTCTTTTTCCAATAAACCCTTCGACAAAGTCATTGGCCGGATTTTTAAGAATATTTTCAGGTGTGTCGTATTGGAGAATATCACCGTCTTTTAAAATACAAATCTTGTCTGCTATTTTAATAGCTTCGTCCATGTCATGGGTTACAAAGATAATCGTCTTATTTAATTCCTTTTGCATTTGGAATAATTCATCTTGAAGTGAGCTTCTCGTAACAGGGTCTAGTGCACTGAAGGGTTCATCCATTAAAATGATATCGGAGTTCGTGGAAAAGGCTCTCGCTACGCCCACCCTTTGCTGTTGTCCGCCACTTAGTTCCTTAGGAAATCGGTGTAAGTATTCCTTAGGGTCTAATCCTACCATTTCAAGCAAATCCTTTGTTTTTTTCTCGATCGAGGCTGGGTCCTCACCCTTAAGTTTTGGAATTAACTCTAAGTTTTCTTTAATCGACATATGTGGGAACAATCCGGTGTTTTGAATAACGTAGCCGATATTTCTGCGCAATTCAATCGGATTCATTTTAGAGATATCTGTCCCATTAACAAAGATTTTCCCCGAAGTTGGTTGAACGAGTTTATTGATCATTTTGAGTAATGTAGTTTTTCCGCATCCACTTGGTCCGATAAAAACAACTAATTGACCAGCTTCAATATTTAATGAAAAAGGATTTATGATGGTCTTTGCACGATACTTTTTAACAATATTTTTAAATTCTATCAATTTCATTCCCCCTTAATAAATATATGCTCCTGAATAGTAACAACTTTATAATAACATATAAGTTGTTGGTTTGTCGAATATGGCCCTAAATAGACGATGAACAAACTTTCCAAATCAATCTACTTTAAGTACAATGAAATGAGAAAATAGTAAGAAGGTGTTCGAATGAAAACAATTTTAATCGCTGATGATGATGAATATATACGCAGCTTAGTGAAAGATATTTTGATGAGAGAAGGCTATAAGGTCCTTGTAGCTGAAAATGGGGCGGCAGCCCTTGAGACATTAGAAACGGAGCTTTGTGACTTAGCGGTTGTGGATATCATGATGCCTGTTATGGATGGCTATGAGTTAACCTCAGAAATTCGCAAAATATATGATCTGCCGATTATTTTATTAACGGCCAAAAGTCAGATAGAAGATAAAGAAAAAGGATTCGAATCAGGGACGGATGACTATTTAATAAAACCTTTTGAGCCAAAAGAATTAATTTTTCGCGTTAATGCACTATTAAGGAGATATGGTAATGCCAGTGAAACCAATATCAATTTAGGTTCCTTATACATAAACAAAAAAGGCTATGAGGTAAAAATTAACAACAAAACCTTCATGTTACCCTTAAAAGAATTTGAACTTTTAACCTTTCTGGCTACACATCCAAACCAGGTTTTTAGTCGTGGTCATCTCATTGAGAAAATATGGGGCCTTGATTTTGAGGGTGATGAAAGAACGGTGGATGTTCATATTAAACGATTACGCGAACGATTTGCGAGCATTGCAAATGACTTTGCCATCAAAACAATCAGAGGGGTAGGCTATTCCCTGGAGGTTCTATAAAATGAAAATGAAGTCTTTATATAGTAAATTTGCTTTCATCACGATTATGATTATGATTGTCAGTGGAATAATTTCATTTTTGCTTTCCAACGCCTACTACCAGGCCAAATTGAAACATCAAAATGACGAAAAAATCACCTATTTTGCTTTTGAGATTGCAGATTTTGCTAGTAAGCATCCCTTGATAAGCTTAGAGGACTATTTTGAACATGTTGGTGCGATTGGTTACCAAATTCTTTTGATCAATCAAGATGGTGATAAGCAATATTTTGGTTCACCCTTCAGAAAGAAGGAGTTGCCCGAAGCAGTTTCAGAAAAAGTATTACATGGTGAGGTATATCATGGGATAAGTCAATTTCCTCATAAAACGTTTGTAACTGGCTTTTTTGCCAATGAATTAAAAAATTCAGTCGGCGTTCCTTTAGAATACAAGAATAAAAAATATGCCATATTTATCAGACCTGATATTAAGCTAATGTTTAATGAGATGCACATTCTTTTCGGCTGGCTTTTAGTCATTTCTATTTTGTTAAGCATTCTATTCGTTCTAATTAGTACAAAATATTTAGTAAATCCGATAAGAAACCTTAAAAAAGCAACGAAAGAAATCGCAGAAGGCAATTTTTCAATCAAGTTGGATATTGACCGAAAAGATGAACTCGGTCATTTAGCTGTCAGTTTTACGAGGATGGCTGAAAAATTAGCAAAAGTAGATTTGCTTAGAAAAGAATTAATCTCCAATATCTCTCATGATATTCAATCACCATTAACCAATATAAAAGGGTATTTGAATTTACTTGAGAGCAATGATAAATGTGAGCAAGAAAAGCAACAATATATCCGTGTTGTTCACTCAGAAGTAAACCGGTTATCCAACATGGCCAAACAGCTATTACTCCTATCATCTATCGAAAGTAAAAAGGATATAATGGATATAAGTACAGTAGATGTTGCGGGACAGTTAAAAAGCGTCATACATCAATACCAATGGAGGATCCTTGATAAAGGAATTATGATGAGTTATTCTCTCCCAGATGCTTCTGTTAAAGGGGATGCTTCCTTGTTATATTCTGTTTGGGAAAACCTATTGACGAATGCGATTAAATATAACTGTGAGAATGGAACGATTGATATTGAATTGACTGATTCAGAATCACAAATTGAAGTGGCTGTGAAGGATACGGGAATTGGCTTAGATGCAAACGAAATGGAAAGAATTTTTGACCGCTTTTATCGGGCGGATACGTCAAGAGCACGATCAGTGGAAGGAACGGGACTAGGTTTATCCATCGTTCAGTCCATTGTTGAAATGCATCATGGGGTAATTAATGTAACAAGTAAAAAAGGAACAGGTACCATTTTTACCTTGATCCTTCCTAAAATGTAAAGTAGTGTTCATCTTCCGTTCATATTTGTAAAGTAATCTAATTACGAAATGAACAAGGATGGTGAATGACATATATGAACAAATATAGTAACCTTTTATTAAAAGTAGCAGCAGTCTTTGGTTTAATTGGGGCAGTACTTGGAGGACATATGGCTGGCTCAGGATCATATGCTGTTCGCCCTATTCACGCTCATATCTTAGTGGTTGGCTGGCTGACATTATTTGCATGGGCCGTTTATTATCGAGTATTTCAACCAAAAAATCGAATTTTGGCTGGACTCCATGTATATACAGCCGTTATCGGCTCTGTAGGATTGACTGGGGGCATGGCATTATATAATTTTAGACCGGGATTTCTTCCGGCCGCAGTGGAGACCGGGTTTTATATTGCCGGCGGCGCAATTCTTTTATTAAGTTTTGTGTTTTTCTGCATCCTTACGTTTACCCATGGGAAAAATGAAGATTAAAAATAGGTGTAAAGCCAGCATTCCAAGAGATTGCTGGCTTCTTTGATTTTTATAGAAGAGGGAAAATTCGCAATATTTATAACGAAAAATGTTAAAATAGAATTAATTAAAAAAGTTTTTGAAAAAGAGGCGAATCTATTTTGAGCTTTGTTCGGGACAAATTCAGCGCGAAATTTTTCCTTTTTCTCGTATTAGCGTTTTTGTTGATTCATGTGCCATTTCTCGGGAATTATGTAAAAGTAATTAATACACTGATCCATGAATCCGGGCATGCCTTAATTGCACTTTTGGGTGGGAATGTTGAAAGAATTTCTTTATTTATGAATTCTGAAGGGGCAACATTCAGTAATCAGACAACATGGATTGGCAGTTTTTTCACTAGCATTGCGGGCTATACCTTTGCCTCTTTTATGGCATTTCTATCTTTCTTACTAATTGGGAGGAAAAAGGAAACGCTTTTAATTGATATTTTGCTAGGCTTTATCTTCCTAAATCTGATATTTTGGGTCCGCAACCCATACGGGATATTTTGGCTCTGTTCATTTGCGGTTTCATTTCTTTTCCTTCTCATTAAAGGAAGTCAAGGTTTGAGGGATAGTTTATTACTTTTAATAGCGGCAATCTTGTTAGTGGATTCGGTTCAAAGTGCTTTTGAAATCTGTTATATAAGTTTTTTACAGCCACAAGCAGCGGGAGATGCTGCTAATCTTGCCCGGTTAACAATAATTCCGGCACCAATCTGGGGAATGTTCTTCATCCTGCAATCACTATGGTTTTGTTACTATGGATTAAAAAGAGGGTATTATAAACTAAGGGATTAAAAGAAAAAATGGTATACCGGATCCATAGCAGCTGTCACCGATTCAAAACAAAATAAAAAATTTACCATAGTTTAAAATAAGACTGCCCTCATGACCCTTTCATGAGGACAAATTTTATAGTTTTTTATTTTTGGGCTAAGGAGAAATTTATAGTACTTTTCTTCATCGCCTGTTCATACTCCTCTGTAAGGGTGTCGATTATTTTTTGGACAGGGAGTATTTCTTTGATTTCATCTACCCTTGCACCGGCAAAAACCAACCCATTTTCAACATCGCCATTGACAGATGTTAGTAATGAATCAAGTGTACAAAAACGGTAAGAACAATTCTTTAAACAATCATGACATTTGGCTATTTTCAATTTGTCTTGACCGCTTATCAAATTTGTAAAGTTATTTTTAATCGCTCTTCCCTGTAAGCCTACGGTGGTTTTAACTAAAATTAAATCTTCACGACCGGCATTAACATATTTTTGTTTAAATGCTAAAGGTGCATCACATTCATCACTGGCAACAAACCGAGTCCCCATTTGTACGCCGGTGGCTCCCAATGCAAGTGCTTTTGCAATATCGCCCCCTGTCAAGATCCCTCCTGCCGCAATAACAGGGATGGATACCGCATCTACAACTTCTGGAAGGATATCGAACATTGGTCGATCTGTACCAAGGTGACCTCCTGCTTCAAATCCTTCAACCACAACTGCAGAAGCACCAAGCCGTTCGGAAATCTTGGCTAATTTAGCAGATGATACGATTGAGATGACAGGAATTCCTGCTTTTTTCCCCCATGAATACATGTCCCGCGATATTCCAGCACCAGATATGATAAAATCAACCTTTTCTTCTAGGGCAGCTTTCATTTTTTCAGCAAAGTCATTCATGGCGAATAGAACATTTACACCAATGTATCCTGCATTTTTGACACGTTCCTTAGCCTGTCTAATATGAGACCGCATTTCGCCAACTGAAATACCAGTTCCAGAAATTATGCCAATCCCACCAGCGTTTGCGACTGCTGAAGCTAGCTTACTAAGAGAAATACCGACACCCATCCCGCCTTGCATAATCGGAACCTTAGGTATCATATGTCCTATTTTAAGTTGTGGAAAGTTCAATTTATAACCCCTTTTCAATTGATGTTATTAGGAACTTCCTATGTATTTTATCATTTAGTTAAATGTATGTATGTGATAATTGTTACCAGGTCATAAATGCAGGTTTCATTAGCTGGTATAATTTTCAAGTCGAAAAAGTCGATTTATTTTTTTATTTAGTTTATATTTAGCGAATAGAAACCAAATGAACTAACTTATAATAGGTTTGCTCTCTAACTCTGTATAAGAATATTTTTCGAAACCAAACTATAGGTTATGGAAAGAAGATTGGATGGTGTCAAGGTATGGTAAAACTTTTTACAGATATGGATTTAGACGGTCTTGGCTGCGGACTGATTGCCAAAATGGCTTTCGGGGATAAGGCCAATGTATTCTATTGTTCATATCGAAATTTAAATCAACGAGTCGAAGCATTTATTAAACATCCTGCTAACAATCAGGAGGAAATCTATATTACTGATTTAGCAGTTAATGAGTTGGTCGAGAAAAAACTTCAGGAGCGGTTTCAGCAAGGAAAACATGTTCAAATGATTGATCATCATGTGACGGCTTTGCATTTTAATGAATACGAGTGGGGAAGGGTAAAACCAGAGTTTGATAATGGTAAAAAGACATGTGCGACCTCATTATTTTATGATTACCTAATTGAGGAAGGAAAAATGAAGCGAAATAATGCGCTTGAGGAATTTATTGATTTGGTTCGTCAGTACGACACGTGGGAATGGGATGAAAATAATAATGTAACTGCAAAGCGGTTAAATGATTTATTTTACATAATGAGCAGAGAACAGTTTGAAGAAGAAATGCTAAAGCGGTTAACAGAAAATACCGATTCGTTTATGTTAACTGAGACAGAGAATATGATTCTGGATATAGAAGATAAAAAAATTAGTCGATATATTCATTCAAAGAGCAGACAGATGGTGCAAACCTTTGTTAATCATTATTGTGTAGGGGTTGTCCACGCAGAACAGTATTTATCAGAGCTTGGTAACGCATTAAATAATCTCTATCCCCATTTGGATATGATTGTTCTATTGAATGTAAGCGGAAAGAAAATGGGGTTTCGAACAATTCATGATGAAGTGAATGTAGCCGAATTTGCGCAAAAGTATGGGGGCGGGGGACATCCGAAAGCTTCCGGAGCTGAATTGACAAGAGAAGGATTTGAAACATTTATTGTGGATATTTTCGATCTAACCCCTCTTAAACCGGATGCAGATCGTAATGAATATAATGTAAAGGAAACTGTCTTTGGAACGAGCTATCAAAACTATATGGGTGAATGTTCATTTATATTGCCGGCAAGCAATGGGACATATGAGATATTCCATAAAGGGGAGAAGATCGAACAATTATATCCAACATTCGCAGAGGCAGAACGCTTTCTAAAAAGAAATTATTTTTCTTGGCTCCGCCACGACCAAGAATATTTACAAAAGCTTTCTACCACATTAAAAATTTCAATAGAAGAATTAAAGGAAAATTATGATGAGATAATCAGTAACCACATGGTCGATATTATGAACGTATAAAAGAGCCTATCATCATTTCTTTTATCTTTTGTTTAATCTTAGGCAGCTACTTTATAAAAAAATATACCCAGCCATTTGTTGAGCTTAAGGAATAAATTCGCTTGAATTTATTCCTTAAGCTATTGTTATTCCAGATTGGCGACTTTTCTGTCTCAATATGGTAATATTATACTATGATCTTCCATCCATTAAGAGAAAGGATTCTTTTCCTTTTGCGAAGGAATTATGTCTGCGTCCTCTGAGACTGCAAACCATTTTTTCTTCATGGGATATGGAAGGTTTCATTTTTTATTTAGGAGGAGTTTGTGATGAATCAATTAATGAAGTTTTGCAGGAAGTTTGACCCTAGCTTGGAGGTAACTTACTATGAACCTTAGTAACCTGTCAGGAGAATTTTTTTCGCAGCAATTAGTTTACATTGATGAAAATATTAAAGATTTAACAAATCTTTATTTATCTTCAACGCCAATCCAAGAAAGGATTAAACACTTTTTTAACCTGTACGTCTTGGAGGTTGAAGAGTTAATGTCAAAAAATAGCAAAAAAGGGTGCGTTTCATTATTTCCAAAAGTTCTTATTGGTACAAAGGTGACGGTACTCTACGATGAGGACGATGAAACAGAAGACTTTGTTATCTGTCTTCCAGACCAGTCAGACCCGGATAGAGGCTTTATTTCCTTTTTATCACCGGTTGGCAGACAGCTGCTTCTAAGGAAACTCGGTGAACAGCTTTCGCTTAAAATTCCTACAGGTGATCTCCAATTAACAATCAAAGAAATTTCATATGTTGGGGATCCATTTGACATGGAAGAACGATATAAAGAAGCTTAATTGTCTAATATGCTGAAGGCGCTTTCAATTGAACAATTAAGAAGACCGACTGTAAAATTACGGTCGGTCATTATTTTGGTTTACAAGGGTAATGAAAGTCAAAAACCAAATATAGAACTTACGAAATTCTTCTTTTTCCTTTTAACCTTGCTTTGATCAAATACGATTGGTTTTTCAATTTGTACTGGTAAGGTCAGTTTGTTTAACTGGTTTTGAAGTAGATCAACCTGTTGCGTTAAAACATTTACATGATCTTGCAGCTCTTCTATTTCCCGGCGGTGCTGCAGGAGTTGATACGAAGCAACTGAATCTGCTTTGGCATTCAAACTAATTTCTAATTCACTTACTTTTGTGGATAGTTTTTCAATTGCTTTTTCATTATCATCTACTTTAACAGAACCTTTTCGCACCCTTTTTTGATCATTTACTGGGGTAATTTCATCCAGTAGTGTTCCTTTTTGAAGTTGTTTATGAATTTCTTTTAATAGATTAATGTCATCGCTGCAGAAATGATAATGCCCACGCTCATTTTTTTCCATTGGAAGCCCGAGCTGCTTCACCCAGCGCTGAATCGTGCTAGCAGATACTCCTAACAATTTTGCTACCTCACTTGTATTCATGTCGAATCCTCCTAATGATAAAATAACCGTAAAACACGAGTGACGTTCTATTAAGTAGTACTCACAAGAAGTAAAGTAGCTTTAATAACTGAAACTTCCCAATTAGGACCAGAATTTCCACCATTTCTTTTCCTTTGCCGCCGCTACATCGCGAAAACTGGTTAGCATTTGTTGGAATACTAATTCTCTTTGTGTAACTTCGTGACGGTATTGATTACGTTCTTCCAAAAGGAATTCACGATCTTTTGTTATCGTTTCTGATAGACTGGAAATTTCAGTATTTGTTACATCTACAGAATAGGATAACTCTTCAGAGGTCTTGAATAGTTGCTTAGAAAGTGAAAAGATCTCTTCAGAGGTCTCTAGTGAAAGGTTCGTAATATTATTGGCAAGGTACTTCAAGGAGTCAGCTGTAACTTCTGAAGCTTTTTCAAATGTCGTTGATAAATCTTGGATCTCTGCTTTTGTGTTCGCTGTTGATTTATAAATTGAGTCTGATATGGATTTCACTGTACAATAAGTGCCTTTTGTTATTTCTTTTTTCACTTCTTCTAAAACTTCTTTGCGAACGACACTACGGATTTCATCCTTAACCTCATTTAAAAACGTTTTCTTATAGGTTTCCATAGCCTCGAAAAATAGCTCTGTATCTTTGATGGCGCTTTCTTCAACAGGAACTGGGGTAATCGCTTCTTCAGAGATGATTTCTAATGAGACTTCGGGAATAGGGGAGATTTCTTTAATTACAGACTCTGGCCTTTTTTGCATCCATTGCCGAATCATTTCCTTTGTTTCTTTTTTTTCGGCTAATTGTCTAATTTCTAACAAAAGGTCAATCTCCAAATCAGTAAAAATTCTTGCACCTTGTTTTGAACGGGGAATATCAAGAAAATCAACAAAATCTTTTTCCCACTGGCGTACCATTCCTGGTGCAACATTTATTTTTTTAGAAACTTCTTTTAAGGTATAGGTCTTCAATTAACATCGTTCCTTTCTATGGTCTCTAGGAAATAATTCTTCTTTGAATAGTTATTCACCATTCGGTATCTGTTTTTCCTGCTGTCTGACAAAAGCTATCAAAACAAGACCCAAATCACGAAATAACAACATATTCTTGCAAAAATAGTGTTTTTCACAATAAAAAAAGTGCAGAGAAATTAATTCTGCACTTAAAATAACCATAGCTTTCTTGCCTTAATCGACTAAACCAAGCATTTTCAAACCATTATAGATTCCGGAATCAGTAACCTCAGTTGTTTTATGCTTAGCATATTGGAAAATATCAGGATGCCCGTTCCCCATGGCAAAACTTTCGCCTGCAATTTGCAGCATTTCCTTATCATTCATCCCATCGCCAAAGGCAATAGAACATTCTCTAGAAATGCCAAGACGTTTGAAAACCATTTGAATCCCATAGCCTTTATTTACTTTATCCCTGATTACATCATAGCAATGCCGCATTCCTTCCACATTGACTTGGGATAAATGGATGCTATCCTCTTTTTCGTAAAGCGCTACGTCATCTTTTTTCAAATTAACTATTGTCATCCCGAGGACATCGTTATTGAATAATGGGGAATAAGGTTCATTTTTATATAAGTGGAACATTTTTATAAATTTACGCATTACAGGGGCATCCATATTTGTAAAGACGTTCTTATTATTGGTATAAAGGACGACCTCATGTTGGTGCTCGGATGCGATCTTTATGAAATGCTTAACCAGAACAGGATCCATTGGTTCTTGAAAAATGTCTTCCCCTTGGTATATTGCGTATGCTCCGTTATAGCCAATAAAAGATCGAATGTTCAATTCCTTTGCTAAATCATCAATTTCATGGAGTGGTCTTCCAGTTGCTAAGAAGACTTCCAATCCACTTGCCTGAACCTGCGAAATAGCAGCTTTTGTTGATTCCTCAATCGTACCATCTGGTGTCAATAGGGTTCCGTCAATATCTAAAAATAAAACTTTGTAATCAATCATGATGTAGCTCCTTCTTCAATAGATATGAATAGTTTACCACTTTGTTAAAAATGAAGTCATCTCAAACCTTATAAAGCACTTTTTAAATAGGTAAAAAAAGTGAAAAATAATGTCACAAGTAAAGTTTTCCTTCAGAAAGGAAAATCACTGCCTCAAACAAAGTTGTTAAATTCACTGTTGATATGGTAATAGAAAAAAGTAAAAGAGGGATAATATTGGAACGACCCTATAATGAAAACTAGTGAGGAGTTTTATGAAAAGGATTTCATTGGTAATCCTAGGTGTTTTACTATTAGGACTTCCAGAAAAAGTAGCAGCAGTGCAAAAAGTTCCAATCTTAATTTATCACTCTATTGCAGAATATAATGGACATGGTTCCAGGGAATTATATGTAACGCCAGAAAACTTTGAGAAACAAATGAGTTATTTAAGAGACCATGGTTATACATTATTAACGTTTGAGCGTTGGCGAGATAGTATGAAAATAAACAAACCGATTTTTATTACCTTTGATGATGGCTACAAAAATAATCTAAATGCTTTTGCCATATTCCAAAAACTGTCTACCAAGGAATTTAAGCCCACAGGAACCATATTTGTCATATCGGACTTTATAGGCCGTTCAAATCGTCTTTCGATTTCGGATATAAAACGGATGTCAGACTCTGGTTTAATCTCGATTCAATCACATACGGCGACACATCCGGATTTAACGAAAGTGGAAAATCTAAATTACGAACTAAAAGAATCCAAAGAAAAAATACAGCAAATAACTGGCAAACCGATAATTGCACTTGCCTATCCGTATGGAAACACGAATGAACAAGTGGTTGCGGAAACGAAGAAGTATTATTTGTTTGGACTTACAACTACTCCAGGACCTTATTTAAAAACTGGTATAAAAAATGAGCTATATTTGCTGCCTCGAACCTATATTAAATATTCAACAACCATTGAGGAGTTTGCAAAAGCAGTGAAGATAGATTAAAGGATGACGGTTACCTGTCCAAGGTAATCGTTTTTTTCGTGTATAATCATTCGTTATATCAATATTTCAGTACGATGATAATAATCTGTAAACTGTGCGCAACCTCCATGTAATCAAACATCGCTATAATAGTGTAAACATGATCTTGACTCTAGTAGGGCGGGTGTTTTTATGGAAGAAACAAAAGCAAAATCGTATTTACAGAAATCACTAGATGAGTGGAAGGACGATATTTCATTAGTCTTGGCTGAAATTGCTAAAGAATATGATGAAGTAGCACAGGAATTAAAAGTGTACTCCTATAAATATGGAATCACCAAGCAGGTGATTCAATCGACAGTAAACGAGGAAATCATTGAAAAAATCCGTGAAATGTACCATAAACCATTTGAAGAAAGCTATAACCAACTTAAGGAATACATAAAAGATCTCGAGGAAAAAAGAAGAGTTTTTCAAATGTTTATTCAAAAGATTGATGAAGTGACAAAAAAAGAATCGGCTCGAATTACCACTTACTAGGAATTATTTTCTACTGAAATATGTAAAAGAAACCCAATCGTTTTTCAGCGATTGGGTTATTTTTTTGATAACGACAAATGAAACAGCTCTATTATGACCTGCATATATTGATTAACAGAACTAAACTGTAAGGTGTGAAACAAATGATCACTGCCACTATTGGAAATAAAACTTTTCGAATCCCTGATAACCTCGAGGAATATTTTCAAACGTTTCGCTCAGATGTGATTGGGATGAATCAAGAATTTGATTCTCCTTTTGGGAAAAAAAAAATTATCTATGCGGACTGGACGGCAAGCGGGCGTTTATATAGGCCCATTGAACAAAAAATATCTGAGGTTTTCGGACCATTTATGGCCAATACACATACAGAATCAAATATTACAAGTTTAATGATGACGGGAATATACAAACAATCGAAGACCATTATTAAGGAACATGTAAATGCGGATCATCATGATGCCGTGATTCTTGATGGCTTTGGGATGACTTCTGTTATCAATAAATTGCAGCGAATGCTGGGAATCCGAGTACATGAACAATGGAATAGACGTCTTCAACTTTCTGAACAGGAACGACCGGTTATTTTTTTAACACATATGGAACATCATTCGAATCATACATCCTGGCTCGAGACGCTTGGGGATGTCGTGATCATAAATCCTGATAAGGAAGGAAAGGTGGATATTCTTCATCTTGAACAGCTGCTTTATTTTTATAAGGACCGCCGTTTGAAAATTGGATCCTTTACAGCCTGCTCAAATGTAACTGGGATTCAAACTCCTTATCATCAACTTGCGAGGCTCATGCATCAACATGAAGGAATCTGTTTTGTTGATTTTGCTGCATCAGCTCCATATGTAAAAATTAATATGCATCCGGTAGATCCACTCGAAAAGCTAGATGCGATCTTTTTCTCACCACATAAGTTTTTAGGGGGCCCGGGAACCAGTGGAGTATTGGTCTTTGATTCAAGACTATATTCGAACAAGATTCCTGACCATCCAGGTGGAGGGACAGTAACCTGGACTAATCCTTGGGGGGAGCACCAATATTTTGGAGACATTGAATTACGAGAAGATGGCGGGACACCAGGAATTCTTCAAGCCATTCGCACAGCCCTTTGCATAAATTTGAAAAACCAAATGGGTGTTGAAAATATAATGAAAAGAGAGAAAGAACAGCTTAAACTGTTACTCTCAAACTTAGAGGAAATTTCCGATGTTCATATATTAAATGGGCATATAAAGGACCGTCTCGGGATTGTTTCGTTTTATACCGACTTCATTCATTATAATTTACTCGTTCGTTTACTAAATGACCGATATGGGATTCAAGTCAGGGGGGGGTGTTCCTGCGCCGGAACGTATGGGCATTATCTCTTTCAAATTGATAAAGAAGCGTCCAAGAAGATTACTGAAAAAATTAACCTTGGAGATATGTCGGATAAACCGGGTTGGGTACGCTTTTCGGTACATCCTATTATGACAAATGAGGAAATCCTTTTGTTTGTAAGAGCAGTGAAAGAAATAATTAAAAATATAGAAGAATGGAAAAAAGATTACGTGTATGATGCTGCAAGTAATGATTATTTTTATATTAATCACATTCGAGAAGATATGTCACCACTCTTCCGCTTCGAATGATTTTTTAAATTGGTCAATAATGGCCAATTTTTCATTATCTTATATACACCTACCCCTATTGGTATATTGTGTTATAATGAAATAAAGCTATGCAGATGAATCTGGATTAAATTTGTTTATTTCATAGGAGTTAGGTTAGACTTCTATTTGAATATCGCTTAAAATCGAAATAACAGAGGTGAAACTAAATGATCTACAATGATAAATCGATTAATCGGTTAAAACGGGCAGAAGGACAAATAAAGGGAATTTTGAGAATGATAGAGGAAGGTAAGGATTGCAAAGAAGTGATTACCCAGCTTTCCGCAGCAAGATCCGCAATTGACAGGACAATTGCTGTCATTGTCAGTTCTAATCTCGAACATTGCATTCGCGAATCAATGGAAGCAGGCAATACTGACTCGTCTAAGCTTGTTGAAGAGGCAGTTACTCTGCTTGTAAAAAGCAGGTAAATGGGAGAACGTCTATCCTTGGGGTAGGCGTTTTTTGTCTTATCCCGCATTAAGATTCTAACTATAGATTTTGGGATAACTAAAAGTATAAGTAGGGAATCAACTGCCCGTAAATGCCCGATTGGTTCAGCTAACAATCAGTGTGGGATGCTCCCCACTGATTGAAGTTTCACTTTATCCTGCATTATTTAGGCAACGGCTCTCTTGCAGAAGCATATGCTAGCACAAGAGAGGTGAGATGGTATGATTCATACAGTTAAGTCTGGTGAAACAATGGGTTCAATTTCGGGAGATTATCGAGTTAGTCTTCAGAGTCTTTATGCTGCCAACCCCGGCATTGGACATTTGCATGTGGGACAAAAGATTCAAATTCCAGGGCTGCCAGAGCCAAGTACAATACCTTACACGATTCAAATATCGGTAGAAAAGAGAAAACTTTCTCTCTATCATAATGGCAGGTTTGTAAAAATTTATCCGATTGCTGTTGGAAAGATGCTGACAAATACCCCATCAGGGGATTTTGTCATAGTTAATCGTCAATATAATCCCGGAGGTCCATTTGGAGTTTTGTGGCTTTCTCTTTCAAAAAAAGGCTACGGGATTCACGGGACGAATGATCCGAGTTCGATTGGAAAAGCAGTTTCCCATGGCTGTGTGAGAATGTATAATCGGGATGTCTTGCAACTCGCAGGAATGGTGCCAAATGGAACAAGCGTCAGTATTCGTCCTTAAATGTTAGTCCTTAAGGACAAAACTCTGAATGAAACAAGTAAAAAAAACTCTTTAATGGGGGTTTTGATGAAGGACAAAACTCGGTAAAAGAGCAGGAGAAATGTCCTTCATAAGGGCTATGAAGGACAAAACTACGTAAGTGACCAGGAGAAATGTCCTTCATAAGGGCTATGATGGTCTTCTGTCAAGAAAGTAGACACTAAAATTTGAGACTTTTAAAAACAAAACAACTACCGCACTTCGTTTGGTCCAGTGTTAGAAATAGTCAATCGAAAAACATGATTGACTATTTCTAACACTAAATGGCTTACTTATGAGATGTTTCCCCAATCTAATTTTTGATGAGTCCTCTCATATTGATTGGGTGAACAGTTCCCTAATGTTGAATGTTTCCTTTTTTCATTGTAGAAGCTGCCTATATAATGATTAATCGCCTTTACAGCTTCTGCCCTAGTAGTAAAACGTCTTCTGTAAATTAAATCTTTTTTAATTGTGGCATGGAAAGACTCAATACAGGCATTATCATAAGGATCGCCTTTTCTACTCATACTAATTTGCATTTTTTTCTCTTTCAAAATATCAATATAATCATGAGAACAATACTGAGAACCACGATCAGAGTGATGAATTAGCCCTTCACCAGGTCGCCTAGATATAATAGCCATATTCAAGGCTTGTATAGATAACTCTTTTTTCATATGCGAAGAAAGGCTCCAACCTACAATCTTTCTAGAAAATAAATCCATAACGGATGATAAATAAACCCATCCCTCAAGCGTCCAAATGTACGTAATATCAGATACCCAGGCTTGATTAGGTTCTTCTACATTGAATTGACGATTGAGTAAATTAGGATAAATGTTTAAATCATGATTAGAATCTGTCGTGACCATAAACTTTTCTTTTGGTGTAGCGGTTAAGCCCATTTCTTTCATCATACGAGCTACTGTTTTTTGTGAAATAGTATATCCCCAGTCAACTAAGTCATTATGAACTCTAGGGCTTCCATAAGTCCCATAACTCTCATGAAATGATTTACAAATTTTTTGCTGGATCTCTAGGCGATAAGCATCTTTCTCAGATTGAGGTTTAAATTGATTATTTAGCCATTTATAATAGCCACTTGATGAAACTTTTAGCACTTTGCACATCTTCACTACAGCGTGTTCATCAGAGTGGGCTTGAATAAAGCTATAAATTACTCTTGGTTTTTCGTGAAGATGTGCATGGCCTTTTTTAGGATTTCATTTTCCTCTTTTAACTGTTGTAGTTCCTTCTCATGTTGTTTTTTTAATTTTTCAAGCTCTGAAGGTGTAATATAATTCTCATCAATCTTCCCAACGTTAATTTTCATTCTGTAAGCTGCCACCCAACGACTTATCGTTTTAGCTGAAATCTCAAGTTCATAAGCTACATCTGAAGCTTTTCTGCCTTCCTCCACAATTAATTTTGAAACATATTCTTTGTACTCTTGAGTATGATGTTTACCCATGTGAACACGTCCTTTTAAATGATGATTGTATTATAAACTAAATCTCATTTTTACGTGTCCACTTTTAAGACTAACCTCAATGAAGGACAAAACTCGGTAAAAGAGCAGGAGAAATATCCTTCACAAGGGTTATGAAGGACAAAACAAGGTAATAGAGAAGGTGAAATGTTCTTTATAAATATGCAACTAACAATTGAACCGTTCTTTTTTAATTTTCTACCACTGTTGCCAGCTTATTTTTTTCAACAGAAAGATTCATGTGTAGTGTCCATAAATAGTAAATTATATCAAGACAAAGATAAAAAATGCCTCCGATTAGTCCCATCGTCCGTGGTGAGATGAATTCTAACAATACTCCAGTGATGAACATAGATGTTCCAATAAAGGTATTGGCAATGGTAGCTGATAGGCTAAAATAAAGACCATGGAATTTTGACGGGAGGGTTTGCATTACTGCCGTATCTAGAAGGGTGTTACCTACACCGCTAAAAATCGTTAAAATCCCAAACAAAATAACCACAAGAACAAATGAGTTTGATTGGCTGATACTGGATAGGACCAACCCTTCCATGAAAAGGCATATGAACGCTACTGAGAGAAATCTTCCTTTTATCCATTTGGTTAACAGCGGGCTGATAATGAAACCAGTTCCTAATACACTATAAAGTATACCAACTCCAAGGTCACCTGCATGGAAGGTTTGAACGGCATAGACGCTTAGCAAAACATTATCGATGCCATTTACTAATGGAACAAGAACATCAAAAGTAATCAGCATTAATAAGAAAGAGGAAGACATTACAAGAGGAAACATTCTTCCTGTACGTTTGTTTTCCTCACCTTTATTATTAAAGAGTTCATTCGATTCAAGACTTGGAATCGTCCAAATGATGAAACCGGCAATTAAAAAAGATAAAATGTTTACTGTAAAGGCTGCTTTAGCACCAAAAAGATAGGAAACAATTCCACCGCTTAGGGCTCCAACGATTAAAATAAAACCCACTGAAACCTGTTCCCATGAATTTACCTCCTTCATGTGGTTTGACTGAATAATGGCTGGGATACTCGCTTTCCTTGTAGGACCATATAAGGCTTCACCACAAGATAATAGGAAAGAGCCAACATAAATAATCCACATATCATCAGAAGACTGGATAAATAAAAAGGAAACAGCGATCAGCGCCCTTGAAAAATCAGTTAATTGTAATAGCTTTTTCCGGGTCCATTTTTCTGCCAAGCTACTGCTGAAGGGGCCAAACAACAGGAAGGGGAGCATTCTTAATGCCATCGTGATCCCAACAGACAAACCGGAGCCTGTAATATTTAAGATCAATGCGAGCATTGCAACTTGACTAAACCATTAATAATCCCTGCAATGAATAATTTCCGGTAGGAATTTTCTTTTTTTAAAATTTGAAACATTTTTTTGTCCTCCAAATAAGATTATCATCTAATTAGAATATTATCTAATTAAATGATAGTGAAAACTTGTAAAAAAGGAAAGTGTTTTTTTAAATATTCTAAAAAATCAAGTCAAGTAGAACTCATTAGAACCTCTTAACAAATTGACAATTGCATTCTAAAATAAAAATAGAATTTAAGGTAATTGATGAAAAGAACTAAGTGCAATACACTTATGTGGAAGTATAAGGGGAGAATTTCTTTTGAAAAAGGTATATTTTTCAACGAAAATAGAGACTAGGACATTCATTTAACGAGCGCTTTGATGAATTAAGAGTCCCTTATGAACAAAGGGATCTAAATAGCAAAAAGAGGCTGTTTATATTGAACAGCCTCTTTTATATTAACAATTATTAAGCTTTAGCTGCTTGGATTTGCAGATTGATTTTTACTTTGTCACCAACTAGAACGCCGCCTGTTTCAAGTGCAGCATTCCAAACTAAGCCGTAATCTGAACGGTTAACAGTACCTGAAGCACTGAAGCCAGCCTTTTCATTTCCCCATGGATCTTTTCCTTGGCCTTCGAAAGTTACCGCGAATGTTTCTTGTTTTGTTACACCGCGAAGTGTTAAATCACCCGTAACATTGTATTCTCCTTCATCGGTTTTTTCGATGTTACTTGATTTGAACGTCATATTTGGATGATTTTCGACATCAAAGAAATCTGCAGATACTAGATGTGCATCACGATCTTTATTGCGAGTGTCAACACTTGCCGTATCAACTGAGAATTCAATGTTTGCAGTTGTTAAATCAGTTGGATCTGCTTCAATCGTTGCGTTAAAGCTGTTAAAAGTACCTTTCACGTTTGCAATCATCATGTGACGAACAGAAAAATCTACACTGCTGTGTGCGGGATCAAGAGCCCATTTAGTTTTAACCATTTTTTTACCTCCATTTTGTTTTGAATTAATTTATCTTGAATTTGAAATAACTAACTTCAAGATAAATTATATGTTGGTTGCCACTATATTGTCAATCAATTTTTATTAATTATTTTTGCATTTTTCCTAATACTATTAATAAAAGCATTGCTGAGAAGGGAATAGTTTGTATGAGGAGAATAAATAGAAATAGTTTTCCTTTTATTATTTTATTTTTAATCCATACCTTCCTCCTGGGTTTAACCTTTTATAAAAACAAAAATAGAAAAAACATTTTTGTTTTGCTTGTTTCTAATATGGGATTTGCCTACCTATTGGAGTACATTGTTTTAAACTTATTCAAGGGATATACCTATAAACCGAAAGTATTAAAAAACCGCTTTCTAGATAATATATTTGGGGCTGCTCTATCCCAAGCAATATTTATACCATTTACCGCAGTGTTCTTAACCATTTTTAAATTGGGGTGGCCCGCTAAGATTTTTGGAAGCATTTACTTTTCATTAATAGAACTACTATTTTTGCGGCTTAGGGTCTATAAACATACATGGTGGAAAACTGGATATACCTTAATACTCATGCCATTATATTTTAGATTGAGCGATTCTTGGTATAACAACATCGTAAAGAAAAATTCAATTGTTCGTTTTGTATCATTTTTTTTGATGGTCATGGTAACTGAAACAAATTTATTTTTATTATTGGCCATCTTTCGCAAATTCCGATTTGGCATGGGCAGGTATCATTCATGGAAGGAACATTTTATTTTATCGCCGTTATATTCCATCACATTATCGCTATTTACTGCGTTTTCACTGAAAAAACATAATGATATTGGTGCCAAGCTAAGAGTAATCCTGTTAGCAGCATGTTTAAATTATTTTTTTGAAAGAATCAAGCTGTTAAAAAATAAACTTCAATTTATTGAATATTTATTAGTAAGAATAATAATGGTTTTCATTTATGGACAATACAGAGTGTGGGTTTATGGAGAAAGGGATAATAGCAAATAAAAAAAACGCCACTTGTGGCGTTTACTTTTTGAATAGCTAAATCTGCTCTTGAAAATAAAAAGGAAGCATGATAGAATGACATTTGGCATAAAACGTTAATGTTAAAAATAATTATAAATAACCTATTATAACATTAACATAGTTTTCATTGGTTGTCAAGCAGATGGATTTAAATTTAATCTGGAGAGTGGTTACATGAGCGATGTAGAAAACAAAGACTGGCAGTTAGAGCAAGAAAGAGTCAGTTCAGTTGTTGAGGAAATTGATCAAAAGGTAAATAACTTAAAGCAAAATACTGGTAAAGTTCGCTCGGATGTTCTCGAACTTCGCAAAACCTTTTGGGAGGATGTAACCGTTAATTTAGATGAACCGGATGATATTACGGAAACGGCAGCAAGTATAAAGCAGCAAGCTGAACTGCTATCTGAGCGTGAGCGAACACATAAACAATTGGATAAACACCTGAAAACACTCGCAAGATTGAAATATTCCCCATATTTTGGGCGGATTGATTTTTTTGAAAAAGGCGAAAAATCACCTGATAAAGTTTATTTAGGTATCTCATCATTGATGGATGAGCACGATGAAAATTTCTTAATCTATGATTGGCGGGCTCCAATATCCAGTCTTTACTATGACTACTCTCCAGGTGCAGCAAAATATAAAACACCTGAAGGAACAATCGAAGGTGAAATTACTTTAAAGCGCCAATTTATAATTAGGAATTCAGAAATTAAAGGTATGTTTGATACAGGAGTAACAATAGGGGATGAAATGCTTCAGGAAGTCCTTGGCAACAATGCGAGTACTCAAATGAAGAGTATTGTTGCCACGATTCAACGGGAGCAAAATGAAATTATTCGAAATGAGCGTAGCAAGATCCTTCTCGTTCAAGGAGCGGCAGGAAGCGGCAAAACCTCTGCCGCGCTTCAACGTGCAGCATACTTGCTGTATCGGTATCGAGGGACATTAAATGCAGAAAACATTATGCTTTTCTCACCGAACCCCCTTTTTAACAGTTATGTTGCTACCGTATTGCCTGAGCTGGGAGAAGAAAATATGCAACAATCTACATTTCAGGAATATTTAAATCACAGGCTTGGAAAAGCGTTTGATGTAGAGGATCCTTTTACACAAATGGAATATCTGCTTAGTGGGAGAAATGATGTAGGTTATCAAACAAGAATAGAAGGAATCCGCTTTAAGGCAAGCCTAAATTTTAAAAGAATTATTCATCTGTATGCATCCAAATTATCCAGTCAAGGCATAATTTTTAAGGATTTATCCTTCAGAGGAGATGTAAAAATTTCGAAAAAGGAAATTCATGATTATTTTTATTCTTTAGATGAAGGTTACTCCATCCCAAACAGAATTCAGCTTGTCAAGGATTGGTTACTAAAAGAATTAAGGCATGCCATGAAACGGGAACGATCTAGAAGCTGGGTGGAGGAAGAAATACAATTTCTTGAAAAAGAAGATTATATGGAGGTATTCAAAAAGCTCCAAGAGAAAAATCGTTTTAATGACAATACATTTGATGATTTTGAGAGGGAACAAAAGCTTCTTGCAGAAATGGTCGTTAAGGAAAAATTTAAGCCATTATTCACAAGGGTGAAAAATTTAAAATTCATTGATACCACTCAAGTTTATCTGCAATTATTTGAACAAGTTGAAAAAATAGAAGAAAACCTTCCGCCAAACTGGTCAAAAATTTGCAAGCTAGCGGTGGAGAAGATTAACAGCATGGTTATTCCATATGAAGATGCGACTCCCTATGTATACCTTCAGGATTTAATTGAGGGTCGAAAATCAAACACAGCCATTCGTCATATATTCATTGATGAAGCACAGGATTATTCACCGTTTCAGTTCGCTTTTATTCAAAGGCTATTCCCTTATAGCAAAATAACATTGCTGGGAGACTTTAATCAAGCGATTTTTTCGGGGGCGACGGATTCAGAGACCGTTCTTACGGATTTTAATTATAGCGATGAAGATGTTGCTAGGTTTGTGTTAACAAAAACCTACCGTTCTACAAGGGAAATAGTCGAATTTACAAGCGGGTTGATTGAAGGTGGTGAAAAAATAGAACCATTTAACCGTAGTGGCCGGAAGCCGATTATTGAAGGAGTAGAACATACCAAGTTGAATAGTGCTATTCTCGCAAAAATGAAGGCATTTAAGAATGAGGGACATCGCACAATAGCGGTTATTTGCAGGACTGCTGCAGAAAGCAAGGCGGTTTATGCGGCTCTTAAAAACGAAGTTCCACTTCATTTAATTGAAAAAGGGACTGTTTCCTATGAAAAGGGCAATCTTGTGATTCCGTCCTATTTGGCAAAAGGGATCGAATTTGATGCGGTCATTATTTATGATTGTTCTCAATACAGGTGTGAAAGTGAGCGGAAATTATTCTATACGGTTTGTACCCGTGCTATGCATGAATTATATATGTTTGCAACAGAGGGTATTAGTCCGCTCATGCAAATGTCAAATGAATTTTATGAGTTTAAAATAAACTGTTAGAAAAAAGCTGCAGAATTCTAAAGCGAATTCTGCAGCTTTTTCTTTTTTACAAAACCTACTTTTTCCATTGTTTTTTTACTTGTTCAAAGGCAAGGCGTAATATTTCATCATCAGAAGTTTCCCGATTGGTAATGACATTCGTCAAATAGGATTTTCCTTCGAAGGTTATTGTTACATCCACTTGTACCATAAAAAATCACCTTTCTTTATATGATAATGGTTTGTCGTGTATTCTTGGCTGATAGAAAAGTATATCTTTCCTATCAGGTATAAGTTCAACTCCGCCTCTTTCTTCCTGCTTAGGCGCTGCCGATTCGGTGAGTTTTCTTTAAAAAATGACACAACGCTTTAAAATATTCATCTAACTCGATATTTATGACAAAAATTGTTCGACAATTGTTAGTGGACCTTGCTGGTTTGATATTTTATTCGAAGAATACTAAAAAAACTTCCAAAAGGAAGCTTTAAACTTCAATCACCATAAATTCCTCTGCAAATATCTGCACTTGGTTTTTATCTATTTTGTTCTTTTTCAGTAACGATTCTGCAAAAACTAGATGAGCTTGGAGCGAAACATTTCTTTTGAGATCGCGAATTGACACATCGCCATTCAATAATTGGATGGCTTTTTCTCTGATGTCTTGATTCTTAGAAGACTTGTATAGAAGATATGCAATACATGTAACCTTGTCCACAAAGTAACCTCCAATCAAGAATCGATTATTAGTTAATAAATTCGACTACAATCAGAAAAATCCTGCCAATTTTCTGAAAATTATCAAAAAATATGACATACGAAAATAATTAAATAGTAACTGTCAAACCAGAAATTTAGTTGAATATTGCTTATTTGCTATAATATTTTATATAATATTGAAGGGATAGAAGAAAAACGATGATAGTCTGTGAATTTTACCTTTCGTCCCATTTGGGATGGGAGGCTTTTTATTAATCCATTGTTGACTAGAGGGATGAAAATAATCCTACTGACTATTAACTAAACCTTATACATATGATTTAGGAGGAAAACTTATGAAACAGGCCTTAATCAAGGATTTGTACAGAAATACGGAAAGCTTTATTGATCAAAAAGTGCAATTATCAGGCTGGATTCGAACGATTCGCGATTCCAAAACCTTTGGATTCATTGAATTAAATGATGGCAGCTTTTTTAAAGGAGTCCAGATTGTATTTGATGAGCAATTAGAAAACTATAAAGAAATTGCAAAGCTGCCAATCAGCTCTTCGATTAAAGTTGAGGGGGATTTTATCCATACCCCTGAGGCTAAGCAGCCATTTGAAATTAAAGCTACAAAGATTGTAATTGAAGGGACTTCAAATGTTGATTACCCACTACAGAAGAAAAGACATACATTTGAGTATTTAAGAACGATTGCCCATTTACGTCCTAGAACAAATACATTTGCGGCTGTCTTTCGTGTGCGTTCGGTCGCATCATATGCGATCCATAAGTTTTTCCAGGAGAACGGATTTGTCTATGTTCAATCACCGATTATCACGGGAAGTGATACAGAAGGTGCGGGTGAAATGTTTAGAGTTACCACCCTAGATATGGATAATCCGCCGAAAAACGAAGAAGGCAAGTCAGATGCATCAAAGGACTTCTTTGGCAGAGAAACGAACCTAACGGTGAGCGGGCAGCTTGCTGCTGAAGCCTTTGCCTTGGCATTCCGGAATGTGTATACATTTGGACCGACTTTTAGGGCTGAAAACTCAAACACGGCTCGACATGCTGCGGAATTCTGGATGATGGAACCTGAAATGGCATTTGCTGAGCTGCCGGATATTATGGACAATACCGAGGATATGGTGAAATATGTCATTAACTATGTTTTAGAGAATGCTCCAGAAGAAATGAATTTCTTTAACAGCTTTGTAGAAAAGGGGTTATTGGATCGTTTGAATAATGCCCGTACGGCAGAATTTGGCCGTGTGACCTATACGGAAGCAATTGAACTTTTAAAAGAGTCAGGTGAAAATTTTACTTATCCGGTTGAGTGGGGAGTAGACTTGCAGACAGAGCATGAGCGCTATTTATGCGAGAAAGTGTTCAAGAAACCTGTATTTGTTACTGACTATCCGAAGGAAATTAAAGCTTTCTATATGAGATTAAATGGTGATAACAAAACTGTTGCAGCAATGGATTTGCTTGTACCCGGAATCGGGGAATTAGTGGGAGGCAGCCAGCGTGAAGAGCGCGAAGAAGTGCTGTCTTCAAAGATCAAAGAACTTGGTATGAATGAGGAAGATTATTGGTGGTACCTTGAATTAAGGAAATACGGCGGTACAAAACATTCAGGTTACGGCCTTGGTTTTGAGCGTTTAATCATGTATTTAACAGGAATGACCAATATCAGAGATGTCATTCCGTTCCCAAGAACACCTGGAAATGCAGAGTTTTAATAATATGAAAACATGAACAGACTCGGTTAAGGGTCTGTTTTTTTATGGGATATTAGAAAAACATTAATGTTGTTATTAATTATTAATATGTAGGTTAAATAAATTAATAAAAATGTTAATAAAAATAAATTTATTTAATTAATTCTTTTATTTTAATGAAAAATGTAGTATGATTTGGTTAATGCAGGAAAGGAGAATATGATGGCTTATCCGTTAATTACAAATTGTCCAGTTTGCAGCAAACAATTAAGGATTACCAAGTTGCAGTGCAAGAATTGTCAGACTACTGTAGAAAATGAGTTTGAAATATCGAAGCTTGCAGCGCTTGGTCAGGAACAGCTTCAATTTATCGAGATTTTTATTAAATGCCGCGGAAATATTAAAGAAGTAGAGAAGGAACTAGGAATTTCTTATCCGACTGTAAGGGGGAAGTTAGATGATATTATTTCTGCCCTTGGCTATTCCACGCAAAAGAAACCGGAAGTTGATAAGAAAAAGGTTGTTACAATGTTAGAAAAGGGAGAGATCACGGCAGAAGAGGCTATTCAATTATTAAAAGAGGGGGAAGTGTAATGAATGACGAAATTTCAAGAGTATTAACCATGGTCGAGGAAGGAACGATTGATAAGGAAAAAGCCAGTGAATTGATCAATATATTACAGGGCAAAAATCAGCAGGAGCTAGTTCAATTAAAAAAGGAAGTCCCATACGGAAACAAGATGTTAAAAATTCGTGTTACATCCGAAAAAGGTGATAATATAAACGTGAATTTGCCGATTAATCTTGTGAAGGCAGTCTTAAAGGTAGGTACCAACATTGCTGAAAAAATACCAGAGGCATCAAAATATGTTAAGGATATTAACGTTGACCTGTTAATTGAAGCGATTGAAAATGAATTGGATGGACAAATTGTTGATATTACATCAGCGAACGGTGATAAAGTTTTCGTAGTGATTGAATAATCTATGCTTAAAGTTAGAGTAAAAGTAAACGATAAAAAGTTCTCCATTCTAGTTCCATATTCAGTTTTAAATATCTTTAGTTTTATTATTACTTCAAAAAGAATCAATGGCTTTATCAATAAAGCGATTGAAAAGGATGGAAGTAAATTCATCTTCCCTCAAATTGAAAGAAAAGACTTGAAGCTTTTGTTACAAGGTCTTTCTAATCATAAGGGGCTAGTGCTTGTGGATACTATATTAAAGGATGGTACCGAAGTAGAAGTGAAGTTATGAGGCGTTATTCGTTATTGGATAATGCTTTTTTTATTAAGAAAAAACAACACGCAACGATTACGTGTTGTTTTACAAATACTAAACTTCTATATCGCATTTTTCTAATGGGATAACCTTTGTCTTTTTAATGAACTTATAGCCAAGCCATAGGATGAGGAAAAGCGGCAAACCGATATAGGAAACTAACACACCGTTCCAATCAATATGGTTACCCATAAAGGCAGAATAGTTTTGCCCTAAAATTACAAATGCACAGACGGCAAAGGCGAAAATCGGGCCAAATGGGAAGAATTTTGCTTTATATGGTAACAAGCTAAGATCCTTACCTTGGGCAACGAATGCTCTACGGAAACGATAGTGGCAAATGGCGATACCGAGCCAAGCAATAAACCCTGACATCCCAGAAGCGTTTAAGAGCCATACATAAACGGTACCATCACCAAAGAAAGAAGCAAGAAAGGCAAGAGTTCCCACTAAAGTTGTAGCAACTAACGCATTTACCGGTACGCCATTTTTATTAAGTTTACCAAGGAATTTTGGGGCTTTCCCTTGACGGGCCAAATCCCATAGCATGCGGGTCGAAGCATACATTCCTGAATTTCCCGCAGATAATACTGCTGTTAAAATGACGGCATTCATTACAGAAGCCGCAAAGGCAACTCCTGCTTTTTGAAAAACAAGTGTAAATGGGCTGACAGAAACATCCCCATTTGCCAAGTTTTCATTTGTATAAGGAATCAAAAGTCCAATAACTAAAATTGCTAATACATAAAACAAAAGAATTCGCCAAAATACTGATTTTACTGCTCGTGGAATCGCTTTTTCAGGATCATCGGTTTCACCGGCTGCAACACCTAAAAGCTCGGTCCCTTGGAAGGAGAAACCTGCTGCCATAAAGATTCCAAGCATGGCCATAAACCCGCCGTGGAATGGGGCATCCCCAATTGTGAAATTTTTAAATCCAATCGCATGATCACCCATAATGCCAAAAATCATTAAAGTGCCAATAATAATAAAGATAATAACTGTTACTACCTTAATTAGAGAGAACCAATATTCAGCTTCTCCAAATCCTTTAACAGAAAGATAATTTAATAGAAACATAATCACTAAAAAGATGCTGCTCCATACTAATGATGGAGTATGTGGAAACCAGAATTTCATTATCATCGTGACAGCAGCTAATTCGGCAGCAATGGTAATCGCCCAGTTGTACCAGTAATTCCAGCCGAGTGCAAAACCTAGGGCAGGGTCAACAAATTTAGTTGCATACGTGCTAAAGCTTCCGGCAACCGGCATATATGCGCCCATTTCGGCTAAGCTTTGCATTAAAAAGTATACCATTACACCTATGACGAGATAGGAAAGAATCGCACCACCTGGTCCGGCAGTATGAATGGCGCCGCCGCTGGCAAGGAATAGTCCAGTACCAATCGTTCCTCCAAGAGAAATCATTGTAAGGTGACGTGATTTTAAGCTTCGTTTCAATTCGGTCGTTTCTTTTTTTTGTGTCAGATCACCGGTATTTACATGTTCTTCTAGTGCTCTAGCTGATTGCATTGTCATGACTCCTTTGTTATTTACTTGGAAGGAGCGATGGAATAAAAAATGCCATCGAAGTAGAATCGATGGCATTGTCAATACCCCGCATCATACCTTCCGAAAGATAGCTCAACACGCTTGACTGGTAAGACCAAACGTGACAGTTCTGTTCCTATTCGGAGACAGCCCCAGCATGCTTTTTTAGAGATAAAAGCACACTTCGGCAGCTTTTCCTTTCAAACGGAGTCAGGGGTGTCTCTGCACCTCGTCCGTTATACTGATAAAAACCGCGACCTCTACCCCATCGGTTTGATGAGGATTTAGCATATAAAGTTTAATATATTACTAAAGTATAATTATTAATTTGAAATTGTCAATAGAAAAATTGCCAGACGAATCAAAACTATTGTGAAAAAACAATTAATTTACATTGAATAAGAGAATCGGTATGATTTTTAAATAATATTGTGCTTGTACAGGAGGATTTTTATGCAGCTTGTCGGAATTATATCAGGTTCACTTATTATTGTGATGGGCTTTAACCTATTTTTAATTCCCCATGAGGTGTTAAGCGGTGGACTGAGCGGGATTTCCATGATGTTAGGGATAATTACCCCGATTAACACAGGATTAGCCAACTTTCTATTGAACCTTCCTTTATTGATTATAGGATATAAAAAGTTAGGGAAAAAGTTTATTATGAATTCTATTTTCTCGGTGCTGATCATTTCAGTGGGACTTTATATAGTACCTGTTATTGCAATTGCAAAGGATCCCATTTTGTCATCCATATTCGGAGGTGCTTTAACAGGTTTAGGGGTAGGTATCGTATTCCGATGTGCGGGATCAACTGGTGGCTTTGATATCATTGGTATGATCGTTTCAAGGAAAAAGGATTTTCCAATTGGGATACTGCTATCGGGTATGAACGCTGTTGTCATTATTATTAGTGGATTTTTATTTACTTGGGATGCGGCATTAAATACATTAGTATCCATTTATGTAACCGGTAAAGTGGTGGATGCTATTTATACCGATCATGCTAAATTAACGATAATGATCATTACAGTGAAAGGTCAAGAAATGAGAGATCACCTACTGACTAACTTATACAGAGGATTGACTATCATGGACGGTGTCGGAGGTTATTCTAATGACCAACGAAATGTATTAATTACAGTTATTTCTAGATACGAATTAAATGAAGTGAAAAATCTCATAACTGAAGTGGACCCAGCCGCATTCGTAAATATTACAGAAACCATTGAGGTAATGGGACTGTTTCATCGTCCGAATCCATCCTAAATAGAAAATGCATGCACGAAATCGTGCATGCATTTTTTTAAGCTATTGGGAGTTTTAATCACCATGAGTAACTTCGCGGTTCTTCACCCATTTAACCAGTATTTTTATGACTTCTTCGAGTTCTTTTCCAATTGGTGTTAATTCATATTCCACTTTTTTTGGAGAAGCAGTAATGATTTTTTTAATGATCAATCCTTCATTTTCCAAGTCACGTAATCTTTCTGTTAGTAGTCTATCAGAAATTCCAGGTATAGAGGAAATGATTTCATGGTATCGTTTTGGACCTTCTAATAAAGCATAAATAACAGCACCCATCCAACGTTTGCCGATAAATTCAATGGCATTATGGAAATTGGTGCATGTATGCTGAATTTCCTTTTCAGTGCAGTTCACATCATTCTGTTTGTTAGTTTCACCCATCTTAATATACCTCATTTTTACTTTTCTAACTTTATAATACCATATTTGTTATGCTTGACGGTAGGTACTTACTAATAGTAAGATGAATGTAACTTACTATTAGTAAGTGAAAACACACTAGGAGGATATCTCTCATGAACACTGTTTTATCAAAAAGTCTTTCTGAACTAATAAAAGAACGTCACTCAGTTAGGAAATATGATCCAACATATAAAATCTCTCATGAGGAAATTAAAGACATACTAAAGGAGGCGACACAAGCACCATCCTCAAGTAATCTTCAGCCTTGGCGCTTTATTGTGATCCAAGACCAAGAAACAAAGAAAGAGCTTAGAACCATTGCTAACAACCAAGAACAAGTCGAAACTGCATCTGCCGTCATTGCAGTACTTGGTGATAAAGAGATGTATAGGAGTGTAGAAAAAGTATATCGAAGTGCCCTTGATGCAGGTTTTATGGATGAAGCAAATATGGAGCGATTAATCGAAAGTACAAATAAAACTTACCCATTTGCACCAGAAGAAGCTCGGAAAAATATTGCCTCATTTGATGCCGGACTTATTTCTATGCAGATTATGCTCATTGCTAAAGATAGAGGCTTTGATACAGTTCCAATGGGTGGTTTTAACAAAGAACAATTCAAGGAAAAATTTATGGTCTCAGATCGTTATTTTCCAGTTGTTTTGATTCCCATAGGAAAAGCTGCTGCACCTGCATTTAAGACAACTCGCTTACCATTAGAAGATGTTTTAATCGATTATAGATAAACAATAACCCCAAGCCTGATGGGAACTATCAAGTTTGGGGTTAGCTTTTATAGGTAATTGTTAATATACTTTTCAAAAACAAAGCCGAAATCTTTTACACAATATTGTTTTTTGCTATCTTCAAACCACTGAAAGGCTGCCTGGTTTAGCATTTTCCAACCATCATACGAACCTCACCTTAATTATTAATCTTTCCTGTTCTATGTACCAACAAAACGGCCAAAGGTTTCAACGCTTTGCAGTACTTTAGGCTCGACAAAATACTCTATATTTTTCAAGGATAAGGTATACACAAATTTCTAGAATTAATTTACAAATAATTCGGAAATTTGCTTTACTATTTTGTAATGAAATTGGATATATGTGGAGGATGTCCGATGTAAAAAGACCTTACTTTTTAATATAAAATTTAATAAAGAGAGGTACTTTGATGTTTGGTGCTTTTGGTATTTCATCACTTGTAATGGGGTGGATTACCGAATCGTTTGGTGTAAGAATCACCTTTATTACGGCGACTGGACTTTTTCTTTGTTCTTTTTTGGTTGCTCTGATAAGTAGGAGATATCTATTCTTAGATACAACGGAAACAAGTAGTTAATCTAAATAATTTTGGGGAAACCACTTGATGGTTTCCCTTTTTTAATGGAAAATAACACTATGTACATATTAAAAAAGGAGCGATAAACCTTGTTTATTCAGTTCACGAAACAGCAAAAAGATAAGATGATTTCAGAGATTCAGCGATATTTCTATGAGGAAAGAAATGAAGAAATTGGTTTGATTGCTGCCGAAAACGCATTTGATTTTTTTAAAAATCATCTAGGACCATATTTTTACAATGAAGCAATCAAGGATTCTCGTCTAGTAATGGAACAAAAAATGAGTTCAATGGAAGAGGAAATGTTTTCACTAGAGAAAAAATTGTAGTAAGAAGGAGACTAGGAACCATGCGGCCCATCATAATAGGCATATTTGCCGCTTTCTTTTTTGCATTTACATTTATATTAAATAGATCAATGGAACTTGCAGGGGGAAGCTGGATTTGGAGTGCATCCTTAAGGTATTTCTTTATGGTTCCCTTCCTTTTCATAATTGTAATTGCGAGGAAAAATTTAATACCAATGTTCGTGGAAATGAAACAGCGCCCTGTTGCTTGGTTACTATGGAGTTCAATTGGCTTCGGATTATTTTATGCTCCCATTTGTTTTTCAGCAGCATATGCTCCTGGCTGGCTAATTGCAGCGACATGGCAGATTACGATAATATCCGGTTCATTTCTGGCGCCACTCTTTTATGAAACGGCAGTAACTGATAATGGTCTGACGCGAATAAAGGGGAAGATTCCTTTCAAGGGTTTAGGGATGTCATTAATCATTTTACTTGGAATTATTTTAATGCAGGTAGAGCAAGCCAATCATTTGTCAATGATCGCTTTAACCTTAGGGGTATTGCCAGTCGTAGTTGCATCTTTTGCCTATCCTTTAGGAAATAGAAAAATGATGGAGATGTGCGGTGGACGCCTTGATGTTTTCCAACGTGTATTAGGAATGACGTTAGCCAGCATGCCCTTCTGGATTGTATTATCCATTTTTGGACTTGTAGATGGGGGACCGCCAAGTTTAGGGCAAACTTTGCAATCCGCACTCGTTGCCATATCTTCTGGAGTGATTGCAACCATCCTTTTCTTTCATGCGACAGATCTCGTAAGAGGAGACATGCAAAAGCTTGCAGCTGTAGAGGCAACACAATCAATGGAAGTTTTATTCGCTGTTATCGGAGAATTGTTACTATTAAATTCGTTAATGCCATCAGCTTTATCTTGGAGCGGTATGGCATTGGTAATGGTTGGAATGATTCTGCACAGCTATGTTTCAAACAAAATAGTAAAGCCAAAAATTCAAAAAGTTAGTGCATAGGTAGAATTCAAACATGAATGAATGACGAATCCTTATCAATTCAATTGATAAGGATTTTTTTACCTCTTCATATTTTAACCATTAAGGTATGGAGACAGCTTATCGATTGTATCCTGTAAGATAACCGCATTTTTCTTATACATCGCTTTTGATTTTTCACAATTGGTTTCAAGTGAAAATATTTCTAGGTCTGCCTGAGTTTTCTTTAAGGTTGCCAGTAATAGCGGGCGTTGAGCTGGCGAAGGTACTTTAATTTTATCATCATAAAGATCAACCGTTAAATCTCCATATGAATCCACTTGACCAAGAAAAACATTATCAAGGGTCACTTCTAGTTTTTCTAACTCGGTATATAGCCAGCCTCTGCCTTTTCCAGCACATCTTAATGCCTCATCAACGATATTCCCATCCATAATGACAGTTTGCGGCTCTTTCTCATTCGGCATTTTCATTTGTAAATCTTTAGGCGTTAAAGGACGATTTTCTGTTTTTAATAAGGCGCTTAAATTTCCCCGTGGCTCTAATACGGCAAATTCAACATCAGCGACCTTGAAAATATTCTTTTGTCTCAGTAGAGCTGAGAGTTCATCTATTGTATACTTTTCCTTTTTTAAATTATTCTCTAGGATTTTCCCATCTTGAATAACAACGGTGCCTTTACCTTCAACGAAGTCACTGAATTTTTTACTTTTTATGGATAAATAATTAGACAAAAAAGTAATAAACCCAAACACGATAATGGCTAATGCGCCATGAAACATGTTAGCTTCAAGCCCTGTAACAACCTCGCCGGCAATACTTCCAATCGTTATTCCAGCAACATATTCAAAAAAGGAGAGCTCAGAAATTTGTTTCTTTCCAAGAACTTTAGTGGTAATGAATAAGAGCAGTAGGAAAATCAACGAGCGAATAATAATAAAAATCCAACCTGGCATCGTTTCTCACCTCAAAGAATTAAGAACCTTTGTATTGTGGTTCATGTCGTTCAAGTTCTAAAACCCGATATTGTAAGTCTTTTTTTACATCCCCAATAATTAAACTCGTTTCATGGAATATAATTTTTGCTTCCTCATCAAGTGAATTTAGTGCTAAGGAAGACAGTTGAGCTTCAATTCCATTTATGGTGGAAAGACATTGTTTGACGTTTGAAGCAATTGTCATAATAGTAACTTCCTTTCTTAGGAAATTCTAAAAATGAAAAAGGGGTTGGCTAAAATCGCCAACCTATTTCTGCTTTATTGATTGTATTGCGGTTCTTCAGAAATGATTTCTTGAAGGCGTGGTTCAAGGCTGTCTAGAACTGATTGTGTTTGTTGAGCAGCTTGTTGATAAAGTTGTTTTGCATTTTGGTTATCGGTTGCTAATGCGAAGGTTTCAAAACTTGCCTGAGCACTTTTTAAACCTGCTAATGCTTGTTTTACCTGTGTTCCTACAGTCATCAATAATCCTTCTTTCGTTTTTAGAATTGAAATTACAAAAATAGTATGTGGATTATCTTTTTCCTTATGTATGTATTTCTAACGAATTAATCTGAAACTTTTTCCAATCATCTAGAAAAACAGTTGAATCTATTATTTGTTACTTTTTTTAAACACCAAGGCATATAGATGTAACATTAAAATTTTTAAAATGGGGTGAATATTATTAGAAGTACAGGAAAAGATGATTTTGTCCAAGGATTTGTTCCACATCATAATCATGGATCTGTTGATTATACCGGGGTTAGTTCAGGCCATGTGCATCAATGTTTAGATGTAACATCACCACCTATACCAACTCAAGATGGGGGCCATATTCATTATACTGAAGGATATGTTCTTTTTGAGGATGGACACACACACCACTATCGTGCCTATTCAGGCCCTGCAATCCCTGTAGGAAACGGAATGCATGTCCATTATTATGACTTCCAAACAACGGAAGATAATGGTCATAGTCACAATGTAAAAGGGGTTGATCAGCCTGCCCCAGGATCAAAATAATCGTTAAAACCAATCTTTTATAAGGTTGGTTTTTTATGATTCTATTTGTAATTGAAACTTTATTAAGAAAATTTCGTCAAATATTTACGGTAATTGGTAATTATCAGGTAAAATAAAAGAAAGTAATAGATAAACAAGCAGGGAAGGATAAGTTCTAAATGCTATAGCTGAACTTCCCTAGCATGCAGGGGGGAACATTTTTGCTTTTATTAAGAAGGAAAGCATCAGAAGAGGAAAATTCCGTTAAGTTAGTTGCTTATACAATCATTTTATTTATAAGCAGCATATTCGTACCATTTGTCATTGTTGCATCCTATCAGAGCATGGTCTATTTTTCTCGCTCCTATTGGTTTTTTTCAACACCATTTTCTGCGTATATCACTTTTATGGGTGGAATGGTGTTCATTGCTGGCATATTGACCATTTATCTCATCTTTAGACAGAAATGGGAAGGCAAAAAATTAAAATGGATTACAGCATCTTTAATTCTCGCAAGTATTCCGGCATTTATTTTAAGCCTGACAAATTATTATTATATGGACGATGATGGTATCCATTATAATGGTTTGACTAGCTTAGAGGAAAAAGAGTATCAATGGAATGAAATGGCTAGGATACATATTGTTTACAAAAATCATCAGGGGACAATCGGATTATTCCAATATAAATTTGAGATGGCAGATGGTAGTAAAATCACGCTTCCATTTGATGATAAACTCTCTGAACATAAATTTAGGATTGAAGAAAAAATTAAAGAGTACGAAATTCCTGTCAAAGATAATTTTAAAAATCCAATTGTTGATTAAATGCTAGGTCTTCCTTTTGTAAAGGAAGACCTTACTCCTTATTTATAACAAAATTCATCCAAAAGTTCACAATTTCGCCACGAAGTTTTGGTTAATTCTAAAAATTCCGTGATATACTAAAGGTGTAAAAGATAATCCATAGTTAACATCTTAGGAGGCTCAACCATACGTGTTCGTTCCGTTAGTGAACGAGTAGTTGTAAGGTTATTCCAAACAAACATTTGGTAGGTGGAGCGATGCAATTACATTTTGCAAAGGCTTAAATCTAAAACAAAATCCTTTCATAATTGATATCTATGATTTCAATAGAGTCTATATCAAAGGAAAGAGTTTAGGATTTATAGGTTAGTACATCTGATTATAGATGTATTCAAAACCGAAACCTTATCAAAAAGATGCATTGCCAAGAAGCTGATAATCCAAATGAGGGATTAAAGAGTCTTAAACGGTGTCAATCTGAAAATTTGTTTCTTTTAGGAATTTGAATTCCATTAAACATGTGAATTAATTCCTTCAACGGAACAAACACACATCGGCTTAGCTTTCAATGTTTCCTTTTAGATTGAACATTAACTAAACGGAAATGAAAATTTGAAAGCATTTGGACTGATGTCATGGTTGGGTCCCCTAAGATGTTAATAATAATTAAGGAGTTACTTCGAAATTGAGGTAGCTTCTTTTTATTATTCTAGCCAAACAACACTTTTCTGTTTTCAGACTGTATATTAAAATCGGTATATTTACAAAGTTTTAAAGAAAAAATACTTTCGAAAAGGAGTTGACTAAAATGTTAAAGAAAAAAGAACCAACACTAGCTTCAGGAATGGATGACCAGGAAGAATTAGATCAAAGTGCAACTGATAATGAGATAGAAAAAGGAGAATATACAAGTGTGACAACACTTTCCTTTGATGAGGTTGATCCAAGTTAGTAAAAAATGAAGCTGCCTTCAAAAATAGGCAGTTTTCTTTTTTTAAGGCTGTGTTAAAGGTCATAGTTGATTTTATTACTATGTTGATTGGAGCGGAAGGCGCGAGACTCCTGCGGGAGTACGGGGCAGGGGAGACCCCGCAGGCGCATAAGCGCCGAGGAGGCTCCCAGGACCGCCCGCGGAAAGCGAAGCGCCTGGAGCGCAAATCAACAGGCAAGTTTGACACAGCCTTTTTTAAAGAAGCACTAGAAAAAAAGAAGCATTAAAATATAAATAGCAGTTAAATTTCGTTATAATAAATATAGAATGTTATTTTTGAAAGGGGCAAGATAATGACAGGAATTCAGGAAATTAGTTTAATCGAACAGCAAGAAGCAATTATGGCAAAAATTCAGCACCGAAAATTGACTAAAAGAAAAATCTTACAAAGAATATTGTTAATCACAATTGGTGCAATCTTAATGTCTGTGGGACTTGAAATCTTTCTTGTTCCCAATAATGTTATTGACGGCGGGATTACAGGCATTTCCATCATGCTATCCTATTTGACAGGATGGAAACTTGGAATTTTCCTTTTTATTTTAAATATTCCTTTTTTCTTCCTTGGCTACAAACAAATCGGTAAAACCTTCGCATTCTCCACTCTTTATGGCATCATCATACTTTCGATTGGGACGACTTTACTTCATCCGGTTCCAGCATTTACTCAAGATATTCTTCTTGCGACCGTTTTTGGTGGAATTGTACTTGGGATTGGTGTTGGTTTGGTAATACGGTACGGGGGTTCACTAGATGGGACCGAAATTCTGGCTATTCTCTTTAATAATAAACTTCCTTTTTCTGTAGGGGAAATTATTATGTTCTTTAATCTCTTCATCCTTGGCAGTGCCGGTTTTGTGTTTTCATGGGATCGGGCGATGTATTCGTTGATTGCTTATTTTGTTGCTTACAAAACGATTGATATCACCATAACTGGACTTGATGAATCCAAATCTGTATGGATTATTAGTGACAATGCTAAACAAATTGGCGATGCCATAATAAATCGATTAGGTCGTGGGGTTACTTATATCAATGGAGAGGGAGCCTATTCAGGTGATGATAAAAAAGTTATTTTTTGTGTCGTCAATCGTCTTGAAGAAGCGAAATTGAAGGAAATCGTTACCGAGAATGACGACAGTGCCTTTTTAGCAGTTGCAGACATAGCTGAAGTTCGTGGTGGACGATTTAAGAAAAGAGATATTCATTAGGAATATTAAAATAAAGACGAAAATTACCGATCTGTCGGTATGGGGCAGATTTGTGAAGAATTTTGCAAAAAGTAGTGTAGATTTTACACGCTTTATGTCGGTTAATAGGGAAAGACAACATTTACTTGAACCTTGTTTTGTCGTACTTTGCGCTTACCTAGGAAATATTTTTACAAAAAATTAGAAATTTCCAAAAAAGATGACAGATAATTCTGTCATCTTTTTAGCTATTAAAATAATAGCTCATAAACTTCATTTAGTTCAAATGCTCTTTTTTCATCTTGTTCCTCTTTCGCATAGTTTATTTCCTTTGGCAGCATGTGATTTAAAAAATTTATTTCCTTTTGGTTTAAATCTCGAACAAAGGAGCCTTCTGATGTATAAGCTCCTTCTAATAACTTCTTGTAAAGATGCCTTCCCTCTGAATGTTCATCCGTATAGTTTGATAATGTTTCTCTTAAATATCCCAATGTCTTATCCATGTTTCCATCATCCTTTCACACCATTATTTTTTGACCCTATGTTATAAATATACACATTAGAAAATTTAAATTTTTTGCGGTTTCAGTTTTATGTAAATAACCTCGAAATGAAAATTGAGCAAGTATACATGTACTTACTCAATTTTCGGGGAGGATCCTTTTCTACGATAAAAAAGCCCCATTTTTAGAAAAAGGGGTCGGGCCTTCATTTTGTAACAGTAAAAATCCGATAGCTTAAAATATCATGATACTTTATGACAATGTTTCCATGCTCATTCAAAATTTGAAAAAGCTCAGGTTCGAAATTTTTGGAAAAATTAAACTCCGGTGCATGATTACCATGGCTAAGGGCATGTATTTGCGCTTTTAATTCAATATTTCTAAAACCAGCCTCTTGTAATAACTGATACCAGTCTCCCTCTAATAATAAGGAATCAACTGCGTAAAAATTCTTTATTTCAGTTTCTTCTTTTTGACTAAGCCTCTTGTTTATTGTCATTTCATTGGCGATTAATGTGCCGCCTTTTTTTAACACTCGATAACATTCCTTTAGCGCCTTAGCTTTATCAACAAAAGCCAAAACAGACTCTGATAATACATAATCAAAGGTATGTTCTTCGAATGGTATTTCTTCAATTGACCCATGGATTAATTGAATGGGAAGCTGCAGTGACTGAAAGCGGCTATATGCCTTTTCCAGCATAATCGGATTGATTTCCAATCCAAATACTTTTGCCTTATATTGCTGGGACAAATATGCCGCAGTCTGTCCAGTTCCACAGCCTGCATCTAAAACGTATGAGTTTTCAGTAATATTTACACTTGAAAGAATGTTTTGCGTTAATTGGATTCCACCCGGATGGGCCCCGCCAACGCCAAACTTCGCCAAGAAATCAAAATAAGTTAAGCCCCCCATAGACACCACCTCATTATCGTTTTTGCATAGTATGATAAATAGTGGAGAGGGGTTCTTTCTTTCTATCTGTACTAGTGGTAAGTTAGGCGATAATAATTTTATTATGTAAACTTAATTTTTAAAAAGCTGGGCTAAAATCCGGCTTTTTTTTTGAATCCTTTCATATCCTAACATTACCATATTTAAAATGGACATTGTAAATCATCCTATGGGTGAAGGCTGTGAAGGGAGTTTTAGGAATTGAGTTTACGCCTAACAATTTTATGGATATGGAAACTTATTGACCCCTTATTTTATTTATGTTCTCGTTTGCACTACATTAACGATGATAAAAACAACCAATCCGTTTTCCGGGTTCGAATTACGAAATATAAAGGGGAAAATTTCATACTTTCTGATGGTACGATGATTAACCGAAATGATCTTTTATTAAAAATTCACTTACACAATGTTAGGTTATTGAATGAATATATAAAAATTAAAAATGATTTAATTAGAACAAGGTTGATGTATAGGTTAGTGCTCCATTCCATGCCCGTGCTGGCAAGCTATTTAAAAGGTCACCCTGCTGAGGCAAAAATAAAGGGAATTATCGGGATTACAACCATAAATAAAGGAGTAAGGTCACTAGGATTTGATTGCTTTCCTCCAGCAAATCGTCTGTATAAATATGTAAAAAAGCTTGGTCAGCTGCCAATTTCCTTACTTTCCAGTTCTTCTTACAAACATTTTCAAAAAAATCGGCTTACTTATTTATTCCTTTCAAAAGAAAAGCTTTATAATAAATACGGTCAGAATTAATCCAGTATATAACAAAGCTTGCAGGGGTTCCTAAACATATTCTCCATGAAAATGCACAAATTAAGCAAATGGAAGGGCAGATAAATTTCCTTCCATTCCATGCAGAAGGAGTGCTGATGATGAGAAGTATAAGAAGACAACCGTTTTTCAAATTATTTGCACCAAGACGAAAAAATAGAGGGGCAATGTGGGCGTCTCTCTTAGGACTTGGATTAAGCGCTGCAGTTGTTGGGGTAACAAGAGGGAAGCGTAAAAATTTTGTTCTTCCATTTCAAAATGCAGTTAAAAACTTTTCACCGAAGACCAACCTTAATTTGATGGACAATGCTGCCTTAACAGAGTTTTCGGAGGAGTTATTGGCAAGTGCATTGAAAAATAACAAATAAAAAAGTCCGCATTCGTGCGGACTTTTTCAATATGGTGCAGGAGGAATCTTCCGCGGTATGTATTCAATACTCTCTGAAGAATAAAGAGTAATGATTAACAAATTTCCAAGTGTTCTTGATCGGATTAATACAGGTTGGTTATACAAATTCTTAAATTCAAAATCAGGTCCATACCAGCTTACAGTTGCGTCCCGGCCAGGAGGGATATAGGGAACCTTTCTACTGTGAGAAAACCTTTGGACAATCTTTAAACCGGCATTATCAACAGCATTAAAAAGGGTAGATGATACCTGACAAATTCCTCCGCCAATGTCCTCTGAAAATTCCCCCCTTACAATGACAGGAGCACGTAAATACCCTTTCGCAGCTGTTCGTTTTCCAACAACCTTGTTAAAAGAAAACGTTTCTCCCGGAAAGACCACAGAATTGTTAAGAGCTTTTGTTGCTAATTGGATATTGGTCGAGCGTTTTTTATTATGTGAATTAAATGAGGTAACATAGCGTCCAATCCGTATGCTGTGAATATCTCCAAGTAATTCACTATCGACTTTTGGGTAAACGGGAAGCATAGGAATTTCCAATTTTCCCTGTCTATGTGAAAAAAAATATGCATAAAATTGTTCCGTAAAGGAATGGCGATGGATTCGATAACCAACTCGCTCGGATTGTATATTTCCAGATTGATCTAAGCTGGCATTTTCAGGCTCCACGGAGTACTGTTTGTCTAGTTGGTCTAATAAATGATTGTATTTTTTCGAATCTATAATCGGTAAATCGGTATAAGGAAAGGAAAAATCCATTCGATTGATGTAAGTCACGTCCTGGCCATCCTTTGTAATGATTAAACTATCTGAAGAATTTATTTGCTGAGCCGCTAGTACTACTCCAAAAATCCAAGGTAAAATCATATCTTCGCAACCCTCCTTCTAATAATATTTGTAGCAATTTACCATTTCATGTACCTACTTTATTAAAGAAATAAATTTAAACATTTTCCACTTGAATCTTTACAATTATTAAAAATTATAATATTATCATTATTGATAATAATAATAAATAACCAGGAGCATAATTTAATATGACTTTAGAAAATACAATCGACGTTATCCTACATCCTGTACGGATGAGGATTATCCAGGCATTAATAAACCAACAAATTACAGCTTATCAATTAAAAGAGATACTTCCGGATATTCCACAGGCATCGTTGTATAGGCACATCAAAAAACTTGTTGAAGCCGAGGTCATTCATATTGTTGATGAAATACCGAATCGGGGAACAGTAGAAAAGGTGTATTCCATTCATGATCCAAACAAGGCTGTTATAGGACCGGAGGAATTAAATAAACTGTCAAAAGATGAACATTTGGGGTTATTTATTAAATTCATGGCGAATTTAATGGGTGAATACGAAAGGTATTTAAATCAAGAAAAAATTGATTTAGCGGGTGACGGGGTATCTTTTCGGCAAACCTCGGTGTACTTAAATGACGAAGAGTTTGCTGAATTTATCAAGGAAATGGCTGCAGTCTACGCAAAGGTTACTCTCAATAAGCCGCAAAAGGACAGGAGAAGAAGGACACTAGCCACAATTATTATTCCAAATCAAGCGAAAGATCAATAGGGGGAATTATATATGAAATCGCTGGAGAAAGAAGTAACAATCCGAAGCAAAGTAGCTCTAAAGGGGACTTTAAGTATACCAGAATTTAGGGCTGAAAAGGGTCCAGCCATACTAATCATTCCAGGATCAGGAAAAATAGACCGCAACGGAAAAGTTAATGAAAAACTCGACGTTAAGCTTTACCGTCAACTAGCGGAATTTCTAACATCAATTGGCGTTATTAATCTAAGATATGATAAACGGGGAGTCGCGGCAAGTGAAGGGAATTATTTAACAACCGGGCTATGGGATTTAGTCGAAGATGCCCAAGCGGCAGTCCATTATTTAAAAAGTCTTCCTGAAGTGGATTCTGAAAAAGTAATAGTATTGGGGCATAGTGAAGGCTGTAGCATTGGTACGGCTGTTGCAGCAAGAGAAGACCTTGGTGGGCTAATTTTACTTTCTGGTGCGGTGGAAAGACTGAGTGAAGCCTTAAAGCGACAAAGGGATATTGCCACACATGACATTTTGAATGCCAAAGGATTTCAAGGCTTTTTATTACGCTTATTAGGAACACACAATAAAGTGGAAAAACAAGCGCAAAAGTATATTGAAAAGGTACAAAACTCAACTGACGATGTCATGAAGGTTAGTTTTGTCAAAACAAATGCAAAGTGGATGCGCGAACATTTTAGCTATAACGTTAGAGAGGATTTAGCAAAAGTTACTTGTCCTGTCCTTGCGATTACCGGGGCACGCGATATTCAGGCGAATCCTGAGGTACTTAAAGATTTGACAAAGTATGTAAAAGGGGAAGCCCACTATCATGTTATCGAAAACATGGGACATTCATGCAAAATGGTGACACAAACCTCAACGATGTTTACGGTGAAAAAAGATATTGTGGCAGAAGGAAGTCTTCCCGTTCATCCGGAATTAAAACAGCAGCTCGAGACATGGCTTCGGAGTCATTTTTTTAACAATTCTTCAGAACAGACAGTAATTCTTTAATGATCTACCAAAACTTTTTACAAAATTGGCCTTCATTATGATGATGGCTTATTTTTTTGATGAAAAAAATGTAGAATTATAGTATAGTAGCAGGTGATAACAAAGAAATAGATGATTGCTAGCAAGGTGCTAAATGTGAAGAGGAAGTGTCCAGTTTGAACCAAAATGACAGAATTCAATTAAATGTGAGGATCACGAAAGAAACCTCCTTGAAGCTTGATGAAATTGTCGAGTATTATCAACAAGGATTAAAGCTTGGCAGAATTTATAAGGGAGACGTTCTCACGGATATTATCGAAAAATCATATGAAGTGATGAACAAGCAAAAGAAAGTGAATAGGAGATTTTAAAAAAGTAGGTCGAGAAAGGATTAACATTTTCTTGACCTACTTTTTTCAAAATCCTCAATATATCTGAAACCTTAGATGTAAAGTAAAAAAGAATGAAATTAGCTAATTAGAATATTAAGAAAGGAATTTGAATATTTAAGTCTTGGGAGTATAATTGTATGTGTAACATACTAACTGGTTAGTATAGTTATGATATTCTTTTTTACAGACATTTAACAGAATGTGAGGACAGAACATGAAGGAAAGGATAACGGAACAAAGCATCCGCTTATTTGAAAAAAAAGGATTTAGCGAAACATCTATTCAAGATATTGTTGACTCTCTCGGTGTAACCAAAGGTACATTTTACTATTACTTTTCAAGTAAAGAAGAATTGTTAATGGATATTCATTTAGGCTATATCGATGAATTACTTGTCCTGCAAGAGCGGATTTTTAAAGATGCATTAAAACCCTGCAAAGAAAAACTATTTGAAATTGTTTTTGTGCTCCTTTCGGATATAAAAACCCGTGGTCCTGCAGCAAAAATATTTTTTAGGGAATTGAAGAATTTAAATGAGGAACGGTCAATCCTCATTAATTCAAAGCGTGACCAGTTTCGATTAAACATAGAGGAATTGATCAAGGGAGGAATGGTAAATGGTGAATTTCGTTCTGATTTAAATGCCTCAATTATCACTTTTGGAATTTTAGGAATAACAAATTGGAGTTACCAATGGTTTAATCCAAACGGAATCTGTACTGATCGTGAAGTAGCAGAGATTTTTGTCGAAATGATTTTAAAGGGGATTCAAGAAAATTGACGAAAAAATTGAGAGGGGGTTATTTTTGTAGATAATCAACCTCTCTTTTATTTACAAGAAAAATACCAACCGGTTAGTATTAAAATGTAAGACTTAATGTTGATAAGCGAGGCGAAAGGGATATGCATGAAATACATGTTACAGTGCGTTTTAGTGAAACAGATGCACTCGGTCATATTAACAACACAAGTTATTTTATTTACCTTGAGGAGGCACGAATTCGATTTATGGAGAGCCTAGGTTATAAAATGGATATCCAGAATTGGAATTTTATCCTGGCCTCCACGAAATGTGATTTTATTAATCAAGGGTATTTCGGTCAGGAATTATCTATTAAATCTTATGTTACAAAAATTGGAACAAAAAGCTTTCAGCTTGAGCACGATATAATCGCTGTCCAGACGAATGAGCTAATCGCACGGGGGAATGCGATTATGGTTTTCTTTGATTTTGAAAAACAAAAAAGTGAACCAATTCCTGAAATGTTAAAAGGAGAATTAAGAAACTACTTAGTTCATTCTTGACATGCTATAAGAAGTAAGAGTTCTCGAAATTGAGAGGAGTAAAAACATGCGCCGCCAAATGAATAAAGATACGATCTCAGTTCGAAAGGGTGAAGAATTGGATCTAATTGTTTTGGAAAAGTTTCTACGAGAAAATTTAGAATCTTTGCCGGGGAATCCGCTTGAAATCTTACAATTTTCCGCCGGCCATTCTAATTTAACCTATCAATTAAAGATGGGGGATTGGGAGGCTGTGTTAAGACGTCCTCCACTCGGGCCAGTGGCACCGAAGGCCCATGATATGGAGAGGGAATTCAAGATCCTTACTGAGCTAAATCCTGTCTTTTCCGTTGCTCCGAAGCCGTTCCTTTTTTCAGAAAATCAGACAATCGTCGGCAGTCCATTTTTTCTTATGGAAAGAAAAAATGGCACAGTTATTGATACATCTTTCCCGGAAGAGGTCGACGTTAGGAAGGAACTATGTCAGCACCTCTCGGAGGTAATGGTAGAAAAACTTGTGGAATTACATGCCATTGACTATAAACAGACTGGACTCGCCGAAATAAGCAAGCCAGAGGGATTTATGGAAAGGCAGGTCCATGGCTGGATCAGCCGGTATGAGCGGGCAAAAACCGATGAAATTGCTGTAGTTGATTCTCTGAAAAAATGGCTTGTCGAGCATACACCAAAAAAACATGAGTCAACGATTATTCATTATGATTATAAATTTAATAACGCGATGTTTAATAAGCAGTTAACAGAAATGGTGGGATTATTTGATTGGGAGATGACCACCGTCGGCGACCCGCTTGCAGACCTCGGTGTGGCAATGAGTTATTGGAATCAGAGCGATGATCCTGAGCTTTTAATTAACGGCCTTGGGAAGGCTCCGGTTACCGCAGAATATGAAGGATTTTTCACAAGAAATGAATTTATCAATCTTTATGCGAAGAAAAGTGGCCGGGATATTACTAATTTCAACTTCTACTTAACATTTGCTTATTTTAAACTCGCTGTCATTGGCCAGCAAATTTATTATCGCTATAAAAAAGGGCAAACCAATGATCATCGTTTTGCTAACTTTAACCACTTTGTAAAAAATTTAATTCTGCACGCAGCTAGTATTGCTGATGAAAAGCTGTAAAGAGGAGCTCGATAGGAATGACGAAGATTCACCTTCTAATGAAGAAAGAAGAGATCCAAGAGGAGAAAATGGCTGATGGAAAAAAACACGCAGTTGTCTTAGATGTTCTTCTGGCGACAACAACGATCGTTTCGGCATTAAAGGATGGTGCAAAGGAAGTCATTCCAGTTTTACATAGCAATGAAGCTATGGAACTAGCGAAAGGATATCAACCAGGTGAATGTGTTCTTGCTGGTGAGCTTGATGCAAAACCAATTGACGGTTTTGTCTATCCTAGTCCAACGGTAATAAGGGAATCCATCAACGGAAAAACATTAATTTTATCGACAACAAACGGGACGGTTGCCCTAAGGAAATCGTCTCCTGTGAAGAAGGTCTATATCGCATCACTGCTTAATAATCCGGCTGTTGCCATTGCTTTATGGAACATCCCTGAAGACCAGACCATCTTGGTTATTTGCTCCGGTAATTCTGGAGAAACCAGTTTAGAAGATTTTTTTGGTGCAGGACATTTAATCGATTGCATGTTGAAAAATGGTGAATATGAATTAACCGATGCTGCTAAAACTGCCTTGTATTTTTATCGCGGTCAACATGATTCCTACGAAATTCTGCTAGATTCATATGTTGGAAGGCTTTTAGATAAACATAACCAGCATGCGGACTTGAAGGTGGCAGCATCTAAAGGGATCACCACGATTGTCCCTGTATTACGGGATGGAAAAGTTGTTATCGATTCATCCTGTTCAACAAAACTTATTTAAACATCCAAGGGAAGCAAATTTTAGAAATAAAAATTTTTAGGAAAAGGTCTTGAAGTTGTTCAAGGCCTTTTGTATTAGTAAAGTGTTTATTTTCGACTTTGAGAATTGTCTAACTCCAGCGCCCAGCGGCTAGTGAACTTCGCTCTTTTCCCTTACAATAAGTCAATATCGAAGTGCTCTAGTCCATTTGCCGCTTAACAGGCACATCCGCTTTTCTAATT
>Ga0213823_1000124_pt1 | contig 80757 bp, 68 predicted proteins | sample MC6MC0907MG_FD_179887 | JGI IMG/M metagenome (GOLD analysis project Ga0213823, IMG submission 179887) | Enriched soil aggregate microbial communities from Iowa State University, Ames, United States - MC6-MC0907-MG | ecosystem: Environmental > Terrestrial > Soil > Unclassified | place: USA: Iowa... | reverse complement strand
GGGAAATCTGTTCGATGACCTGCACCGTCTGCTGCACCACCTCGGTACCCTTGCGGGCGCAGGCGTCGGTCTGCACAGAGCTGGCATGCGCCGCTTCGGCCGCGCTCTGCTGAGTGCTGACCTGCGCTGTGATGTCGCTGGCGAACTTGACCACTTTGTAAAGCCGGCCCTTGCTGTCGAAGATCGGGTTGTAGGAAGCCTCCAGGTACACCGTCTGGCCCTGCTTGTTGACCCGCTCGAAGCGATGCGAGTGGTACTCGCCGCGGTTCAACGACGCCCAGAATTCGCGGTACCCGGCCGACTCGCGCTCATGCGCCAGGCAGAACAGCCCATGGTGGCGGCCAACCACCTCTTCCAGGCGGTACCCCATGGTCGAGAGGAAATTCTGGTTGGCCTTGATCACCCGCCCCTGCGGGTTGAACTCGACCACAGCCATGGAGCGGCCGATGGCTTTGAGCAGGCTCTGGTTTTCGTGCTCTTCCTTTACCCGCTGGCTGATATCGGAGGCCACCTTGATCACGCTGGTCACGTGCTGCAGCTCATCACGCACCGGCATGTAGCTGGCTTCGAGCCACACCTCGCGGCCCGCCTTGTCGACACGTTCGAATGTCCCGCTGATGGCCTTGCCTTCCCCCAGCTCCCGCCACAACTGCTGGTACTCGGCCGTTTTCACGTAGGCCGGGTCGCAAAACAACCGGTGGTGCTTGCCGCGCAACTCTTCGACGGTATAACCCATGGTCTGGCAGAAATGGGCATTGGCGTCGAGGATGGTGCCATCGGGGGCAAACTCGATCATTGCCATGGAACGGCTGATCGCCGCGAGCTTTGCCTGGGCTTCGGCAAGGGCTTGGCGAGTGCGCTGAATTTCGATCAAATCTGACTTGCGATGAAAATCGAACATGGCGCCGGGGTCCTTTGTGCGCGGGGTTTCCTGAGCATAGATCGGCGCCGAAAGCATGCAAGCGAACTGATATCACTTAGTCATTAGTGACAAAGAAAAGTCAGGAGCTTTCGCGCACCATCAATTCGAACCCCAGGTCCTGCTGCTCGGTGGACACGCGCTTGCCATCGAGCAAGGCCAGCAACGCGTGTGCCGCGCCCCGACCGACGGCAGCCCGTGGCGTACGGATCGAGGTCAGGCGCGGCACCATGTGCGCTGAGGCCGGCAAGTCATTGAAACCGACCATCGCCACCTGGCGTGGCACTTCGATCCCCTGCCGCAACGCCTGCAGCACCGCGCCCTGGGCCAGGTCGTCGTTGCAGAAGAAAATGCCGTCCACATCCGGCGCCTGCGCCAGCAGTTGGCTGAACAACTCGCTGCCCAGTGCAATGGACGAGGGCTGCGGCGAGAGGATTTCAAGTTCGGTCGCGGCCATGCCTGCCTCGGCCAAAGCCTGGCGGAAGCCTTCGGCCCGTTGCATCACGCGCGGGTCGAGTTGCGCGGCGATGAACGCCAGGCGCCGCCGGCCACGCTCGAGCAAGTGCTGCGCGGCCGCGCGGCCGGCCTGCTGCTGGGAAAAACCGACGGACAACGCACCCACCTCGCCGCCCAGCTCCATCATGTGCACGCAGGGCACCCCGCTGGCCGTCAGCATTTGCCGCGAAGCCTCGCTGCGGTCGAAGCCGGTGAGCAGCATGCCGCACGGCTGATACGCCAGGTAGTTGCGGATCAGGTTTTCTTCTTCGTCGATATCGTAGTGATAGTTGCCGATCAGTACTTCGAGCCCGCGGGGGCGCATGACATCGTGGATGGCCTCCAGGGTGTCGATGAACAGCTGGTTGGACAGCGACGGGATCAGCACCACCACCGACTGGCTGCGTGCAGAAGCCAACGCCCGGGCGGCCGGGTTGGCGACATAGCCCAGGCTGGCTGCAGCGGCCACCACCTTTTCCACCAATTCCGGGGCAACGGTGCTGACGCCGCGCAGCGCGCGGGAGGCGGTAATCGGGGAAACCCCGGAAAGCCTGGCGACTTCTGCCAGGGTGGGACGACCGGTAGTGCGGGAGCCTGATCGGGACATGAATGTTGTAATTTTACTACTTGCAAGGGAGGGGAACGGTCACTAAGGTAGCGCTGTCTCAGGACGCAGGCAATGTAATCTTTGGTGGTGGCCGCTACACGCCTTCTGCCAAGCGTCCATACTGCGTAACGACAAGATCAATAACACCGGGGAGTAGCCGTTCGTCCACGACGAGACAGCGCTATCTCGCCCCGCAGGAGGTACTGATGAATTCTCCCCTGTCCGCCATTGTGGTGATGGGCGTGGCCGGTTGCGGCAAAAGCTGCGTCGGTGCTGCCATTGCCGCCAGAAGCGGCGGCCGCCTGATTGAAGGCGACGCGTTTCACCCTGCCGAAAACATCAAGAAGATGAGTGCTGGCACCCCCCTCAACGACGCCGACCGAGCCGGCTGGCTGGTGCGCCTTGGCCAGGAGCTGCAAGCCACGGTCAAGGATGGCGAACGCCCGATCCTCACCTGTTCGGCGCTCAAGCGCCGCTATCGCGACACCCTGCGCGAGGCGATGCCGGGGCTGGTGTTCGTATTCCTCGAGCTTACCCCTGCCGAAGCTGAAAAGCGCGTGCTCGCCCGCCCTGGCCACTTCATGCCGGCAAGCCTGATCGGCAGCCAGTTCGCCGCCCTTGAATCTCCCCATGGCGAGCCGCTCACGCTGCCATTGGATGCCACGTTGCCCATCGAAGCGCTGGCCGAGTCGGTAGACGCCTGGCTAAAGCCCTGCGGTGAGCGGAACCTGGCGCGGACCGCCTGACCCGGCGGTTTATCCGGCTCACCAAAGACAGCGCTGTCTCGATGCCCTGAAACGGCGAAAGTTCAATTAAAAGCAACGCCAAAAACAACGATAAGACCGAGGCCTTAAAACCATGTTCGGACTGGCTACAGATACCTACCTGCTGCTCGACGCCCTGGTGACCATCATCGGGCTGATCCTGCTGATCACCCATTTCAAAGTCCACCCCTTCGTTGCCCTGACCATTGCTGCGGGCTTTCTCGGCCTGACGTCCGGCATGCCGGTGGCCAAGGTAATGAAATCGTTCCAGGACGGTTTTGGTGGCGTGCTCGGCTTCGTCGGCATCGTCCTCGCACTGGGCACCATGCTCGGCAAGCTGATGGCCGACTCCGGCGGCGCCGACCAGATCGCGCAAACCCTGATCCGCGCCTTCGGCAAGAAGAACGTGCACTGGGCGATGATGTTCGCCGCGTTTCTGGTGGGCATCCCGCTGTTCTTCGAAATCGGCTTCGTGCTGTTGATTCCGCTGGTGTTCATCGTCGCCCGACGCTCCGGGGTATCCCTGATCAAGATCGGCATCCCGCTGCTGGCAGGGCTTTCCGTGGTTCACGGCCTGGTGCCGCCGCACCCAGGCCCGCTGCTGGCGATCGGCATCTTCAAGGCCGACATCGGCAAGACCATCTTCTACGGCCTGCTGGTGGCGCTGCCTACGGCGATTATTGCCGGCCCGCTGTTCGGTAACTTCATCTCCCGCTACATCCCCGGCAACCCGTCGCAGGAGCTGATGGACCAGATTGCCAAGGAGTCCGATCAGAGCAACCTGCCCAGCTTCACCATCACCCTGGTCACCGTACTGCTGCCCGTGGTACTGATGCTGCTCAAGACCTTCGCTGACGTGGTCCTGCCAGCCGAACACATCGTACGCCAGTGGATGGACTTGATCGGCCACCCGATCACCGCCCTGCTCGCTGCCTTGTTGCTGGCGTTCTACACCTTCGGCTCGGCGCGTGGCTTCACCCGCCAGCAGATCATGAAGATGCTCGACCAGAGCCTGGCACCCACCGCAGCCATCGTGTTGATCGTCGGCGCTGGCGGTGGCTTCAAGCAGATGCTGGTGGACACTGGTGTCGGTAACGTGATCGGGCAGATGGCGGTGCAGGCGGAAATTTCGCCGATCATGCTGGCCTGGCTGGTGGCGGCGGTTATCCGCATCGCCACGGGCTCGGCGACCGTGGCGACCATCACCGGTGCAGGTATCGTCGCACCGGTGATCGACCTGGTGCCCGGGGTCAACCGGGAGCTGCTGGTGCTGGCCACCGGCGCTGGCTCGTTGATTCTGTCCCACGTCAACGATGCCGGCTTCTGGCTGGTGAAGCAGTACTTCAACATGACGGTGGCCGAAACCTTCAAGACCTGGAGCATGATGGAGACCATCCTGTCGGTGGTCGGCATCATTTTCATCATGGCGCTGTCGACGGTGGTGTGACCGCTGATCGGCGTAATGGCACCTTGGTGCGTCGGGTAGGGCCGAACAGACATACGTGCCCTACCCTCGCAAAGGAGCCTGCCCATGATGATCCGCACCAGCTTGTTGCTCGCCACCCTGCTCGCCGCCCCGCTGGCCCTGGCGGTTGGCACCGGCCCGACCTACCCTGACGACCCGCACAACCCGGCGCCAAAACCGGGTGTCGACAGCACCCTCAATCCGATCGAAAAGCCCATGCCGCGGGACACCGACCCGCGCATACAGGGCAATGACCCGGAAAGCCCGCCCGCCAGGCAGAATGACAACCGCGACCTGCCGGGTATGGATGGCACGGGGTCGGAAGGAACGGGTGGCCAGGGGGCCGGCTCGGACGGTGGCCAGCGTTAGACTTCATTGGCCTCTTCGCGGGTAAACCGTGAAGGGGCCGGACTAGCCCCCGACCGGATACCGCTCACCACTGACGCTTGTCAGGCCGGGTCAACCCCAGTTTTTCGATCTTGTAGCGCAGCATATCCCGCGAAAGGCCGAGCATCCGCGCCGATTTGGTGACGTTCCAATCGGTGCGATCGAGCGTCTTGCACACCAGGTCGCGCTCCATGTCTGGCAAGCTGGTGCCAGGCTCTGGTTCATGCCGCGGCATTTCATACAGTGTGGCGGTGGGCTGGGCCAGCGGCTCGTCGACCAAGGTCAGGCACAGGTTGAGCTGATGCGCCTGCACCACTTCATTGGGCGCCAGCAACACGGTCTGCTCCAGCATGTTGCGTAGCTCACGCACATTACCCGGCCAGCTGTAACTCAGCATCAGGGCCTCGGCCTCGGCACTGAAACGCAGGTTCGGCTTGCCATAGCGGCGCCCGTGGTGGGCCAGGAAATGCCGGGCCAGGATCAGAATGTCCTGCCCACGTGCGAACAGCCGAGGCACCTTCAGGGCAATGATGCGCAAGCGGAAGAACAGGTCTCGGCGGAACTTGCCCTGCTGCACCATCTGCTCGAGGTTGCAGTTGGTGGCGCTGATCACCCGCAGATCCACCTTGCGCTCCTTGACCGCGCCGATGCGGCGGATGCTGCGGTCTTCCAGCAACTTCAGCAGCTTTGCCTGCAGCACCAGGTCCATCTCGCCGATCTCATCGAGGAACAGCGTGCCGCCATCGGCGGCCTCGACCAGCCCCACACGGCGCTCCTTGGCATCGGTGAAGGCGCCCTTTTCATGCCCGAACAGCTCCGCTTCCAGCAAGTTGGCGGGGATCGATGCGCAGTTGAACTCGATGAACGGCCCCTTGCTGCGCGACCCATCGAAATGCAAGGCGCGGGCGACCAGCTCCTTGCCCGTGCCGGTTTCGCCTTCGACCAGCACTGGCGGCAGGTCGTCACTGGCCATGCGGCGCTCGGCATCGAGCACCTGGCGCAGCGTGTGCTTGAGCGTGAGCATCACCGGTGACTCGCCGATCAGGGCCTGAAGCCCGGACTTCTGCGCCTCGCGCTCCTGGTAGAACGACAGCGTGCGCTCCATGCGGTCGGTCGCCAGGGCCTTTTCCAGCGTCAACTTGAGCTCAGCGAGCACCACGGGTTTGGTCAGGTAATGGAACGCGCCCTCCTTCATCGCTTGCACGGCATCTTCGACGTTGCCGTAACCGGTCATCATGATCACCTTGAGCTCCGGTGCCTGCGCCACCAGGGTGCGCAACAGGTCGTGGCCGTTCATGCCGGGCAGCGAGTTGTCGGTGAGCACCGCGTCGGGCTGGATGCGCTTGATCTGCTCCAAGGCAAGCTCTGCGCTGTTGCACACGGTCACCTCGAAGCCCTTGAGGCTCAGGTAGGTGCGAATGTTGTTGGCAAGGATTTCATCATCCTCGACTACCAGGATGCTGTGCTCCATGTTCCCCTCCCGCTGCAATATTGAAAGTGAGGCTGACGCGGGTTCCTTCCTCTTCGCGGCTGCTCAGGCTGACCGAGCCGCCGAACCGTTCCATGATGCGCTTGGCCAGCGCCAGGCCTACACCGAGGCCGCCCTGCTTGGTGGTGAAAAACGGCTTGAAGACCATCCGTTCCTGCTGCTTGGTCATGCCTTTGCCGGTGTCGCTGAGCAGCAAGTCGACCCACTGGCCATCCCGCACACTGACCTGCGCACGCAACTGGCCGCCGCTGGGCATGGCTTCGATGGCATTGGAAAACAGGCTGTTGAGGATCTGCGACAACTGCAGCGGCTGGCTGGCCACCCATTGCGCCTGCGGTCCCTCGAAGGTGAAGCGCACGCCGTTGCGCTCGATCTGCTGGGCAAAGGCCTGGCGGGTATCGTCAATGGCCGCCACCAGGTCCACGGCTTCGGCGATGTCGCTGGTGGGGCGCAGCGACACCAGCAGTTCGCGCACCCAGCGCGACATGCGGTCGACCTGGCTGATGATGTCGACAATGTTCTGCTGCGCCTGGGGGTTGGCGATTTCCTGGGCAAGCTCTGCACTGGAGCGAATATTGGCCAACGGGTTGCGCATGCTATGCGCCACAGCCGAAGACATCTCGCCCAGGGCCACATAGGTTTCGCTGGCCACCAGGCGGTCCTGCTGGTGGCGCAGCATGGACGCAGCACGGCGCACGATCCAGAACAGGCCAAAGTAGATCAGCGCCCCGCCCAGCAAGGTCGAGGCCCAGATCAGCACGTAACCGCGCTGGATACGCCGGATAAGGTCCTTGGGCTCTTTGTAGATCTCGACCATCGCCATCACCTGCTCGCCCTGGCTGTCGAACAGCGGGACGTAGTTCTCGATGAACAGGTACTGCGGGGCGCGCTGGAACTTCTGCTCTTCGCGGCCTTCTTCGGCCTTGTGGTAGCTGGCCGATACCGCCTTGCGCGAGCGGAATGCATGCTCCAGCTCGCCATCGGCCGCGATGCGCTTGCCGACCAGTGCCGGGTTGGTCGACCAGACGATGGTACGGTCGCGGGCATAGACGTTGGCCAGCAGCGTGTCGGGCAAGTGCTCGACATGGTCGAGAAATTCGACGCGGGTCGACTCGGCGAGCGCGGGGCTGACCTGCAGGTGTTGATGGTCCAGCCGTGGGTCGAGCAATTCGCCCATGGTGGTGCCGGGCGGCAGCTGCGAATGGCGCACCTCGGCCTGGGCCATGGCCTGGATGAACTGGGCGGTGAGCATGGCGTCGCGCTCGACGCTGTCACGCACCACGAAACGCGTCGAGACGTAACCCAGGCCGCCTGCCACCGAGGCAATGATCAGCAGGCTGATCACCGAAAACCAGCGCAGCAGGTTGAACTCGCGAAGCGGGGCAGCGAAGCCGCTGCCAGGCTGCGCCGGTGTCTTGTCGGGGAATTCGGTTTCCAGCGTCTGCATCGCTTCGTTCCCGCGCAAGATTGCGTTCAAGGTCGCACCCGTGAGCTTAGCGTGCGTAGCAAGTTGATAGCATTTCGCCAGCCGCGCCGCAGCCGCCATTTGTCGCCAATGTAGCGCTGCAAAAAACCAGCCATGGGTACTTGAAAATAAAATTTGTATGTATATCAGCTAGTTAGATAACTATTTCAACGTTGATTCGAGAAATACCCCCCCACATTTGGGTCTTTATGCCCCATATGTGTAATAACGCTTTCAGATCAGATAGTTACAATGGTTTCCTGATAACAGCTATGAAGATAACGCCAGTCTGAAATTCAGGGACACGCGCGTGCCATGCCCCACGCTGCTACTCAATCTCACCGAGCCACCGAAGCGTTCCATGATGCGTCTCACCAGCACCAGCCCAACCCCCAACCCGCCTTGCTTGGTGGTGAAGAAGGGCCGGAATGCCATGCGTTGCTGGCGTTCATTCATGCCTCTGCCGGTGTCGGACAAGCGCAAGGTAACGCTGCGCCGGTCCTGCTTGACCACCTCTACCCGCAGCCGGCCACCTTGCTCCATCGACTCCAGGGCGTTGTCGATCAGGCTGTTGAAAATCTGCCGCAGCAGCACCGGCTGGCCCAGCACCTGCACGGCGGGCAACGGTTGCAGGTCGACGGTCACGCCGCCGCGAGCAAGCGCTGCGGCAAAAGTCTGCAGGCTCTCCTGCAAGGCCTGGGGCAGGTCCACCGCGACCGCTTCGTCGTTCAATGGCCGTAGCGACTGCAGCAGTTGGCGAATCCAGTGCGACATGCGGTCGACCTGGCTGATGATTTCATCGATATTGCGCTGTGCGGGCCCCTCATCGAACACCTGCGCCAGCTCGGCACTGGAGCGGATGCTTGCCAACGGGTTGCGCAGGCTGTGCGCCACGGCCGAGGACACCTCGCCCAGCGCCACATAGGTTTCGTTGCTGATCAGGCGTTTCTGCTGCACCGCCATCAGCCGTGCGGCGCGGCGCATGATGCCGTAAAGGCCGATGTAGACCAGCCCGGCGCCCACGGTCATCGCCAGCCAGATACGCACCAGGCCATGCTCGATACGCACGATCAGGTCGTGGGGCTCCTTGTAGATCTCCACCATGGCCGTGACCCGCTCGCCATCGGCGTCGAACAGCGGGATGTAGTTTTCGATGAACAACTGCTCGGGCGGGGTCACGAACTTCTGCTCGGCGCGGGCCTGCTCGAAATGGTGGTAACTGGCCGAGACCCGCTGCTTGTACTCGAAAGCCCGATCGAGGTCGTCATCGCCATCGATCAGCTTGCCCATCAGCGCCGGGTTGCTCGACCAGATCACCGTGCGGTCAGGGGCGTAGATATTGGCCAGGAGCATGTCGGGCAGGTGGGCGATGTGGTCGAGAAATTCTCCACGGGCCTTGCGCCGCGCTTCAGGGGCCACGCCCGGCAAGGCGGAATGGTCGGTGCGTGGGTCAAGCAGTTCGCCCATGGTGCGCACGTTGGGGATCGACACATGGCGCACTTCTGCATCGGCGATGGAGGTAATGAACTGGGCGGTAAGCAGCGCGTCGCGCTCGACACTTTCGTTGATGATGAAACGGCTTGAGATCAACCCAAGCCCCGCGGCCACCGAAACGATGATGGCCAGGCTCACCCAGGCGTACCAGCGCAGCAGGTTGAACGGTTTGCGCGGGGTGCCGCCTTCGGCGCCGGCAGGTGCCTCTGGCATCTCGGTACGGGGAGCGATGTCCATGGTGGCTTCCACTGCTGAGCACCTGTGAAAGGGTATAGCCCAGAGTTGGGGAAACCATGGCACTGATTTCCATCATGCCGATGCAAGGTGCGCTGCAGTCACAGTGGCGAATCGGCCGCCAGCCCCTGCAACTTGCGGTACTCGCGCAGCACGTTGGGCACATAACGCCGGGTTTCGGCGAACGGCGGCACCGCACCCCGGCGCATTACCGCATCGGGGCCGGCATTGTAGGCGGCCACCGCCAGGGTGATGTCGTTGTCGAACAGCGTCAGCATGCGTTTGAGGTAGCGCGCGCCGCCCAGCACGTTGTCTTCAGGGTCCAGGGCATCTTCGACGCCCATCTCCTTCGCCGTATCGGGCATCAGCTGCATCAGCCCCACCGCCCCCGCTGCCGAGCGTGCCTTGGGGTTGTAACCGGACTCGGCTTTGATCAGCGCATGCAGCAGCGCCTGCGGCACGTTGTGCTTGCGTGCCGCGGTGGCCACCAGGGCAGCGTACGGGCGGCCGGTGATCAGTTGCGCATTGGCCGGGCCGGCCTGGGCAAGGGGTTCGCTGATCACCCGCTCATAGTGGCGCCCGGGCCGGTGGACGTTGGTCAGTACGTAGCCACCCTTGGCATCGATGGAAATGTACACGTCGGCCTGGGCGCTCGCCCCTGCCAGCCAGATCAGTCCCAGGATAATCCCACGCATGTCGGTCGCCTCCCCGCCGGTGCCCCCGATGTGGGGGAAATGCCCCGGAAAACCCGGGCTTTACGGGGATGACGCAAGCACTGTGCCGGTTGCCATGGCGCATGGCGCAAGGCCCCGAGGCAGACGTGCACGGCTGTTGCATGGAGCAGCGAAACCCTGGGCAAGCATGCCCCCATGCAGGAGGGCTTCACCATGCAGCGCACACCCAACCGCCAAACTGGCTTCACCCTGCTCGAGCTTCTGGTGGTGCTGGTGGTGCTCGGCTTGCTGGCCGGCATCGTCGCACCCAAATACTTCAGCCAGCTCGGCCGCTCGGAGGCCAAGGTGGCCCGGGCGCAGATCGAAGGCCTGGGCAAGGCCCTGGACCTGTACCGCCTGGAAGTCGGCCACTACCCCAACAGCGAACAGGGCCTGCAGGCGCTGGTGGCTGCACCCAGCGGCGAGGCGCGCTGGTCTGGCCCCTACCTGCAGAAAGCGGTGCCGCAAGACCCATGGGGCCGGGCATACATCTACCGCCAGCCTGGCGAAAACGGCGGCGAGTACGACTTGCTGTCGATGGGCAAGGACGGCCAGCCCGGCGGCGACGGTGAGAACGCCGAAATTACCAGCTGGCAATGAGGAGCACGGCCATGCGCTACAGCCTCAAGGCCCTGGGCAGACAGGGCGTGGTGCTATTGCAGATCGATGCCGAGGACGCGGAGCAGGCGCGCCGCCAGGCCGAGGGCCAAGGTTTGCGGGTGGTCAGCGTGCGCGGCCACGGCGGCGCCCTGCGCGGTATCGCCTGGCGCCGCCAGGCCGCGTTCGACCTGGTGTTGTTCAGCCAGGAACTGACCACGCTGCTGCACGCCGGCCTGCCGTTGATCGATGCCCTGGAAAGCCTGGCGGAAAAAGCCCCGCCCGGGGCCGCGCGCAAGGTTCTGGCTGCGCTGGTTCGCCAGCTGTACGAGGGCCGCTCGCTATCCCAGGCACTGGCCCAGCAGCCGCGCGTGTTCCCGCCGTTGTACGTGGCACTGGTGCAGTCCAGTGAACGCACGGGCGCCTTGGGTGACGCCCTGCACCGCTATATCGGATATCGGCAGCGGCTGGACCTGGTTCGGCAGAAGCTGGTGGGCGCCTCGGTGTACCCGATGCTGCTGCTGTTGGTCGGCGGTGGCGTGGTGCTGTTTCTGCTGGGCTATGTGGTACCGCGTTTCAGCCTGGTGTTCGAGGGCATGGGCAGTGAACTGCCGTGGCTGTCACGCATGCTGATGCAGGTCGGCATGTTCCTGCATGCCCATCAATTGCCGCTGGCACTGGCCACGGCCGGCACCCTCGGTGCGCTGGTGCTGCTGCGTCGCAACCCACTACTGCGGCGTTGGGTGTCACGCCAGATACGGCGCATGCCGGCCTTGCACCAACGTTTGATGATGTATGAGCTGGCGCGCTTCTACCGTTCGCTTGGCATTCTGCTGCAGGGCGGCATTCCCATCCTTACCGCCATGGGCATGGCCCGCGGGCTGCTCGGCAGCGCCGCAGCGCAAGGTCTGGCGCAGGCCAGCCAACGGGTGGGGGAAGGCCTGCCACTGTCGGAAGCACTGGAGGCCGGCCAGTTGGTGACCCCGGTATCGCTGCGACTGCTGCGGGCGGGGGAGCAATCGGGGAACCTGGGGGAAATGCTCGAACGCTGCGCGGATTTTCATGACCAGGAGATCGGGCGCTGGGTGGAGTGGTTCGTGAAGCTGTTCGAACCGCTGCTGATGACCTTTATCGGGTTGCTGATCGGGGTGATCGTGATTTTGATGTACATGCCGATCTTCGAGCTGGCATCGAGTATTCATTGAAGCCCTGCGCGCCGGGGAATGTTTTTCGTTCTCGAGATCGAGCGCCGCCCGCAGCGCTTCGCGAAGCGCTTGCCTTGGGATCTTCAGCGTCTATGAGATCGAGCGCCGCCCGCGCGGCGCATCGCGGGCAAGCCCGCTCCTACATTTGTTGCAACGTGCCATGGCCTGATAGGCCATAGTTGCCAGCCTTGTTAGCACGACGCGATTTTTTGGTTGGCGCTGCCGGCGCCCCACCTGTCTTCAGCCGTGCGCCAAGGCGGACAACCATGGCCTGACTGGAACGGCGCGTTGCAACAAATGTAGGAGCGGGCTTGCCCGCGATGCGCCGCGCGGGCGGCGCTCGATCCCACAGGCGCTGAAGATCCCAAGGCAAGCCCTTCGCGCGGGCGGCGCTCGATCTCAGGGGCGCTGTAGATCCCAAGGCAAGCGCTCGATCTCGAAAGCAACAACAACGCTCCCGCCCTACACCCGGCCCCACCTCAATAGTCGAACCGATCCACCGCCCGCCGCCGCTCATTGTCATCGCGTCGGTCATAACTGGCGGTGGTCTGGATGTTGGCATGGTGCGCCAGCTTCTGCGCAATCGACAGGTCGTGCTCCTCGATCACCCGGGTGATGAACGCGCGGCGAAAATCATGCGGCATGATTTTTACCCCCACCTGCGCGCCACGCTGGCGGGCGATGTAGTAGATCGCATGCTTGGTGATGCGGGCACGGGTGATGTGGTTGCCACGGCGAATGCGATTGAACAGGAACGGGTCGTCCGAGGCCCCTGCAGGCAGGTCCTGCCGGCGCAGGTCAAGCCAGGCCTGCAGCTTTTCGAAGGCCCACACCGGCGCATACTTGATCAACTGCCGGTTGCCCTTGCCCAGTACCTGCAGGCTACGGGCTTCAAAATCCACCTGGTCCAGGTCGATGTCCACCGACTCGGACTTGCGCATACCGGTGCCGTACAGCAGCGCAATGATCGCCGCATCACGAACCCCTTGTGGGCGTGGGTCGGCTGCGCACACCTCCATCAGCTCGCGAATCAGGCTGCGGCGCAGGTTGCGCCCAGGCGGCAATCGGCTGCCGGTGGCCGGCTTGACCTCCCGGATGCGCAGCAGCTGCTCATGGTCGATCAGGCCCTGACGCCAGGCTTCATTCATCACCCCGCGGATGGCGTTGACGTACAGCGATGAGCTGTTGGGCGCGTAGCCATCGGTGCGCAGTGCCGCCACCAGGCCGATCACGTGGCCCGGCTCCAGCCGGTGCCACGGCACATCGACCAGATTGCAGTCAACGAAACCCAGCCGGTCGGCAGCGTCTTGCAGGATGTAGCGCATGGTCTGCTGGCTGGAGGGTGCCAGCCGGGCAAGGTATTGCAGCAGCGGATTTTGCGAAAGGTCGGACAAAACGTGGATCCTGTAGCGGTGCCTGGCGCGGCATGCACCCCGCCAGGCGTAAAGCGGCCAGTGTGATTTCCTTGAAATTCAGGGGCTTCGACACGGGCATGAGCTGAAATGTTATCCCATAGGCTATCGTGGTAGCCATGACTCCCTGTCGATGAGGCCCCATGGCTCTGCACCGCCTTACCCGTAGCCACCCCCGCCTGAGCATCGCTGCGCTGGCAGGTTTGGCCAGCGCCTGGTTCATTCCAGGCGCAGACACCATCCAACGCGTTCTCGCCGGCTGGAACATCGGTGTCTGGTTATACCTGCTGCTGGTGCTCTGGCTAACCTGCCGGGCAACGCCCGAGAAAGTTCGCACAGTCGCTCGGGTCGAGGACGAAAACGCGGGCCTGGTGCTGTTCACCGTGTGCACCGCCGCCATTGCCAGCCTGGCCGCAGTGACCCTGCAGCTGGCTTCAAGCCGCGGCCTGCAAGGCACCGACCAGGCCCTGCACTACTTCTACACCGGCTTGACCATCGCAGGCTCGTGGCTGCTGATAGGTTGTATCTTCAGCCTGCATTACGCCCGGCTGTTCTATACCGGCGAGGGTGACGAACCGGCGCTGCGCTTCGCCGACGGGGAACGCAACCCGGATTATTGGGACTTTCACTACTTCTCGTTCACCCTCAGCGTCGCCGTGCAAACCTCCGACGTCGGCGTCAGCGGGCGCGGCATGCGCAAGGTGGTGCTGGCGCATTCACTGGTGGGCTTCGTGTTCAACACGGCGATTCTGGGTTTCACCATCAATATTGCGGCGGGACTACTCGGCTAATCAACCTGACAGTTTTACCAGTAGCCGTGCGCCCAACAAATAGAAACAATCCGTTACCCGCTGACTGTTCAAGAATCGAACCATGCCTACTCTCACCACGCCACCATCGCCTGATCCCTTTTGCTCCCAAACAAGGCCTCGAACCAATGCCAGGAGGGTGCAGCTTTATCAACTGGACATCGCTCAGTCGGTCATAGGCACAGCTATAACACCGGCAACTTATCACTATCCTCCCTATGGGGGAGTGAACGTCTATCCTGAGATGCTCATGATCTCTTTTGTAGGCCAGCGATTTGATGGAGTCTCTGGCGGCTATCCACTAGGCAATGGCCTGCGGCTCTATAAGCCGGAACTGTTGCGGTTCACCCGCCCGGATGGGTTGTCCCCCTTTGGAAAAGGCGGACCGAACTCATATGCCTACTGCGAGGGCGACCCCCTCAACCGACACGATCCGAGCGGGCAGTTTTGGGTTGCTGTGCTTCGCGCCGCCGCCCGAGTGACTAGCGCTATAACTCGCCACCTCCTCGGGTTTGACGCAACTACCTTACGTACCGTTGGTCATGTTTTGAGCGCAACGGTGTCCGATGCACGTCGTCAGTTAACGCCGGCTTACGAAGCTGTTCGGGTTGTACTTGCCGCTGCACCAAGAGTTCCCTCGCCCCGGTCGATGCGAATACAGGCCTACCTCGCTCACAATCGCAGGCTGCTCCAACCCGCCCCGCAGGAGGGAGCGATTGTCTTGCGCAGGATGCCTTAGCTTTAACGGCCAGATACACCCAGCGAACCGCTGGTCCGAAAATAATTTGCGGGATTGGATTAAAAACTGGACGCTCCTCCCGCGTTTTGCTTGCCTGAAGGCAGGGAAAACGTTTGCCTGGCAATTTGCCGCCAAACGGTGTGCAGGACGCCTTTGTGACCGGGGTCATGCATTAGTACATTTGTCTTGTTAGGCGCAGAACTGTCACGGAACCGGTGCTATCTTTAGCTTCCCGGCGGCTGTCTTCGCGGCCCCTCGATCACCGCGTCCAGGTACGGACAAGGAGGCTGGCATGAACAAGATGACGTTCCCCAACGCCTGCCAGGTGATGCGTTGGCACTTCCATCCGCTAGGCTTCGAAGCCAGCATGGATGCGCCACGCAGCATGATCGCCCGCCTGTTCGACCGCGCCACCGGCGAAACCCTGCTGGCCATTGCCGGCATCCCCTGCACCGCGATCATGGCGGCGGCGGATGTCGAACGCATCATCGAGGCCGTGGAGGCGGAGATGGAGGTGTTCGGGTCGGCCGTTGCGCTGCGTAATGCGGTCTAGGCGACCGCTTCCGGGCTCTGCTGCAGCGCCTGCCACTTGTCCATGAACTGCTCCGCCGGCACGGGTTGGCCCAGCAGATAACCTTGCAACGAATCACACCCCAGGCGGGTCAGGAAGTCCTGTTGCCCGTCCGTTTCCACGCCTTCGGCGACGATACGCAGCCCCAGCGCCTGGCCCAGGGCGACGATGGCCGAGACGATGGCGGCGTCATCGCTGTCCTGCTCCAGGTCGCGGACGAAGCCGCGGTCGATCTTCAGCTCGTTGGCCGGCAAGCGCTTGAGATACATCAGGCTCGAATAACCAGTACCGAAGTCGTCGATGGACAGGTCAACGCCCATGTCGGACAGGCGTTGCAGCACCGTCAGGCTGGCATCGGCATCGTGCATCGCGGTGGTTTCGGTGATTTCCAGTGTCAGGCAGTTGGCCGGCAGGTCGTTGTCGCGCAAGGCGCGGGCGACGCTGTCGACCAGGCCGGTATGGCAGAACTGGATGGCTGAAAGGTTGACCGCCATGCGCCAACCCTTGCGCCCCTGATCAAGCCACTGGCGCATCTGCCGGCAGGCTTCGTCCAGTACCCACTCGCCAATCGGGATGATCAGGCCGGTTTTCTCCGCCAGGCCGATGAAGCGGTCCGGCAGCAGCAGGCCATGCTGCGGGTGCTGCCAGCGCAGCAGAGCTTCGGCCCCGATTGGCTGGCAGGCCAGGGCGTCGAACTTGGGTTGGTAATGCAGGCGGAACTGGCGCTGCTCCAAGGCCAGGCGCAGGTCCTGTAGCAGTTGCAACTGCTGGCGCGCGTTGCTGTTCATCGACACGTCGAAGAAGCTATAGCCATTCTTGCCCGCGCTCTTGGCGTGGTACATGGCCGCGTCGGCATTGCGCAGCAGTTCAAGCTGGTCCTGGCCGTTGCCCGGGTACAGCACAATGCCCAGGCTTGCGGTCAGCTGCAGCTCATGTTCGGCCACGTGGAACGCGCGTGACACCAGGTTGACCTGCTTGACCGCTACATCCATGGCATCTTCCGGCTCCTGCAACTCCACCAGGAGCACGAACTCGTCACCGCCGATGCGGGCCAAGGTGTCCTGGCTGTGCAGGTGACCGCGCAAGCGCGCAGCGACCGCCTTGAGCAGCAGGTCGCCAATGTGATGGCCGAAGGCATCATTGACCGGTTTGAAGCCATCCAGGTCAATGAACATCAATGCGAAACAGCCACCCTGCTCTGCCACCTTGCCAATCGCCTGCTCGATCCGGTCGGATAGCAGTGTGCGGTTTGGCAGGCCGGTCAGGGTGTCATGCAGCGCCAGTTGGGTCAGTTCCTGGTTGGCGAGCGTCAGCGAACGGGCAAGCTCTGCGGTGCGCGCTTCAAGGCGCGCGTCCAGCACCGAGGTCAGCAAGGCCACCGCCAGCACCGCCAGGGTAGTGATCAGCACCAGGTACACCAAGCTGTCCCCCTGCAGGCCGCCCGCCAGGGCACCGCAGAAACTGCCCGCGGGGAAATTCGCCGCCGCCATGCCGGTGTAGTGCATGCCGACGATGGCAACGCCCATCAGCACCGCAGCCAGGCCACGGATCTGCCGCACATAGGGGGTATGCTTGCGCAGGCGAAAGGCAATCCACAACGCCGCCGCCGATGCCCCTACCGCTATTGCCAGCGAGGCGCCGAACAGCGTGGGGTCGTAGTCGATGCCCGGCAGCATGCGCAGGGCCGCCATGCCGGTGTAGTGCATGCAACTGATGCCTGCGCCCATGATCAACGCGCCAAACCCCAACTGCAGCCCGGGCAGGCTGGGCTGGCTCACCAGCCAAAGGGCGAAGCCGGACGACAGCACGGCGATCAGTAACGAGAATGCCGTGAGCCCAATGTCGTAGCCCAGGTTGATCGGCAGGCTGAAGGCAAGCATGCCGATGAAGTGCATCGACCACACGCCAATGCCCATGGCCAGCGCGCCCCCGCCCATCCACAGGTAGACGCCGCGCCCCTTGGCGGTGGCGATGCGACCGGTCAGGTCAAGGGCGGTGTAGGACGCCAGGATGGCCACGCACAGCGAAATCAACACCAGCGAAGAGGAGTAGCTACCGGTCAGCATTGGGAGTTCCAGCAACGGGTCAGGGGTGCCCGAAAAAACTGACGATTGTACTCAAGCTTTGCCGAAACGCACGGGCTTTTTGCGAATGGGAACGGATCCAATAACCCGGCGAAACCAGCGCGAAGCCTGACCTAGACGCGTTCTGGGCTAGGATGAAGGCATATTGCCACTAGTCGGTTTGCTGTCAGCCCATAGCCCGTCACTTTCCCCCGATCAATCCTGCTCCGCAAACGCCTGATCGGCATCCCAACCGCCACCCAGCGCGGCAATCAACTGCACACTGGCCACCAACCGCCCCTGAAGCAGGTTAAGCGCGCTGCGTTCGTTGCTCAGCGCGGTGGTCTGCACGTTCACCACATCCAGGTAACCGATCAACCCGGCGCGGTACTGGTTCTCGGTCAGGCGCAACGACTCGCGCGCGGCATCCAGCGCTTCCTGGCGTACCACCGCCTCGTCGGCATACACCTTCAATTGCACCAGGTAGTTCTCGACCTCCTTGAAGCCATCGAGCACGGTCTGGCGGTACTGCGCCACGGTCTGGTCGTACACCGCGACGGTACGGTCCACTTCGGCGCTGCGTTTGCCGGCATCGAACAACGTCAGCGCCAGTTGCGGGCCTACCGACCAGTAGCGGTTGGGCAACTGAATCCAGTTGTTGAAGGTGCTGCTGGAGTAGCCGCCGCTCATGCTCAGGCTCAAATCCGGGAAATAAGCCGCACGGGCCACACCGATGTTGGCGTTGGCCGCCATCACGTTACGCTCGGCCGAGGCGATGTCTGGCCGGCGTTCGAGCAGTTGCGACGGCAAGCTGACCGGAATCTGCGGCAAGGCCGGGATGCGCTTGCTGTCGGCCAGGGCGAACTCAGCCGGCGCCTTGCCGAGCAACACGGCGATGGCGTTTTCGAACTGGGCGCGCTGCCAGATCAGGTCGATCAGGTCGGCCTGGGTACTCTTGAGCTGGGTGCGGGCCTGGGCCACCGCGTCAGGGCCGGAAACCCCGGCGCGGTACTGGTTCTCGGTCATCCGCAACGACCGTTCATAGGTGGCGACGGTGGCTTCGAGCAGGCGCTTCTGCTCATCGATCACGCGCAACTGCAGGTAGTTCTGGACCAGCTCCGACTGCTGGCTGAGGCGGATCGCGGCGAGGTCGGCGAAGCTGGCTTCAGCGCTGGCCTCGTTGGCGTTCATGGTTTCGCGCAACTTGCCCCACAGGTCGATTTCCCAGCTCACGCCAAGTTGCGCGTTGTAGGTGTTGCGGATGCCGCTGCTGTTGTTGGACAGGCTGGAGCTGGAGCTGCCAGTGCCTTGCGCCGAACGGTTCTTGCTGGCGCTCAGGTCCAGGCTGGGGAACAGCGATGCACGGCTGCTGCGTACCAGTGCCTGAGCCTGACGGTATTGAGCTTCCGATTGCGCCACGGTCTGGTTGCTGCGGTTGAGCTCCTCGACCAGCGCATTGAGCCCGGCATCGCCGTAAACCTCCCACCAGGCGCCACGGGCAATGGCATCGGACGGGTTGGCCTGGGTCCAGCCTTCGGCCTGCTTGAACTGCGCCGGCGTGCTCAGCTCGGGGCGCTGGTAGTCCGGGCTCAGGGTACAGGCGCTGAGCAGCGCCACGCAGAGCCCGGCGCCGACCAGGCGCGAGCCACGCCCGCGGGTCAGCAACTTCAGGGCGTGGTGGAGTGGAGTCTGGGCAAAGTTCATAGCGGAGTTTCCAGAGCGGCGTCGGTGCGCACGCCACGCCAATGGTTGAATCGGTGACGCAGGCGGTCGAGGTACAGGTACACCACCGGCGTCGTATAAAGGGTCAGCACCTGACTGAACACCAGGCCGCCAATGATCGTCAGGCCCAGCGGCTGGCGCATTTCTGCGCCCTCGGCCCGGCTCAGCAGCAACGGCAAGGCGCCGAGCATGGCCGCCAGCGTGGTCATCAGGATGGGCCGCAGGCGCAGCAGGCAGGCACGGCGGATGGATTCTTCCGGTGTCATGCCTTGGTGGCGTTCCAGCTGCAACGCCAGGTCGATCATCAGGATGGCGTTCTTCTTCACCACCCCGATCAGCAGGAACAGGCCCAGCAGCGAAATCAGGCTGAACTCCCCGCCCGTGACGTACAGCGCGAGCAAGGCACCGACCCCGGCCGAGGGCAAGGTCGACAGAATGGTCAGCGGGTGGATGTAGCTTTCGTACAGAATGCCCAGCACCAGGTACACCAGCACCAGCGCGCCGAGGATCATGAACGGTTGGCCTTGCTGCGTCTTGGCAAAGGCATCGGCAGTGCCACCGAGTTTGGCGATCACTTCTTCGGGCAGCCCGAGCTTGGCCACCGCCCGCTCCACGGCCGCCATGGCCTGGTCCGGGCTGTAGCCCTCGGCGACATCGAAGGCGATGTCTTCGGCGGCGAACTGCCCTTCGTGGCTGACCCGGTCGTTGGCCAGGCTGTTCTCGTAGTGGGCGATGGTCGACAGCGGCACCCGTGCACCGTCGCTGGTGATCACCTGCACCTGCTCCAGCGTGCTGGGGTCCCAGGCGTATTTCGGGTTGATCTCCAGCACCACCTGGTACTGGTTGAGGCTGTCGTAGATGGTCGAGATCTGCCGCTGGCTATAGGCGTTGTTCAGCACCGTGGTGACCATGCTCATGTCGATGCCCAGGCGTTTGGCCTGGTCACGGTCGACCACCAGGGTCACCTGCTGGGTGCCGGAGCCGTCGCGGGCGTCGATGGCGGTCAGCTCGGGCAGCGCACGCATGGCGGTGACTACCTTGGGGAACCACTGACGCAGTGCAGCCAGGTCGCCGCTCTGCAGGGTGTACAGGTACTGCGACGAGGTCTGGTCGCGGCCACCGCCACCCAGCTGCAAGTCCTGGTCGGCCATCAGGAACAGGCGCCCGCCAGGCACCTTGGGCATCTCTTTGCGCAAGCGCTCGATGACCTTCTGCGCGTCGATCTTGCGCTCGCTGATCGGTTTCAGGCGCACCAGCACCATGGCATTGTTGGTGCCGCTGTTGCCACCGATGAACCCTGCAACGCTCTGCACGGCCGGGTCGGCCAGCAGGGCGCGACGGTAGGTCTCCATCTTCGGCTGCATCACGCTGAACGACAGGCCGTCGTCACCGCGGATGAAGCCCATCAGCTGGCCGGTGTCCTGTTGCGGGATCAGCGTCTTCGGCACCACCACGTACAGCGCGATGTTGATGCCGATGGTCGCCAGCAGGCTGATCAGGGTCAGCCGCCTGTGGCGCAAGGCCCAGCCCAGGCTGCGGTCGTAGCCATCGACCATGCGCTTGTGCACGTTGTCGCTCCAGCGCTGCAGGCGCGTCTGCTCGGCGCGGTGCGGCTTCAGCCAGCGGGCGCAGAGCATAGGCGTCAAGGTCAGCGACACCACCAGCGAGACGATGATCGCCGCCGCCAGGGTGATCGAGAACTCCTGGAACAAGTTGCGCACGATGCCGCCCATGAACAGGATCGAGACGAACACTGCCACCAGCGAGACGTTCATCGACAGCAAGGTGAAGCCGACCTCCTTGGCCCCGAGAAACGCTGCGCGCATGGGCGGCTGGCCGTCCTCGATGTGCCGCGAAATGTTCTCCAGCACCACGATGGCATCGTCCACCACCAGGCCGGTGGCAAGGATCAGCGCCATCAGCGACAGGTTGTTCAGCGAGAAACCGCACAGGTACATCACCGCGAAGGTGCCCACCAGTGACACCGGCACCGCCAGGGTGGGGATCAGGGAGGCGCGCAAGCTGCCAAGGAACAGGTACACCACCAGGACCACCAGCACCACGGCGATCAACAGCGTGTGCTCGGCCTCCTTGAGGGTGGCCTTGATCACCGGTGAGCGGTCCATGGCCACATTCAGCTGCACGCTGGCCGGCAGCAGCGACTGCAATGCCGGCAACTGCGCATGGATCTGGTCGACGGTCTCGATGATGTTGGCGCCGGTCTGGCGGTTGACCACCAGCAGCACCGCGCTCTGGTCATTGAAGAAGCCACTGTTGTAGCGGTTCTCGACGCCATCGGTGATGGTCGCCACGTCGGACAGGCGCAGGATTGTGCCGTTCTCCTGGCGGATCACGATCGGTTCGTAGTCCCTGGCTTTCTCCAGCTGGTCGTTGGCCCGTACCTGCCAGTTGCGCTCGCTGTCTTCGACAAAGCCCATCGGCCGGCGCTGGTTGGCGTTGTCCACGGCGGTACGCACTTCGTCCAGCGAAAGGCTGTACTGGTTGAGCAGTTGCGGCTCGACGGCAATGCGCACCGCTGGCAGCGAGCTGCCACCGATCTGCACTTCCCCTACCCCACTGACCTGGGCCAGGCTCTGCGACAGGATGGTGTCGGCCAGGTCGTACAGCTGGCCCTTCTGCAGCACATCCGAGGTCAGCGACAGCACCATGATCGGTGCCTGCGCCGGGTTGATCTTCTTGTAGGTGGGCATGCTGCGCATGCCGCTGGGCAGCAGGTTGCGGGTGGCATTGATGGCCGCCTGCACCTCGCGCGCGGCGCCGTCGATATCCCGACCTTGCTCGAAACCAATGACGACCCGCGTCGAGCCCTGGTTGGAGCTGCTGGTCAGGGTGGTGACACCGGCGATGCTGCCAAGCTTGCGCTCCAGCGGCGTGGCCACCGTGGACGCCATCACCTCGGGGCTGGCGCCGGACAAGTTGGCCTGCACCACGATCACCGGGAAGTCCATCTGCGGCAAGGGCGCCACCGGCAGCAAGCCGAAGCTGACGCCACCGAGCAGCATGATTGCCAGGCTCAGCAGCATGGTCGCCACGGGCCGGCGAATGAATGGGCCGGACAGGTTCATGCCTCGGCCTGCGTGGCGTCAGTGGCCGGGCGCCAGCGGCGTGCCAGGCGATCGAAGTACAGGTAGATGACCGGCGTGGTGAACAGGGTCAGTACCTGGCTCACCAGCAGCCCGCCAACCATGACCAGGCCCAACGGCTGGCGCAGCTCTGCGCCGGAGCCGGTGGCGAGCATCAGCGGTACGGCGCCGAACAGTGCTGCCAGGGTAGTCATCAGGATCGGCCGGAAGCGCAGCAGCGCCGCCTGGTAGATGGCGTCGTGCGGGGTCATGCCCTGGTGGCGCTCGGCCTCGAGGGCGAAGTCGATCATCATGATCGCGTTCTTCTTTACGATGCCGATCAGCAGGATGATGCCGATGATCGCGATCATGCCCAGGTCGTTGCCACTGATGAGCAGCGCCAGCAAGGCGCCGACAGCCGCCGACGGCAGGGTCGAGAGGATGGTGACCGGGTGGATGTAACTTTCGTACAGCACACCGAGCACGATGTACATGGTCACCACGGCGGCGAGAATCAGCAGCAAGGTGCTCGACAGCGACGCCTGGAACGCCTCGGCGGCGCCCTGGAATTTGGTCTGCACGCCGATCGGCATGCCGATCTCCTGCTGCACCTGCTCGATCACCTTGACGGCCTCGCCCAGGGACGCACCGTGGGCCAGGTTGAACGACATCATCACCGCCGGGAACTGGCCGATGTGCGAAATGGCCAGCTGGGCCTGGCGCTGTTCGATGCGCGCCAGGGCCGACAGGCGTACCTGGCCACCGTCGCTGGCCTTGACGTGGATCGACTCCAGCGCCTGCGGGCCGATGCTGGCGGCGTCACGCGACTGCAGTACCACGCGGTACTGGCTGGCCTGGGTGTAGATGGTCGAAATCTGCCGCTGGCCGAAGGCGTCGTACAGGGCGTTGGTGATCTGCGAAACGTTGATCCCCAAGCGGCTGGCCATGTCGCGGTCGATCACCAGGTACACCTGCAGGCCCTTGTCCTGCAGGTCGCTGGCCACGTCCTGCAATTCTGGCCGTTGTTGCAGGGCGCTGACCAGCTTGCCGCTCCACTGCGCGAGCAGGTCGGCGTCGGGTGAGGACAGGCTGAACTGGTACTGGGTGCGGCTGACCCGGTCCTCGATGCTCAGGTCCTGCACCGGTTGCATGAACAGGCGGATACCCACCAGCGTGTCGAGCTGCGGTTGCAGCCGGCTGATCACTTCACCGGCGGTCACGTCGCGCTCGCCGTGGGGCTTGAGGTTGATCAGCAGACGACCGCTGTTGAGCGTGGCGTTGTCGCCGTCCACGCCGATGTAGGACGACAGGCTCTGCACCGCCGGGTCCTGCAGGATCATCTTGCTCAAGGCCTGCTGGCGTTCGCTCATGGCGGCGAACGAGGTGGATTGTGGCGCTTCGGAAATGCCCTGGATCACGCCGGTGTCCTGCACCGGGAAGAAGCCCTTGGGCACCGCCATGTACAGCACGACAGTCAGGCCCAGGCTGGCCACGGCCACCAGCAAGGTCAGCGGCTGGTGCCGCAGTACCCACTGCAGGCCGCGCCCGTAGTGTTCGATCAGCCAGTCGATCCAGGCGCCACTGGCACGGTAGAAGCGGCCCTGTTCTTCCTCCTTCGGTTCACGCTTGAGCAGCCGCGCGCACATCATGGGCGTCAGGGTCAGCGAAACCACCAGGGAAATCAGGATCGCCACTGCCAGGGTAATCGCGAACTCGCGGAACAGCCGGCCGACCACATCGGCCATGAACAGCAGCGGGATCAGTACGGCAATCAGCGAGAACGTCAGCGAGATCAGGGTGAAGCCGATCTGCCGGGCGCCCTTGAGCGCGGCCTGCATCGGGGTTTCACCTTCTTCGATGTGCCGCGAAATGTTCTCCAGCATGACGATGGCGTCATCGACCACGAAACCGGTCGCGATGGTCAGGGCCATCAGCGTCAGGTTGTTGATCGAAAAACCCGCCAGGTACATCACGCCGAAAGTGCCGATCAGCGACAGCGGCACGGCAATCGACGGGATGATGGTGGCACTGAAGCGGCGCAGGAAGACGAAGGTGACCATCACCACCAGGACGATGGCGATCAGCAGCTCGTGCTGCACGTCCTTGACGGCGGCGCGGATGGTCTGGGTACGGTCGGTCAGCACAGACACGTCGAGGCCAGCCGGCAGGTTGTCGGTAATCGACGGCAGCAGTTGCTTGATGCTGTCGACCACTTCGATGACGTTGGCGCCCGGCTGGCGCTGGATGTTCAGCAATACCGCCTGGTTCTGGTTGGCCCAGGCCGCCAGGCGTTCGTTCTCGGCGCCGTCGACGATTTCGGCAACGTCCTTCAGGCGCAGTGGCGCCCCGTTGTTGTAAGCCAGGATCAGGTTGGCGTACTCGGCCGGGGAGCGCAGCTGGTCGTTGGCGTCGAGCATCGACACCCGGGTCGGGCCATCGAAGTTGCCCTTGGGCTGGTTGACGTTGGACGCACCGATCAGGGTGCGCACGTCTTCCAGGTTGAGGCCGTTGGCGGCCAGGGCATCGACGTTGACCTTGATGCGCACGGCCTGGCGCTGGCCGCCGGCAATGCTCACCATGCCCACCCCGCTGATCTGCGCAAGCTTCTGCGCCACGCGGGTGTCGACCAGGTCATTGAGCTTGGGCAGCGGCATGGTCTTGCTGGAAATCGCCAGGGTCAGTACCGGGGTATCGGCCGGGTTGACCTTGTTGTACACCGGTGGCGCCGGCAGGTCGCTGGGCAGCAGGTTGCTGGCGGCGTTGATCGCCGCCTGCACCTGCTGCTCGGCAACGTCCATGTTCATGTCCAGGCTGAAGCGCAAGGTCAGCACCGAGGCACCGCCCGAGCTGGTCGAGGCCATCTGGGTCAACCCCGGCATCTGCCCGAACTGGCGCTCCAGCGGCGCGGTCACGGCGCTGGTCATTACCTGTGGGCTCGCGCCTGGGTACAGGGTCATGACCCGGATGGTCGGGTAATCGACCTGGGGCAAGGCCGACACCGGCAGCAACTTGTAGGCGATCAGGCCGGCCAGGACGATGGCCAGCATGCTCAGCGTGGTGGCGACCGGGCGGAGGATGAACAGGCGCGACAGGTTCATGCGCCCGCCTTGCCTGCCGCTTCACCGGCCTGCGCCGAACCTTTCGAGTCCTGGCCCTGCAGGTGCTGGCCTGGGGTGGTCGGCACCTGCGAGCTGTCTTCGACCACTTCCACCTTGGTGCCTTCGCGCAGGCGGTCGGTGCCTTCGAGCACCAGCCTGTCACCCGCCTTCAGGCCTTCGAGGATCACACTGTTCTCACCGTCGGTGGCGCCCACCTTGAGCTTGCGCACATTGACCGTGTTCTCGGCATTGACCACATAAGCAAAGGTGCCGTCGTTACCGAACTGGATCGCCGCCGCCGGGGCCATGACCACTTGCTTGAGGGTATCGGCCAGCAGGCGCACGTTGACGAACTGATTGGGGAACAGGGCCAGGTCCTTGTTCTCGAAACGGCCCTTGAACTTCAGGGTGCCGGTGGTGGTGTCGATCTGGTTGTCGATGCTGCCCAGCACGCCGGTGGACTGCAGTTTGCTGTCACTGCGGTCCCAGGCCTCGACCGGCAGGCTGGCGCCGCTGCGGTAGCGCTCGAGCACGGTGCTCAGCTCGGTTTCCGGCAGGGTGAAGGCGACGTTGATCGGCTCGGTTTGGGTAATGACCACCAGCGCAGTGGTGTCGTTGGCCGCCACCAGGTTGCCCAGGTCCAGCTGGCGCAGGCCCACGCGGCCATTGATCGGTGCGCGGATCTGGGTGAAGTCGAGGTTCAGGCGGGCATCGTTGACCTGGGCCTGGTTGGTTTTAACCAGCCCCTGGAACTGCGCGACCTGGGCTTCGGAGGTATCGAGCGTCTGCTTGGCGATGCTGTCTTCGGCGTACAGGCCTTTATAGCGTGCCAGGTCGACCTGGGCGTTTTTCAGCTGTGCCTGGTTCTGCGCCAGCGTACCTTCGGCCTGCTGCAGCGCGATGCGGTAGGAGCGCGGGTCGATTTCGGCGAGCAGGTCGCCGGCCTTGACCTGCTGGCCTTCCTTGAAGTGGATTTTCACCAGCTCGCCGGCCACCCGGCTGCGCACGTTGACCGTGTTGGTCGCGGTGACCGTGCCCAGGGCCTTGTAGTAGAGCGGGAAGTCGCCCACCCGCACCGGCTCGACCCGCACCGGCACTGCCTCGGTGGAGCCACCGAAGCCTGGGCGGCCGCCCATCATGCCCATGCCTTTACCCGGCCGTCCCCCGCCGCCCTCCTTGTGGGCAGGCGTTGCGGCGGGCCACAGCCACCAGGCCAGCAAGGCCGCCAGCAGCAGGATCAGCAGGCCGACGAGCCAGCGACGGGGGGATCGGGAGACAGAAGCTTGCATGGGTTGAACGAACCTTGTTCGGAATGGCGACTTGGGAGGGTGAACGATAAGCACTGGCATCGTTTTAGCAAAGGCCCTTTACCAGAGGTTTACCTTTGCCTGACGTTGCCAAAAGGTTGAACTTTAAATGAAAACGGCCCGGAAAGCGTTCCGGGCCGTTACAGGGTGTTGCTTGGAGAGGATGGGGGGTGGAGAGTTCCGTTGTCCAGAACGCACCTGTAGACGCGGGCTTGCCCGCGAAGAGGCCGGAACAGGCGACAAGAACCCGCCCTGCCCCCCGCAATCCTTACTTCAGCACAGCCAGCGCCGCATCATAGTTCGGCTCGTCGGCGATTTCGCCAACCAGCTCGCTGTGCAGCACCTTGTCGTTCTCGTCCAGCACCACCACGGCGCGGGCAGCCAGGCCGGCCAGCGGGCCGTCGGCGATGGCGACGCCATAGGCTTCGAGGAATTCACGGCCACGCAGGGTCGACAGGTTCTTCACGTTCTCCAGGCCTTCAGCGCCGCAGAAGCGAGCCTGGGCGAACGGCAGGTCGGCGGAAATGCACAGCACCACGGTGTTGGCCACAGCGTTGGCCTGGGCATTGAACTTGCGCACCGAGGTGGCGCAGGTCGGGGTGTCGACGCTTGGGAAGATGTTCAGCACCTTGCGCTTGCCGGCGAAGTCCTTCAGCGACTTGTCGGCCAGGCCTTCACCTACCAGCGAGAAAGCAGGAGCCTGGGCACCGGTTTTCGGCAGTTCGCCGTTGACCTGAACCGGGTTGCCTTTGAGCGTCACTTGAGCCATGGGAGGAAATCCTTATACGGGGTTTGAAAAGGACCCTGAGTTAAGCATGAAGGCGGCCGGGTGCCTATGGGGTACAGCGAAATTGTTCTAATGGCGGACAATTCTTGTGGACAAAAAAATGTCCGGGTGGCGACAGCCAGCCCGGACACTTCCTACAGCCAGCAGCGAATCAGGCCAGCAGGCCGTACACCACGGAGGTCAGCGCGACCAACCCCATCACTACCACGAATACATTGGACAGCGCGCCGCTGTACTTGCGCATCGAGGGTACGCGGCGGATGGCGTACATCGGCATCAGGAACAGCAGCACGGCGATGATCGGGCCGCCCAGCGACTCGATCATGCCAAGGATGCTCGGGTTGAGGGTGGCGACGATCCAGCACACCACCAGCATCAGCGCGGCAACCACGCGGTCCAGCGCCTTGGCGCCGGGGCGCGCACCCGTTTTGGCGATGATGCCTTTGAGGCCTTCGCTGGCACCGATGTAGTGGCCCAGGAACGACTTGGCGATGGCAATGAAGGCAATCAGCGGCGCGGCAAATGCGATGGTCGGGTTGCTGAAGTGGTTGGCCAGGTACGACAGGATCGACAGGTTCTGCGCCTTGGCCTCGGCCAGTTGCGCGCTGTCGAGGGTCAGCACGCAACTGAACACGAAGAACAGCACCATGGCCACCATCAGCAGGTGGGCGCGGGCCAGGATCTGGCCGCTGCGCTCGTCGGCGTGCTCGCCGTAACGGCGCTTCTGGTCAACGGCAAAGGCCGAGATGATCGGCGAATGGTTGAACGAGAAGACCATCACCGGAATCGCCAGCCACACGGTGTGCAGGAACGCCGAACCCGACGGCAGCTGGGTGGCGCTGTCAAGGATGCCACCGGTCCAGTGCGGTACCAGGTACAGGCCCAGCAGCGCCAGGGCGACGATGAACGGGTAGACCAGCAGGCTCATGACCTTGACCGTGGCCTGCTCACCGCAACGCACGATGGCCAGCAAACCGAGGATCAGCACGAACGACAGAAGCGCCCGCGGCGGCGGCGCCATGTGCAGCTGGTGCTCCATGAAGCTGGTGACTGTGTTGGTCAGCGCCACGCTATAGATAAGCAGGATCGGGAAGATGGCGAAGAAGTACAGGACGGTGATGAGTGCGCCGGCTGTGATGCCGAAATGCTCTTCGACCACTTCGGTGATGTCGCCGCCGTTGCGCCCGGACAACACGAAACGGGTCAGGCCACGGTGGGCGAAGTAGGTCATCGGGAACGCCAGTGCGGCGAGGATCATCAGCGGCCAGAACCCGCCGAGGCCAGCGTTGATCGGCAGGAACAAGGTGCCTGCACCGATGGCGGTGCCGAACAGGCCCAGCATCCAGGTAGTATCTTGACGCGACCAGCTGCCCAGGGCGGCCGGGGTTGATTCTTCATAGCGCCGTTCGACGCTTGGGGCCTGCTCATTCATTCCGGGTGTAGCTCCACTCGCAAGACTGCAACAGGGCTGGGAATGGCGAAACAGACGCTTCGTGCACCCCAACCAGATCAAGAGGGGCGCGATTGTGCACTGAAAGTGGGCGGTTGCGAAGCCCCGTCCGAGGGACGGTTGCACTTGTCATGACAACAAGGTGTCACCAGGAGGGCCGCTTCGCAGGGCAGGCCCGCCCCCACAGGTGCAACTCAGCACTTGTGGGAGCGGGCTTGCCCCGCGAATGGGCTGCAAAGCAGCCCCCTTGTCACATCACTTCTGAACGGCAGCGAACGCTTCGGCAACCCGTTGCAGGTTGGCCGGGCGCAGGCCGGACATGCACACCCGGCCGCTGTCGATCAGGTACACACCAAACTCGTCACGCAGGCGGCGGACCTGCTCGACGCTGAAACCGGTGTAGCTGAACATGCCGCGCTGGCGCAGGAAGAACTGGAAGTCCTGACCTGGCAGCAGTACCGCCAGCGCATCGACCAGCGCCTGGCGCATGTCGAGGATACGCTTGCGCATCACTTCCACTTCAGCTTCCCACTGGGCATTGAGGGCAGCATCGCCGAGCACGCCGGCCACCAGCTGGGCACCGAAGTTGGGCGGGCTGGAGTAGTTGCGGCGCACAGTGGCCTTGAGCTGGCCGAGTACGCTCTGGGTAGTGGCTTCGTCGTCACAGACCACCGACAGGCCCCCTACCCGCTCGCCGTACAGCGAGAAGATTTTCGAGAACGAGTTGCTGACCAGGCACGGCACGCCGGCACGGGCCATTTCGCGGATGGCGTAGGCGTCTTCAACCAGGCCTTCGCCAAAGCCCTGGTAGGCGATGTCGAGGAACGGAATCAGCTGGCGAGCCTTGACCACTTCCACCACTTGCTGCCACTGGTTCTGGGTCAGGTCGGCACCGGTCGGGTTGTGGCAGCACGGGTGCAGCAGCACCACGCTGTTGGCCGGCAGGGTCTGCAGGGTGGCCAGCATGCCGTCGAAGTCGACGCCACGGGTAGTCTGGTCAAAGTACGGGTAACTATTAACCTTGAACCCAGCGCCTTCGAAGATGGCGCGGTGGTTGTCCCAGGTCGGGTTGCTGACCCAGACTTCCGACTGCGGGAAGTAACGCTTGAGGAAGTCGGCACCGACCTTGAGCGCGCCGGAGCCGCCAACGGTCTGCACGGTGGCCACGCGCTTGCCGGTGACGGCCGGGTGGTCGGCACCGAACAGCAGCGCCTGGATGGCCTGGCGGTAGCTGGCCAGGCCTTCCATCGGCAGGTACAGCGAGGCTTCGTGGTCAACCCCGGCAATGCGTTTTTCCACCGCATCCACGGCCGCCAGCTGCGGCACCACGCCGGCCTCATCGTAGTACAGGCCGATACTCAGGTTGACCTTGTCGGCGCGCGGGTCGGCCTTGAAGGTTTCCATCAACGAGAGGATCGGGTCGCCGGCATAGGCATCGACATGTTTGAACACAGCGTGCAGCTCCTTGGATCAGGACAGTTCGGAAAGGCTGCCCTGAGGATACCCGGACTCGGCGGGAAGGAACATCACCTAATGTGCAAGGTTGTCTATGCAAGAATGCACAGGGCAATCAGCCCAGCAGTGCCTTCAAGCCCTGCAGCTCCTGCTCGGTCACCGCCACCCCTTCGCGCTCGGCGATTTCACGCTCCCGGTAACGCCGCTCGCCCGGCAGCCGCGTCAACCCCACCGCCTGCATCTGCTCGACCAGCTCACGGCTGCGCTGGGCAAAGCGGTCGCCTTCGGCCTTGCTCGGGTCGATGACGATGAGCAACTGCCCGGTCCACGGCGTTTTCGCGCCCGGGTGGCCCGACCAGTCGAACTCCCAGGAAAAATGCCCACCGGTCAGTGCCGCCGCCAGCAGTTCGACCATCATCGACAGCGCCGAGCCCTTGTGGCTGCCAAACGGCAGCAGTGCGCCCCCTTCGAGAATGGCCTTGGGGTCGGTGGTCGGCTGGCCGTCGGCGTCCACGCCCATGCCTTCGGGTAACGGCTGGCCGGCACGGGCGGCAATCTGCACGTCGCCATGGGCCATGGCGCTGGTGGCCATGTCGAAGACGATCGGGTCATGCCCCGCGCACGGTGCGGCAAAGGCAATCGGGTTGGTGCCGAACAGCGGCTGGCGCGCACCATGGGGCACCACGCAGGTCATGCTGTTGACCACGCTCAGCGCCACCAGGCCTTCATCGGCGAACGGCTCGACATCCGGCCACAGCGCGGCAAAGTGGTGCGAATTGTGGATCGCCAGCACCGCAATACCAGCACTGCGGGCCTTTTCGACCAGCAGCCCACGCGCTGCCGCCAAGGCCGGTTGAGCAAAGCCACCCCCCGCGTCGACCCTGACATAACCGGATGCCACATCGCTCACCTGCGGTGCGGCCTGGCCGTTGACCCAGCCGCTGGCCAGGGTCGAGACGTACCCGGGAATACGAAACACCCCGTGGCTATGGGCGCCATCACGCTGGGCGCTGGCGCAGTTGTGGGCGAGCACGCCGGCCACCGCCTCGCTGCAGCCGTGGCGCTGGAAGATTGCTTGCAACAGGCCCTGCAGCTCGGCAAAAGGCACGCGCACGACGGGTTCGGTGGAAGGTGCAGACATCTGAAGCTCCTTTCTTGGATTTGGAATGGCAACAGCATTGGCAGCGACAAAAACTTTCCTGCATGTGACAGCTATCTGTCAAATCTTGACGCTGTGACAGAAAACATCCATTTTCTATTCCACGCCTCACTTGGAGCAGCGGCATGAGCCAACCGATCAAGCAACGCCTGGAAAACAGCCTGCAAGGGGCCACGGCTTCGGGCCACAAGATCGCCAGCTACATGCTCGCCAATCTTCAGCAACTGCCGTTCCAGACCTCTGCCAGCATCGCCGACAAGCTGGGGGTCAGCGAATCCAGCGTCGGGCGCTTCTGCCGCTCCCTCGGTTATGCCCATCTCAAGGCGCTCAAGCAAGACCTGCAGAGCGACTTGGGTGACGGCCCGTGGCTGGTGGGCGACCGTTTGCAGGAGTATCGCCAGCAGCACGATGACAGCCACCGCGCCGGCAGCCTGGAGCTGGAAATCGCCGCGTTGGTGCGGGTGCATGAATACAGCCGCAGCGATGCCTGGCACCAGGCCGCCCAGCGCCTGGCGGACAGGCCACGGGTGTTCATTGCCGGTTTTCAGACCGAGCGCGGCGTCGCCCAGTGCATGGCGCACCTGCTGCACTACCTGCGCGATGGCGTGCAGGTGGTGGATGGCAGCGCTGGGCACTTTGGCGACGTGCTGCTTGGCCGCCCGGAAACCAGCGCCCTGGTGGTGTTCGAGGCGCGCCGGTATTCCCGCCATGCCCTGCTGCTGTGCCAGAAGGCACGCCAGGCCGGCATACCGGTGACGCTGGTGACCGACACCTTCTGTGACTGGGCCGATGCCAACGCCGACGAGGTGTTCCGCATCCCCACCGAATTCAATCTGTTCTGGGAATCCACCTCGGCGATGCTGTCGTGGGTGCACCTGATGGTCAACGAGGTCTGCAAGAAACTTGGGCCGGATGTTGAAAAACGCTTGGAAGCGACTGCCGCTCTACATAACGAGTTCGTCGGCTACACGACGGGCAAACAACAATAGCAAGAGTGCAAGAGGTGCGAGATGAACAAGACCATGGCTTTGGTGGGTGCGTGTGCCCTGCTGCTGGCGGGTGCCGCCAGCGCCGAAACCCTGCGCTTCGCCACCGAGGGCGCGTACCCGCCCTTCAACTATGTGGATGCCGATAACCAGCTGCATGGCTTCGACATCGACATCACCCACGCCCTGTGCGAACAGATGAAGGTGAAGTGCACCCTGGTCGCCCAGGACTGGGAAGGCATCATCCCCGCCTTGATGGCGCGCAAGTACGATGCCGTGGTGGCCTCGATGATCGACACCGAAGAGCGGCGCAGGAAGATCGCCTTCACCGAGCACTACTACCGCACCCCGCTGACCGTCGCCGTGGCCAAGGACAGCAAGATCAGCGACGCTCAGACCACGTTCGACGGCTACACCGTGGGCGCCCAGTCGTCCTCCACCCAGGCGATCTATGCCGAAGACGTATACGCCAAGGCCGGCGCCGACGTGAAACTCTACCCGACCATGGACGAGGCCAACGCCGACCTCGCCGCCGGCCGCCTGGACGGGGTGATCGCCGACAAGTTCCCGCTGCACGAGTGGATGACCAAGAACGGCCAGGACTGCTGCAAGGTACTCGGCGACGTGGCCGGGACCAAGGCCGATGCCGCCATCGCCGTGCGCAAGGACGACGAGGCGCTGCGCCAGCGCCTGAATGCCGCACTGACAGCGATCGTCGCCAACGGCACCTACCAGAAGATTGCCAGCAAGTATTTCGACTTCGACATCTATAACTGACGTTCAGCCCAACGCCGCACGTCGGCCCCCACAGAGTCCCAGGTTCGCTGCGACACCTGTGGGAGCCGGCTTGCCGGCGATTGAGGCCGGGCCAGCCAATACAAGGGATATGTCATGCTCGATCAATTGTCCTTGCTGTCCTTCGCCAGTGGCGGCTGGGGCCAGGCGCTGCTGGCCGGCGCGCTGGTCACCGTGTCGCTGGCCCTCGCCTGCCTGCCCATCGGCCTGCCGCTGGGCTTGGCCGTAGCCCTGGCGGCGCGCTCACGCAAACGCCTGGCGCGCGCCTGGGCGACCTGCTTCTCCACCGTGTTCCGTGGCTTGCCCGAGCTGCTGACCCTGCTGATCATTTATTACGGCTGCCAGATCGCCGCGCAGAAACTGCTGGCCGCGATGGGCTACCAGGGTGAGTTCCTGATCAATACCTTCCTCGCCGCCATGATCGCCTTCAGCCTGGTGTTCGCCGCGTTTTCCAGCGAGATCTGGCTGGCTGCCTTCAAGACCCTGCCCAAAGGCCAGCTTGAAGCCTGCTCGGCGCTGGGCCTGGGCAGGCGCACGGCGTTCTTCAAGGTAGTGCTGCCACAGCTGACGCGCATTGCCCTGCCAGGGCTTTCGAACAACTGGCTGTCGTTGCTCAAGGACACCTCCCTGGTTTCGACCATCTCGCTGGTCGACCTGATGCGCCAAACCAACCTCGCGGTCAGCGTCACCAAAGAGCCCATGTTCTTCTATGGCGTGGCCTGCCTGGGGTACCTGCTGTTCGCAGCACTGTCGGGGCGGGTGTTCGCCTTCATCGAACGGCGCAGCAACCGTCACCTGCAAGGAGCACGCACATGAGTGCCGAACAACTGCTGAACCTGGTGCTCGACCCCGAGCTGCTGGAGCGCTACGGGCCGCGTTTTGTGGAGGGTTTGCTGGTAACGGCCAAGCTGGTGGCGATTTCCTTCAGCCTGGGTGCCGTGCTCGGCCTGCTGCTGGCGCTGGCGCGGATGTCGCGCCACCTGCTGCTGCAACGGCTGGCCGCCGGCTACGTCTATTTCTTCCGCGGCTCGCCCCTGCTGGCGCAGCTGTTCCTGCTGTATTACGGCCTGGGTTCGTTGAAGGGCTTCTGGCAGGACGTTGGCCTTTGGTGGTTCTTCCGCGAAGCCTGGTTGTGCACCTTGCTGGCCTTCACCCTGAACACCGCCGCCTACCAGGCCGAAATTTTCCGCGGCAGCCTGATGGCGGTGGCGCCCGGGCAGCATGAAGCCGCACGGGCATTGAACCTGAAACGCTCGACCACCTTCTTCAAGGTGATCCTGCCGCAATCGTTGCTGGTGGCCATCGGCCCGCTGGGCAACGAGCTGATCCTGATGATCAAGGCCAGCGCCATCGCCTCGCTGGTGACGATCTACGACCTGATGGGGGTGACCAAGCTGGCGTTCTCGCGCAGCTTCGACTTCCAGATCTACCTGTGGGCCGCTGTGCTCTACCTGGTGATCGTGGAGCTGGTACGGCGCCTGCTGAAACACCTGGAAGCCCGCCTGGGCCGCCACTTGAACTGACCGAGGATACATTCATGCATTGCCAGACCCTTGTCCTTGGCGCCGGTATCGTCGGCGTCAGCACCGCCCTGCACCTGCAGGCACGCGGGCGCCAGGTGATCCTGATCGACCGCGACCAGCCCGGCAGCGGCACCAGCCATGGCAACGCCGGGCTGATCGAGCGCTCCAGCGTCATTCCCTATGCCTTCCCGCGGCAATTCGGCGCACTGCTGCGCTACGGCCTGAACCGCCAACCGGACGTACGCTACAGCCTGCTGCACCTGCCCAAGGCCGCGCCGTGGCTGCTGCGCTACTGGCGGCAATCGGCGCCTGGGCGGCTGGCCGGCGCTGCCGCCGATATGCTGCCGCTGGTGCAGCGCTGCGTCGAAGAGCATGACGCGTTGATCGCCGCCGCCGGCCTTGAAGGGCTGGTGCAGGCCAAGGGCTGGATCGAGGTATACCGCGACACTGCGTTGTTCGAGCAGGCCAAGGCCGAGCTCAAGGGCCTGGCCCGTTACGGCCTGCGCTACGAGATTCTCGAGCGCGGGCAAATGCAAGCCCGCGAGCATCAGCTCGACAGTGCCGTGGTCGGCGGCATCCATTGGCTGGACCCGAAAACCGTGAAGGACCCCGGCGCCCTCACGCGTGGTTACGCCGCATTGTTCGTGCAGCGTGGCGGGCAGTTCCTGCATGGCGATGCATGCAGCCTGCGCCAGGCCGGCGGGCAGTGGCAGGTCGACAGCCAGCGCGGTTCGATCACCGCCGACGACGTGGTGGCCTGCCTCGGCCCGCAGTCGGCCGACCTCTACCAGCGCCTGGGTTACCAGATCCCGCTGGGTATCAAGCGCGGCTACCACATGCATTACGGCACCCGCGGCGGCGCCCAGTTGCAGCACTCGATCTGCGATACCCAAGGCGGCTATGTGTTGGCCCCCATGGCACGTGGCGTGCGCCTGACCACCGGCATCGAGTTCGCCGCCAGTGACGCGCCGGGCAACGAGATCCAGCTCAAGCGCTGCGAAGCGCTGGCGCGCAAGCTGTTCCCGGCCCTGGGCGAGCGCCTGGACGACCAACCCTGGCTGGGCCGCCGCCCGTGCCTGCCGGACATGCGCCCGGTGATCGGCCCGGCGCCGCGACACGAAGGCCTGTGGTTCAACTTCGGCCACGCGCACCACGGCCTGACCCTCGGCCCGGTCAGCGGCCGGCTGCTGGCCGAACTGCTCACCGGCGAGCGCCCCTTTACCGACCCTGCGCCTTACAGCGCGGCACGTTTCGACTGAATCCAAGCGGGAGAACAACAACATGACCGCCCCTTTGAGCGTTGCCAGCCTTGCCCCTGAAATCGACCCACGCCCGGTGCTGATCCGCATCGAGGGCCTGAACAAGCACTATGGCGCCTATCACGTGCTGCGCGATATCGACCTGCAGGTGCGCGAAGGCGAGCGCATCGTACTGTGCGGCCCGTCCGGCTCGGGCAAATCCACCCTGATCCGCTGCATCAACCGCCTGGAGGTCGCTGAACAAGGCAGCGTTCAGGTGGCCGGTACGGACCTCGCCGCCACCACCCGCCAGGCGGCCCAGGTGCGCAGCGAGATCGGCATGGTGTTCCAGCATTTCAACCTGTTCCCGCACATGAGCGTGCTGGACAACTGCCTGCTGGCGCCCACCAGCGTGCGCGGGCTGTCGCGCAAGGACGCCGAGGAGCGGGCGCGGATGTACCTGAGCAAGGTCGGTATCGAAAGCCAGGCGTACAAGTACCCCAGCCAGCTGTCCGGTGGCCAGCAGCAACGCGTGGCGATCGCCCGTGCACTGTGCATGAAACCGCGCATCATGCTGTTCGACGAGCCAACCTCGGCACTCGACCCGGAAATGGTCGCCGAAGTACTGGATGTGCTGGTGCAGTTGGCCGGCACCGGCATGACCATGCTGTGCGTCACCCATGAAATGGGCTTCGCCCGGCAGGTAGCAGAGCGGGTGCTGTTTCTTGAGGGTGGGCAGATCATCGAGGACAGCCCGCCGCAGGTGTTCTTCAACCAACCACGCACCGCACGGGCCAAAAGTTTTCTGGCGCAGATCCTTCATTGAGGCCACTGGCCCTATCGCCGGCAAGCCGGCTCCCACAGGTATGGACTGCCCCCAAGAAGTTGGACACCAATCCAATCCTTGGGGGCAGCCCAGGTACGGCGCAGGTCTTGAATGCGCTGATTTCCCTGTGGGAGCCGGCTTGCCGGCGATAGGGCCAGCGAACACAAGGCGCCTTTCATTGCACCGCTGCAATGACCCAACTGCGTCGTTAAATATTATTGACCTCACCCCCTGCCAAACCCTTGCCGCCTGAGGCCCGCAAGGGTTTTAGCCCCCGAATTCAGGCGCTTTATCCCTTCCATCCCCCCTGCCAGTCGTTTGACATATCGAACGGCTCTGGCAAGCTGTCTACAAGCCCCGACCGGAATCGTCGCCTCTGACGAGCCGGCAGTGCTCGGGGCTTCAGGTAGCACATCAGGCCCCGGGCCGTGCACCTGCACAACAACGACAGGTCGAACCTGTCATAAGGTGACATATGTCCAACAGCAACATTGGCAACAAGCAACCTTCCCTGCGCAAACCCGTCGTCCTGATGACCATGGGCAGCCAAGAGCGCAAAGGCCATGACTATCAGGTCATGACCCACAAATACATTACCCCGCTGGTCGACTTCTCCGATTGCGTCCCGGTTCTGGTGCCCACCTGCTGTGGCGTCGAAGACCTCGAGACCTATCTGGACATGGCCGACGGCGTGTACCTGACCGGTGCCGGCAGCAACATCGAGCCAAGCCTGTACGGCCAGGAAAACCAGACCCCGGGCAAAGGCCAGGACGTCAATCGCGACCTGTTCGACATCCCGCTGGTGAAGGCAGCGCTCAAGCGTGGCCTGCCAATCTTCGGCGTCTGCCGCGGCATGCAGGAAATCAACGTGGCCCTGGGCGGCGACATCTACCAGAAGGTCTACGCCGAGCCTGGTTTCAACGACCACCGCGAAAACCCGGAAGACCCGGTCGAGGTGCAGTACGCCCAGGTGCACAGCGTGAAGATCAAGCCGGGAAGCTGGCTGCGTGACACCCTCGGCACCGACGAGATCCGCGTCAACTCGTTGCACGGCCAGGGCCTGCGCAACCTGGGTGCCGGCCTTGAGCCGATCGCCCATGCTGAAGACGGCCTGGTCGAAGCGATCCACGGCCCGAGCATCTCGCCGTTCCTGTTCGCCGTGCAGTGGCACCCGGAGTGGCAAGCTGCGAAAAACCCGGACTCGATCAAGATCTTCCAGGCCTTCGGCGATGCCTGCCGAGCCCAGGTTCGCAAGTCCCAGATCAAGCGCCAACAGGCGGCTTGACCCTCAGCTTCGTTAGGTTTTGATCGCGGGGCGGCGCAAGGTCGCCCCCGCTTCCTCGGTCACCCTCTGCTGGTCCCAGAACACTTCCCGTGGAAGCGGGCGGCGGGCTTGTGCCTGTCTCCGCGATCGTTTTTTTCTTTCCTCCTTAAGAGATACGATGACCGTATGTGTGGTCGTCGTAGGATTTTCTGCGCCTGGGAGATGGAGCGCCGCCCGCGGGGTGCTTGCCTTAGGATCTTCAGCGCCCTTGAGACCGAGCGCCGCCCGCGCGGCGCATCGCGGGCAAGCCCGCTCCTACATTTGTTGCAACGTGCCATTCCAGTCAGGCCATGGTTGTCCGCCTTGGCGCATGACTGAAGACAGGTGAGGCAGCAGCCGCGCCAGCCGAGAAATCACGTAGTGCCAACAAGGCTGGCAACTATGGCCTCACAGGCCATGGCACGTTGCAACAAATGTGGGAGCGGGCTTGCCCCGCGAAGCGCCGCGCGGGCGGCGCTCGATCTCATAGGCGCCAAAGATCCCAAGGCAAGCGCTTCGCGCGGGCGGCGCTCGATCTATGCCCCACCGCAAATCCTATGACAAGCACCCTCACGCTCCCCCAAAAAAATCTCCAACAAAGGACTAGCCATTCCGGAGGTTGTACGATAACTTACCTCCATCGCAACACATCACACCTTCACCCAAGCGCCACAGGATGCCAACAACAATGAATCCACAAGAACTGAAATCCATCCTCTCCCACGGCCTGCTCTCTTTCCCGGTCACCGACTTCAATGCCCAGGGCGATTTCAACCAGGCCGGCTACATCAAGCGCCTGGAATGGCTGGCCCCGTACGGCGCAAGCGCCCTGTTCGCCGCCGGCGGCACCGGTGAGTTCTTCTCCCTGGCCGCCAGCGAGTACAGCCAGGTGATCAAGACCGCAGTCGACACCTGCGCCACGTCGGTACCCATCCTCGCCGGCGTCGGCGGCTCCACCCGCCAGGCCATCGAATACGCTCAAGAAGCCGAGCGCCTGGGCGCCAAGGGCCTGCTGCTGCTGCCGCACTACCTGACCGAAGCCAGCCAGGATGGTGTTGCGGCCCACGTCGAAGCCGTGTGCAAATCGGTGAACATCGGTGTGGTGGTGTACAACCGCAACGTCTGCCGCCTGAACGCCGACCTGCTGGAAAAACTGGCCGAACGCTGCCCGAACCTGATCGGCTACAAGGACGGCCTGGGCGACATCGAATTGATGGTGTCGATCCGTCGTCGCCTGGGTGACCGCTTCAGCTACCTGGGTGGCCTGCCGACCGCCGAAGTGTATGCTGCTGCCTACAAAGCCCTGGGTGTGCCGGTTTACTCGTCGGCGGTGTTCAACTTCGTGCCGAAGACCGCGATGGACTTCTATCACGCCATCGCCCGTGAAGATCACGCCACCGTTGGCAAGCTGATCGACGATTTCTTCCTGCCGTACCTGGACATCCGCAACCGTAAGGCCGGTTATGCCGTGAGCATCGTCAAGGCTGGCGCCAAGATCGCCGGTTACGACGCAGGCCCGGTGCGCACCCCGCTGACCGACCTGACCGCTGAAGAATACGAAATGCTCGCAGCGCTGATGGACAAGATGGGTCCGCAATAAGCGCACCCGCAGCGGCCTGCCAATGCCGCACCCGGAGTGGGCTACCCCCACTCCGGCTACAACTCGTGAGCCCGCACAAAAATAACTAGTGGGAGTATTGCCAGCATGCAAGCGACTAAAAAGACGCATGTGCGCTACCTGATCCTGTTCATGCTGTTCCTGGTGACCACGATCAACTATGCCGACCGCGCCACCATCGCCATCGCAGGCTCCAGCCTGCAGAAAGACCTCGGCATTGACGCCGTAACCCTCGGTTATATCTTCTCCGCCTTTGGATGGGCTTACGTTGCCGGCCAGATCCCTGGTGGCTGGCTGCTGGACCGCTTCGGTTCCAAGAACGTGTACGCGTTCAGCATCTTCACCTGGTCACTGTTCACCCTGCTGCAGGGTTTTGTCGGTGGCCTGCCGGTCGCTTGGGCGGTCGTCACCCTGTTCACCCTGCGCTTTCTGGTCGGTTTCGCCGAAGCCCCGTCGTTCCCGGGTAATGCCCGTATCGTCGCGGCCTGGTTCCCCACCGCAGAGCGTGGCACGGCATCGGCGATCTTCAACTCGGCGCAGTACTTCGCCACCGCGCTGTTCGCCCCGATCATGGGCTGGATCGTGTTCAGCTTCGGCTGGGAGCACGTGTTCGTGGTCATGGGTGCACTGGGCATCGTGTTCTCTGCCGTGTGGCTGAAGACCATCTACAACCCACGCCAACACCCGCGCATCAGCCCGCAAGAGCTCGAGCACATCGAGCAGAACGGCGGCCTGGTGGACATGGACCAGAAGCGCGGCAATGACGGCCCGAAATGGGGCTACATCAAGCAACTGCTGACCAGCCGCATGCTGCTGGGCGTCTACCTGGGCCAGTACTGCATCAACGCGATCACCTACTTCTTCCTGACCTGGTTCCCGGTGTACCTGGTGCAGGAGCGCGGCATGACCATTCTCAAGGCAGGCTTCATCGCCTCGCTGCCGGCCATCTGCGGCTTCATCGGGGGTGTGCTGGGTGGCGTGTTGTCGGACTGGCTGCTGCGCCGCGGCAATTCGCTGACCTTCTCGCGCAAGCTGCCAATCGTCTGTGGCCTGCTGCTGTCGACCACCATGGTCTTCTGCAACTATGTAGACGCTGAATGGATGGTGGTCGGCTTCATGACCCTCGCCTTCTTCGGCAAAGGCATCGGTGCGCTGGGCTGGGCGGTGGTCGCCGACACTTCGCCGAAACAGATCGCCGGGTTGTCTGGTGGGTTGTTCAACACCTTCGGCAACATCGCTTCGATCACCACCCCGATTGTCATCGGCTACATCATCAGTGCCACCGGCTCGTTCAAGTGGGCCCTGGTGTATGTCGGTGCCAACGCCTTGGTGGCGGTGTTCAGCTACCTGGTGATCGTCGGCCCGATCAAGCGTATCGAGCTGCGCGAAGACGCCCCCAAGCCACAGGCTGAGCCTGCCGCCAACGGTGAACTGGCCAGCTCGCGTCACTGAGTGAACACGCCCGCGCCGGGTTGCCGGTGCGGGCGGATGTACAAAAGCCTGAGAACCTAAACGTAGGGCCTGAACATGCAGTTGATCGAACATTCCGACTCGCCCCGCTACGTCCGCCTGCACGACGACGATAACGTCGTGGTGGTGGTCAACGACGGCGGCCTGGGCGAAGGCGCCCGCTTCCCCGACGGCCTGACCCTGGTCGAAGCCGTGCCGCAGAGCCACAAGGTCGCCACCGTGCTGATCGCCAAGGGCGAGCCGGTGCGCCGCTACGGGCAAATCATCGGTTACGCCCTGGAAGACCTGCGCCAAGGCAGCTGGGTCCAGGAAAGCCAGCTGGCCATGCCGGCGGCACCGGAACTGGACAGCCTGCCGCGCTGCGATGCCGTCCCTGCGCCCCTGCCGCCACTCGACGGCTTCACTTTCGAAGGCTACCGCAACGCCGACGGCACCGTCGGCACCCGCAACATCCTCGGCATCACCACCACCGTGCAATGCGTGACCGGCGTGCTGGAACACGCGGTCAAGCGCATCCGCGCCGAATTACTGCCCCAATACCCCAACGTCGATGACGTGGTCGCCCTCACCCACAGCTACGGCTGCGGTGTGGCAATCAACGCGCGCGACGCCTACATCCCGATCCGCACCGTGCGCAACCTGGCGCGCAACCCCAACCTGGGCGGCGAAGCGCTGGTCATCAGCCTGGGCTGCGAGAAGCTGCAGGCCGGCCAGGTAATGCACGACAACGACCCGTCGGTGGACCTCAGCGAACCCTGGCTGTATCGCCTGCAGGACGCCAGCCTCGGCTTTACCGAAATGATCGAGCAGATCATGGGCCTGGCCGAAACCCGCCTGAAAAAGCTCGACCAGCGCCGCCGCGAAACCGTGCCGGCCAGTGAATTGATCCTCGGCATGCAGTGCGGCGGCAGCGACGCGTTCTCGGGCATCACCGCCAACCCGGCGCTGGGTTATGCCGCCGACCTGCTGGTGCGCGCTGGCGCTACCGTGCTGTTCTCGGAAGTTACCGAAGTGCGCGACGCTATCTACATGCTCACCTCGCGCGCCGAGAATCAGGACGTCGCCGACGCGCTGGTGCGCGAAATGGACTGGTACGACCGCTACCTGCAGCAAGGTGCGGCGGACCGCAGCGCCAACACTACGCCGGGCAACAAGAAAGGCGGGCTGTCCAACATTGTCGAAAAATCCCTCGGCTCGATCGTCAAGTCAGGCAGCGGCGCTATTCAAGGCGTGCTCGGCCCCGGCGAGCGGGTCGGGCGCAAAGGCCTGATCTTCTGCGCCACCCCGGCCAGCGATTTTGTCTGCGGCACCCTGCAACTGGCAGCCGGCATGAACCTGCACGTGTTCACCACCGGCCGCGGCACCCCGTACGGCCTGGCCATGGCGCCGGTGGTCAAGGTCTGCACCCGCACCGAACTGGCGCAGCGCTGGCCGGATCTGATCGACATCGACGCCGGGCGCATCGCCAGCGGCCGGTCGAGCATCGAAGAGCTGGGCTGGGAGCTGTTCCACTACTACCTGGACGTGGCCAGCGGCCGCAAACAGACCTGGGCCGAACAGCACCGGCTGCACAACGACATCACTTTGTTCAACCCGGCGCCTATCACCTGATTACTCACCTACAGGAGCACCCCATGCCTGAGATTCTTGGCCACAACTTCATCGCCGGCCAGCGCAGCGCCGCTGGCGCGCAACGCCTGCAGAGCCTGGACGCCACCACCGGCGAGGCCCTGCCCTATAGCTTCGCCCAGGCCACCGAGGCCGAAGTGGACCAGGCGGCCCAGGCCGCCGCTGCCGCGTTCGCCGAATTCCGCCAGCTGACCCCGGCGCGCCGCGCCGAGTTCCTCGACGCCATTGCTGCTGAGCTTGACGAGCTGGACGATGCCTTCGTCGCCGTTGTCTGCCGCGAAACCGCCCTGCCCGCCGGGCGTATCCAGGGTGAACGTGGCCGCACCAGCGGCCAGATGCGCCAGTTTGCCCAAGTGCTGCGCCGTGGCGACTACCTGGGCGCACGCATCGACCTGGCACTGCCCGACCGCCAACCGCTACCGCGCGTAGACCTGCGCCAGATGCGCATTGGTGTCGGCCCGGTTGCCGTGTTCGGCGCCAGCAACTTCCCGCTGGCCTTCTCCACCGCTGGCGGCGACACCGCTGCAGCGTTCGCCGCCGGTTGCCCGGTGGTATTCAAGGCGCACAGCGGCCACATGGCCACTGCCGACCTGGTCGGTGCAGCCATCGTCCGCGCCGCCGAGCGCACCGGCATGCCCAAGGGCGTGTTCAACATGGTCTTCGGCGGTGGTGTCGGTGAATGGCTGGTCAAGCACCCGGCCATTCAGGCCGTCGGTTTCACCGGCTCGCTCAAGGGCGGCGACGCCTTGTGCCGCATGGCCGCCGAACGCCCGCAGCCGATCCCGGTCTTCGCCGAAATGTCCAGCATCAACCCGGTGATCATCCTGCCGGGCGCGCTGGCCAAGCGTGGCGAGGCCATCGCCCGCGAGCTCGCCGGCTCCGTGTGCCTGGGCGCCGGCCAGTTCTGCACCAACCCAGGCCTGGTGATCGGCCTGCAATCGCCGCAGTTCAGCCAACTGCTGAGCGACCTTGGCCAGCACCTGGACCAACAAGCCGGCCAGACCCTGCTCAACGCCGGTGGCCTGCGCAGCTATGTTGGCGGCCTGGAGCACCTGCAGGCGCACGCCGGCATCGAACACCTGGCCGGGCAGCCTCAGGAAGGCAGCCAGGCGCGCGCGCAGCTGTTCAAGGCCGATGCCCGCCTGCTGGTGGACGCCGACCCGCTGCTGCAGGAAGAAGTGTTCGGCCCGACCACGGTTGCCGTCGAGGCACAGGACAATGAGCAACTGCGCGCCGCCCTGCTCGGGCTGCGTGGCCAGTTGACTGCCACCCTGATCGGCGAGCCGGAAGACTTCGAAGCGTTTGCCTGGTTGGTGCCGCTGCTGGAAGAAAAGGTAGGCCGCATCCTGGTCAACGGCTACCCCACTGGCGTTGAAGTGTGCGATGCCATGGTGCACGGCGGCCCGTACCCGGCCACCTCCGATGCCCGTGGCACGTCGGTCGGCACCCTGGCCATCGACCGCTTCCTGCGCCCGGTCTGCTACCAGAACTACCCGCAGACGCTGCTGCCTGAGGCGCTGCGCGACAGCAACCCGCTGGGCTTGCGCCGGCTGGTGAATGGGCAGTGGAGTGACGGGGCGATCTGAATGCCCTGAATGCCCTGAGATAAAAGAAAGCCCCGCGTTTGCGGGGCTTTCTTTTGAGTCCTGCATTGAATTTACCGGCCCTATCGCCGGCAAGCCGGCTCCCACGGGGTTTGCGCTGAGCCTGAGAACAGCGGCGTACCTGTGGGAGCCGGCTTGCCGGCGATAGGGCCAGCAACGCCAACCGTGAATTCAAACCCCTTGCGCCTCGGCCTCCGCATGCGCCTGGCGCAGCCGCTCGCGGCTGTTGCTCAGGTGCATGCGCATGGCCATCTTCGCCCCTTCGCTGTCACTCCGGGCAATGGCCTCGTAGATCGCCTCGTGCTCATGCATCAGGCGGCTCATGTAATGCGCCTGGTCATCATGCGCCAGGCGTGCAGAATTGAGCCGGGTACGCGGAATGATGCTGGTACCGAGGTGGTTGATGATGTCGGCGAAGTAGTGGTTGCCGCTGGCCTGGGCGATGCGCAGGTGGAACTGGAAGTCCGCCGACACCGCATCGTTGGCATGCGCGGCACCCTCGTTCAGCTCGTCCAGCGCCGCACGCATGCCGGCCAGTTCCTCATCGCTGCGCCGCTGCGCAGCCAGGCCGGCCGATTCGATTTCCAGGGCGATGCGCAGCTCCAGTACAGCCAGCACTTCACGCAGCGTGACCACGGTGGCCGGGTCGATGCGGAAACCCCCGGTGGAGGGCGTATCCAGCACAAAAGTGCCGATGCCATGGCGCGTCTCGACCTGCCCGGCAGCCTGCAGCCGCGAGATCGCCTCACGCACCACGGTGCGGCTGACGCCCTCCTCGGCCATGATCTGCGATTCGGTCGGCAACTTGTCGCCGCGCTTGAGCTGGCCGCTGCGAATGCGCTCGGTCAGCACCGTGACCAGTTCCTGGGCCAGACTGCGCGGCTTGCGCCGGGTCCTTGCCTGTACCTGCTGCTCTGTCATGCCCTGTATTTCACCTTGAAAGACAGCCGTCATGATAGCGCAAGCGGTTGTACGATCACATACACCTGACGCGGTATTTATCAAAGCGCTGCGCCAGGCGCTCGGCCCAGCACTCGCGTGTACTCCTCGCGTGCAGCCTGCTCGGTGAACTCGCCCGCCCACTTGGCCACCACCACGGTCGCTACGCTGTTGCCAATGGTGTTGCAGGTAGCAATGGCCATGGACATGAAGCGGTACACGCCGAACAGCAACGCCAGGCCTTCCACCGGCAGCACACCGATGGCGGTGACGGTGGCGGCGAACACCACGAAGCTGCCACCGGACACCGCTGCCGCGCCTTTGGAGGTGACCAGCATGATCGCCAGGATGCCCAGTTGCTGCTCCCAGCCCAGCGGCACCCCATAGGCGTTGGCGATGAAGAGCACGCACATCGACATGTAGATCGAGGTACCGTCAAGGTTGAAGGCGTAACCGGTGGGCAGCACCAGGCCCACGCTCTGCTTGGAGCAACCGAACCTTTCGAGCTTCTGCAGCAGGCGTGGCAAGGCGCTTTCCGACGAGGCGGTGCCCAGCACTATGAATATCTCGTCCTTGATATAGGTCAGAAAGCGCCACAGGCTGAACCCGGATAACCGGCACACCGCACCCAGCACCACGAACAGGAAGAACGCCACGGCCAGGTAGAACATCAGCACCAGGTTGGCCAGCGACATCAGCACTGCCGAACCATTGCTGCCCACCGCGTAAGCCACCGAACCGAAAGCGCCCAGTGGGGCGAACTTCATGATCAGGTTGATGAACTCGAAGAAGCACTCGGACACCCGGTTCAGCCCATCTTCGATCACTGCGCGGCGCTCATGCTTGAGAGCCAGCAGGGCGAAGCCGAACAGCACCGCGATCACCAGGACCTGCAGCAACTGGCCACCGGCGAAGGCACCGACGAAGTTGTCGGGGAAAATCGCGTAGATAAAGTCCATGGTCGAGTTCGGCGCATGGCCCTTGGCAACAGCGGCGCTGGCAGCGGCCGAGGCAGCGCTGCTGGCATGGGCGCCGTGCATCCCTGAGCCGATGCCGATCAGGTTACCCCACAGCAGGCCGATGGCCAGGGCCAGGGTCGACAGCAGTTCGAAGTACACCAGCGCCCGCCAGCCAACCTTGCCGACGCGCTTGATGTCGCCAGCCGACGCAATGCCGTGCACCACGGTGAAGAACACCAGCGGTGCCACGGCAGTCTTGATCAGTTTGAGAAAGATGTCCCCAAGGATCTTGAACTTGGCAGCAAGCTCTGGGGCGAGGAAGCCGAATGCGATGCCCAGCAGCATCGCCGCGATGACTTGGAAGGTCAGGTCCTTGTACAGCGGTTTCTTGGTGGCGCAAGACATGATTGTGTTCTCATTGTTCTTGTAATGGGAGGGCCTGGCGGCGGCCAGGCCCGTGCAGCATCAGCGGGCGACGGCACCGGGGCGCGAAAGCGCCAGGTCAACCATCTGCGGCGCCAGGCCTAGGTAGTTGGTCGGGTCGCACAGGCGTTCCAGGGTTGCCAGGTCCAGGCGCGCGGTGGCCTCGCCCTGGGCCTGCAGCGCTTCGAGGAGGCTGATGCCCTGATCGTTGGCCATGCGGCAGGCGGCATACACCACGTCATGTGCCACCTGGCGGCCCAGCGCCGGGGCCAGTCCCATCATGACCGCCTCGGCGACGATCAGGCCCTGGGTCATGTCGAGGTTCTTGCGCATGCGCTCGGTACGTACGTCCAGGCCAGCCAGCATGAAACGCGCCTGGCTCAGCGAGGCGGCGGTCAAAGCGAATGCTTCGGGGATGGCGATCCACTCAGCCTGCCATGGGCCGGTGGAGCGCTCGAAGTCCTGAATCATCGCATCGAGCATCAGCCCGGCCTGCTGGCGCACGCCCTTGGCTGCGGCGTACATCAGCTCGCAGGAAATCGGGTTGCGCTTCTGCGGCATGGTGCTGCTGGCGCCACGGCCCTTGACGAACGGCTCGTACACCTCGCCCAGCTCGCTGGTCATCATCATCATCACGTCCAGCGCTACCTTGCCCAGCGAAGCAGTAACCAGGCCGAGGAAGTTCAGGGTTTCGGCCAAGCCATCGCGAGCTACGTGCCAGGTGGCCTGCGGCACGCCCAGGCCCAATTCGTCCATCAACGCCGCCTGCACCTCCAGGCCCTTGTCGCCCAGCGAGGCCAGGGTACCGGCGGCACCGGCGAACTGCCCCACTTCCACCCGCGGGCGCAGCTCCATCAGGCGCTCGGCATGGCGGTCGAACATGCTCAGCCACACCGCGCACTTGTAGCCGAAGGTAATCGGCAGCGCGTGCTGCAGGTGGGTGCGGCCGGCCATGGGCGTGTCGCGGTAGCGCTGCGCCAGCGCTGCCAGCAGGCCTCTTACGGCCTGCACGTCACGTTCGACGATGGCAAGCGCCGCGCGCACCTGCAGCACCACGGCGGTGTCCATGATGTCCTGCGTGGTCGCGCCCCAGTGCACATAGCGGCCCGCGTCCCCGCACAGCTTCGACAGTTGTTCAACCAGGGGCAGGATCGGGTAACCGACGATTTCGGTTTCGTGTTGCATCAGCGCCAGGTCGAGGGAGGCATAGCGCGACAGCTCGGCGATCTGCTCGGCGGCGTCTTGCGGGATCACGCCGCAGCGTGCTTCGGCCTTGGCCAGCGCCACTTCAACTTCGATATAGCGCTCGATCAGCGCCTGGTCGGCAAACACCCCGCGCATCTCGGCAGTACCGAACATGTCGCGGAACAGGGTGGAGTCAAAAACGGTGGTGGACATAGGCAAGGATCCTGAAATGTTTTTATTGAGCGTACATATTTGATATGTCCGTACATAATTCTTGCCCTGCCACTGTTACACTGTCAACCGAAGAAATTGACGGGACTGACCGAAGGTATGAACGAAGCGCGCTACGCCGTGGTAGCCAGGGACCTGATGGAAGGCATCGCCAACGGCCGCTACCCGGTCGGCAGTCTGTTGCCCACTGAGTTCGAGCTGTGTGACCTGTATGAAGTGAGCCGGCACACCGTGCGAGCGGCGATCAACCAGTTGCTCAACCAAGGGTTGGTGTCACGCCGTAAGCGCGTCGGCACCCGGGTGGAAGCCAGCAGCCCGCGTGGCGGGTATTCGCAGTCGCTGGCGACCGTGGCCGACCTTGCGCATCTGGCAGAAACCCAGCAGCGTGAGATCCAGGACGTGCGCCACTTCGTCGCCGACCTCAGCGAGGCAGCGCGGCTAGGGCTGGTGCCGGGCGAGCATTACTTCTGCGTGTCGAGCATTCGCGTCGACCGCCAGCACAGCGCCACCCCGCTGTGCTGGACCGACGTCTACGCCCAGCGTGACTATGCCGACGTTATCGAGCTGGCCCGTGAACACCCCGACCAACTGATCGCCAGCCTGATCGAGCAACATTACGGGCGCGCTATCGCAGTGGTGGACCAACAGGTGCGTGCGGTGCTGCTGACCGCAGAATTGGCGCGGGCCCTGAAGGCGGAAACAGGGGCGCCGGGGTTGAAGATTCTGAGGCACTACCGGGATGACGACGGGGGGCTGATGGCGGTATCCGAAACCGTACACCCGGATGATAGATTCACCTTGGTGACGCAGATGCGCCGGGACAAGGCGGCTGGCTGAAAACCTAGTTGCCCGCGATCAGGTCGGGGCAGACCGCAACGCTCACGCTACTGTAGATGCTTGATCTAACCATTCCACGGAAGGAAACCACCGATGAAAACGCTCGACCGTATTTTGCTGACTTGCGGCCTGCTCATCCCGTTCTGGCTGCTGCTGGGCGTCTGGCTCACCGCCCAGGCCTACCCCGGCTACGACCACCTGCAGCAAGCCATGAGCCAGCTGGGCGCTGTAGGCGCCCCCACCTATTCCTGGTCGCCACTGCTCAACAATTTCCCGCTCGCGGTGCTGTTCGCCTTGTTCGCCTGGGGCCTGGCGCGGCGTTGGCAGGGTTCGAAGGTGGCATTGGCAAGTGCTGCGCTGTTACTGCTGCATGGCTTGGGCAGCCTGGGCACCGGCTGGTTCCCCTGCGACCAGGGCTGTGCACCTGCTCATCCTTCGCTGTCGCAACAGCTGCATAATGCGTCCGGCCTGCTGATGTTCCTCTCGTTGACCCTGGCCAGCGCCCTCTGGATATGGGCCGGTAAACGCGTGGCGGGCTCACCAGCGCTTGGGCGGTTCTCATTGGCCGGTGTGGTTGGGGCGATCATCACCGTGGTACTGATGGCACAGGCCGCCAAAAGCGGCCAGTTGTTCGGCCTGTACCAACGGTTGAACTACGCAGTCGCGGTGATATGGGTGGCGGGCCTTGCACTGCACAGTTTGCGCCCGGCGCTGGCAAATCGCCTGCGCATCGCCACCACCTGAGCGGCATAGTACTGGCCCCCAGGCATCTGAAGCGAAGGCAAACTTCGTTCTCCGTCAGATGCTTAGGACAGCAACATGCGAGTATTTCTAGCAACGGTGGCCGGCTGCCTGCTGGCCACGACTGCTTTCGGCGCCCAGGCCAGAACGCTGAGCCAGAACGATCGCCAGACCTGTGGTTGGGGCTCTCAGATCGCCGCCGAGGCCCAGCAGGCCAAACTCTCCGGCGTGACCTTGTATGCCGCGCGCAAGAAGCTGCAGGTGCGCAGGTTCGCCAAGCCATGGATGCGCATGACCGCCTTCGGTATCACCGAGCAGACCTATAACAGCCGCTCGCAGCTCAAGCCGGCAGCGATCAAGCAGACGTACTACGAACAGTGCGTTCAGCACGCAGTCGCCAAACGATAAGCCTTTACCTATCAGTTAGTTGCGACAACTATTTCATCCCAGCCATTAAGTTTTGAGCCTAGCGCCTAGCGCCTAGCAGCCGGTCAGCGCCACTGGCCGACGCTCGCCGGCGAAGAACCACGGGCGCAGGCGTACGCCGATCAGGTTGCCGGTGTATGCCGCAACCAGCCACAGCCAGCCATGCACGCTGCCCGAGGCAATGCCGCTGAAGTAGGCGCCGATGTTGCAGCCGTAGGCCAGGCGCGAACCGTAGCCCAGCAGCAGGCCGCCGATGACTGCGGCAATCAGCGACGGCAGCGGGATTTTCAGGCTTGGCGCAAAACGCCCGGCCAGGCCCGCCGCCAGCAGCGCACCTAGCACGATGCCCAGGTCCATCACCGTGGTCACGTCCTGCCACAGCGGCGCGGCCAGCGCCTTGGCATTGGCCGGGGCCTGCCAGAACACCCAGCTGCCGACATCCACGCCAAAACTGGAAAGGGTCTTGGCACCCCACAGGGCGAAGGCCGAGGTGATGCCCCACGGGCGCCCGGCCAAGGCCAGGGTGGCGTAGTTCAGCAGGGCCAGTGCGATGGCGCCCCACAGCAGCGGCCACGGGCCACGCAGGAAGCGGCGCAGGCCCTGATGCTCGCTGCTCACCGGGGCTTCCAGGCCACCATGGCGGCGTTTTTCCAGCACCACGGTAGCCCAGCGGATCAGCGCGAACACGGCCACGCTCACTACCAGCGCCGGCCCAACGCCCCAAGCCTGGACGATCGAGGTTGCCGGCAACGACGGCAGTGCGAACCACCAGTCGGCGTGGTGCGTGGCCGTCACCGAACCGATGATGAAGAACAGTAAGGTCACCAGCATCCTCGCGTTGCCGCCGCCCACGGTGAACAGCGTACCCGACGCACAGCCACCGCCCAGTTGCATGCCGATGCCAAAGATAAAGGCACCGAACACCACGGAAACGCCCGCAGGCGCCACCAGCCCGGTCACCGGATTACCGAACAGGCTGCCGGCGGAAAGCGCCGGGAAGAACAGCAGCACCGCCAGGGTCAGCATGACCATCTGCGCACGCAGGCCGGCGCCGCGGCGCTCGTTGATGAACACCCGCCAGGCCGAGGTGAAGCCGAAGGCGGCGTGGTACAGCGTAAGGCCCAGGGCGGCGCCGACGATCAGCAGCAGCACCTGCTTGAAGCCGGCGTTGAGGTTGAGAAACCAGGCGCCGGCCAGCAACAGGGCCAAGGCGATCACGGGGGCGCCCAGGCGGCGCGGTTCAGGTGTGGCGGTTGTGGAGAGACCCATTGGAATGCTCGGATTACAGTAAAACGGGCGGCGATTATAGCGAAGGTGCGGGGGCATGCCTGGAGGTATTTGCCGCCGTTGAGATCGAGCGCCGCCCGCGCGGCGCATCGCGAAGCGCTTGCCTTGGGATCTTTAGCGCCCTTGAGATCGAGCGCCGCCCGCGCGGCGCATCGCGGGCAAGCCCGCTCCTACATTTGTTGCAACGTGCCATGGCCTGATGGGCCATAGTTGTTAGCCTTGGTGGCTCGACGAGATTTTTCGGCTGGCACAGCTGCCGCCTCACCTGTCTTCAGTCATGCGCCAAGGCGGACAACCATGGCCTGACTGGAATGGCACGTTGCAACAAATGTAGGAGCGGGCTTGCCCGCGATGCGCCGCGCGGGCGGCGCTCGATCTCAAAGGCGCTGAAGATCTCAAGGCAAGCGCTTCGCGATGCGCCGCGGGCGGCGCTCGGTCTCATGAACAACAAATCAACAACGGCCAGCGCCAGACCCACCCCAGCCACAGCACGCGTGAAGGCACCGGCACATCTGTTAGGCTGATGCAAAGCCCCTGAAGCCACCCAGACCATTCGCCCCATGGATGAACTGCGCAAGATCGACCTCAACCTGCTATTGGCCCTGCACGCACTGCTCAGTGAAAAGCACGTCACCCGCGCCGCGATTCGCCTGCACCGTAGCCAGCCGGCGGTCAGCCACGCTTTGGCGCAACTGCGCACGCATTTCAACGACCCGCTGCTGATTCGCCAGAACGGGCACATGGCCCTCACCGCCCGCGCCCAATCCCTGACCAAGCCCCTGCAGGACGCTCTGGCCAGCCTCGACAGCTTGCTGGCCGCCCCACGCTTCGACCCGGCTCTGGCGCAGCGGCGGTTCCGCTTGTCGTTGTCCGATTACTCCTCGCGGATCATCCTGCCCCCGCTGGTTCGCTATCTGCGCCAGGCAGCCCCCGGCGTCGACCTGGCCATCAGCCAGGCCAGCCGCGAAGCGATGCTGGCGCAGTTGCTCGATGGCGAGCTCGACCTGGCGCTGGGCATTTTCCCCGAGCTACCGCAAGGCATCACGGCCCAAACCCTGTTCGAAGACAGTTTCGTCAGCATCGCCGACCGCCAGGTGCTGCCGGCCAAGGGCGGCCTGGCGCTGGACGACTGGCTGGCGCGGCCGCACGTGCTCATGGCCATGCGCCCGGATGCCCATGACGAGATCGAGCGCGCCCTGGCCGCGCAGGGCTTGCGCCGGCGCATCGCCTTGGCGCTACCGCATTGGAGTGCAGCGGTCGAGGTGCTTGGTGGTACCGACCTGATCCTCACCGTCGCAAAACGTGCCGTGGGCCCGATGCACCAGCACAAGGCCCTGCGCCAGTTCGCACCGCCCTTGGCGATCCCTTCCCTGGCCTATCAGCAGGCCTGGCACAACAGGAAAGACAGCGACCCGGGGCATCGCTGGCTGCGCGAGGCGGTCTGGGCCTGCTGCCAGCCCGGGCATTGATCAGCCTTCCGGCTGTTTGACGATTGCAGCCTGATCGCTAGACGGGCTCGCCGCCCAGGTACTCTGCACCAGGAAAACGCCTGCCAGAATCAGTACCACCCCGGCAATCCGGGGCAGGCTGACCGGCTTGGCGGAAACCCCCATCAGGCCGAAGTGATCGACGATCACCGACGTCAGGATCTGCCCCGCCACCACCAGCACCAGAAACCCCGCCGTGCCGAGCTTGGGCGTCAACGCCGCAGCTGCCGCCACATACAGCGCACCCAACACCCCGCCGATCCACAGCCACCACGGGCCTTGCAGTGCCTTGCCCAGGTCGGGCATGGGTACGCGCAGGATCAGCAGCGCAGCGATGACCACCACCGAGCTGACCGTCAGCGACGTGAAAGCACCCCATAGCCAGTGCCCGAGCGCGCGGCCGACTGCTGCGTTGCTGGCAGCCTGGTAGGGCAGCACGACGCCCGCCAAGAGGGCCAGCACCAGAGGAAGAAACGCGATAAGCAGCGCCTTGTTAACCATGTATGGACTCATCGAGGGGGAAGATGCCTGGATGATGCAAGAATCGACAAGGATGATGGAAATTGAAGATATGCACCTTCAGTATTCGCCTGGTGAATAGTCGTAGGCTGCAATGGCCTCTTCACGGGCATTCCCGCGAAGAGGCTCTAACAGACTTATCGCGATGTCTCGACCCGCAGCACTTCGGTGTAAATCGCATCGACCGTCTGGTCGACCTTGAGGTTCTTCATGCGCGCCTGCAACTCGGGGTCTTCGACTTTGACCACCTGCAACTTGCCTTCCGGCGGCAGCAGGCTCACCTCATGGTTCTTGAGGTCGATCTTCTTGATCTGCGAAGTCACCCTGACCTGGCGGAACGCTTCGCCCCCCGGGTTGGGGTTGTCCTTGGTGGCACGAATCGTACCGGACTCCTCGCTTGCCTTCGGCGCCCCGCCAACATCGGTGTTGAGCACATAGGCGACCGCGCGGGTCACGTAGATATCGACCTCGTCACCCACCTTCAGGTTGGGCAGCGCCTTGGCCTTTTCCGTGAGCTGGAAGGTCACGTCCTTGTCGTGCGGGCCCTTGACCGTGACCTGGCGATTGGCCTGGTCGATGGCCGTGACCTGTGTGGTGACATGGCTTTCAAGCGCTTCGCTGGCAATCGGTATATCGGCTGCCTGCACAGCGAAACTGGCAGTGCCTAGCAACGAGGCAAGAGCAACAGCGCGAGCGAGTGTACAAATAGCATTCATAGGCCTGCATCCCTGTGTTCAAGACCGCAATGGCGCGTGAACGGTTCACGCGCCGCTCCTACACCATAGCTGGAGTTACTGATTGCGGGTCACCCGCCACACGGTGTTGGCCAGGTCGTCGGCAATGATCAGCGCGCCCTTCGGATCGACCGTCACCCCCACCGGCCGCCCGCGCGTCTTGCCATCCTCACCCCGGAAGCCCGTGGCGAAGTCCACCGGTTCGCCAGCAGGTTTGCCGTTGCTGAACGGCACGAAGATCACCTTGTAGCCCACCGGGTTAGGGCGGTTCCAGCTACCGTGCTCGCCCACGAATACACCATTGGCAAACCGCTCGCCCATGGCCGGGAGGGAGAAGTCCACGCCCAGCGCGGCGACGTGCGAACCCAGGCTGTAATCGGGCTTGATCGCGGCGGCCACTTTGTCTGGGTTCTGTGGCTTCACCCGCTCATCGACATTCTGCCCCCAGTAGCTGTAGGGCCAGCCGTAGAAGCCCCCTTCACGTACCGAAGTGAGGTAGTCGGGCACCAGGTCCGGGCCCAGTTCATCGCGTTCGTTGACCACGGTCCACAGCTGCCCGCTGTCGGGCTGGATGGTCAGCGCCGTGGGGTTGCGCAGGCCGGTGGCATAAGGCTTGTGCGCGCCGGTAGCGGCGTCGATCTGCCAGACCATGGCGCGGTCCACTTCCGCCTCCATGCCACGCTCGGTGATGTTGCTGTTCGAGCCGATGCCCACGTACAGGTAGCGGCCATCGGGGCTGATGGTCAGGGCCTTGGTCCAGTGGTGGTTGATCTCGCCCGGCAGGTCGGTGAGCTTGGTCGGCGCGCCGGACGCCTGGGTCTGGCCGTCCTGGTAATCGAAACGCACCAGCGCGTCCTGGTTGGCCACGTACAACTTGCCATCGGCAAAGGCCAGGCCATACGGCGCGTTGAGGTTTTCGGCGAACACCGTCTGCACCTCGTAGGTGCCGTCGCCGTCGGCGTCGCGCAGCAAGGTCAGGCGGTTGCCGCCCTTGACCTGAGTATTGCCCTTGGCCTTGATCTGGCTGGCGATGACGTCCTTGGGCTTGAGCTTGGCCGCATTGCCACCCCGGCCTTCGGCCACCAGGATGTCCCCGTTGGGCAATACCAGGCTCTGGCGTGGGATCTTCAGGTCGGTGGCGATGGCGGTGATGCTGTAGCCCTCGGGCACCGTCGGTTTCTGCTCACCCCACTGGGCGGGTTGGGCGATCTTCATGCTCGGCAGCAGGCCACGCTCGGGGGCCGGCAGTTTCGGGTCGGGGCCCAGTGCCTGAGTGGCTTCGCCTTCACCGCCGCAGGCGCTCAGCAGCAGCGCCACGCTCAATACCGGCAATGCATGCAATGGCTTCATTCCACACCTCCCGAACGCAAGTTGCTCATGCCCAGCCATGCCGCCACACAGGCCAGCACCGTCACCACCAGCGACAGCACCAGGCCTGCCGGCATCACGGCCCAGGCGTCCTTGGCGTGCTCGAACGCATTCACCAGGCCCAGCACCCAAGTCACCAGCAGCAACAGGAAGTACACCGTCGGCCGGCCGCCCTTGCGCTCGGCACGGACCAGGTTGACCAGTGCGAACAACAGTGCCAGCCCGCAGAACAGCAGCCCGCCCGCGATCAGCCAGGCGGCGAAGTTGCTCCACTGGATCTGGTAGCTCTTGAAGTAGGCGATGTCGCTCAGCAACGCGCCGAGGAACAGCGGCACCGTGCCGGCCAGCAGGATTGCATGCAACGGGCTGGGCGTGCATCGGTAGAGGGTTTGCTCGGTAACGGTCACGGCGCCTCCTTATCAGTCAGTGACCCGAAACTGATGACCTGGGGCGATGCCCGGTCCATCAGGCGTGCGCGGGGTGCGCAATGCAAAGGATCGCTATGTCGTCCGATAAGTTCACCGTTTGGCTTGTTTGACATATCCTGAAAGCATTAACCCGTGAAATGCTTCACGGGCTCAGCTGAGGCAATGGCATGAATGCTCACACCCCACAACGGTTCGCGCTCTGGGCGGTGCATGCGCTGCTTGCCCTCAGCCTGGCGCTGACTGCTGGCTGTTCGAGCAAGCCCAAGCAGGCACGTTACATCGCTGCGGCGCCGGGTTCGAACTGCTTCGCCAAAGCCGTGCCCAGCCTGGGCGAAGGCGGCCTGGCCTGGGGTAATACCCTGAGCATTGCCCGGCAGAAGTCGATGAACAACTGCATCCGTTATGCAGGCCGGTCCGGCGGCACACCCAATACGTGCCAGGTGGTCATGGCCAAGTGCAAGAACTAGATGGCGGCCAACACAACTCCACCCGATTCAACGCTTCACGATCACCACTTCCAGGTATTCACTGGGCACCACCAGCGACGCCGCCCCGCCCACGTTGTGATCATCCAGCAATGCCCTCAGGTCACTGTCCAACGCCGCCGCCGCATCGGCCGGCAATGCTGCAAACGCCTTGTGCACTGGCCCATACCAGGTACGGAACACCTCGATGAAATGTGCCGCCGAGCGGTAGCGGAAATTGAACTGCTGGCGGGTAACGTCCATGGCGCCGATAGCGCCCTCGAACATCGCCCGCAGTTGCTCTTCATCGCCCCAGCGCGAGGGTGGCAGCGCCCCGGCAGGCGGTGGCACATGCCGACCCAGGGTCTTGAACATCTGCCCGACAAAACCCTGCGGGGTCCAGTTGGCCAGGCCGACCCGGCCACCGGGCCGGCAGACGCGCGCCAGCTCACGGGCGGCCTGCGCCTGGTCGGGGGCGAACATCACGCCGAAGGTCGAAACAACGGCGTCGAAACTGCCGTCCCGGAACGGCAAATCCTCGGCATCGGCCACCTGAAAGTCTACGTGGAGGTGTTCGGCGCGGGCGCGCTCTTCCCCGCGTTTGAGCAGTTCGGGCACGTAGTCGGTGGAAGTGACCCGGCAGCCTCGCCTGGCAGCGGCCAGGGTGGCGTTGCCATTGCCGGCGGCGACGTCCAGCACCTGCTCGTCCCAGCGCAGGTCGCAGGCTTCGGCAAGCCGTTCACCTACCAGCTGCAAGGTGGTACCGATCACCGCGTAGTCACCACTGGCCCATGCCGCCTGCTGGCGGGCCTTTAGTGCATTGGTATCCAAAGGAGTGCTCATGGTCTGCGCCCTTCTTGTGGGGTGCGCGGCCGAGGTCCGTCTGGCGGTCTACGCGCCATGGAATGAGGTGGCCAGTCGAGGCCGGTCAATAGCTAAGCGCTGCTGGCGGGACGCGGCAAGCGGTAATGCCCGACGGGCAATACGGATTGGCAATAGCCCGTATGCCATTGAGCTATTTAGGCGGTACGTTGCGAGCAGGCTTGCTCGCCAATGGGGCGCTAAGCGCCCCGCGGTCATTCACACCGCCTTGGCCCGTGCGGCATGCAGCTTCTTGTAGCTCTCGATCAGGCGCAGGTGACGGTCCAGCCCTTCCAGCTTCATGCTGGTCGGTGTCAGCCCATGGAAGCGCACGCTACCATCGACCGACCCCAGCACCGCATCCATGCGTGGGTTGCCGAACATGCGGCGGAAGTTGGCCTCGTAGTCTTCCATCTGCAGATCGTCGTCCAGCATCACTTCCAGCACCACGTTCAGCGCCTGGTAGAACAAACCACGCTCGACCGTGTTGTCGTTGAACTGCAGGAACGCCTCGACCAGCTCCTTGGCGTTCTCGAACCGCTTCAGCGCCAGGCAGATCAGCAGCTTCAGCTCAAGGATGGTCAACTGGCCCCACACCGTGTTGTCGTCGAACTCGACACCGATCAGCGTGGTGATGGTGGTGTAGTCATCCACCTCGCAGTTGTCCAGGCGCTTGCGCAATGCCCGCAGGGCGCGGTTGTCGAGGCTGTGCAGGTTGAGGATGTCTGCGCGGAAATCCAGGGCGCGATTGGTGTTGTCCCAGATCAGGTCTTCGACCGGGTAGATCTCGGAATAGCCGGGCACCAGAATGCGGCAGGCATTGGCGCCGAGGTTGTCGTACACGGCCATGTACACCTCTTTGCCCAATGCTTCGAGGATGCCGAACAGGGTGGCAGCTTCCTGAACGTTGGAGTCTACGCCGTGGCCGCTGAAGTCCCACTCGACGAACTCGAAGTCGGCCTTGGCGCCGAAGAAACGCCACGACACCACGCCGCTGGAGTCAATGAAGTGCTCGACGAAGTTGTTCGGTTCGGTCAGCGCATGGCTTTCGAAGGTCGGCTGCGGCAGGTCGTTGAGGCCCTCGAAGCTGCGGCCTTGCAGCAGTTCGGTCAGGCTGCGCTCCAACGCCACTTCAAAGCTTGGGTGCGCGCCGAACGAGGCGAACACACCGCCCGTGCGCGGGTTCATCAAGGTGACGCACATGACCGGGAACTCACCGCCCAGCGACGCATCCTTGACCAGCACCGGGAAGCCCTGCTCTTCCAGCCCCTGAATGCCGGCGACGATGCCCGGGTACTTGGCCAGCACCTCTTGCGGCACGTCGGGCAGGCACAGTTCGCCTTCGAGAATTTCACGTTTGACCGCCCGTTCGAAAATCTCCGACAGGCACTGCACCTGCGCTTCGGCCAGGGTGTTGCCGGCGCTCATGCCGTTGCTGAGGAACAGGTTTTCGATCAGGTTGGACGGGAAGTACACCACCTGCTCGTCCGACTGGCGCACGAACGGCAGCGAGCAGATACCGCGCTCGGTATTGCCCGAGTTGGTGTCATACAGGTGCGAGCCGCGCAGTTCGCCATCCGGGTTGTAGATCTCCAGGCAGTGCTCGTCGAGGATCTCGGCGGGCAATTCATCCTTCGGCCCCGGCTTGAACCACTGCTCGTTCGGGTAATGCACGAACGCTGCGTTGGCGATTTCCTCGCCCCAGAACTGGTCGTTGTAAAAGAAGTTGCAGTTCAGCCGCTCGATGAACTCACCCAGCGCCGAGGCCAGCGCGGCCTCCTTGGTCGAGCCTTTACCGTTGGTGAAGCACATCGGCGACTGCGCATCGCGCACGTGCAGCGACCACACGTTCGGCACGATGTTGCGCCACGAGGCGATCTCGATCTTCATGCCCAAGCCGGCCAGCAGGCCGGACATGTTCGCGATGGTCTGCTCCAGCGGCAGGTCCTTGCCAGCGATGTAGGTGGTGGTATCGGCCACCGGCATCAGCAGGCCCTGGGCATCGGCGTCGAGGTTGTCCACCTCTTCGATGATGAACTCGGGGCCGGTCTGCACCACCTTCTTGACCGTGCAACGGTCGATGGAACGCAGGATGCCCTGGCGGTCTTTTTCCGAGATGTCTTCGGGCAGCTCGACCTGGATCTTGAAGATCTGGTTGTAGCGGTTTTCGGGGTCGACGATGTTGTTCTGCGACAGGCGGATATTCTCGGTGGGGATATCCCGGGTCTGGCAGTACAGCTTGACGAAATAGGCGGCGCACAGGGCCGACGAGGCAAGGAAATAATCGAACGGCCCCGGGGCCGAGCCGTCGCCCTTGTAGCGGATCGGCTGGTCGGCGATTACCGTGAAGTCGTCGAATTTGGCTTCCAGACGAAGGTTGTCCAGAAAGTTGACCTTGATTTCCATGCGGGGGTACCAGAAAGCGTGCGGAACGAATGGCGGGCATTATCCGGTTTTTTTACCGGGAAGTCTTGGGGCACCGCCCTGCCCCTGCGCAATTGCGCATTTCACCGGATTACTTGCCTGATCCTCTGAACCTGCAGCGTCTGCCAGACAGGCGGTCACTGCGCTGTGCTAGCGTTTGCGGATTGGGGAACGATGCATTCCCCACCTGATAGCAACGATAACAACCGATGATCAGCAGGTGAGCCATGGAACTTCGAATCAATCAGAAGACCTACCAGGTCGAGGCCGACGCCGACACGCCCCTGCTGTGGGTGATCCGCGACGACCTCGGCCTGACCGGCACCAAATATGGCTGCGGCCTGGCCCAGTGCGGCGCGTGCTCGGTACTGGTGGACGGCAATGTGGTGCGTGCTTGCGTCACGCCGGTGGCCGGGGTGGTCGGGCGTGAAGTGACCACCATCGAAGCCATCGAGGCCGATGAGGTGGGCAAGCGCGTGGTGGCGGCCTGGGTCGAACACCAGGTGGCCCAGTGCGGCTACTGCCAGTCTGGCCAGGTGATGGCGGCCACCGCGCTGCTCAAGCACACCCCGCAACCCAGCGATGCGCAGATCGACGCGGCGATGGTCAACCTGTGCCGCTGCGGCACCTACAACGCCATCCATGCTGCCGTGCATGAGCTTGCCCAAGGGGAGAAGGCCTGATGAACACGCCTGTCGATACCTCTGCAGCCCTGCTCGACCTGCCCCTGGGCGAACCGGTCAACCTGTCGCGTCGGCGCTTCTTGGCCGGTAGCGCAATCGGCGCTCTGGTACTGGGCTTCGGCCTGCCGTTGGGCTCAAGCCGGGTTCAGGCCGCCACTGCGGCCACTGCCGAACGCGGCACCCAGGTGCCGGCATTCCTTGAGATCCGCCCGGACAGCACGGTGCGCCTGCTGTGCCCATTCATGGAGGGTGGGCAAGGTACCTACACCGCCATGGCGCAGATCGTCGGTGAAGAACTGGATGCCGACCCAGCCACTTTCCTGGTCGATAGCGCGCCGCCCGGCGAAGCCTATGTGGTGATGGAAAACGGCATGCGCATCACCGGTGGCAGCATGTCGGTGCGCATGAGCTACCCGACCATGCGTCGCCTTGGCGCCCTGGCCCGGGCGATGTTGATGCAGGCCGCAGCCGACCAGTGGGGCGTGCCGGTCAGCGAACTGTCCACCGAACCTGGCAAGGTACTGCACGCCGCCTCCGGCCGTTCGCTGGCCTACGGCGAACTGGCCGAACGCGCCATGGACCTGCCCGTGCCCGACCCTGCCAGCGTCAAGCTGCGCGACCCCAGCCAGTTCCGCTGGATCGGCAAGCCGGTACGGCGCGTCGATGCCTACGACAAGTCCACCGGCAAAGCCCTGTACACCATCGACATCAAGGTCGACGGCATGCTCCATGCCGCCGTGCAGCACGCGCCGCGCCTGGGCATGACCGTAGGCGGCCTGCGCAACGAAGCGCAGGTCAAGGCCATGAAAGGTGTGCACTCGGTGCATCAACTGCCCGGCGCCGTGGCCGTGGTCGCCGAACGCTGGTGGCACGCCAAGCGCGCGGTCGAAGCCATTCAGGTGGACTGGCAGGAACCGGGGGCCGACAGCAAGGTGCGGCCGATGCCGGCCGACTTCTCCAGTGACGCCTGGCGCGACCACCTGGCCGCCCAGCAGGGCCCAACCCGTGACGAGGAGAACGACGGCGATATCGCCGGTGCCCTGGCCAATGCCAAGACCAAGGTCGAGGCCACTTACCACAACCAATACCTCAACCACGCTCAGCTGGAACCGCCATCCGCCATCGCGCGGTTCAACCCGGACGGTTCGCTCGAGGTGTGGCTGCCCAACCAGGCGCCGGACATGTTCCGCGACGACATCGCCAAGCGCACCGGCCTGGCCCCTGAGCAGATCACCCTGCACTCGCCGCTGCTGGGCGGCTTCTTCGGCCGCCACTTCCTGTATGACTCGGCCAACCCTTACCCGCAGGCCATCCTGCTGGCCAAGGCGGTCGGCCAGCCGGTCAAACTGATCTGGAGCCGCGAGGAGGAGTTTCTGCGCGATGTGCTGCGGCCCGTTGCCGTGGTCAAGTTCCGCGCCGGGCTCGATGCCGATGGCCTGCCGGTGGCCATCGAAGCGGTCAGCGCCACCGAGGGCCCGACCGAAGCACTGGCGGGCAAGCAAGGCGAGAAAATCGACCCGACAGCGCTCGAGGGCCTGTCGGGCAAGGCTTATGCCATCGCCAACAAGCGCATCGCCCAGATCTACGTCAAAGGCCCGGCCATGCTGGGCTACTGGCGCTCGGTGGGCAACTCGCTGAATGATTTTTTCTATGAGTCGTTCCTCGACGAGCTGGCCGACAAAGGCGGCAAGGACCCGTTCGAGCTGCGCCTGCACCTGCTGCGCGACAACCCGCGCCTGACCACCCTGCTGCAAGCGGTTGGCGAGTTGTCCGGCGGCTGGAAGCGCGGGCCGTTCACGGCTGAAGATGGCAGCAAGCGGGCCCGCGGTGTGGCCATGGCCTCGCCGTTCGGCTCGGAAGCGGCCGTGATTGCCGAAGTGTCGCTTGAAGGTGGGCAGGTCAAGGTGCACGACATCTGGCAGGCCATCGACCCCGGCAGCATCGTCAACCCGGCGATCATCGAAGCCCAGGTCAATGGCGCCGTGGCGCTCGGCCTGTCGCAGACGCTGGTCGAAGAAGCGGTGTTCATCGATGGCAAACCGCGGGCGCGCAACTACGACCTGTACCCGATCCTGCCGGCTTCGCGCATGGCCCGGGTGCATGTGCGCATCGTTGAAAGCGGCGCGAAGATGGGGGGGATCGGCGAGCCGCCGCTGCCCGCCGTGGCACCCGCCGTGGCCAACGCGGTGGCGCAGCTGACAGGCCAGCGCGTGCGCAGCCTGCCGTTAAGCCGCCATACCTTCAGCTGACCGGACAAGGACTGCCCCATGACCCAGAGTCGCTTCGCAAGAACCGCAGGCTGGCTGGCGCTGCCGTGCCTGATCGCGGCAGGCCTGCTGGCCTGGTACGTCACCCGCGAGCCCGCTTCGCCCTTCGCCAGTGAACAGAACGTCAGCTTCGACCCGGCGTTGGTCAGCCGCGGTGAATACGTGGCCAGGCTCAGCGACTGCGTCGCCTGCCACAGCCTGCCCGAAGGCAAGCCCTTCGCCGGCGGCCTGGAAATGGCCACGCCGCTGGGCGCGATCCATGCCACCAACGTGACCCCCGACCCTGCGACCGGCATCGGCAATTACAGCCTCGCCGACTTTGACCGTGCGGTGCGCCAGGGCGTGGCGCCGGGTGGTCGGCGGCTGTACCCGGCCATGCCCTACCCGTCCTACGCCAAGCTCAGCGATGACGACGTGCGGGCCTTGTATGCCTTCTTCATGAAGGGTGTGCAGCCTGCGCAACAGGCGAACCTCCCCAGCGACATTCCCTGGCCGTTGAATATGCGCTGGCCGATTGCCTTGTGGAACGGCGTGTTCGCCGCTACCACACCCTATGCGGCCAAGGACGGGCAGGACGCGCTGTGGAACCGCGGCGCCTACATCGTCCAAGGCCCCGGCCACTGCGGCAGTTGCCATACCCCGCGCGGGTTGGCATTCAACGAAAAGGCCCTGGATGAAGCCGGTAAACCCTACCTGGCGGGGGCCTTGCTGGATGGCTGGTACGCGCCCAGCCTGCGCGACGACCCCAACACCGGCCTGGGCCGCTGGAGCGAGGCCGAGATCGTGCAGTTCCTCAAGACCGGGCGCAACAAGCACGCGGTGGTGTACGGTTCGATGACCGAAGCGTTCAACAACTCCACCCAGTTCATGAGCGATGACGACCTGGCGGCGATTGCCCGCTACCTCAAGTCGTTGCCCGGCGACCCTCAGCGCGACGGCACCCCCTGGCAATACCAGGCCGTTGCTGCTGGCGAACGGCTGAACAGCCCCGGCGCCCACACCTACGTGACCCGCTGCGCCACGTGCCACGGCTTGGACGGCAAGGGGCAGGCCGAATGGATGCCGCCACTGGCGGGCGCGACATCGGCGCTGGCCAAGGAGGACGCCTCGGCGATCAACATCACCCTCAATGGCTCGCAACGCGTCGTTACCGCAGGGCTGCCCGATGCCTACCGCATGCCGGCCTTCCGCGAACAGCTGTCGGACCAGGAAGTCGCCGATGTGCTGAGTTTCGTTCGCAGCACCTGGGGCAACCACGGCGGCGCGGTGGATGCACAGGCGGTCGGCAAACTGCGCGGGCACACCGACCCGGCCAGCAGCAGCCCGATCATCTTGCACATGCGCTGAGGAGAGCTGCCAATGGAAAGCATCGACCTGCTGGTGCTGCGCACCGCCTGCGACTGGCTGCAGGCTGGCGATCGAGCAATGCTGGCCACCGTGGCGCGCACCTGGGGTTCATCGCCCAGGCCGGTGGGCTCGATGATGGCCCTGCGCGGCGATGGCCGGGTGATCGGCAGTGTGTCGGGCGGCTGCATCGAGGATGACCTGGTGCACCGCTACACCACCGCCTACAGCGGCGATGGCATGCCCGAAGGGCCGCCGCAAGTGGTGCAGTACGGCGTCAGCGCCGACGAGGCGCACCGCTTTGGCCTGCCCTGCGGCGGCACCCTTGAGCTGATCCTCGAATTCACCCCTGCGTTGCCGAGCCTGGAGCAGTTGCTGGCCCAGCTGGACGCGGGCCACCTGGTACGTCGCGAACTGGACCTGGGCAGCGGTCACGTTCACTTGAGCACCACCGCCACGCCCGAGCAATTCAGCTTCGATGGCCAGCGCATGGTCAATACCTTGGGCCCCGGCTACCGCATGCTGCTGATCGGTGCCGGGGTACTGGCCGAGTACCTGGCAACCATGGCCCTGTTCAACGGCTTCAAGGTGGCCGTCTGCGACCCCCGCCCCGAATACATGGGCGGCTGGAATGTCGCGGGCGTGGAAAAGATCGTTGGCATGCCGGACGACGTGGTCCGGGCCTTCGCCCCCGACCTGCGCAGTTGCATCGTCGGCCTCAGTCACGACCCCAAACTGGATGACCTGGCGCTACTGGAAGCGTTGCACAGCCCGGCGTTCTACATCGGCGTGATCGGCTCACGGCGCAACAACCAGCTGCGCCGCGAACGGTTGATCGAACATTTCGGCGAAAGCGAAGCGTCGCTGGCACGCCTGCATGGCCCGATCGGCATCTATATCGGCAGCAAGACACCGGCGGAGATCGCGGTCAGCGTCATGGCCGAGATTCTGGCGGTGAAGAACGGCGTTGCCTTGCCCAGTGCAGTCAATGTAAGCAAGGCCAAGCAAGCACTGGGCGCGCTGGCACCGCCACTGTAGCGTCAGTGCGGCACGCCCGCCTGCTCCTGCTGCCAGCGCTCAAGGTTTTTTTCCAGTAACTGGCCGGGCAGCGGGCCGGAGGCGATTTCTTTCATTTTTTGCGCCAACTGTTCACGCAGCGCGGGCTGGTTGCAGGGTGAGTCATGGGACAGCGCCAGGTACAACCCTTCGCTGGACACCGGCGGCTCCAGCACCTTCAACTGCTTGTCCATGCCTAGCGTGCGTGCCAGCGCCATACCGGGGTACTGCTCGTAGATCACGTAGTCGTTGCGCTTGTGCAGCAGCTTCTCGAACGCCTGCCTGGCGCTGGGCACCGCTTCGAGCGTGAGGTTGGCGTTGGCGTAATCGTCGAATTTCTGGCCGTGGCTGTTGCTGACCAGGGTGCCGCCCGTCAGCCCCTTGAGGTCCGCCCAGCCGCGATAGGCAAAAGTTGCATCCTGGCGCACCCAGACAACGCTTGGGGTATGCAGAAACGGTGGGCTGATGAAGTCCATCTCCTGCAGGCGCGCCTGGGTCAGGAAGTAGCCGGCCAACAGGTCGATGCGGCCGGTGCGCACTTCTTCCTGCGCGCGCGACCACGGCCCGCCATAACGCACGTCCACCTTGAGCCCCAGCGATTCACCCAGGTGCTTTAGCAAGTCGGCATTGGCGCCGATCAGCACCTGGGGGTTGTGCGGGTCGCGCCACAGGTAGGGGGGATATTCCGGATTGCCGGTCGCCGTCAATTGCCCACAACCCGCCTCCGCCACCGATAACTGCGGCAGCAGAAGCAGGCAAAGTGAAAGCAACCAGGACCGGCCAGACCCGCACTCGATCATCTCCACCCTCGGTGCATGCGGCCTTCGGCGGCCTGGCGTGGTCGCGAAAGGCTGCCACATCCTGTAGGCGCCTGCTGTACTGCTGGGCGCATGCCTTACACAGTCTGGACCAGATTCAGCCAGCCGCCAGGGCTTTCAACCGGGTCGGTTCACGCGGGCATACGCGCCAGCGAACGCTTGGCTGCTGCCTGGAACACACCGCGCAGTGCCTTGACCTGCTCTTCCGACAGGGTATGGGCGCAGGTCAGGCCCTGCAGGAAGCCGATGCCCCAGTTCTTGGTCTGATCCAGTTGCTGACGGTTTTCGGCTTCAGCGATATCACCCAGGTGCAGCGCGGCATGGTGCTCATAACGGTCACCCAGCGCCAACTTGCGCAGTTCACCCAGTGCCACCTTGAATTCAGCGGCGGCAACATCGTCCAGGCCCAGGTGCTCATACTGAAGCAGGCTCAGACGGTCGGTGGCGGTCATCTTCGAATCTCCGTTTCTCAATAAATGGAGCAATTACATGAAATTACCAGCCATGCCTGAACGCATCCGGGTGCCAGGCGATAGTGGTGTCGTTATCAGGCCTGTATACCATAGGTGGGGCCTCTCGCCCTAGCGGTGTGCGCTGTCCGGTTGCCTGTGCGCGTGCGCTGCCGATTACCGGTGCACCTCCGGTCACAAACACTAAATTTAAATTGAATTTAACTTAAAACTGAACCACTCTTGGCGTAATTGATAAGCCCAGGAATCGAAGCCATGGCGACAACCCCGCGCGAACCCCGCAAGGATGGCGAAGCCACCCGCACCCGGATTCTTCAGGCCGCCGGCGAGCTGTTTGCTGCCGTGGGTTATGCCGAAGCCAGCAACAAGGCGGTCGCGGCCAAGGCCGAGGTCGACCTGGCCTCGATCAACTACCACTTCGGCAGCCGCAACGGCCTGTACCTGGCGGTGCTGGACGAAGCCCGGCGGCGCTTTCTGGATATTTCCGATCTGCAGCGCATTACCCTCGCCGAGCAGCCGGCAACCGACAAGCTGCGTGCCCTGGTCGAGCTGGTGGTGCGCAAGGCCACGCAAGGGCGCAACAACTGGCACCTGCGCGTGCTAGCTGCCGAGATCCTCGCCCCCAGCCCCCATGGCCAGGCCCATCTGCAGGCCGGTGCACCGATGAAGCTGGCACTGCTCAAAGGGCTGTTCAGCGAAATCACCGGCATTGCCCCGGAGCAGCCAGCCCTTACCCGCTGCATCCTGTGCGTCACAGCACCCTGGGCCATGCTGCTGATCGGCCCCCGCGGCGCCTCCGGTGCGCTTCACGAGATTCTTGGCATGCCCGCCGACGAGGTCGCTGCCCATTTGTACAGCTTCGCCCTGGCAGGCCTGCAGGAAACCAGCCGCCTGTATGCCCAAGGCAAAGGCCACTGACCGTGGCTAACCGCAACCCTCAAGCGCACCCTCAGGTGCAAGGCGGCCCCATGCAACCGACCGCAGGCAACGCCCCCGCACTGGCCGAACCGCAGGTGCAGGCCTCCATCCCTTTGCTGCTCGGCGCGCTGATGCTGGTGATGTTCCTCGCCGCGCTCGACCAGACCATCGTGTCCACGGCGCTGCCCACCATCGTCAGTGACCTCGGTGGGCTACGCTGGCTGTCGTGGGTGGTCACGGCATACTTGCTGGCCTCCACCGTGGTGGTGCCGCTGTATGGCAAGTTTGGTGACCTGTATGGCCGCAAGCGGGTGTTGCAGATCGCAATCGCCCTCTTCCTGCTGGGCTCGGCACTGTGCGGGCTGGCGCAGAACATGAGCCAGTTGATCCTGTTCCGTGCCTTGCAAGGCCTGGGCGGTGGCGGGCTGATGGTGGTCGCCATGGCCGCCATCGGCGACGTCATTCCACCGGCCGAGCGTGGGCGCTACCAAGGCCTGTTCGGCGGCGTGTTCGGCCTGGCGACCGTCGTCGGGCCGCTGATTGGCGGTTTTCTAGTCGAGCACCTGTCCTGGCACTGGATCTTATTCATCAACCTGCCGCTGGGGCTGCTGGCGGTGGTGGTCATCGGCAGTGTGTTCCGCCCGCATGTCGCACCGGTCAAGCACGTGGTCGACTACATCGGCGCGTTCTTTCTGACCGTGCTGCTGGGCGCACTGGTGCTGATCACCAGCCTGGGTGGCAGCCTGCTGTCATGGGCCTCGCTCGATGTGCTGTGCCTGGCGTTGTTCGCCGTGATCGGCCTGGTTGGCTTCGTCTTCGAACAGCGACGGGCCGCCGAGCCGATCATGCCGCTGCACCTGTTCCGCCACCGCACCTTCGTGCTCGCCGGGCTGATCGGCTTGATCGTCGGCGTGTCGCTGTTCGGTTCGGTGACCTTCCTGCCGCTGTACATGCAGGTAGTCAAGGAGGCTTCACCGACCAGCGCCGGCCTGCAGATGCTGCCGCTGATGGGCGGTTTGCTGGTGGTGTCGGCCATTACCGGGCGGCTGATCAGCCGTTGGGGGCGCTACCGCCTCTTCCCGATCGTCGGCACCTTGCTCCAGGTGATCGCCCTCGGCCTGTTGAGCCGGCTGGAACTGGATACGCCGATGTGGCAGATGAACCTGTACATGGGCTTACTGGGCGCAGGGCTGGGCATGGTGATGCAGGTGTTGATCCTGGCCGTGCAAAACAGCGTCGAACGGCGCCACATGGGCGTGGCGACATCAGGTGCCACGCTGTTCCGCTCCATTGGCGGCTCGGTTGGCGTATCGGTGTTCGGCGCGTTGTTCTCGCGTGCCTTGCTGGATGGGCTGCCCGGCGACTTCGCCGCCAATGCCGGTGGGGCCGCCAGCCTGTCGCCAACGGCGGTGCACGCCCTGGCGGCGCCCCTGCAGCAGGCGTACCTGCAGGCGTTTTCCGGGGCCATGCATGGGGTGTTTCTGGTGGCAGCGGTGGTGACCTGTGTGGCGTTCGGGTTGTCGTGGTTGCTGCGCGAGGTGCCGTTGCGTACGGCTCAGGGGTGAGGTCGTCGTTGACGGCCCATCGCCGGCAAGCCGGCGATGGGGCCACCACAGTCACTTGATGAACCGCACCTGGCTGTTGATCTTCTCGATCACCGCCCCCTTGCGTTCATTGAAGCGCGCCTTGTTCTGCTCGAACAGGTTATTGCCTTTGGTATCGATGGAGATGATCAACGGCCCGAACTCACGCACCCGGTTGACCCACAAGGTTTCCGGCATACCCAGGTCCTGCCATTCCGCCCGTTCGATCTCCTCCACCTGGGTGGCCGCAAGCACCGCACAACCGCCCGGGAACACCGCATGCACGGCCTTGTTCTCCAGGCAGCCGGTGGTGGTTTCCGGGCCCATGCCGCCTTTGCCGACGATCAGTTTCACGCCGGTTTCTTCGATGAACTGCTTCTCGAACTTTTCCATGCGCATGCTGGTGGTCGGCCCGATGGACACCATCTCGAAGCTGCCATCGTCCTTCTTGCGCACGATCGGCCCGGCGTGGAAGATCGCCCCGCCGCGCAGGTCTACCGGCAGCTCGCGCTTGAGCTCGATCAGGCGGCGATGGGCCACGTCGCGGCAGGTGACCAGCTGGCCGGTCAGGTAGACCACATCGCCAACGTTGAGGTCGGCCAGGTCTTCGTCTTTGATCGGCGTGCTGAGGATCTTTTTCACAGCGCCTTTGTTCACAGTGGTCGGGTTCACAGGACTACACCTTCGTGCGAGAGGATGTCATAGGAGAGGTCGGCGTTGATGCGGATCTTGCCGCGGCGGTGCGCCCAGCAACCGGTGGAAACAGCCACGCCGATGGTCGAGGGGTGGCGCGCCGAGGACTCGATGTTCACGCCCATGACGCTGCTGTTGCCGGTCAGCCCCTGCGGGCCGATGCCGATTTCGTTGAGGCCGTCTTCCAGCAGCTTTTCCATCATCGCCGCGCTCCCGTTGGGGTGGCTGGAGTCGACCGGGCGCAGGATGGCCCGCTTGGACAGGCGTGCAGCGGTTTCCACCGAGGTCGACACCCCGACACCGACCAGCAGCGGCGGGCAGGCGTTGACGCCGCGCGAGGTGATCACGTCGAACACGAACTCGGTCACGCCTTCGTAGCCCTGGCCCGGCATCAGTACCTTGGCCGACCCTGGCAAGGTGCAGCCGCCACCGGCCATGTAGACGTCGACGATGGCATGGTCGGCGTCGGGGATGATTTCCCAGTCCAGCCACGGGATCTTCGAGCCGGTGTTGGTACCGGTGTTCTTCTCGATGAAGGTCTCTACCGCGTTGTGGCGCAGGGGGCCCTTGATGGTCGCCTCGCGCGTGGCGTTTTCCAGAATGCCTTCAAGCTCGCCCAGCAACGGGAACCGCGCGCCGGCCGAGATGAAGTACTGGATCACACCGGTGTCCTGGCAACTGGGACGGTCCAGTTTGTCTGCGTATTCCTGGTTGTCGGCCATCGAGTCGTACACCGCGATGGCCAGCGGGTTGGTTTCGGCGGCGCGCAGCTTGGCGGTCTTTTCCTTGACGTCCTTGGGCAGGCGCTTGCCGATGTAGGCGGTGAACTTGGCCATCACGTCGGTCAGCGATGACACGGCTGTTTCTTTATCCACGGGTTATCTCCTCAGGGCATTGCAAGGCGGGTCGTTCCAGTTGTTGGGCTCAGGCGCGGGTGGGGGTCGTCGCAGCCTGTACTACGGGGGTGGGCAACGTGCTTGTGTCGGCCTCCGGCTCGGCCTGGCCATCCAGCACCTGCGCCATGCGGGTGCTGTCCAGGGCGCCGACCCACTTGGCGATGGCCATGGTGCCGACCGCGTTACCGATGGTGTTGGTGATGGCGCGGGCTTCGGACATGAAGCGGTCGACGCCCAGCAGCAGGACCATGCCGGCCACGGGAATGTTGTCCATGGTCGCCAGGGTGGCGGCCAAGGTAATGAACCCCGAGCCGGTGACGCCCGCCGAGCCCTTGGAGGTGAGCAGCAGCACGCCCAGTACGATCAGTTGGTCCATCAAGGTCAGCGGCGTGTTGGTAGCCTGGGCGATGAAAATGGCCGCCATGGTGTAGTAGATGCACTGGCCGTCGGGGTTGAAGGTCAGGCCAGACGGGATCACCAGGCCCACCACGGGCTTGGATACACCCACCTTCTCCAGCTTGTTCATCAACTGTGGCACCACCGACTCGGACGAACTGGTGCCCAGCACGGTGAACAGCTCTTCACGCAGGTACTTGAGGAATTTCCACAGGCTGAAGCCCGACAGGCGCGCGATGGTGCCCAGGATGATCACCACGAACAGGAAGCACGTCAGGTACATGGTCGCCATCAGCTTGCCCAGCGACACGATCGACCCCAGGCCATACTTGCCCACGGTGAAGGCCATGGCGCCACAGGCCGCCAATGGCGCGACGCGCATGACCAGGCCGACGATGTAGAACATGCCGTGGGAAAACGACTCGAGCACATCGACCACCGGCTTGCCGCGCTCGCCCAGGTTGGCCAGCGCGATGCCCAGCAGGGTCGAGAACAGCAGGATCTGCAAGATTTCATTCTTGGCGAACGCGTCCACCACGCTGCCGGGGATCACATGCAGAAGAAAATCGGTGAACCCGCCCGAACCATTGGCCGCAGCGGCCGTGTAGCTGGAGATGGCCTGGGCGTCGAGGGTGGCAGGGTCGACGTTCATGCCCTGCCCTGGCTGCACCAGGTTGACCACCACCAGACCCAGCACCAGGGCGAAGGTCGACAGCACTTCGAAGTAGATCAACGCCCGCACACCGACGCGGCCGAGTTCCTTCATGTTCTCCATCTTGGCGATGCCCAGCACCACCGTGGCGAAGATGATCGGCGCGAAGACCATCTTGATCAGCTTGATGAACGCATCACCCAGCGGTTTCATGTCGGCACCGACCTGCGGCCAGAACACGCCGACCAGGATGCCCAGCGTCACGCCTATCAGCACTTGTACGTACAGTTTGCCTATCAATCGCTTGGCCATTGCCGTCTCCGAATTATTGTTGTGGTCGGATGAATGTGGCGGCTGGGCCAACGGCTGCGTGCAGGCAGGACGCGCGTTAGCCCAGGTAACGTGTGGTTGTCACGTGGGCTAACGGTAAGGGGTTTTCTGCAGTGCGGTAATACAGTTGGATTCACCTCATTAGTTACCTGAAGTTAACAGTCGGCCGGGCCGTGAGGGCAGGCACTGTCTGCCAGGCAACAGCAGATCAGCAGAATGCCCGGCACCGCACAGGCTGCCGGCCGCCTGCGCTCTTGTGTCAGCGATTTACAGGCATGGACGCATGGGGCCCTAAGGCACCACCTGCACCCATGTTCGCGCGTCAATAAGCGCCCGCGGCCGCCCGGCAAACCCATTGATACAGGTTGGCGAGCGCCCGAGTGGCCATATGGCATGCACCCTGCAATCGAATGGTCACACCTTCATTCGACTGGACCCTGCAATGCGCCTGACCCACCTGGCCCTCGCCCTCCCCCGCAGCCTCAAGACGTTGACTAGCGCAGGCTTGCTAGCACTCATCTGCAACCCGGCCGCCTACGCCGAAACTGCGCCCAAGGAAGTGCGCCTGGACTACGCCTATTACTCCCCCGTGAGCCTGGTGCTGAAGCATTTCGGCTGGGTGGAAAAAGCCCTGCCCGAAGCCAAGGTCAGCTGGGTGTTCAGCCAGGGCAGCAACCGCTCGCTGGAATACCTCAACAGCGGCGGCGCCGACTTTGGCTCGTCCGCGAGCCTCTCGGCCGTGCTGGCCCGCGCCAACGGTAGCCCGATCAAGTCGGTGTACGTCTACAGCCGCGCCGAATGGACCGCCCTGGTGGTCGCCAAGGACTCACCCCTCCAAGGCATCGAAGAGCTCAAAGGCAAGAAGATCGCCGCCACCAAAGGCACCGACCCGTACCTGTTCACCCTGCGCGCCTTGGAAAAAGCCGGCCTGAAAAAAGACGACGTCGAATTGCTGCACCTGCAGCACCCGGACGGCCGCACCGCGCTGGAGAAAGGCGACGTCGACGCCTGGGCCGGCCTCGACCCGCACATGGCCGCCAGCGAACTGCAGGCCGGTTCACGTCTGCTGTACCGCAACAAGGACTTCAACAGTTATGGCGTGGTCAGCGTGACCGAGACGTTTGCCAAACAGCATCCACAGACCATAGCCAAAGTGATAAAGGCGTACGAACAAGCCCGCCACTGGGCGGTCGCGCATCCGGAAGAGTTCGCCAAGTTGCTGGCTGAAGAGTCCAAGCTACCGCTGGATGTGGCCAAGCTGCAGCTGTCGCGCACCGACCTTTCCACCCCGCAACTGAGCGCCCAGGATGTCGCCGCGTCCAAGGCTGCCGCGCCGATTCTGGTTTCAGAAGAACTGGTCAAGCGTGGCGTGGACGTCAATGACGTCATCGATCAGCTGATCGACCCTTCCTTCGGCAAAGCCAGTATCGAGTGATGAGTAGCCACAGCAACCTGCTCGCCGCAGGCACCGCTCAGCCACGGCAATGGCCGCGCCGCCTCAAAGGCCTGGCGCTGCCGGTGGCGATCATTCTGCTGCTGGAAGCCGTGGTGCGCCTGGGCTGGATCGCCGCCTACCAGATGCCTGCGCCCAGCGAGGTCGCGCAAACCCTGTTGCAGCTCGCCGACGGTGCGCTATGGAAACACATCGGTGCCAGCCTCTCGCGGGTACTGGCAGGTTTCGCCATCGGCGCCCTGCTCGGCTTGCTGTTCGCCGCCTGGGTGGGCCTGAGCCGCGAGGCCGAAGCGTGGCTGGAGCCGACCTTCGCCAGCCTGCGGGCTATCCCCAGCCTGGCTTGGGTGCCGCTGTTGCTACTGTGGCTGGGCATTGGTGAAACCTCCAAGATCACCCTGATCGCCATCGGCGCGTTCTTCCCGGTCTACCTCAATGGCGTGGCGGCAATCCGTAACATTGATCGCAAGTTGGTGGAGGTGGCGCGCATGTATGGCTTCGGCCCGCTGCGCCTGGCCCGCCGGGTGCTGCTCCCAGCCGCCATCCCCGGGGTATTCACCGGGCTGCGCAGCGCGCTGAGCCTGAGCTGGATGTTCCTGGTAGCGGCTGAACTGATCGCTGCCACCCGCGGGCTGGGGTACCTGCTCAGTGATGGACGGGAAACCTCTCGGCCCGATCTGGTGCTGGCCGCGATCATTGTCCTGGCGCTACTTGGCAAGCTCAGCGACGGGCTGCTGGCCGGGCTGGAGAAACGCTGGCTGGCCTGGCGCGATACTTTCGATGGCACCGACACAAAGGCTTGAACCATGAATCAACCCTTGCGCATTCATCAAACCGCTCCGGGCAAAGCGCCGTTGCTCGACCTGCAGGTTGAACACAAAGCATTCGGCGACACGCCCGTGCTCGGCAAGATCGACCTGCAACTGCACCCGGGCGAAATCGTCAGCCTGCTGGGCCCCAGTGGCTGCGGCAAAAGCACCCTGTTGCGGTTGGTGGCGCAGCTGGACCAGCGCTTCGTCGGCCATTTGCAGCAGCGCCCTGAGCAAGTCGGTTTCGTGTTCCAGGAGCCTAGGCTGATGCCGTGGCTGAATGTGGCCGACAACATTGGCTTCAGCGAAGACAAAGGCTACGACCGCGCCCGCGTGGCCGCGCTGATCGAGGAAGTGGGCCTTGCCGGTTTTGCCGATGCGCTGCCCAAGGCCTTGTCGGGCGGCATGGCCCAGCGCGTTGCCATCGCGCGCGGCCTGTATGGCCAGCCGCAGCTGTTGTTGCTGGATGAGCCGTTCAGCGCGGTAGATGCGTTTACCCGCTTCAAGCTTCAGGACTTGTTGCTGGAACTGGCCCGACGGCACGGGATTGCCTTGCTGGTGGTGACCCATGATGTGGATGAGGCGCTGTACCTGAGCGACCGGGTGCTGGTCATCAGCAACCGCCCAGGCACAGTGTGCCGGGAGTTGCAGGTTGGCCTGGGGTATCCGCGCGAGCGTCGCGATGATCGGCTGGCGCGGTTGCGCAACGAGGCATTGGAGGCGTTGCACCGTGCTCGGGTGATCTGATCTGCCGCAGACGTCAGTGCAGGCGGCTACCCTCCAGGCAACTGCGTGTGGCGCCATACGCCTGCTGAAGACGGTGTTCACGTTGAAGCCCTGACGAAGGCGTCTCCACACTCACCGCCACATCCACCGGCAACGCCTCCAGCAACGCCAGCAACGGCAGTTGCCCCTGCCCCGGCAACAGCCGCCCTTCACGGGCCTCCTGGATGATCAGTGCTTCAACCGGTGCCTGCAGCGGTGCATCGCACAGTTGAACGGCCCGCAGGTAATGCGGGTCCACCTGGGCAATCGCGGCCACGTCCCCACCCGATCGGAACAGGTGCAGCGCATCCACCAGCACCGCGCTGTTGCCCTGCCCGGCGGCCGTCAACACGGCCAGCGCTTGCTGCAACGTCGCCACCGGCCGCCAGCGCATGAACTCGAGGTCCACGCGCAGGCCATGCACCTTGGCCCGTTCACACAGCGCCGCGAAGTTGTGCGCAAGCCGCACGTTGTCGTGGTCATCGCCGGAAACGGTGAGGCTCACCGCTCCCAGCTCGGCACCGGCCGCCAGCAACGCTTCGCATTCGGCAATGCGCACCTGCGGCGTCAGCGAGACGAACTCGATGTCGGCAACGCTGACGCCCTCACCCGCCATCACCGCCTTCAGCTCACGGAGCGCTTCGCTGCCCACGGCCAGCGGGTATGCCTGCGCCCCCGGCATCACCGGGTGCAGGCGCAGGCCCACCGAGCTGAAGCCGGCGCGGCCGGCCTCACGCACCAGGGCCTGCGGGGCAAGGTCCAGCGCTGTCAGGTGGGCAACCCCCAGCGGCCTCAATAGGTCGCCCTCCCGCCACTGAGGTCGAACACAAAGCCCGTGGTGAAGCTGCATTCCGGCCCGGCGATCCAGGCCACCATGTTGGCGATCTCTTGCGCCTTGAGGAAGCGCCCCATGGGGATCTTGGCCTTGCTCGCGGCAATGTGCTCGGCGGTCATTTCGGCCATCAGTGGGGTTTCGACCATGGCTGGCGCGATGCAGTTGAGCAGCACGCCATCCTGCGCCAGCTCTTTGGCTGCGGCCTTGGTGAAGGCAATCACACCCGCCTTGGCAGCGGAGTACCCCGAGATGAACTGCACACCGTCCTTGCCTGCCATCGAAGCGATATTGACGATACGCCCATAGCCACGCTCGCGCATGTGCGGGATGGCGGTGCGGCAGCAGTAGAAGACGCCATTCAGGTCGATGGCCATGACCTTGTCCCAGGCTTCTGGCGGGTACTCCCAGGACGGCACTACCGGGCCATTGATGCCGGCATTGTTGACCAGGATCTCAACCGGCCCCACACGCTCCAGCACGTCAGCGAACGCTGCCTCGACCGAGGCCAGCGAGGCGACATCCACAGCCTGGCGCAGCACCGGCTCGAAGCCACTCCCTGCGCTGTCCCAACCGTCGACCGCAAGGTCCCAGATCACCACCTGGGCGCCTGCGGCATGCAAGCGTTGGGCGATGGCCAGGCCGATGCCGCGCATGCCGCCGGTGACGATTGCAGTTTGCCCTTGCAGGGATTGGCTCATTGTTCAGCTCCTTTTTCGACACAGGGAATATCCGGCAGGCGACGCAGGTCGCGCACCATGAACAGGTAGCACAGCGCACCGAGCGCCGTGATCGAAGACACGAAGACCAGCGCCCAGACAAACGAGCCAGTGGCGCTGACGATCAGGCCGATGGTCAGCGGGGTGACGATGCCAGCGGCGTTGGCGAACAGGTTGAACAAGCCGCCACTCAAGCCCAGCAGGCCCTTGGGCGCGATGTCGGACACGATCATCCAGGCCAGCGCCGACATGCCCTGGGCGAAATACGCCACGCAGAGGATGGCGATCACCAGCACGTCGGACTCGACATAGTTGGCAAGGACGATCACCGAAGCGGTCAGCAGGCCGGCAATCACCGGTAGCTTGCGCGCCACGTTCAGCGAGTAGCCGCGGCGCAACAGCGCATCGGACAGCCAGCCGCCCACCAGCGTACCCAGCGAGGCGGCAATAAAGGGCAGTACCGCAACCCAACCGACCTTCAGCCATGGCATGTGCCGCTCGGTCACCAGGTAAGTCGGGAACCAGGTGAGGAAAAACACGTTGGTCGAGTTGCAGGCGAACTGCCCCAGGCAGATGCCGAGCATGTTGCGGTGCTTGAGCAGCGCCGGGATCTGCGACCAGCGGAACACCGTGGCCTTCTGCCCGCCATCGACCACGCCACCGCCGGCGGCGATATAGTCCAGTTCGGCCTGGTTGGCTGTCTTGGACTGGTGCGGCTCGTGGTACTTGCGCCACCACACCAGGCCGTACAGCACACCCATCACGCCGACCGCCATCAACAGAAAACGCCAGCCATAGGCGTGCAGCACCCAGAACAGCAGCGGCGTGAGGAACGCCAGGCCCGTGTACTCGGCAAAGGTGTAAATGCCGGTCGCCCTGGCGCGCTCGCTTTGCGGGAACCAGGTCGCCACCACCCGGCTGTTGGTGGGGAAGCACGGCGCTTCGGTCACACCCACCAGAAAGCGCATGCCCAGCAAGGACAAAAACCCCTGGGCCAAACCCTGCAGGCCGGTGAACAGCGACCATAGGGTCAGGGCCAGCCAGTAGGTCAGTTTGGTGCCGAGCCTGTCGATCAGGATGCCGCCGGGAATTTGCGCAGCCGCATACGTCCACGAAAACGCCGAAAAAATCAGGCCCATCATCGCCGCGTTCAGGCCCAGGTCGGCACTGATGCTCGGGGCAGCAATGCCCATCACGCTGCGGTCAAGGTAGTTGATCATGGTGCCGCCAGAAATCAGCGCCAGGATCATGAAGCGGGTGCGGGTGCGTTGTTGCAGGCGTGCGGGCGTGTCGAACACCCCGGCGCCGATAGGCTGATCAGCGTTCATGACGGTTGCTCTCTTGTTATTGGAATGGCAAATGCGCAGGCGTCAGGCGAAGCCGAACAGGCGCCTGGGGGTGTCCCACATGATGGTGCGGCGCAGGTGCGGGTCCGGCATCAAACGTTCGGCCAGCTTCAGCAAGGGGCCGTAATCCACCCGCGTGCGCTGGCGAATGAACGGCCAGTCGGAGCCCCACACGCAGGCCTGCGGGCCGAAGGCGTTGATCAGCTCATGCACGTAGGCGCGGCTCTGCTCGTGCAGGGCATCGGCAGCGGCGAACTTCTGCATGCCTGATAGCTTCACGCAGACCCGCCCATGCCGGGCCAGCCTGAGCAAGGCCTGGAAACCGGCCTGATGAATACCGGCAGCCGCGTCCGGGCGCCCGCAGTGGTCGATCAGTACCCGCACCGCGCTGCGCTCGATCAGGCCGAGCAGTTCCAGCAACTGGTCTTCGCAGACCTGCACCTGGGCAAACAGGCCAAGCTCGGCCAGCTTGCCGAACAGCGGCTCGACGTCTCGCAGGCTGGCCACGCCATACAACGCTGGGTTGAATGCCACGCCGACCACGCCCTGCTCACGCAGCGCGGCCAGTTGTTCAAGGCTGATCTGGCGGTCGACCACCGCCACGCCCCGGAAGCGCCCCTGGCCGCTGGCCAGGGCGTGCAACAGGCAACGGTTGTCGGTGTGGTAGCCACTGTTGGGGCCCACCAGCAAGGCATGGCGCACGCCATAGGCGTCCATCACCTGGTTGAACTGCTCCAGCGGCGCAACCTCCTGCCCCGAGGGGGCATAGGGGGCATCGGGGTGATACGCAAAGCGTGCAGGGTCAAACAAATGGTTATGGCAATCGATCTTCGGTTCGTCAAAGATGTTCAAAGGCGGCTCCTTCAAGCGCCACTGCGCTTGCCTGCAGATCTTGTTATTGTTCGCCACCAGGGCGATTTGCCTAGGCTCAAGATACTGCGGGCGCCGCCACGGCGCTCATACACAGATGGCCAAGACCATAACCGAAGGTAATACTCATGCTCCCCGGCCAAGCAGGCGCCGACGCCAGCAACATGGTGTTCAAATTGCGCCATATGGAAGTGTTCCGTGCCGTCATGCTGACCGGCTCGATCAGTGCCGCGGCAAAAATGCTGTATGTCTCGCAACCGGCGGTGAGCAAGCTGATTGGCTACATCGAGGGGCGCCTGGCTTACCGCCTGTTCGAGCGCATCAACAACCGCCTGGTGCCCACCGCCGAGGCGCAGATCCTGTTCCGTGAGGTCGAGCGGGTGTACCAGGCGGCTCTGCAGGTCAATGAGACCGCGCTGTCGCTGGCCTCCGGTACCCACCGCAAGCTGCGCATCTCCTGCAGCGCGTCGTTGTCGACGGTGGTCATACCGATTGCCCTGGCGCAGCTCAAGCGTGAGGCGCCAGCGCTGCACATCGAATGGCAGACCTCATTGATGGGCGAGATGCCCAACCAGATCCTGTCGAAAAAGGTCGACCTGTCGATCGCCGCCCTGCCGGTGGTCCACGATCACCTGCACTCGCAGGCCTTCATGCGGGGGCGCATGGTGGCGGTGATGCCCGCCTCCCATGAGCTGGCCCAGCAACCTTCACTGGCCTTGCAACAGCTGGAGGGCCAGGCGCTGTTGCTGTTCCGCCCGGACATGCCGTTCGGCAAGCTGCTGGCGGATGAAATCGCCCAGCGTGGGTTGCAACTGGATTCGTTGCTGTCGTTTACCAATGCCAACGAAGCCGTGGCGCTGGTCAAGCAAGGCATGGGCATTACCCTGATCGACGAATTCGTCGCACAGGACAGCGGCCTCGCCGTGGTGCCGCTGGCCGAGGAGATTCATTTCGACATCAGCTTCGTCTACTCGCGCTTCGAGCCACCGTCGCAGGCAGCGCTGCACCTGATGCAGGTGTTGTACGCACAAGCCCAGAAGCTTGGGCGCGGCATCGAGGGTTTCGAGCTGCCTATGGCCTAGTGTTGGATCCCAACGCAGAAACCACTATTCTTCTCCCGCCACGCCGTGCGCGATGCCCGGGTGGCGCGTCCCTTACCCTTCAGGAGATTCACCGACATGAATGTCACGTTCCGCCCCCGCTGGCTGCTTGCCCTCGCCCTGCCCCTCGCCCTCGCCGCCTGCGGTGACAACGAACCCAAACAACGCACTGCGTTCAGCGAGTTCCTGCAAACCCGTATCGTCGATAAGCCAGGCGTTCACGTGCCCAAGCTGACCCCGGACGAAACCCAGGCGTTTGGCCCCTACACCGAGCACTACGCGGTCATCACTGACTTCAACGGCGCCATGGATGCCGCCGTCAAACCGCTGGGCAACCTGTTGCAAAAAGGCGCAGTGCGCTCGTTGAATGATGTCACCGCGCGCCGTGACGACATCAAGGCGGTGCAGACCGGCCTCAATGACATGGGTACCCAACTGCAGGCGCAAAAAGCCAAGGCAGACAGCGCCCACGCCCAGCTCAAGCAGCCAGAAGACCTCAAGGTGGTGTACGACAAGGCCTTCGAGCGTACCGTCAGCGTTCCGGCCGATACCTTCCTGGCCGTACTGCCGCAGATCAGCGGCACCCTCGACAGCAGCCTGAAAATCGCCGACTACGTTGACGCGAACAAGGCAAAGATCGAAATCAACGGCGCGATCGTGAAGGTTTCAGACCCGAAAGTTCAAGCCGAGCTGAATGCCATGCTGGCGGACCTGAACACCCAGGCCAAGACGGTGCAACAGGCACAAACACAGCTGAAAACCGTGATGCTTGGCCGCTAAAAACCGGGCAAGGCAATCTGCCCCTGCCGGTCACTGAGTCAGTGACCGGCGCGCAGCAACAGTCAGCTGGCCAGTTCGGCCAGCACCTCGGCGCGGGTAGTGACATTGCCGAAGTGGTGTTTCCACAACTCGATGCCCATCTTGCCTGAGCGATCGAGGGAAGAGCCCACCGTCAGGTCGGTGATC
>Ga0213823_1000122_pt1 | contig 81612 bp, 63 predicted proteins | sample MC6MC0907MG_FD_179887 | JGI IMG/M metagenome (GOLD analysis project Ga0213823, IMG submission 179887) | Enriched soil aggregate microbial communities from Iowa State University, Ames, United States - MC6-MC0907-MG | ecosystem: Environmental > Terrestrial > Soil > Unclassified | place: USA: Iowa... | reverse complement strand
TCTTCAAGGAACGCGTCTATGCAGCGAATCATTAAGAACAACGAGGTCGTCGACGAAACCTGGCACTTGCTGCCCAAGGATTTCAACATCGACGAGATCAGCAACTGCGACGATCTGATCGTGCCGCTGCAACTGTGGCGCGAACACAGCCGCATGCTCAAGGCCCGCGACGGTGGTCTGGGTGTGTGGCTGGACGCTGACGAAGAAGCCGAGGAAATCGGTGAAGACGTCGCCGAGTTCCAGGTGATCGCGCTGAACTTCCCGGCGTTCACCGACGGCCGCAACTACTCCAATGCTCGCCTGCTGCGTGACCGCTACGGTTTCAAAGGTGAACTGCGGGCGATTGGTGATGTGCTGCGCGATCAGCTGTTCTACATGCATCGCTGCGGTTTCGATGCCTTTGCCATTCGCGCGGACAAAGACCCGTACGAAGCGCTTGAAGGCCTCAAGGACTTCTCGGTGACCTATCAGGCTGCCACCGACGAGCCGCTGCCGCTGTTCCGTCGCCGCTGACCGCAAACCCCGAGCACGCTCCCGCGGACTCGGGGTTTTTCGCTTAACCCTTGGATTGACCAAACCTGCCCGGCATCATCGCCGGTGGCAAGGTCAAACCCGGGTGCCGACTCAATGCCTGGGTTGTCAGGCGCCTGCGCACCTGCGCCCCCTCGTTCCTGAAGTTGTCCAGAATGGTCTTCATCTGTTGCGAGGCCGCCTGGCGAGACAGCCCGGTTTGTCTCTCCAGTTGCGCCAGTGATTGCCCACTGCGCTGCAGATTGTCTTCAAAAGCAGCGCGCTGTGTTGTCAACAAGTACTCCGACCAGAACTCCTCCTGACTGATCGATTCCAACAACTTTGCACCCTGCTCGGCGAGGATCACCTCCCGACAGACCTGATCGATTTGCCCGTCGGTCACCTCAACGTCGAGCGCCATATACAACTGCCGGGGTTGCCCGGGCAGTTGCAGCCGCTGGGCCAACCGCATCCTGTACAGCAAACTGATATCCAGCGCTTGCCGGGCGGTGACTGAACCTGACTGCGCGCGCTGCGCAACATCCATCAACGCGTGTCGTTGCACCTCATGCAATCGAAACAATCCGCGCAACAGACCGATCAACTCCCCTTCCAGCGTTTGTGTACCGGTGCGCGATGCTGCGGCTGCGCGAGAACATAAAAATCTGACCTCAAGCTCACTGAACAGCGCGTCGACATTGACGGCGCTGGCCTGACCGGCTCTGGCCATCCGAAACAGCGTACGGCGCAATCTGGCGTCTGCGCACATCGCCTCAAGCACTCGCCACAAGCGTTGGGCCAGTTGATCGCGGGTGCGTGTGAAGTCGGCGGTTCCACGTAACCGTTCCAGCATTTCGAAAAAATCACGGGACTGCGGATCTGCCAGCAAAGACCTCAACACTTCCTGGGCGCGAGCGACCGACACTTGTGACAAGCCGTTTACCCATTGGGCACCTTCCTTGTCGGCAGCTTGCCACGCCGTGCCCGGGTAATCGTTGGTCATTACGCCCAAACCAATACCCTCGGTCTTTTGGTAGTGCGCAATGGCCTTGAGGCTCGCGGCTGACAGCGGATTGCCGTCAATGTTGGTGCCACGGTTCAGCGCGGTCCGGTATTTGAAGACCGCTGCCGGTACCTCGGCGATGTTGTTATCGCGCAGATCCAGCGCCTGCAGATGGGTCAGCGCATCGATATCCGAGGGCCATTCGGCAATCCCGCACGCTCGCAGATCAAGGCGACACAGTTGGCGCTGCGCAGCGATCCGAGGCGCGCGGCCCAGCGTCCGGTTCAAACTCAGATCCAGCGAAACAAGGGCATTGTTATTGCCGAACTCGGGATCCGATCGCTCAGTGAGTTCGATGCGGTTTTCACTCAGATCCAGATGACGCAGTGCAGACATGTCCTCGATTGCCTGGGGGGTGCGCGTCAGCCCATTGCCCGACAACTCCAGAGTGCCCAGTCGGGGGAAATTGCGCAGAAAGGTGTTCAATCCGGCACTGGCCCCTACGCCCCTCATCTGCAACACAGCGATGTGACTGAAATCGGCAATGATCACCGGCAGGTCACCCAGAGGCACCGAGTCCAGCGTCAGACTGTGCACGCTCTCACCCGATTCATGAGTCATGCAGGTTTCCCGACGCCAGGCACGCTGGATCGCTCGTGCTGCGCGGGATTTGCTGTGAGACGGGACCATCTCGCGCGCGCCGTCATCGGTGTGATACCAGGTATCGCGGTGGATCCAGCGCTCCAGCCCTTCTACCATCGTTTCGTACTCAACCCTCATTTGTTCAAGTTTTCTGAGTGCCAGGACGTCGTCTGCATCCAGTGATGCCACAAACAGCTTGATCTGGTCGATCGAATGGGAAGGATACAGTTCGGTCGCCCGCCGCATGATCGCTGGCGATCTGGACAACAAGGGACTGGTATCAGGCGCCGAGAGCCCCATGGAGTGCTCGACCTGACGATCAGCCAGGCCCATGGGCGAGCGGTAGCCTGCGTCCAGCGTTTCGCCACTCAGCAATGTGGAAAAAGCCCCGCGGCGCTGCATCGCCAACGCCGTGATCCTCTGCCGGAGAGCGCTGCCGTCAGTGTCCGAGGCAACGCCAAGCGCCTTGCGGGCATGCAGCGGAAGGGTTTCCCATAACGTCTGGAAAAAATCTGCACGGGTGCGGGACGACCGCGTCGACACAACGAGTCCCTGCGTATCCAGCCCCTGATAACGATCCGCATACCCCTCTATGGTGACCTTGTGGGAGGCATCGATTGCGCCGACCCGATTATTTTCCGTAGCAGGCTCTCCCGCCTCCGTTATTTCGACCGAGACATCACCAGGCCACCCGGGCAGATGCGTCAAGGTATCGAGCACCAGCCTGTCAGCGTCACGGCTGCTGGTTGCCTCCAGATATAGCCCTTCATATGCGCGGTTCAACCGCTGGATCGCTTGATAGCGCCGAGCTTCCTCGGCAAGTCGTAGCGGTACTTGCGCGGAGTCAAGTTGCTCCCATTCATTGACATCGGCATGCCGCACAAGCTCATCGGCGATGCTGGCCGACAGTGGTGAAAAAGCCTTGCAGATGGCTTCTCCGCGAGTGTTTTCACAGACGTCAGCGCGTCGATACAGCCGATTCATCAGCGCCGTGCGCAGCCCCGGTGCATGCTCACCGATATAGGCAGTCAGCAAGGCAACCTGATCGGATTCTTTCTTCGTAGACGAGCCCAGCAGATTCGACCTCTCATCCACCTTGAGTGCTGCCAGCAGCGCGGCGTGAAACTGTCCCTGGCGCAGTGCATCTTCGCTGACCTCCAGGCGTCGTGTTGCAGTTTCAACGCCATAACGTGCAACTTCTTGCGCTCCTGCACCCTTCACAACCACCACCAGATCCGCAGGCCAGCGCGACGCCGTGGTCAGCAGGTACAGCTGCAGATCGGCATCGGCTGAAGAGGCCAACGATGGCGTGCCTGTTTGCTGCAGAAACTGCGAAACCTGCGCATCGGCGCGAAAGCGTCTGACGGTATCGGCCAGCAACGCCATCGTTTCACCACGCTGCACAAACAACTGGCGCAGTTGTGTTTCATCAATGCCGGTGCAGGCGATGACTTGCAGGGCACGGGCATCGGGCAGCCCCTCTTCGCGATAACCGAGGCGGCGCAGTAACGTCAGCTGGCTCCAGCCCTGCGCCAGTTCCGAGTCGTGTCGCCACGCCCCTGCCCCATTGGTTTCGAGCAATGGGCGGTATCGTGTCGATGAAGGCGTGCCGTGCACCTCCCACAGCCCGGTGCCAGTGACCGGACGGACCGCATAGGCTTCTGTGCCCAGCGGCAGAAAACGCTTTTCACCCTGCCAGATCAATCCCTGGTTATCTGTAGAAGCCCCCGCAAGAACGGGCTCCGATTGACGATAGGCGGCCATGTCCGGATGCCACAGCCGATGGGCGTTGCCCTCGATACGCATGCGTCGCAAGCGCTGGACGAAAGTCGATGAACGCACGGTTTTGTAGGCCTTGCCTGCGGTCACACCGCCCACCGCGAACGCCGCCATGAGGATCAGGTTTTCCAGAGTGTCGAACAGGCAATCCGTCGCGTGTTCCTGATCACCGTGAGCCCAACTTTCCACACCTTCGTAGACCTCGTTGAGCAATTGCAGACCGGCCACAGCAAACATCATTTCGCCCAGGACGGGGACAAATGAGGCAAAGATCGCCAGCGTGTTCAACCCCATGGACTTATAGGTCTCCAACCGCACAAGACGAGTCTTTTCATCTTCATCGCCAGTGGGTACCACCAGCAATCGCGACTCCGCGTGGGCTCTTTTCGAGTGATGCCGAAACAGCGCCAGAAAGAGATCGTGCTTCGCATCGTCGCCAATAGACACAGCAGTCACCGGCAAGTAGAACGTGGCAAATGGAAACTGCGTCGCAGTGGCGTTCAGCAGTCTTACATTCAGCCCGGTGATGAATGTCGAGCGCTCGCCAAGGAGGACGAAGCGCAAGAAAAAACTGCGCCATTCAACGTCTCGCAAGCGCATGCTCAACTGGCGTTCGAATATCGGGAACGAGGCGTATTCTTTCAGCGGATGATCCGGGTCACCGGGTATGTAAACCACACAGCGCTTATCGGCATCAGCACCCGCACCCATCGGACCGATCAACATGGGCCCTCTCAACGTTACGCCGAGCATTTCAAGATGGTGATACCCCAGCGTTTGGCTGCCCAGACTGATCGTAGACGCTGAATCCTTGACCGATTCAAGCATCGCGTAAACATCCGCACTGATATGCCCGCGCATCAATGCAATATGCCGGTCGACATCGAATTGATCTTTTGAACACGCCATTGAAGCGGCCTGCAAACTACCGGTTTGCGTATCGCTGCCAAACACCGCGTCTACATGTTTCTGGTATTGCGCACCCAGATCAAGGTCACGACACAGTTTGGCGAACTCTGCAGGTTCGAGTGGCAGTATTCGGCTGCGTTTTCCTGGGACGCGAGGCGGGATATACAGAAACGAGTTTTCGCTATAGTTGCCAGACTTTGTTTCCGACAATTCGAAGTTCTCGCAGGCTGCCGTCAACAGATCACGCTTTATCGGCAATACCAGTTTTTTGCGCAATCCCAACAGACTGGACGTCGAGCGCACATGCTGGAAGAGCGCACCCGCGACTTCGAACGGTTCTCCCAGCTCCTGCGACATCGCCTTGGCTAACAGCGGCGCACAGAACCGTTGCGGCGAACTGAACGCCTTGCCCTGTTCGCGTGCGAGGTGGCGTGACTTATAGCTGGCTTTAAGGCTTACATACAGTGCGTTGCGTACAGCACTCGAGGATTCAAGCAACCAGGCGGGAATTTGTTCCTTGAACAACTCAAAAAAAACGCCTTGTTGGGCTGGCGTCATTTCAGGAGTCTTCAATGCTTCACTTTTAACATCCATGTTTAACAACCTTAGTCTGAATTGAGCACCCAGAATAAAGTTGAAATAAAATCCGATACAGCGTGATTAGTTGATGAACTCAAGCAAAATCCATCAGCAATCAAGAACTTTAAAATACATAAGTAACGCACAATTTTCTGTAGCGTTTAAACACGCTCGCATGACGGTTGTCATGCGAGCGTCGGAGTACTTACCAGAAGCGCTGCTGGGTCAGGCGACTCCACCAGCTCAGCAGTACGCGGTCGACTGAACCGCTGGCGGCCATACCGATACGCTCCTGCAAACTTTTGCGCTCGGCGTAGTGCAGGTGATAGACCTCGGCTTTTTTCGCCCGGTCTGCGAGGTATTCATCGCTGGTCTTGAGTTCATCGACCAGTTGCTTATCCAGCGCCGCGACACCAAGCCAGACTTCACCGGTGGCCACATCGTCAATCGCCAGTTGCGGGCGATAGCGGGCCACGAAGTTCTTGAACAGTTGATGGGTGATGTCCAGGTCTTCCTGAAACTTCTCGCGGCCCTTCTCGGTGTTTTCGCCAAACACGGTCAGGGTGCGTTTGTACTCGCCGGCGGTGAGGACTTCAAAGTCGATGTCGTGCTTCTTCAGCAATCGGTTGACGTTGGGCAACTGCGCGACCACGCCAATCGAGCCGAGAATTGCGAACGGCGCGCTGATGATCTTCTCGCCGATGCACGCCATCATGTAGCCACCGCTGGCCGCGACCTTGTCGATGCACACGGTCAACGGCACGCCCGCCTCGCGGATGCGCGCCAGTTGCGACGACGCCAGGCCGTAGCTGTGAACCATGCCACCACCGCTTTCCAGACGCAGGACCACTTCGTCTTTGGGTGTGGCGAGGGTCAGCAGCGCGGTGATTTCATGGCGCAGGCTTTCGGTGGCGGAAGCCTTGATGTCGCCATCGAAATCCAGCACGAACACACGGGATTTGGCTTCAGGCTGCTTCTTCTGCTTTTTCGCGCTTTTCTCGGACTTGGCCTCGCCCTTGCGCAATGCCTTGAGCTGATCCTTGTCGAGCAGTGTCTGCTCCAGGCGCTCACGCAGGCCTTTGTAGAAATCATTGAGTTTGCTGACCTGCAACTGCCCGGCCGATTTGCGCCGGCCCTTGCTGCGCAATGCAGCAAAACTGGCCAGCACCACCAGAATGGCGACTACCAGGGTGACGGTCTTGGCCAGGAAGCTGGCGTATTCGGTGAAAAACTCCACAGAGACTCCTTAAACGATGCGCGGATGTGAGGCACACGCGAGATGGCTCCAGCATACCCATGCGCCGGCTTGTCGGCCAGCCGTGAAACCTCTGGCAACACCCCTGTAACGGGCATTTCAAACAAGCGTATGTTTTTTCATTGACAGCTAACCGTCATCCTCATAACCTCGCCACAACCTTCAACGTACCGGGATGACGCGGACGTGGGCAGTATCTACTTGATTAGACATGGCCAGGCCTCCTTCGGTGCAGACGACTATGACGTCCTGTCGCCGACCGGTGTGCGCCAGGCAGAAATCCTCGGTCAGCACCTCGCTGAACTGGGTGTCAGCTTCGATCGCTGCCTCGCCGGTGACCTGCGTCGTCAGCAACACACGGCCACCAGCGCACTGGCGCAGTTCGCCGCCAAAGGTTTGCCGGTGCCGACGCTGGAAACCGATTCGGCCTTCAACGAGTTCGATGCCGACGCAGTGATCCGCGCCCTGCTCCCGGACATGCTGGCGGACGAGCCGGAAGCCCTCGACATCTTGCGCAACGCTGCGCAGAACCGCGGCGAGTTCCAACGCATTTTCGCCCTGATCATCGAGCGCTGGCTGGCCGGCACTTACGACACGCCGGGGCTGGAAAGCTGGCTGGGTTTCGTCGAACGGGTTCAGGCCGGGCTGCAGCGGATTCTCGATCTGGCCGACAAAAACCAGAAGATCGCCGTGTTCACCTCCGGCGGCACCATCACTGCCCTGCTCCACCTCATTACGCAAATGCCTGCGAAACAGGCCTTTGAATTGAACTGGCAAATCGTCAACACCTCGCTCAACCAGCTGAAGTTCCGCGGTCGCGAGGTGGCTTTGGCCTCCTTCAACAGTCATGCACATCTGCAACTGCTGAAGGCTCCGGAACTCATCACTTTTCGCTGAGTCCGGTTAGCTGTGAACCTTGCTGTAATCAACCAGCTCCTATTACCAAGAAAGGATCGAACCATGACCTCCGTAGCCGATGCCGTAAAAGCAATGCAAGCCAAGTTCAACCCAGCCGCTGCTGCCGGTCTGGATCTGGTCTTCGGTTTCAACATCACTGACGAAGACAAGCAGTACTCGCTGATCGTCAAAGACGGCACCTGCGATATCCAGGAAGGCGAAAACCCGGACGCCAACTGCACGCTGGTACTGGACAGCGAAACCCTGAAAGGTATCGTCAGCGGCGAAACCGACGGCATGCAGGCGTTCATGGGCGGCAAGCTGCGCGTTGAAGGCGACATGATGCTGTCGATGAAACTGTCTGAGCTGTTCCCGTCGTAAGACCGACGTTCAGTGACACAATAATCCCGCCTTCATGGCGGGATTTTTACATTCGAGCGCTGAGAATTACTGCTTGCACTCAAGCCCTGTGGGAGCGAGCTTGCTCGCGAAGGCGTCAACTTAGTCGACATCACCGCTGCCTGTCACATCGCATTCGCGAGCAAGCTCGCTCCCACATTTGATAGGGGGTCGTCAGTGAACGAAGCGGCCAGCAACTCTCGGGTATACGGATGCTGCGCTGCATGAAACAGCGTATTTGTCTCGCCACGCTCCACCACCTCACCGTCCTTCATCACAATCAAGTCATGGGCCAACGCGCGCACCACCGCGAGATCGTGGCTGATGAACAGATAAGTCAGGCCATGCTCTTGCTGCAAACGCCGCAGCAAAGCGACGATCTGCTTCTGCACCGTGCGATCCAGCGCCGAGGTCGGCTCATCCAGCAGGATCAAGTCGGGCTTGAGCACCAGCGCCCGGGCAATGGCGATGCGTTGCCGCTGACCACCGGAAAACTCGTGGGGATAGCGATGGCGGGTGGCCGGATCAAGACCGACTTCGCGCAGCACATCGATCACCGCCCGTTCGCGCTCAGCGGCATTCAAATCGCTGTGCACCTGTAGACCTTCGGCGATGATCTGCTCCACACACAGGCGCGGACTGAGGCTGCCAAACGGATCCTGAAACACCACTTGCAGACGTTTGCGCAGCGGCCGGAGTTGTTTGCCGCTCAAATGCTCCAGCGCCTCGCCTTGAAAGCGAATACTGCCTTGCGCATCGAGCAAACGCAGAATCGCCTGGCCCAGCGTCGACTTGCCGGAACCGGATTCGCCGACAATCCCCAAGGTCTTGCCGCGCTGAAGATTCAAGTCAATGCCGTTGACCGCGTGCAAGTACGACTTCGCGCGCAGCCATCCGCCGCCCAAACGGAAGCGCACATTGAGATCACGCACCTCCAGCAAATCCTCAGCGGGTTCCCGACTTAACGCCTCGCCCCCCGGCTCGGCATTGAGCAACTCAATGCTGTAAGGATGCTGCGGCGCGCTGAACAACTGTTCACAGGGCGCCTGCTCGACAATCAACCCGCCACGCATGACTGCCACCCGCTGAGCGATATTGCGCACCAGATTCAGATCATGACTGATGATCAACAACGCCATGCCCAACCGTTCTTGCAGCTCCTTGAGCAGCAGCAGAATCCTGCGTTGCACGGTCACGTCCAGCGCCGTGGTCGGTTCATCGGCGATCAGCAACTGCGGCTCGCAGGCCAGTGCCATGGCAATCATCACCCGTTGGCGCTGACCGCCCGACAATTGATGCGGATAAGCCTTGAGCCGTTCGCGCGGACGTTGAATACCGACCAATTCCAGCAGTTCCAAAATCCGTAACCGCGCCGCCGCCCCGGCCAACCCTTTGTGCAGCGCAAGGCTTTCGCCCAGTTGCCGCTCAATCGTGTGCAAAGGGTTCAGTGAACTCATCGGCTCCTGAAAAATCATCGCGATGCGATTGCCGCGCAATTGCCGCAAGTAGCGCTCATGCACGCCAAGCAGCTCTTCGCCGGCATAGCGGATGCTGCCGTCGATCCGGGTGATGGCCGGGTCGAGCAATTGCAGAATGCTGTGCGCCGTTACCGATTTGCCCGAGCCGGATTCCCCGACCAGCGCCAGACACTCGCCGGGGCGGATATCAAGGTCGATGCCGTGCACCACAGACTGGCCGTTGAAGGCGACCCGCAGGTCACGTATTTCGATCAGATGTTTTGGCATATCAAGTCCTCGGATCAAACGCATCGCGGCAGGCTTCGCCGATAAATACCAGCAGTGAAAGGATCAGCGCCAAGGCAAAAAACGCGGTCAGACCAAGCCACGGCGCTTGCAGATTGCTCTTGCCCTGGCCGATCAATTCACCCAGCGACGCGCTGCCGGCCGGCATGCCAAAACCGAGAAAATCCAGCGCCGACAAGGTCGCAATCGCGCCAGTGAGAATGAACGGCAGATACGTCAACGTGGCGCTCATGGCATTGGGCAGGATGTGCCGAACGATCACCTGCGCATCACCGACACCCAGCGCCCGTGCGGCTTTCACATATTCCAGGCCACGGCTGCGCAGGAACTCGGCCCGCACCACATCGACCAGGCTCAGCCAGGAAAACAGCGCCATGATCCCCAGCAGCCACCAGAAATTCGGCTCGACAAACCCGGACAGAATGATCAGCAGGTACAACACCGGCAGCCCCGACCAGACCTCCAGCAAGCGCTGACCGATCAAGTCGACCCAACCGCCGTAGTAACCCTGCAACGCGCCGGCGGCGATGCCAATCACTGCACTCGCCGCGGTCAGCGCCAAGGCAAACAGCAGCGATATGCGCGTGCCGAAAATCACCCGCGCCAGCACATCGCGCGCTTGATCATCAGTGCCCAGCCAGTTCTCGCCACTGGGCGGACTCGGTGCCGGTTCTGTCAGGTCGTAATTGACCGTGTCGAAAGCGAACGGGATCGGCGCAAACCACAGCCGCCCGCCCTGCCCCTCGATCAATTGCCGCACCTGCGCGCTGCGATAGTCCGGTTGAAACGGTAGCTCACCGCCGAAGTCCTGCTCGGTGTAGCGCTTGAACGCCGGGAAATACCAATGGCCCTGATACGTCACCAGCAGCGGCTTGTCATTGGCCACCAGCTCACCGCCGAGGCTCAGGCCGAACAGCGCGAGAAACAGCCACAACGACCACCAGCCACGCCGATGTGCCTTGAAGCGCGCCCAGCGGCGCTGGCCGATTGGAGATAACGTCAGCATCAGGCAGCCCTCGCGGTGAAGTCGATGCGCGGGTCGACCAGCGTGTAGCAGAGGTCGCCGAGCAGTTTTATCAGCAGGCCGAACAGGGTGAAGATGAACAGCGAGCCGAACACCACCGGATAGTCGCGCGCGACCGCCGCTTCGTAACTGAGCCGGCCGAGGCCATCGAGGGAAAAGATCACTTCGATCAGCAGCGAGCCGCCGAAGAACACCGTCACCAGCGCCTGCGGCAAACCGGCAACGACCAACAACATCGCATTGCGAAACACATGGCCGTACAACACCTGCCGTTGACTCAGCCCTTTGGCGCGCGCGGTCACCACGTACAGTCGCGAGATCTCGTTGAGAAAGCTGTTCTTGGTCAGGATCGTCAACGTGGCGAAACCGCCGATGACCAAGGCAATCACCGGCAGCACCAAGTGCCAGAAATAATCGGCCACCTTGGCCCACGGCGACAGCTCGGCGAAGTTGTCCGAGACCAGCCCGCGCACCGGAAACCAGTCCAGCGCGGTACCGCCGGCAAACACCACGATCAGCAGCAGCGCGAAGAGAAACCCCGGCAGCGCATAGCCGATGATGATTGCCACACTGCTCCAGACATCGAACGCCGAACCGTTGTGCACGGCTTTGCGAATGCCCAGCGGTATCGACACCAGATAAGTGATCAGCGTCGCCCACAGGCCCAGCGACAAGGTCACCGGCAGTTTCTGCCAGATCAGTTCAGTGACGCTGGCACCGCGAAAGAAACTCTGGCCGAAATCCAGTCGCGCATAGCTTTTGAGCATCAGCCACAAGCGCTCGCTGGGCGGTTTATCGAAGCCATACTGGCGCTCGATATCAGCCACCAGTTTCGGGTCCAGCCCACGGGTCGCGCGGGATTCGCCACCGACAGTTTCGACATGACTGGAACCCACTGCCGCGCCGACGCCAATGCCCTGCAAGCGCGCGATGGCCTGCTCCACCGGGCCACCGGGCGCCGCTTGCACGATAACGAAATTGACCAGCAGGATCGCCAGCAAGGTCGGCACGATCAGCAGCAGACGCCGCAGGCTATAACCCCACATGGCTGTACTCCTTGGGCATCTGGGCGGATGTCAGTGCAGTCGGGCTGATTTCCCACCAGGTGTCGAGGCCGGCGTCGTACAGCGGGGCAATCGCCGGTCGGCCGAAGCGGTTCCACCACACCGTGGAGATTCCCGGCGGGTAATAGTTGGGCACCCAGTAATAGCCCCACTGCAACACCCGATCCAAAGCATGGGCGTGACGCAGCAGACTCTCGCGATTGTCGGCCTGCACCAACCCTTCGAGCAGTGCATCGACGGCCGGATCACGCAGCACCATGTAATTGTTCGAGCCGGGATCGTCGGCGCCATCGGAGCCGAAGTAATTGAACATCTCGCGCCCCGGTGCCTGACTTACCGGGTAACCGGCGACGATCATGTCGTAGTCGCGATTGCGCACGCGGTTGGTGTATTGCGCGGTGTCGACCTGACGAATATCGAAGCCGATGCCGATCTGCGCCAGGTTGCGTTTGAACGGCAATAACAGCCGTTCGAAACCCTTCTGGCCATTGAGAAACGTGAAATGCAGAGGCTCACCATCGGCGTTCACCAACTGATCGCCCTGAGGTTTCCAGCCAGCGGCTTCGAGCAGTTTCAGTGCCTGCAACTGTTCGCTGCGGACGTTGCCGCTGCCATCGGTTTTCGGCGCTTCAAACACCGTGGTGAACACTTCTTCGGGAATCTGTCCGCGCAACGGCTCAAGAATCTTCAGCTCTTCGGCATCCGGCAACGCGGTGGCCGCCAGTGCGCTGTGGGAGAAGTAGCTACGCTGGCGCAGGTACATGCCGCGCATCATCTGCCGGTTAGTCCATTCGAAATCCCAGAGCATGGCGATCGCCTGGCGCACGCGACGATCCTGAAACACGGGTTTGCGCAGGTTGAACACAAACCCCTGCGCACCTTGAGCGGCACCGGGTGCGAGATGTTCACGGAGCAATTTGCCTTGCTCCAGCGCGGTTCCCGCGTAACCGATGGTGAAACTGGTGGCGGAGAACTCGCGGTTGTAATCGAAGCCGCCAGCCTTGAGCACCTGCCGCGACACGTCGGTGTCGGCGAAGAACTCCACGCTTAACTGATCGAAGTTATAGAGGCCGCGGGTAATCGGCAGATCCTTGGCCCACCAGTCTTGCACCCGCTGGAATTTCACGCTGCGCCCGGCATCCACCGCGCTGACGCGATACGGGCCACTGCCCGGCGGGATCTCAAAACCACCGCCCTCGGCAAAGTCGCGGGTGCGCCACCAATGTTCGGGCAGCACTGGCAGTGTCGCCAGGTCCAGCGGCAAGGTGCGGCTGTCGTTGTTCTTGAAGAGGAAACGCACTTGCGTCGGTGACTCCACAACGACTTCAGCGACATCGCGAAACTGCTGGCGGTATTTGAGGCTGCCCTGGGTGATGAACAGATTGAAGGTGTAACGCACGTCTTCGGCGGTGATTGGTGTGCCATCTTCAAAACGCGCCTTGGGATTCAGGTAGAAGCGCAGCCAACGGCGATCCGGATCCAGCTCCATCTGCTGCGCCACCAGACCGTAGACGCTGTAGGGTTCGTCCTTGCTGCGATAGGCCAGTGGCGCGTAGAGCCAGCCATCAATGTCAGCCACGCCGGTGCCTTTGTCAGTGTAAGGAATCAGGTGATCGAACGGGCCGCTTTCCAGCGAAGAACGGCGCAGGCTGCCGCCCTTCGGCGCGTTGGGGTTGGCGTATGCCAGGTGCTGGAAGTCAGGGGCGTATTTGGCGGGTTCGCCGTAGACCGTTAACGCCGGTTGCGGGGCGGCCCAACTGAACGGAATCGAGAGCGCACAAACGCTGAATAAAATGAGCCTTGAGAACATGGGCAGATCCTTTTACTCGGTGCTGCTACTGGCTTCATCGCGAGCAGGCTCACTCCTACAAGGGTCTGCGGTGAACACAAATCCACTGTAGGAGTGAGCCTGCTCGCGATGGGGCCAGAACAGTCAACACACCTTCTGCCTACCTGTGATGTGCAACAGGCCGGCGATTTTTATAGGGCAGGCTTTAGATCGATAGGTGACTAAAACCGGCCTTCACTGATCATTCTCAAAACTTGTAACTGACCCGCGTGTACAGCGTCCGACCAAACGGATCGCCGTATTTCGGGTCGTAGCCGCTCTGGAACGTGTAGGTCTGGTTACTGAACGGTGGCTCACGATCAAACAGGTTTTTCGCGCCGAGGGTCACGCTCAGGGTCTTGCGCCAGGTGTAAGTGCCGGCCAGATCCCAGACGTTGTAAGAACCGACATAGTTGTGAGTGTCGCGATCGGAGTCGTGGTAACCGCTGGTGTAACGGTTGGTCAGCGCAGCGCCGAACGGACCGTAATTCCAGCTACCGGTCAGGCTGTGCCGCCAGCGCGCCACGGCACCCGCCGACGCAAAGTCACCGCCACGGAAATCGCCCAGCTTGTCGATGTAGTCGCCCTTGAGCTGCTGCTGATAGTCATAACGGGTGACGTAAGTGCCTTGCAGGCCGATGCCGAAGTTGCCGTACGGCGTGCTCGGTAAACGGTAATCGAAGCTGACGTCGACGCCGTTGGTCTTGATCTTGCCGAGGTTGGCCAGCCCGGTGACGATGTGATCGATGGAGCCATCCGGCTTGCGGATCAGGCGATCCGGGTACAGTTCAGGGTTCTCGAACACCGCCGACTCGGGAAATTCGGCAATCTGGTTGGCGATGTCGATCCACCAGAAATCCAGCCCGGCGCTCAGGCGCTCGAACGGTTGATAGACAAAGCCGAGGGTGACGTTGCGCGCGGTTTCCGGGCTCAGGTCGGTATTGCCGCCGCTGGTGCGATTGAACTGCTGCGCGCAATCACGGTTGGCGATGCCGCCATTGCTCGGATTGCCGCCAGCGCACAAGCGCGGATCGTTGTAGTTGGCGTTGGTGAAACTGGTAAAGGTCGGGTTGTACAGCTCATACAGCGACGGCGCGCGGAAGCCTTCGCTGTAGGCACCGCGCACCACCAGTTCCTTGAATGGCTGGAAGCGGAACGAGTATTTCGGGTTGGTGGTGCTGCCGAAGTCGCTGTACTTGTCGTGACGCACGGCGGCGGACAGTTCCAGGCTGTCGAGCACCGGCACGTTGACCTCGGCGTACTCGGCCGAGACGCTGCGATCCCCGGCCACGCTGCCGTTCGGATCAACACCGAGGCTTTGCACGTCGCCGGCAAACTGCGCGAAATCCTGATGGAAATCTTCCTTGCGATACTCGCCGCCCAGCGCCAATGCCGAAGGGCCGGCACCGAACCAGTCGCCGATTTCACGACTGATGCGCCCGTCGATGGCCTTCACCCGCCCCACCGCCGTGGCGTAATCACCGTCCACCGCGTTGGCCGCCAACAGCGCCGAACCGGCAGCCGTTTGCGGGCCGAACGGGTTGATCACGCCGTTGGCAATACCGGCGCTGACCGCGCGATCATTGACGTAGCCGTCCTGAATGCTGTTGACCACTTTGTTCTGGTTGTACGAGGCGCCGAGGTTGTAATCCCAGCCGACCAGCGTGCCGTCGAAACTCAGCAGCAAGCGCTGACTGGTGTTGTCGTCTTCGTGCTGACGCGCGCCAACGGCGGTTTCGCGCCAGTTCACGTCGACCGGTTGGGTCGGATCGAGGGCGAAACCGTTCGGCCCGGGCGTAATGCCGTTACCTGGATAGAACGCCGTGCCGGGGTTGACCTGATTACCCATCAACGTGCCGGGGCCGATTTGCGTGCGGTTTTCGTTTTGCGCCCAGAAGTATTCGAGGCTGACGTTGTGATCGTCCGACAGCTTGCCGGTGGCTTTGGCGAAGGCTGAAGTCTTTTCCGTTTCCGGTACCAGATCGAGGTAATTCCACAGGCTCTGCCGGCAGATGCCATTACGCGCCAGCAGACCCGGTGCGTTGCAGCCAGAACCGGCCAAAGGGTTGGTGGCATTGCTGCCCTGACTCCAGTTGGCCGGCGAGGCGGTGCCGGAGGTGTAATCAAGTCCACGGTTCGGCTGGTAGTTATAGGTGTAGCCGCGATCTTCGGCAGCCAGACGTTGTTGCTTGTCGTAACTGACCACGCCGAACACGTTGAAGCGGTCATCCTGCAAATCACCGAAACCCCAACTGCCGCTGAAGTTACGGCTTTCACCGCCCCCCGAATGGGTTGGTGTGTCGTAATTGGTGCTGATCTGCCCTTCGGTGAGGCTGGTCTTGGTGATGAAGTTGATCACCCCGCCAATCGCATCGGTGCCGTACAACGCCGAGGCGCCATCGCGCAGCACTTCCACGCGATCAATGGCGGCGAAGGGAATGGTGTTGAGATCGACACCGGAGCCGTTGATCGCATTGGTGGCGTTATTACTCAGACGCCGGCCGTTGAGCAGCACCAGGGTCTTGTTCGGGCCGATGCCTCGCAGATCGGCATAGGACGCGCCACCACTGCTCGACCCGACCGAGCGACCGGAACCGACTGAAGACTGGTTGGCGGAAATGCGACTGACCAGCTCCTCGGTGGTGGAAACACCCTGCTCGCGCAACTCTTCGACGCGCAGGATGGTGACCGGTACCGCGGTTTCTGCATCGACCCGGCGGATTGCCGTACCCGTGACTTCCACACGCTGCAGTTGAGTGGTCGGTTCGGGTGCCGTGCTATCAGCGGCGATGGCCGGCAGCGTATTGATTGCCAGCAGCAAGGCCAGGCTCAAAGGTGATTTGACGGGTGAAAACTGGATCATGAACAGCCATCCCTGCGTTTTGGTTTATGCAGGGATGTGCGATGACGAATAAGGATTTATAGAGGGCGATTTAGACCGTTGGGTGATGAGGTTATGCAAAAAATGCCATGCATCCGTATCAGGCCAATGCCATCTCCCGCAACAGCCGGGTATCCAGGCCAAACCTTTCTTGAGAGACCATCTGAAACTGCCCCTCTGCCAGCTCGCAGCTCACAAGAAGATTCCACGAATGCCGGGTGGCCGCCGAGGGGATCAGCACAAACGGATGTTCGGCCAGTAGCGCATCGGCAAACAACTGCTGATTGGGTGAAGGCCTTGCGGGACTCAACCAGTACGGGTTGGGCACCTCTTCAGGCTGCACGATTCTGACCTTGGCATCGCTGATGACTTCAAAGCACGTCAGTACATACGGCTTACTGTCCAGAGCATCAAAACTGTTATTGGCAGCCACCTCCAGAATGGCCGAAGAAGGGTCGACAGATGCATAGACGACTCGCCGCCCAGGCGCATTCCATCGACCGCCATTCAATTCTGAACCTATCCCGCTGTCCCACGTTGTCCCATAGGCCTCGGGGTCCAGCCGCCAAGCATACCAGTGCTCGTCCCAAGGCAAGGGATTCATGGATAAACCCCGGACATGATCTGCCACAAGTATTGCTCGACCATCTGGAAACCCAATGGATGCCGGATAAATTCCAACGGCACGTGGCCGCTCAGATAAGGGCTGGGTTTCTGCATCCATGCCTCCGCCCGCGATTGCCCGGCGAACGCCCGAGTGGCCATCTCCAGCACCAGTGCATATTGGTAGGCGACGACACTCTGCTGCGGGTCGAGCCGTACCGGTTTGCCTTCCTTCATGAGCCGGCGCACGGTTCTGACAGACTTGCCGGTGATGCGTTTGACCATGTCTTCGCGCAGGTACAACTCGGAAGTTGAAAGCATGTTGACGACGTCGCTGAGCTCAAAGCCCTCGTCGGTCAGGCGGATGATCAGCAAGGCATCGTCACCGATGTTCTGGCCGTTAACGAGCAGATCGACAGGTTTCCCCTCGGCCTTCTTCAGCCCCGTCAGCCGGGGCATTTTTGCTGTGGGCATCGCGATATCCTCCATGGGGCATCTGGCGCGATCGTCGACCCAGAAGCTGCGCAGGGAATAAGCAGGTGTTTCATGCTCGATTTGGGTACGCATAATTGATCCTTTATCTGTGAGCCTGAGCGTTCAAGCCGCTCAGCGACTTCAATGTCAGGTCCGATGCTATAGATCGCGCTTCCGACGACCAACCTGAAAAAGTCGTCGGAAATATCCCCTGTTTTCCGCAAAACCCTCTATTTTCCGTAGGACGTAAACGCGAGATTTTCTGCCATCAGCCGCCGAAGTGATAACTCACATCGAGCCACCATTGCCGTCCGTACGGGTCATAGTTGCCGGTCGGGTAGTACGGCCACCCGGCCGAGTCATCGTGTTTAACCTGATCGAGCAGGTTGTTCACGGTCAGACCGACACTCGCCCGATCATTGAGCTTGTAACGCGCACTGGCGTTGAACACTGTCCACGGCGACAGGCGCCCGTCTCCCGCGCCATTGGTGACTGAACCGTAACGAATGCCCATCAGCGTCGCTGTGGCCTTCTGGTAATCCCAGGTCAGGCTGGCGTTGACCTTGCTGCGCCAGTCGTAGTTGGTTCGCGAGGTGCGCCAGTCTTGCGTTGGCGCTTCCTCCGACTCCTTGTAGTAATGCGAAAGCACCAGGGTGTAACCCAGCGCCGAACTGAACGCGCCGTACTGCCCGGCGCCCCAACGAATATTGCTCTTGAAATCCAGGCCACTGACCCGCTCGCTGGCGGCGTTGATCGCATTGACCCGCACGCGCTGCAACTGGTTGGGATCGACCGCGGCATTGCCGGCGTTGCGATCGATGCGCGCCAGGGTCGCTTGGCAGTTGGCCGAATTAATGTCCTGCGTGCCGTTGCGGCATTCGTTTTCCTGTTGCAACAAGCGGTTTTCATCGACGGTGGTCAGCAGATCATCGATCTCGACACGCCAGAAATCCGTGGAGAAATCGAAGTTACGCGACGGCGACCAGACAAAGCCGTACGTCCACGATTTACCGCGTTCCGACTCAAGATTCGCGGTGCCGCTTTGGGTGTAATCGACCCGTCCACGATCACAGGCGCCCTCCACGCCCTGGCTGCAACCGTAGTAATCGATCTGCGCCGGGTAGTAGCCGTTGCTGTCGGACTGATAGATGTAGTTCAGATCCGGCGCGCGGAAACTGGTGCCGTAACTGCCGCGCAGCAACAGGCTGGTGACCGGGCGCCATTCCAGTCCCAGGTTGTAGGTTTTCTGCTGCTCGGTGCGGCCGCTGAACTTGTATTGATCCCAGCGCCCGGCGGCGGTCGCCAGCAACGTGTCGGTGACCGGAATGCTGAACTCGCCGCCCGCCGCATAGCGCTTGCGCGAGCCACCGGAACTTTGCTGTGGGCTTAGGCCGTAAAACGTGCCGTCGTTAAGGCCATCGTCCGGGTCAACGCGATACTCCTGTTTGCCCGCCTCCAGCACACCGGCGAAACCCACGGGGCCGGCCGGCAGATCGAACAGATCACCGTTGACCGAAGCGTTGTAACTGGTCGACACCGATTTGCTGCTCTGGGTCTGGTTGCCGCGAAACTGCTGCCATTCCTGCGGCGTCAGCGGCCGGTCGAGCCGGGAGGCGTCCGGGGCGAACACCGGATAACCACCGCTCACACCCAACTGCGGGCCAAGGTAGAAATCCTGAATCGATGACAGTGGCGTGTAGCGCGTGGTTCTCACGCTGCGGTATTCCGAGCGATTGACCGCCAGATCGTAATTCCAGCCGGTATCGGCAATCTTGTCCGAGAGACCGAGGGTGCCGGTCCACGAGGTGTCGCGCCACTTGCTGTTGTTGCTGGTGCGGCCACCGATTTCCTCTTCACCGAAGCGTCGATACCAGCGCTCCAGATTGCCGCTGTTCTGGTTGATGAAGTCCGGCGAGGTGAAGGTCGGTCCCCGTGTGTTGTTCTGAATATGGTCGAGGCCGTACATCAAGTCGGCGAAGACTTGACCGCTGTCGCTGAAATGCCAGGTGCCACGGGTGTAGCCGTCGTAGTTCTCCTTCTGGGTCTGCACGGTCCAGTAATCGTTGTACATCTGGTCGGTGCGGCAGCGTCCGCCGCTGTTGACCAGTTTGTTATCGAAGGTGCCCTGATAAGCACCGCAACCCGGTCCCAGATAACGACTGTTGCTCAAGTCGCGGCGGTAACCGACGTCCGCCAGCGGGCCGTTTTGCATAAAGCCACGGTCATCGGCCCAGATCGGATCGCGGTTAGTCAGCTCCAGACCGAACAAGCCGTCAAAATCCCCCCAACTGCCGCCGCCGCTGATCTGCAAACGCTGGTTGTCGCCACCACCGCGCTCGCTGGTGCCACCCTTGAGGTTGACGTCGACGCCGTTGATCTTGTCCTTGAGGATGATGTTGACCACCCCGGCAATCGCGTCCGAGCCATAAATCGCCGAGGCGCCGCTGCTGAGGATTTCGATGCGTTCGATGACCGCCGACGGAATGTTTGCCAGGTTGGTGAAGTTGACCTTGCCATCGTACGGCGTCGGGTAGTCGGCGACGCGACGGCCATTGATCAGCACCAGCGTATGGTTGGGTCCGAGGCCGCGCAGGTTGAGCGCGCTGGCCGCCGGTTGCCAGGTGTTGCCGTAATCTTCGCCTTGGGTCATGCCGGTGTTTTGCGTCTGCGTGGCCAGGGCGTCGTAGACGTTTTTATAGCCGCGCGCTTCCATTTCCTCGTGGGTGATAACGTTGACCGGCGTTGCGCCATCGCTCTGCGCGCGGGCAATGCGCGAGCCGGTAACGGTGACTTTTTCCATGCGGTAATCGGCGCTGGTGACCGGCGCCACGGCGGTGACTTTCGCCGGCGCATCGGCCTCTCGAACCGTTAAACCCTGAGCGCTTTGCTCGACTTGCAGACCGCTGCCGAGCAAGGCCTTTTCCACTGCCTGCCGACCGCCCAACGCACCGCGCACTGCCGTGCTGCGTTTGCCCTGCACCAGTTCCTGACTGAAGGAAATCGGCACACCGCTCTGCCGCGAGATGCCCAGCAGCACTTCGTCCAGTGGCCCGCTGGCGATGTCGAAAGTAAACACCGCTGCAGCAGGTTCCTGAGCAACCGCCGCCCATGGGCTGATGCCCATCGCCAAGGCAGCGGCAAGGGTCAATCGAGGTAATTGTTGTTTGAGTGAGAACATCGAAGGGTTTCCCTGTTGAAGGCATCTGCAGGGAATGAGCAGCGGGCCAGCGCTTTTTATAGGGCGGCGATTAGGCCAAGAAGTTATGGGTTTATAACCGTGCGTCAACGCTGACCCAGTACGGGCTGTGCCAGGTGACGCGGATCGGCAGCGAGCGTTCCAGCAGTTGCAGGGTGCGGTCACTGTCATCGAGCGGATAGAGGCCGCTAAGGCGCAGATCGGCGACTTCCGGGCTCAGGTGCAAGATGCCGCGCCGGTAGCGGCGCAGACTGTCGATAACCTCGTGCAATGGCCGGTCGCGAACTTCCAGGCGACCCTGCACCCAGGCACTTTCCTGGCCGTTGCTGCGTTCCAGCGACAGCACTCCGGCACCGTTGAACAGCAGACTCTCGCCAGCCTGTACCACTTGCCGCGCGCCACCGGTAGTGACCACCTCAACCTGTGAATGAAGCATCACCAATCGCGTCGCCTCCTCGCTGTGCTGCACGAGAAATTTTGTTCCAAGCGCACGCAGGCGACCGTGCTCGGTCTCGACCACAAAGGGCCGCGCCGGCTCTTTCGCCACGTCGACCAGCAACTCACCACTGCGCAACGCGAGCAAGCGTTGCTGACTGTCAAACAAAGGCACCACACGACTGCGCGCATTGAGCGTCAGCGCACTGCCGTCCGCCAAGGTGAATTCACGCCGCTCGCCAGTCCCGGTCGACAACTCCCCCGCCTCCGGCAGCCAGCCGTAACGTCGCCCGAGCAATCCGGCTAACAGCGCAACACCGAGCACACTCAAACTGCCGCTGATGAAGCGTCGACGACTCGACGGCGCATTGAGACTGTGCAGCAGGCTGTTGCGCGGCACGTTGCGCAAGCTCGGGTTGCGCAGCAGATTGAGGCCGCCGCCCATCTGCTCGATGACCTGTTGATGGCGTGGATCGGCGCCTCGCCAGGCCTCGAACGCGGCGCGCTCAGCCATGCCCGCCTCGCCCGACTGCAACAACGCCAGCCATTGTGCCGCCTCGTCGATCACTGCCTCGTCCGGCCTCATGCCTGCATCGCCTGATAGCAGCGCTTGAACGCTTCGACCATATATTGCTGCACACGACTGGTCGACACGCCGAGGCGCTCGCCGATCTCGCTGTAGGTCAAACCGTCGAGTTGATGATAAAGAAACGCCGCTTTGGCCTTGGCCGACAGCCCATTGAGCAGACGATCAACCGCCAACAGCGCTTCGATCACCAGTGCCCGCTCTTCCGGCGACGGATGCACCGGCTCCGGCGCCAGCGCCAGGCTTTCCAGATAGGCGCGTTCAAGGTCCTGACGCCGCCAGCCTTCGTACACCAGCCGCCGGGCGATGGTGGTCAACAGTGCCCGTGGCTCGCGAATAGCCGTGGGGTCCGGCAGTGCCAGCACCCGCAAAAAGGTTTCCGAGGCGATGTCCTGCGCACTGTGCGGGCAACCGAGCGTGCGGCCAACGGCAGCGCACAGCCAGCGATAGTCCTTTTGGAACATCTGCCCGATGATCTGGTAATGCGGGTTGTACCCACCCATGCCTTGCTCCCTGAAACGGGTCCCACCCGCTGCGAAAAACCATCGTTCTGCCGGGATCGTCCGGCTCTGATCTGGCGCGACTGTGCAATAGCCTCGACGACATTTGAAGTAATAAAAAATCAGCACAAGCAAACCATTGAGCATAAGGCGCTTGGTCGCCGCAGAAACATTGGCTGACACAACGTTGACCTCGATCACTGGCGTGTGAGCGGCCACTGATTAATCTCGCGGCTCCATCGAACGCCAGGGACGGCTCAGCGAGAGCCCACGGCGAATCCACTCAAGGAAGAGCAAGCATGCGACCACTCAACATCATTCTGCTGTCTTCGGCCTTCAACGGCCTGACCCAACGCGCCTGGCTGGAACTGCGCGACGCCGGACACTCGCCGAGCGTGGTGCTGTTTACCGATGAACAAACCGTGTGCGGACAAATCGAGAACAGCGGCGCGGATCTGGTGATCTGCCCGTTCCTCAAGGACCGCGTGCCACAGGCGCTGTGGAGCAATACCGAGCGGCCGGTGGTGATCATCCATCCGGGCATCGTCGGCGATCGCGGCGCCAGTGCTCTCGACTGGGCGATTACCAACGAGCTGCCGAGCTGGGGCGTCACCGCGTTGCAAGCGGTGGAGGAAATGGACGCCGGCCCGGTGTGGGCCACTTGTGAATTCAACCTGCCGGCGGGCCTGCGCAAATCCGAGCTGTACAACGGCCGGGTCAGTGATGCGGCGATTCGTTGTATTCGCGAAGTGGTGGAGAAGTTCGTCGAAGGCTTTGAACCGATTGCCCTCGACTATGCCGATCCAAAAGTACGCGGGCGCTTGCAACCGAACATGAAACAGGTCGACCGCAGTTTCAGCTGGCACGACTGCGCACGCTTTATCAAACGCTGCATCGATGCCGCCGACGGCCAGCCCGGCGTGTTGGCGAGCCTGGCCGGCGGTCAGTATTACGTGTACGACGCGCACCTCGATTCGCGCAGCGGCATGCCCGGCGAGATTCTCGCGGTGCATGACGACGCGGTACTGGTCGCGGCCGGTGATCAAAGCCTGTGGATCGGCGCACTGCGGCGCAAACCGCAACCCGGCGAGGAAACCTTCAAGCAACCGGCGCGGCACTTGTTGGCCGGGCAGTTGAGCGACGTGCCCGTGCTGGACTGGTCGATTGCCACACAGCCGTTCAGCGACGAAGCCTATCAACCGATTCGTTATCGAGAGTCCGGTATCGTCGGCGAGCTGACCTTCGAGTTCTACAACGGCGCCATGAGCACCGAGCAATGCCAGCGCTTGGTCGCGGCGCTGCGCTGGGCCAAGTCCCGGGAGACTCAGGTGCTGCTGATCAAGGGCGGGCGCGGCAGTTTTTCCAACGGCGTGCATTTGAACGTGATCCAGGCCGCGCAGGATCCCGGTGCCGAAGCCTGGGCGAATATTCAGGCGATCGACGATGTCTGCGCAGAACTGCTGACGGCCCGGCAACTGGTGGTCAGCGGCATCACCGGCAATGCGGGTGCCGGTGGTGTGATGCTCGCGCTGGCGGCGGACATTGTGTTTGCCCGCGCCGATGTCGTGCTCAATCCGCATTACAAAAGCATGGGGTTGTACGGTTCCGAATACTGGACTTACAGCCTGCCCCGCGCCGTCGGCCCGGCAATGGCCGAGCAATTGACCCAGGCCTGTCTGCCGGTGAGCGCGGTACAGGCGTGGCAACTGGGCATGGTTCAGGAAATCGGGCCGCGCTGCCCGGACGAATTTTCGTTGTGGTTGCTGCAACGGGCCAACGGCGTTTTGAGCGATCCGACTTATGCCGCGGTGCGCGAGCGCAAGGCGCGGGTTGATCAGGTGTTGATCCAGCAGTGCCGCGAAACCGAGTTGCAGGAGATGCAGGAAGACATGCTCTACAACCGCAATCAATTTGCCGAGAAGTGCCGAAATTTTGTTTACAAGCGCAAGGTGTGTGGCACGCCGGCGCGGTTGATCGAGGAGTGGGCGCGGGTGCGTTCGGTTGAGTTGGCCAGTTGATTTTGCGGTGACTGCTTTCCCCTCATCGGAACGCCGCCCGCCTATCCCTCTCCCAAGGGAGAGGGAACTGATTGGGGAATGCTGTAGAGGTTCGCCGACGTGAACGATCTCTACTGAATCCATAATCGACTCGGCCTTTCAGGTCGATGTATGACGCAAGATGCCTCAGTCAGTCCCCTCTCCCTCTGGGAGAGGGTTAGGCGGGCGGCGATCCGATGAGGGGCTTTTGCCTTTACAATGCCCGCCACCTCAATCACCGGCCCGCCCATGGACATCGATCTCGCTCGCACCTTCCTGGAAATCGTCCGTCACGGCAGCCTTGCTGCGGCCGCACAAAAGCTGTTCGTCACGCAAACGGCGATCACCGCCCGGGTGCAAAAACTCGAAAGCCAGCTCGGCAGCACGCTGTTCGTGCGCAACCGCGCCGGGGCGAAACTGACGCCCAATGGCGAGGCCTTTGTGATCTACGCTAATCAACTGGTGCAGACCTGGGAAGCCGCGCGCCGCGACCTGCCGCTGCCCGAGGGCTATCACAATGTGTTGCACATCGGTGGCGAAGTCAGCCTGTGCAACCCGTTGATGCTCAGTTGGGCGGCAGAGCTGCGCGAGAAGATTCCCGGGCATGCCCTGCGCATGGAAATCCGCGACGGCGAAAATCTGCTGCGTCAATTGGAGCTCGGCGTGCTCGACGCCGCACTGGTCTATCAGCCGGAATACTGGCCGGGATTGCAGGTCGAGCAAGTGCTGGAAGAAAAACTGATTCTGGTGCGCGCGCCCGATCGCCCCGATCCCTACGTCTACATCGACTGGGGCCCGGACTTCCGTCGCCAGCACGACGCCGCCCTGCCGGAAAAAGCCAAAGCGGCGCTGAGTTTCAACCTCGGCCCGCTGGCCCTGCAGTACATTCTCGAACACGGCGGCAGCGGCTACTTCCGCACTCGGGTAGTGCGCACCTATCTGGAAAGCGGCGCCCTCGAAGCGGTGACCAAAGCTCCGGAATTCGGCTATCCGACTTACCTCGTTTACTCACGTGATCGCGATTCGGCGACGCTGCAGCAAGCCTTCCACCTGTTGCGCGAAGTGATCCGCACCGATGACGACTGGTCGCAGCGCTGGAACCCGCTGAGCTGAAGCGACGGCTTCGTACCGGAGCATGGCGCATGTGCCATCGAGGTCCGGCCTGCACAAACGGCCGGATCGGCTAATCTGCCGGGTATAACAACAATACCCGCAGGTGAAGCAGTGAGGCAGACCACCGAGATATTCCGCAGCCGTTACCGCGCGGCCATTCATCCGCTGTACAACCCGTGGCTGCACGGCGCCTTCGTGCTGCTGTTCGGTGGGCTGGCCATCGCTGCGTTCTGGGGCAGCGTGCAGCAGGTCACCCTGTTGGAATGGCTGACGGTGCCGTTGACCCTGCTGCTGTTCAATTTCGGCGTGTACATGGTCCATCGCCATCTCGGCCACCACAAAAAGACCTTCGCAAAAATGTTCTACGCCCGGCATGCCGGCGATCATCACAGCTTCTTCACGCCCGGCCACATGACCTACGAAAATGCCCGCGACTGGCGGGTGATCCTGTTTCCCGCCTGGCTGATCGTGCTGCACACACTGCTGATTACCCTGCCGCTGTGGTGGTTGTTGGCACAGATAAACGCCAACGTCGCCGGGCTGTTCGGCGGTTGCATGGTGCTCGGTTATCTGACTTACGAAATATTCCACGCCTGCGAACACCTGCCACCGCACAACCCGCTCACCCGCCTGCCGTGGATCCGCCAGATGCGCCGCTTGCACGAACTGCATCACCGCCGCGAGCGCATGCAGGAGCGCAATTTCAACATCGTTTTGCCGTTGATGGACTACCTGTTCGGCACCCTTTACTGGGAGCCGGAAACCACCCCTTTGAGCGACGCGAGAATGCCCATGACCCGCATGCAGCACACCATCGATATCGCTGGCGACCCGATTGCCGTACTTGCCTACGCCGCCAGTGTCGGTCGCTGGCCGGAGTGGCACCCCTCGTCGCTGAAGATCGACGGCGCCCACGGCCCGCTGCATGCCGGCTCGCGCTTCGAGGAGGACATTAATGCCGGCGGGCGTGAAGGCCATTTGAGTTGGGAAGTCACCGAGTACCTGCCTGGCCGACGCTGGTGCGCGCGGGCGCAAGGCGATCATGGACTATCGCTGCTGTTGACTTATGAATGTACCGCCGAGGGCAGCGGCACGCGGTTTGTGCGCACGCTGGATTATCGTTTCGACGGACTGGGCATGCGCATCGCCAATCGCTTGCTGCTCAAACGCCGCATCGAACGCGAATCCGCCGCGTCGATGCTGGCGCTGCGCGACATGGCCACGCAATACCTGGCCTCGGCGAGGGCCAGCGCGTGAAGCTACGACATCTGCTGTTGCTGCTGGTGCTCATCGTCATCGCGTTCTTATTGTTGATGCCCACCAAAGTCGAACCGGTGGCCTGGACACCGCCGCCCGCGCCTTCGCTGACAGAAGGCATGTATGCCGAGAACCAGAAACTCAAAGCTGCAGCGCAGGTCGGGCCGAGCGACATCGAAGGCCCGGAAGCCTTGCTGCTGGAGAGTGACTTCCTGATCACCGGTCTGCACGACGGCCGACTGATCCGCACCAGCCTCGACGGCCAGCAACGCAAAGTCCTCGCCGACACCGGTGGCCGCCCGTTGGGCCTGGCCCGGCATCCGAACGGCATGCTGGTGATCGCTGATGGGGTCAAGGGCTTGTTGTCCCTCGATGCGCAAGGTCAGCTGGTTCCTTTGACCACGGAGGCCAATGGACTGGCCTTCGGTTTTACTGATGACGTGGCCATCGACAAGTCAGGGCATTACGCCTACTTCAGTGATGCCTCCAGCCGCTGGGGCTATGGCCATGACGGTGAAGCGATCATCGAGCACGGTGGCGATGGGCGCTTGCTGCGCTATGACTTTCAGAGCGGTAAAACCAGCGTGCTGCTCGATAAACTTGAGTTCGCCAACGGCGTAACCCTCGGCCCGGACGACGCCTATGTGCTGGTCAACGAGACCGGCGCTTATCGCATCAGTCGTTATTGGCTGACCGGGCCGAAAGCCGGCACTCACGATGTGTTCATCGACAATCTGCCAGGGCTGCCGGACAACCTGGCGTTCAATGGCAGCAATCGGTTTTGGGTAGCGTTGTATGCGCCGCGTAATGTCTTGCTCGACGGCACTGCGGAGCATCCATTCGTGCGCAAGATGATTGTGCGAGCGTTGACGGTGCTGCCCAAGCCGGTGGAAAAGCGCGGGTTTGTCCTGGGGCTGGATCTGGACGGCAAGGTGATTGCCAATTTGCAGGATGCGAGCAGTGGCAATTATTCGCCGATTACTACGGTGCGCGAGTATGGCTCGTGGTTGTATTTTGGCTCGTTGAAGGCGACGCATATGGCGCGGATGCCGTTGGATGCGGCCCTTAAGTGAACCTGATGTTTTTGTGTTGCATGGACTGACGCCTTCGCGAGCAGGCTCGCTCCCACAGGGGAACGCATTTCAAATGTGGGAGCGAGCCTGCTCCGGGCGGCGTTCCGACGAAGGCGGTCTCTCAGTTACTGGACTTGTCGAACTTGTCCGGATCTTCGTCTTCCGGCAGATCCTCGTCCGGCTCTTCGGGGTTGGCCGTGGTATGCGCCGGGCTGTTGGGTTCAGGATGGGTGGGAACCGGGTCGAATGCGCCCTGCTCTTCACTGGGGAATTTGGGATCGTTCATAAGGCACCTCGCAATGAGTCGGATGGAAGACTCTGTACATTCGAGGTGCCGGTCGTGGCTGTCGTTCCCGTCAATCCGCAACCGCAGGTCGGCGGATCAACCGGGCTTCAGGATCGCGCCTGTAATTGCTCGACGATCTTGTCTTTGACCTGCAAGCGCTTTTCTTTGAGTTTTTTCAGCGTGTCGTCGCTGGGAGCATCCGAGGTGGCAGTCTCGGCCTTGACTACTTCGGCGTCCGCCTGGGAGTACTTGTTGATCAGTGCGTCCAGATGTGGATCCGCGGTGCGTTTTTGCTGGATCTCTTCCTTTGTAAGCTTCAAGTCCTGTAACAGATCATGGGTCACCGGCATGGAACACCTCCGTCAGTTGATCGGCTGGACAGCGCGATCGATTGCGCTGGCCGGTTATCAGAATGGCCTCGGTTACCCGGTTCTGTCGACCACCTGTCAGACCAGCGGTGCCCGTTCGTCGCCCTGTCGCAAATGCGATCAAACCTTTGCTCGCCGTAATCTCTCCATTGGTTAACACCAACAAAAACTGCGTGGAGATACACAATGGACGGATTCAACCTGCGTCATCTGGTTCTGGCTGTCGCCTTGAGCAGCGGCATGGGCAGCGCTTTCGCTGCGACTGACAATGACTTTGTCGATAACGCCGCAGCCGGTGGGATCGCTGAAATCGAAACCAGTCGCCTGGCCCTGGAAAAAAGCCAATCGGCTGATATCAAGGCGTTCGCCAACATGATGATCACCGATCACGGCAAGGCCAACGATGAACTGGCGACCATTGCCAAGGCTAACGACATCGAAGTCCCGGACACCACGACCCTGGTCAAGCAGGCCAAGGAGAAAATCCTCGAAGTGCGTGATGAGTCCTTTGATGCCGCTTACGCCAACAATCAGGTGAAGGCGCACGAAGAGACTATCGAGCTGTTCAAGAAACAAGCCAATACCGTGACCGATGACAAGGTCAAAGGCGCTCCTGAACTGAAGGCGTTTGCACAGAAAATGTTGCCGGCGCTGGAAAAACATCTGGCGGCGGCGAAAGAGCTGCAGGCCAAGCATTCGAGCAAGTAAAAAGCCTTACCCTCACCCCAGCCCTCTCCCGGAGGGAGAGGGAGCCGACCGAGTTGCATGTTCGAGTTACGCCGACCTGAAATCTCGGGTTGAACCTGGCTTTTGAAAAGGCACCGAAATCGGCTCGCTTCCCTAGTGGGGGAGCCGACCGAGTTGGATGTTCGAGTTATACGGACCTGAAATCTCGAGTTGAACTCAGCTTTTGAAAAGCACCGAGATCGGCTCCCTTTCCCCCTCGCCCCCCTTGGGGGAGAGGGCTGGGGTGAGGGGGATCGATCTCAGCCACACCACCAGACTCAAGCGAAAAAAAAGGCCGCATCCATAAGATGCGGCCTTGTCATATCCGCCGAACATCAACCGCCATCGGTATCAATATCGGCATCCGTCTCCTCCCCCGGCTTCGCCCGATCCGGCTGCGGTTCGAAGCCCGGACTGAACTCATTGTCATTGTCCGTGTGCTTGTTCTTCTGATCCACCGCCGGATCGCCACTCTGCGCCTGCCCGCCATCGCCTTGCTGCTGCGTCGGTACCGGCCGCCCCGGCACCTGCGGGTCGATAGCCGGATCATTGCGATTGATCGGTTCGCCAGATTGGCTCTGCTTCGTTTGCTCGTTCATGGCCACCTCGTTGGTCAAACACCCCCGGCACACATCCGCCGGGTGTCAAAGATTCGAAGCCTGACCCTCGCCATGGTTCAAAACATCGCCGCTTGCGGCCACGCCGACTAGAGTTACCGGGACGTTGCTTGCGCCAGATCAAAAATATACGTGCAGGAACGAACAACTATTTCGAACGGCAAATGTCGATCACTTCGCGGCGATCATTTTCACGACCGCCACCCAATTCGCGACGGAGCAACAGGCACATGGCAGCACTGCAGAACAGCACACTCGATGCGATGAAAAACAAACAGGCACAACTGCTGGGCGAATGGATCAACGGCCTCCAAGCCAGCGGCTCCACGCGTAATCTGAAAGATCACGATCTGCAACAACAAACCAGCGAGTTCCTGCAACTGGTGGTCAATGGCATCGAGAGCGACAACGGCACCAACATCGCCGCACCGGGTTGGGAAACCACCCGCCAGTTTCTCGAAAAGCTTTCCCACAGTCGCGCCCTGCTCGGCCAGGATTCGCAGCAGACCGCCAGCTTCATCTTCGCCCTCAAAGGCCCGTTGTTCAACCTGCTCCAGAACCACTACAAAGACCAGCCTGCGCTGCTCGCCGAACAACTCTGGGAAGTCTCCGAACTGCTCGACGCATTCGGTATGCACACCATTCGCACCTTCCAGAAATCCCGTGAGGCGGTGATCAAGCGTCAGCAGGAAGAACTGCTGGAGCTGTCGACCCCGGTGGTCAAGCTGTGGGATGGCGTACTCGCGCTGCCGATGATCGGCACCCTCGACTCGCAGCGCACCCAAGTGGTGATGGAGTCGCTGCTGCAACGTATCGTCGACACCGGTTCGGAAATCGCCATCATCGACATCACCGGCGTGCCGACCGTCGATACGCTGGTCGCCCAACACCTGCTGAAAACCGTGACCGCGATTCGCCTGATGGGCGCTGACTGCATCATCAGCGGCGTACGTCCGCAGATCGCGCAAACCATCGTCCACCTCGGCCTCGACCTGCAAGGCGTGGTGACCAAGGCCAATCTGGCCGACGCGTTGAAACTGGCCCTGACCCGTCTGGGTGTCAGCCTCGTCAAGACGGTATAAGCATGGAACGTATCCCGATTCTCCAGATGGGCAAGTTCCTGCTGGTGACCATTCAGGTCGACATGCATGACCAGCTCGCCCTCACCTTGCAGGACGACTTGTCCGAGCGCATCAGCAAGACCTCGGCGCGCGGAGTGTTGATCGACATCTCGGCGCTGGACATGGTCGACTCGTTCATTGGCCGGATGATCAGCACGATCTCCGGGCTGTCGAAAATCATGGACGCCGAAACCATGCTGGTTGGCATGCAGCCGGCGGTGGCGATCACCCTGGTCGAACTCGGCCTGACCCTGCCCGGTGTCAGCACGGCACTGAACGTCGAGCGCGGGATGAAGCTGCTGCAGGAACGAGTAGACAGGCAATGACCGTACGCAGCAGCGGTACTCAACCCATCCACATCGAGCAGGACGTCGTGCTCGCGCGCCAGACTGCACGCAAACTCGCCACCGAATGCGGAATGCGCCTGATCGACCTGACCAAAATGGTCACGGCGGTCAGCGAACTGGCCCGCAACACCATGGTTTACGGTGGCGGCGGCGACATGGACTGGCAGATTCTCGATGAAGATCACAAGGTCGGTCTGCGCTTGACCTTTCGCGACGAAGGCCCGGGTATTGCCGACATCAAGCTGGCGATGACCGACGGCTGGACCTCCGGCAGCGGCATGGGCCTGGGCCTCACCGGAGCGAAACGCCTAGTCGAAGAGTTCGAACTGGAAACAGAGCCTGGCAAGGGCACACGAATAACGATTACCCGATGGACATGAATATCAGCGGGTCGATGACCCAGGTTTTACTGATCGAAGACAGCAGCCAGATCGGCCACGCGCGGCGCACCGCGCAACAACTGGCCGAACAGCATGGCTTTGATGAGCGCGATACCGGGCGCGTGGCACTGGTGGCGACGGAGCTGGCGAGTAACGTGCTCAAGCACGCGAGCCACGGTGAAATGCACCTGCGGGTGCTGCCGCGCACCAATGGTTTTGGCATTGAACTGCTGGCCATCGACCGTGCGCAGGGTTTTGACCTCGAGGCCTGTCTGACCGACGGGTTCTCGACCGGTGGCACCCAAGGCATCGGCCTCGGCTCGATATCGCGTCAGACCGAAGTCTTTGATGTGTATGCCGATGCCCGTGGCGCGGTTTTGCTGGCGCGAATTTACCCACGCGCAGACCGCGAACCCGACATGCGCTTTGGCGTCAGCCAGCACTCGCTGCACAACGATCCGGCCTGCGGCGATGTCTGGCACCTGGCGTATGACAACGGCAGCATCAGCGCGCTGATCATCGACGGCCTCGGTCACGGTGAAGAAGCCGAACGCGCCGGCCGCGCCGGAGCGCAAACCTTCGCCCTGACGCCCTTTTCCGAGCCAGTGATGCTGATGGAAGACATGCACCGCGACATGATCGGCAGCCGTGGCGGCGCCGTCGCATTTACCCAGTTCGATGCCCGCCGCGACAGCCTGACCTTTGCCGGCGTCGGCAACATCGGCGCCAGTCTGATCAACGCCGACAAGTCCCGTGGACTGGCCTCGCACCCAGGCATTGTCGGCGTGCAGTATCGGAAAGCCCGGCCCTTTGACTATGCTCACGTGAACGGACATCTATTGATCATGTACAGCGACGGCTTGCAGTCCCGTTGGAACCTTCAAGACTACCCCGGTCTGGTGCACCGCCATCCCGCCGTGATAGCCAGCGTCCTGCACCGCGACTTCTGTCGCGGGCGCGACGATGTAACGGTGCTGGTCGTTGCCCTGGAGGCCGCCCATGGCTGAGTCGCCCATTCTGAGCAGTGCCGAACAGGCCGCACTGATTGCGCAGTTGCAGAGCGAGACTGCAGCCCTGCGCGAAGAACTCGATGAAACCAACCAAGGCGTGCTGGCCCTGTACGCCGAACTCGACATACAGGCTGAGGAATTGCGCCAGGCCTCGGACTTGAAAAGCCGTTTCCTGTCGTACATGAGCCATGAGTTCCGCACGCCACTGGGTTCGATTCTGAGCATCAACAGCCTGCTCGCCGATGAGCTCGACGGCCCGCTCAGTCCCGAGCAACACAAGCAGGTGGCGTTCGTCAGCACGGCTGCGCGCGAACTCAGCGACATGGTCGATGACCTGCTCGATCTGGCGAAGATCGAGGCCGGACGCATCAGCATTTCCCCGGCGTGGTTCGACATGTTCGACCTGTTCTCCGCCCTGCGCGGGATGTTCCGGCCGATTGTCGATGCCAGCGCCGTGGACCTGATCTTCGCGGAACCGGTCGGTTTGCCGCGCCTGTACACCGACGACAAGAAACTCGCGCAGATCCTGCGCAATTTCATTTCCAACTCGCTGAAGTTCACCACCCGTGGCGAAGTACGGGTTTCCGCGCGGCTCGAAGGTGCGGACAAGGTGCGTTTTGCCGTCAGCGACACCGGAATCGGTATCGCACCAGAGCTGCATGGTGCATTGTTCGAGGACTTTTCCCAAGTCGACTCGCCGTTGCAGAAGCGCCTGCGCGGCACCGGGCTGGGCCTGTCACTGTGTAAACGCTTCGCCGCCCTGCTCGGCGGTGAAGTCGGGCTGGAAAGCACGCCAGGGGTCGGCTCGACCTTTTTCGTGATCATTCCGCTGGCGATCGCTCTGGAGAACGTCGATGAAACGTGACATCCGCCTGTTGATCGTCGACGACAACGTCGCCACCCGCTACGCCCTGCGCCGACGGCTGGAGCGCCACGGCTACGAGGTGCTGGAGGCCGGCACCGGCGGTGAAGGGCTGGCGCTGATCGACAGCGAAGCACTCGACGCGTTGATTCTCGACGTCAATCTGCCGGACATGAGCGGCTTCGACATCGTGCGCAAACTGCGCGCAGACACCCGCACGGCGCTGCTACCTGTGATTCACGTGTCTGCTGCGTCGATCCAGACCGGCGACATCATCACCGGCCTCGACGCCGGCGCCGACGCCTACCTGATTCACCCGGTGGACCCGGACGTGCTGCTGGCCACCCTGCGCACGCTGCTGCGGGTGCGCGACACGGAAAATGCCCTGCGCGAAAGTGAAGCGCGGTTTCGCGAGATTTTCGTCAACGTCTCCGCACCGATTGCGGTACTCGATGCCAGCCTCAAGGTGCACGAATGCAACCATGCCTTCACACAACTGATTCTCGACAATCGGGATCCGCAGGCCCTGCGTGAATGTTTCGCCGAGGAGCAGAGCGCCATCCTCAATGAACTGCGCTTGCGTCTGGTCGATGGCGAGCGTTGGAAAGGCACGCTGAACATGCGCGTGCAGGGCGAGATTCGCGAGACCGAGTGGCAGATTTCGCCGTACCGCACGCCCGAACTGAGCCTGGTCTTCGTCGAAGACGTGACCGAACACCGCCATCGCGAGCGCTCGCATCTGGCGCGCCTGGACGACACCACCACGCAACTGGCCAAGGAAGTCGCCGAGCGTGTACGCGCCGAAGCGCAGTTGCTGCAAGTGCAGAAGATGGACGCACTGGGCAAGCTCACCGGCGGTATCGCCCACGACTTCAACAACCTGCTGACCGGGATCATCACCAGCCTGGAGCTGATCCAGAAACGTGTTGCCGATCAACGCCTGGACAAGGTGCAGTTTTACAGTGAAGCGGCGCTGAACTCGGCGATGAGTGCCGCTTCCCTCACCCATCGCCTGCTGGCCTTCGCCCGTCAGCAACCGCTGGACACACGCCCGGTGGACATCAACGAGCAAGTCCGTTCGCTGGAAGAATTGCTGGTGCGCACCATCGGTGAGCGGATCACCCTCAAGCTAGAGCTGACCAGCAAACCGGCCATCGCGCTGGTTGACCCGGTGCAGCTGGAAAGCGCGGTGTTGAATCTGGTGATCAACGCCCGGGATGCCCTGCCGGTGGGCGGCAATATATGGGTCAACACCTACGCTGCGTACTCCCACGGCGATCCGAATCTGGCCGACGGCGCTTATGTGGCGCTGTCGGTGCGCGACGACGGTACGGGCATCGAGCACAACGTCATCGACAAGGTCTTCGATCCGTTTTTCACCACCAAACCGTTGGGTCAGGGCACCGGGCTGGGGTTATCGACGATCTACGGCTTTGCCCGTCAGTCGGGCGGCGACGCGCACATCCGCAGCGTCGCGCGGCGTGGCACCGAAGTGACGATCATGCTGCCGGCCACCACCGATCCGACAGGGGTCGACATCCCTGCGCCCGTGGTCGATCCGCAAGGCAGCGGTGAGCATGTACTGATTGTCGAGGACATGCCGGCAGTGCGCATGTTTGTCACTGAGGTGCTGGAGGACGCCGGCTATCGCTGCACCCAGGCGTCAGACATCGAAACAGCGCTGGAGCGCTTGCAGAATGATCCATCGATCAACCTGCTGCTGACCGACGTCGGCCTGCCGCGCATGAGCGGTCGTGAATTGGCGGATGTTGCGCGGGGTTGGCGTGACGGATTGCCGATTCTGTTCATGACCGGGTATGCGGAGACGGCGATCAACCGTCAGGTGTTTCTGGGCAGCGGCATGGACATGCTGGTCAAGCCGTTTCAGATCAGCGAATTATTGGATAAGGTTCGCCGCACCCTTGATGGTGCCTGATCAACCGCTTTCGTCGGAACGCCGCCCGGAGCAAGCTCGCTCCCACAGGTTTTAGTGGTGTACGCAGAATATGCGTACACACAAAACCACTGTGGGAGCGAGCTTGCTCGCGAAGACGTCAGCCCTGCCAGCACACCTATCGGCTCAAGGCTCGGGCCAAAAACGGCGCAGTCTTGCTCTTCTTGCTCGCCGCAACCTTCTGCGGCGTGCCCGCCACGACAATCCTGCCGCCCTGATCCCCCGCCCCCGGTCCGATGTCGATCACCCAGTCACTCTGCGCCACCACGCGCATTTCGTGCTCGACCACGATCACCGTGTGCCCCGCCGTGACTAGCGTATCCAGTTGTTCCAGCAGCCGATCGACATCGCGCGGATGCAGCCCGGTGGTCGGTTCATCCAGCACATACAAAGTCGCGCCGCGCTGGTTGCGCTGCAACTCGGTGGCCAGTTTGATCCGCTGCGCTTCACCGCCGGACAGCTCCGTGGCGGGTTGGCCCAGACGCAGATAACCGAGGCCGATATCGCGCAAAACCTCCAGCGAACGGCGGATCCCCGGTTGCTCGGCAAACACTGCCACCGCTTCCTCGACGGTCAATTGCAGCACCTGGGCGATGCTCAAACCCTCCCAGAGAATCGCCAGGGTCTGCGGGTTGTAGCGCGCGCCATGGCAGGTCGGGCACGGCGCATAAACGCTGGGCATAAACAACAACTCGACGCTGACAAAGCCTTCACCCTCGCACGTCGCGCAACGGCCCTTGGCAACGTTGAAAGAAAACTGCCCGGCGTCATAACCTGCGGCCCGAGCAGCGTCGGTCGCGGCATAAAGCTTGCGTACGTTGTCGAACAGCCCGGTGTAGGTCGCCAGATTCGAGCGTGGCGTGCGGCCGATGGGTTTCTGGTCGACCTGCACCAGGCGTTTGATCGACTCCAGCCCCGACGTGACCTGGCCGCTGCTGACCTGCGGTGCGTCGTCTTCGAGGCTGAGTTCTTCAGGGTCGCTGTCCACCGTTGGACGGCCCAACTGCGCGCCGACCAGTTCCAGCAAAGCCTGACTGACCAGACTCGACTTGCCGGAGCCGGACACGCCGGTGACCGAGGTGAAGCAGCCCAACGGAAATTCAGCGCTGAGGTTGTTGAGGTTGTTGCGGGTGATGCCGTCGAGCCTCAGCCATCCCGTCGGTTTGCGCGCCGTGCGTGTCTGGCGCTGCGCTTCGGCAAACAGATAAGCGCGAGTCTGCGACTGCTCGATCTCGGCCAGACCTGCGGGCGGTCCGCTGTACAGCACCTGCCCACCCTGCTCGCCCGCTGCCGGGCCGACATCAATCAGCCAGTCGGCGCGGCGCATGGTTTCCAGGTCATGCTCGACCACAAACAGCGTGTTGCCGTCAGCCTTCAAGCGCTGCAACGCCTCGAACAACGCTTCACCATCGGCCGGATGCAAACCGGCGGAGGGTTCGTCGAGCACGTAGATCACCCCGAACAATTGCGAACCCAATTGCGTCGCCAGGCGCAAACGCTGCAGCTCACCGGATGACAACGTTGGCGTGCTGCGCTCCAGCGCCAGATAACCAAGACCCAGATCGGTCAGCGTGCTGACACGCTCCAGCAGATCCTCGGCAATGCGCTGCGCCGCCAAACGTTTTTCCAGCGACAGGTTCGGCGTATGCCGCACATCCGGCGCACTGCCATGCCCGCTGGCGCCGTGGGCCACGCGCTGCTGGCGGGCCTCGCGGGTTTGCGCGTGGCTCAAGGTCTCGCCGGTTTCTTCGGCCTGCTGCAGATAACTGGCGGCCGCCACCGGCCGTAACACCTCGGCCACTTGCAGCAACGGCATCTGCGACAGCTCGCCAATGTCATACCCGGCAAACGTCACTGACAACGCCTCACGCTTCAAGCGTTTGCCGTCACACAACGGGCAAGGGCTGCCGAGCATGAACTGCGAGACGCGCTTCTTCATCAGCGCACTTTGCGAATGAGTAAAGGTGTGCAGGATGTAGCGGCGCGCACCGGTGAAAGTGCCCTGATAACTCGGTTCCATTTTGCGTTTGAGGGCGACCCGGGTTTCTTCCGGGGTCAGCCCGGCGTACACCGGTACAGTCGGGGTTTCTTCGGTGAAGAGAATCCAGTCGCGCTGCTTTTTCGGCAGCTTCTTCCACGGGATGTCGACATCGATGCCCATGGTCACGAGGATGTCGCGCAGGTTCTGCCCCTGCCACGCCAGCGGCCAGGACGCCACGGCGCGCTGGCGGATGGTCAGGTTCGGATCGGGCACCATCAGCGCTTCGGTGACCTCATACACCCGACCGAGGCCATGGCACTCCGGGCACGCGCCTTGCGGGGTATTGGGCGAAAAGTCCTCGGCATATAACATCGGCTGCCCCGGCGGATAACTGCCGGCGCGCGAATAGAGCATGCGGATCAGGCTCGACAACGTCGTCACGCTGCCCACCGACGAGCGCGTACTCGGCGTGCCACGCTGCTGTTGCAGGGCCACGGCCGGCGGCAGGCCTTCGATGGAGTCGACATCCGGCACGCCAACCTGATCGATCAGTCGTCGCGCATACGGCGCCACCGATTCGAAGTAGCGGCGCTGGGCTTCGGCATACAAGGTCGAAAACGCCAGCGACGACTTGCCCGAACCGGACACCCCGGTGAACACCACCAAGGCATCGCGGGGAATGTCGACATCGACGTTTTTCAGGTTATGTTCACGGGCGCCGCGCACCCGGACCATGCCGGTGGGCGCTTTGGAGGTGCGTTTGGAAGTCATCGACCTGCCTTGGTGAAGGAATGTTCAACGCTCAGCTACCGAGCACCACCCGAATCATCTGCAACATGGCTTCCGGGCTGTACGGTTTGCCGAGCAAGTGTGTGTCGGGACTCAACTGGTGATTGCGCGAAATGATGTCGCGAGTGTGCCCGGAGGTGAACAGCACCGCCACCGGTGGCGTCTGCACCTTGGCCCAGGCAAACAGGTCGGAACTTTTGATCAGCCCGGGCATGACCACGTCGGTGAAGATCAGGTCGACCGCGACACCTTCGAGCAGCATCTGCATGGCCGCATCGCCATTGCCGGCGGTCAGCACGCGATAACCCTCCTCGCGCAACAACTCGACCGCCGAGGCGCGCACGGCGTCGTTGTCTTCGACCACCAGAATCGTCTCGTGGCCACCGCTCTGCTGCCGTTGCAGATTGGGTGCTTCATCAAGGATCGGCCGCAGACTGCGCGGGAAGTACAACTGCACCCGCGTGCCCTCGCCAACGGTGCTGACGATCTCGACGTGGCCACCGCTCTGTTTGACGAAACCGAATACCATGCTCAGGCCCAGACCGGTGCCCTGGCCGTCGGCCTTGGTGGTGAAAAACGGTTCGAACACCTGCTCGAGAATGCCTGGCGCAATGCCGGCGCCGGTGTCACTGACGGCAACGCGGACAAACTCGCCGGGGACGATGCCTTTACCGGCGCAGAACTCGCGATCGAGCTGCACGTTGGCAGCGCTGAGCGCAATGGTGCCCTCGCCCTTCATCGCGTCGCGCGCGTTGATCGCCAGATTGAGAATGGCGTTTTCCAACTGGTTGCGGTCGACGTTGATATGCCACGGTTGCTGCGGTAGCTGCACATCGATCTGAATGGTTTCGCCCAGCGCTCGCTGCAACAACTCGCCGACGCCTTCGAAAATCTGCCGTGGGTTACACACTGCCGGCGACAACGGCTGGCGCCGGGCAAACGCGAGCAATTGCGAGGACAATTTGGCACCGCGCTCGACCGCCGCCAGCGAGGCACTGACCCGGCGCTGCACGTTGGCATTGTCCGGTTCGTGACGCGCGAGCAAATGCAGATTGCCGGCGATCACTTGCAGCAGATTATTGAAGTCGTGGGCCACGCCCCCCGTCAGACCGCCAATGGCTTCGAGCTTCTGCGACTGGCGCAACTGCTCTTCAGCCGCCAGACGCGCCTCGACTTCCTCGCCCACGCGCTGTTCGAGGTTGCGGGTAAATTTGAGCAGGGATTCTTCGGCAATCTTGCGCTCATGAATGTCGATCAGCACGCCGGGAAAGCGCAACGGCTTGCCATGCTCGTCGAACTCACAACCGCCGCTGGCCAGCACCCACAGATAACTGCCGTCGCTGCGCCGGACGCGGTATTCAGCGTTATACGGCTCGCCGGTCTGCACGGAATGGGCGACGCGCTCTTGTACCCAGGCGTGGTCATCGGGATGGATGCGCGACTCGGCAATATCCTGGGCCAGATTGTTCAGGTCATGATCCGGCGGGTAAGAGAACGTGCGGGCGAAACGCTCGTCTGCCGAGAGCGTGTTGTTTTTCACGTCCCAGACAAACGAGCCAAGCAAGGCCCCGGCATTCAACGCCAGACGGACCCGCTCATTGTCGGCGCGGTAGGCTTGTTCAGCCGCCTGACGGCGGCGTTCGGAGTGCACGAATTCGGTGGTTTCCACCACCATCGCCATGACCCCGGCCGGCTTGCCGTCATCATTGGCCACCGGGCTGTAATACAGATCCATCCAGACGTCTTCGGGGACGCCATCGCGCAACAACACCAGCTCTTTATTGCGAAACGACAAGGTGCCACCGGCCAGGCAGGTATCGACCACATGCCGGTTGAAATCGGCGACCTCTGGCCAGCCCAGTTCAACCGGCGAGCCAAGTAGATACGGATGGCGACCACCGGCAAATATCGAATAGGCATCGTTGTAGATCATGTAGCCGGCGCGCCCCCAGAGCATGACCATCGGCAGCGGCGAGGCCAGCATCAGTTGCACCGCGCTGCACAGGCTGGCCGGCCAGCTGTTCAGCGGGCCGAGTTCGGTGTGGCTCCAGTCGAACGCACTGATGCGCCCGGCCATTTCGCCTTTCCAACCGTCACAACCATGGCTATCGGATAAAAACTGCATCGACTGACTCAGTGTCCTTAGGTGGTTGCCCGATAAATCGCGACGCCGGAACGACGCGACGCCCGTCTGTTTCGAGCGTCTTCAGTCGCATTGGTTTCATTAGAGGTATAGCCGATTTCATCTCCGTCCGGGGCCTAGACGCCGATCAGGTGCTTGAGCGGATGGTAGCCAGTTTTCATCTTCGCGGCGACGTCGAGGATGGCCTTCTCGATACCGTTCAAATGCATGCAGGTCAGCTCAATGGCCGCGCTCTGATTGCCGGCCTCGATGTACTCGATCAGGCGCAGGTGTTCGTCATCTCGGCACACCTCGTGACTGTCATCGTCCAGCGCAGCGGCATACAGCGAGGCGCGGGATATCAGCTTCTGGAACCAGTCGAGCAGCACCGGGTTGTTGAGGCTGCGCGCCAGTTTGATGTGGAACTCGCCGAGCAGATGAATCAAGCGTTCGTGATCGCCGGCGGCGTGGGCTTGATCTTCCAGCAGCAGATGTTCGCGCAAATCCTGCATCGCTGCGCTGTCCTTGCGCCGACACAGTTCGGTAACGATGCCGATCTCGATCAGCCGCCGGGTTTCGAACAGCGAACGGATCTCCTCGTTGCTCGGCAACGACACCGATGCACCCTTGTTGGGCTCGGTAGTGACCAGTCCATCGGCCTCCAATTGCTTCAATGCGGCACGCACCGACGTGCGGCTGACATTAAATAACTCGGCCAATGAGGCCTCGCCCAACTTCATCCCCGGGCGCAACGAACGTTTGCTGATCGCCTCGTAAACCCCTTGGTAGACGCGGTCGACCGTGGTTTCCAGTTTCTTCTCGGTCATTCGAACACTCCTTTAGCGTCGGGCAACCAGCCCCTGGCGATGCCTGGCCACGGAAAAAGGGGGTTGCGCACGCAGATTAATCCGGGTATTTCTAAATTGCATTCAGATATTGCATACAATAAATAGAGGATTGCACCATTATGGGTCAACCAATAGCAATTGAAGTGCGCAACGTCTCCAAACGGTACTCCGAGGATCCAGGCCTCGCGCCAGCCCTCGACAATGTTTCGGTGAACATCGCCGACAACGAATTCTTTACTCTGCTCGGCCCCTCTGGCTGCGGCAAAACCACCTTGCTGCGCACCATCGCCGGTTTCGAGCATGTCAGTGAAGGCGAGATTCGACTGGCCGGCGAACCGGTCAACGATTTGCCGCCATTCAAGCGTCGGGTCAACACAGTGTTTCAGAGTTACGCGCTGTTTCCGCACATGAGTGTCGCGCAGAATATCGCCTTCGGCCTCGAGATGCAGGGTCTTGAGCGCAAGTTGATTCCACAGCGGGTCAACGAAATGCTCGCGCTGGTGCAAATGGAGCATCTGGCCGAGCGCAAACCGGCGCAATTGTCCGGCGGCCAACAGCAACGCGTGGCTCTGGCCCGGGCCTTGGCGCCGAAACCGAAAGTGCTGTTGCTCGACGAACCGCTGTCAGCGCTCGATCTCAAGCTGCGCAAGGAAATGCAAGTTGAACTCAAGCGCGTACAGAAAGAAGCCGGCATCACCTTTATTTTCGTCACCCATGATCAGGAAGAAGCGCTGACCCTGTCCGACCGCATCGCCGTGATGTCTGCCGGCAAGATCCTGCAGATCGGCACGCCAACCGATATCTACGAACACCCGAAACATCGTTTTGTCGCGCAGTTTATCGGCGACATCAACTTCCTCCCTGGCCAACTCAAACACGGCGAGCACAACGAAAAGCTCTTCGTGCCCAATGGCATGCCGGTCGAGATTGCCTGCCAGCCGCAGGCTTTCAATGGCAGCAGCGTGCAACTGGCGTTTCGTCCGGAACGCTCGCAACTGGTTGATGCCAGCCAGCCGCATCACCTGCGTGGCGTCATCGAAGCGGTGCTCTATGTCGGCACCGCAACCCTGTACCAGTGCCGCTTGAACAACGACATCAACGTCATGCTGCGCGAAAACAACGAAGGCCTCAGCCGTGGCCGTGCGGTCGGCGAAAACGTCGCCGTGCACTTGCCGCCGCACGCCTGCCTGTTGATGGAGGCCTGAGATGAGCGTCAGCAGTACTTCCCCTGCCCTCAACCGCGCGCTGCTGCTCAGCCCGGTGGTGTTGACCCTGCTCGCCCTGATCGCCATTCCGCTGGGAATCATGGGCTACATCAGCCTGCTGCCGCGCAACACGTATGGCGGCGTCGACTGGCAAGCGCAATGGCAACTGCAAAGCTACGTGCAGCTGTTTTTCCAGGAAGGTTTCGACGGTGAACTGGAACTGAACTGGGTCTACGCCCAAGCGCTGTTGCGCTCGGTGTTGCAGGCCGGTGGCACCACCGTGTTGTGCTTTCTGTTCGGTTTTCCGGTGGCGTTGTGGATGTCGAGCCTGACCCCACGCCGACGCAACCTGATGGTCTTGCTGATCACCATTCCATTCTGGACCAACCTGCTGATCCGCAACTACGCGTGGCTGATCATCCTGCGTGAACACGGATGGGTCGCGCAAAGCCTTAACGCATTGTTGCCGAGTGCCGGCGGCATCACCCTGCTCTACAACGATTTTGCGGTGAGTGTCGGTCTGGTCTACAGCTTCCTGCCGTTCATGATTCTGCCGATCTATTCGACCCTGGAAAAACTCGACTGGCGTCTGGTCGAGGCTGCTTATGACCTCGGCGCCAATCGCTGGCATGCGTTGCGGCGGATCATTCTGCCGTTGTCGATGCCCGGCGTAATCGCCGGAGCGTTGCTGGTGTTTGTGCCGAGTCTAGGCGCTTTTATCACCCCGGCGATTCTTGGTGGCGGCAAGACGCTGATGATCGGCAACCTGATCCAGCAACAGTTCGGCACCGCGCGCAACTGGCCGCTGGGCAGTTCGCTGTCGTTCCTGTTGCTGGCGATTCTGCTGGTGTCGCTGGTGCTCTATGCGCTGTACAGCCGCCGTGCGGCGAAGACCATCAATCGGGGGGCGACAGCATGATTTCCCTGCACCTGAAAAAACTCCCGGCGACGCGCGAAATCAGCCTGCTGATCCTCGCCTATCTGTACCTGCCGATCTTCGTGTTGATCGCTTACAGCTTCAACGCCAACCGCTCGGCGACGGTGTGGACCGAGTTTTCCTTCGCTTGGTATGGACGGATTCTGGCCAACCCGTCGATTCAAACGGCGGCGTTGAATTCGATCATTGTCGCGACCATCGCCACGGTCTGCGCCACGGCGATTGCGCTGCTCGCGGCGCTGGCCACGTACCGGCCGTTCTACGGGCAGAAAATGGTCGAGGGCGGGATCAACCTGCCGCTGATCCTGCCGGAGATCGTCACCGCTGTGGCCACCCTGCTGCTGTTCATGGCGCTGGGGATCAAGCTCGGTTTGCTGACGGTGATCGTCGCGCACATCGGCTTCTGCATCCCTTTCGCTTACTTGCCGATCCGTGCTCGGCTCAACGATCTCGACAAGAGTTTGCTGGAAGCGGCCAACGACCTGTACGCCAATCCATGGCAAGTGTTCCGCCGTGTGACCTTGCCGTTGCTGTGGCCGGCGGTGTTGTCCGGTGCGGTGCTGGCGTTCGTGGTCAGCCTCGACGATTTCATCATGACCTTTTTCGTCGCCGGCCCCGGTTCGACGACGTTGCCGGTGTACATCTTTTCGGCGATCAAGGCCGGCGTGACGCCGGAGATCAACGCGATCTCGACGCTGATGCTGGTGATCTCGATTGTCCTGGTGGTGCTGGCCTTCTGGCTGAGCCAACGCGGTAAACAACAATAAATCTGGAGCGCTCTGTTCATGAAAAGCAAAAGCATGCGTCTGGCAATGTCCGGTCTGGCCCTGAGTTGTTTCACCGCATTCGGCGCTCACGCCGCCGAGCCCAAAGAGCTGTTTTTCTACAACTGGACCGATTACTACCCGGTGGATTTGCTGGCCAAGTTCGAGAAGGAAACCGGCATCAAAGTGACCATGGACGGTTACGACAGCAACGAAACCCTGCTCGCCAAATTGCAGGCTGGCGGCGCGGCGTATGACGTGATCGTGCCGTCGCAGTCGATCATGCAGACGCTGATCAAACAGGACCTGCTGATGGAAATCGACGCGCCGAGCCTGAGCAACTTCCAGTACGTCAAAGGGCCGTTTCGCGACCCGAGTTTCGACCCGGGACGCAAGTTCTCGGCGCCGTACCTGTGGGGCACTACCGGCTTTTCCTACGACAGCGCGCGGGTGCCGGGCGGCAAGCTGGATGACTCGTGGAAAGAGTTCTTCGAGCCGCGCAAAGAGCTACAAGGCCAGCTCGCTGCGCTGGATACATCGAGCAGCGTGATCAACGCCGCCAGTCATTATCTGAACGTCGACGAGTGCAGCGAAAACCCGCAGGACGCCAAGCGCATTCTTGAACTGCTGCAAAAGCAGAAACCGTTTTTGAAGATGTACAGCTCGGACAACACCGTGGATCGCATGGCCTCGGGCGAGGTGATCATGATGCAGAACTGGAACGGTTCTACAGCGCGGGCGACGTTGCAGAAGAGCACGATCAAATATGTTTATCCGCGTGAAGGTCTGGCGATGTTCCAGGACAACTTTGCCGTGCCGAAAAGCGCGCCGCATCCGGGTAACGCGAAGATTTTTATCGACTGGATGATGAAGCCGGAGAACGCGGCCGCCGTGTCCAACGCGATTGCTTACGCCAACGGGGTTCAGAGCGATTCGTTGCTGGATCCGAAGTGGAAGGTGATGGACGCGATCAACATGCCTGAGGAATACGCCTCACGCCTGCGCCCGGAGAAGGAATGCAGCAACAAGGCGCGGGAGCTGCAGGACCGGATCTGGTCGAAGCTCAAGGGGTGATCCGGGACCGCTGCCCTCACCCTAGCCCTCCCGAAACGTCGGACCGCCCAGGGGTAGAGGGGACTGACCGAGGTGTCTTGCGCCATACGCCGACCTGATAAACCGAGTCGATTATGGATTCAAAGCAAATCTTCCAGGTCGGTGTACTTCTTCAATATCCCCCATTCGGTCCCCTCTCCCTCCGGGCGGTCCGACGTTTCGGGAGGGCTAGGGTGAGGGAAAAAAATTCAAAGACCTATGAGGTTTGTATGACCCAGCCACACTGGCTCCGCAACGTACGCCCCTACGGCGCCCCCGCCGAAGACCTGCTGATCGACAACGGCCGGTTCGCCCAGCGCCGCCCCGCCACCAACACGCCGCTGGGCGCCAGCGACATCGATGGCCAACACCAATTGCTCACCGCCGCGCTGGTCGAAAGCCACGTCCACCTCGACAAAACCCTTTACGGCCAACCCTGGCGCCCGAACAGCGCCGGCCCGACGCTGAAGGATTACATCAGCAACGAACGCCGTATCCTCCGTGAAGTAACAGCCCCCATCGCCGAACGCGCCGGTGCGCTGCTGGAAAACTGCATCGCCCGTGGCTCGCTGACCATGCGCTGCCATGTCGACATCGACCCGGAGTTCGGCCTGCGCCACGTCGAAGCCATGCAACAACTGCGCGAGCGCTACAAAGACCTGATTGATCTGCAACTGGTGGTGTTCCCGCAAACCGGGCTGATCAGCCGCCCCGGCACCGCAGAACTGATGCGCGAAGCGATGGCACTGGGCGTCGAAAACGTCGGTGGCCTCGACCCCTGCGGCATCGACAACGACCCGATTGCGCAGCTAGATTTCGTCTTCGAACTGGCGGCTGAGTTCGGCCGTGGCGTGGATATTCACCTGCATGACAAAGGTGAACTGGGCCTGTGGCAAATCGCACTGATCGCTGACTACACCGAACGCTTCGGCCTGCAGAACCGGGTGATGATCAGCCACGCCTATTGCCTCGGCATGTTGCCGTGGAGTCAGGTCAAACCGGTTGCCGAACGCTTGGCGACTTTGGGGATTTCGCTGATGAGTTCGGCGCCGGCGGACACCGCCGTGCCACCGTTTCTGGCCCTGCGCGAAACCGGCGTGAATGTGTGCCTGGGTTCCGACGGGATTCGAGATGCGTGGTCGCCGATGGGCAATGGCGACATGCTCGAACGGGCGATGCTCCTGGCGTTTCGGTTTGATCTGGGCAAGGACGATGAATTGGCGGCGGCGTTTGACGCCGCTACGGTTAATGGCGCGCGGGCGCTGGGCATTGAGGACTATGGATTCGCGCTCGGGCAGCGTGCGGACTTCTTGTTGATGCCGGTTGAAACCCTTGGCGAAGCCGTCGTTGCGCGGCCATTGCGGCAGGTCTATCGCGCGGGTGAGTTGATTGCCAGTGGCGGTCGCTTAATGGAAAGCCGACTGTGAAACGCCTCGGTCTGAAAGCCAGTTGCGTGGTCGGTTTCGACGGCACGCAACATGTGCTGTGGCGCGACGGCGAAGTGGTGTTTGCCGGCTCGCGCATCGAATTTGTCGGGCGCGGTTATGCCGGGCCGGTGGATCAGTGGATCGACTACGGCAATGCCTTGATCGGCCCCGGCTTCATCGATCTGGATGCACTGGGCGATCTCGACTCCACCGTGTTGACCCTGGATAACGGCGACGAACGCAGCATGGGCCGCATGTGGTCTGCCGAATATCTGGCCGCCGGCCCGCGTGAGACTTACAGCGCGGAAGAAGAGGTTTTCAAATACCGCTACGCCTTCACCCAGTTGATCCGCAACGGCATCACCACGGCGATGCCGATCACCTCGATGTACTACCGCGAGTGGGCGGAAACCTACGACGAATTTGCCGCTGTCGCCGGTGTGGCGGGCGAACTCGGTTTAAGGACGTACCTCGGCCCCTGCTACATGAGCGGCATGAGTTACTGGCGCGCCGACGGCAGCCTCGACCATCACTGGGATGAGGATCGCGGGCTGGCGGGACTGGATGCCGCTGAACGTTTTTTCAAGAATTTCGACGGCGCGCACGACGGTTTGATTCGCGGCGCACTGCTGCCCGATCGCATCCAGACCTGCACCCCCGCGCTGCTGCAACGCACCTCGGCGCTGAGCCGCGAACTGAATGCGCCGATGCGCCTGCATTGCTGTCAGGCGCTCAGTGAAGTGGCGATGGTCGAGCAGTTGCGCGGGACTTCGCCGTTGGGCTGGTTGCAACAACTGGACTTGCTCACGCCACGCAGCCTGTTGCCACACGGCATCTACAACGCTGGCGATGACGATCTGCAACGGCTGATCGATGGCGGCGCCAGTCTGGTGCATTGTCCGTTGGTGTTCGCCCGTGACGGCGAGGCGCTGAACTCGTTCGGTCGCTACCGGGCCAAGGGCATCAACTTTGCGCTCGGCACCGACACCTGGCCGGCGGATCTGCTGGAGAACATGCGCCACGGTTTGAACATTGCGCGGCTGATGGAGGGCGGCCCGACGCTGACCAGCGGCCTCGACCTGTACAACGCGGCGACCCTCGGTGGTGCGCGAGCGCTGGGTCGTGATGATCTCGGCCGTCTGGCGCCCGGCGCCAAGGCCGATATCACCGTGTTCAGCCTGCGCGGCGTGCATCTGGGGCCGCTGTTCGATCCACTGAAAAACCTGCTGTTGGCCGGGCGCGGCGATGACTGCATCGCCAGTTATATCGACGGTCGCTGCGTGATGCACGACGGTCAGGTCAACGGCATTGACTACCCCGCCCTGCAACGCCAGGCACAACGCCAATACGAAAAACTGATGCGCAGCCACAGCGACCGCGCCTTTGCCCGACCGGACTGGAAAACCCTGTTCCAGCCGGCCATTCCGTTCGCCGATGACTACAGCGCCGACGCGCCGTTGAGCGCGATTGATCCACTTCTCTAGAGACTTCAGCCATGCACAGCTTTGATTTCAGCCAGCTCAGCCCACGGGAAAAATACAAGATCCTGATCGGCAGCGTCGTGCCCCGGCCCATCGCACTGGTCACCACCATTGATGGCGAAGGTCGCGTCAATGCTGCGCCGTTCAGCTTCTTCAATGCGCTGTCGGCCGACCCGCCGATTCTCGCGCTGGGCGTGGAGAACTACGGTGACCAGAGTCCGAAAGACACTACACGCAATATCCAGTTGAATCAGGAATTCACCGTGAACATCGTCAGTGATGCCCTGGTGGAAGCGATGAACGTTTGCGCCGTGCCGTTCGCACCGGGTTTCGATGAGCTGACCGCTGCCGGCCTGACAGCGATTGCTGGCACCACAGTGAAATGCCCGCGCATTGGTGAAGCGCCGGTCGCGCTGGAATGCCGACGGATGATGGCACTGAATATTGGTCAGTCGCGGGAGATCATTTTTGGCGAGGTGTTGATGGCGCATGTGCGCGATGAGTTGATCGATCCGAAGACGCTGTACATCGATCAATTGGGCCTGGATGCGATCGGCCGTATGGGCGGCCATGGTTACGTGCGAACCCGCGATTACTTCGATTTGCCGACCCGCTCGTTGCAAGCGTGGACGGAAGCGCCGGGCGGTGGCGAACGGTTTTGGCCGGCCGCGAAATAAGCGCCAACAGCAAAAGATCGCAGCCTTCGGCAGCTCCTACAGGGGAATGCATTCCAAATGTAGGAGCTGCCGAAGGCTGCGATCTTTTGATCTATCAGTCCGTGCCGTACTTCGGCGAACGCGGGCCGTACAGCAGCCCTGCCCTATGCCCGGCCGAGAGCAGGCGATTGCTCGCCACACCGGCAATCGGGTAGCCGACATCGGTGGCGCTGTTGATGACCTGCTTCACCGCCGCGGTGATCAGCATGCCGATCAGACCGCCACCGCTGTTGTTGCCGCCCTCTTCACTCGACGCTCGCGCCGAACCGGTCCACAGCGTGGTGCCGCTTTTCAGGTCAACCAGTTTCGCCGTCGCAGTCACTGCGGTCTCGCTGCTGATCACCATGTAGCGCGTGCCGTATTCGGTCACGGTGATGTACAGCGCCGCGTCCGCACCGAAGATTTCCTTCAGTTTGTTCGGCGGTGCCTGATGGATGTCGTCCGGGGTGGTCAGGCCGTTCTGGCGAAACGTCTCGTCAACCAGCGTGATCGGCAGTACGTAATAACCGGCCTCGGCCAACGGGAACGTCACCTGCGACAACAGACTGTACGACGCCTTCACATCCGGCGAAGTGTTCAGCGGTGGCAGCACCAGAATGGTCTTCGGCCGCGCTTGTTTGTAGGCCGAGTAATCCACGGTTTTCGGCGCGACGCAGCCACCCAGCACGGTCAGGGCCAGACCGGCAGCGAGCAGCTGCAAGGTACGCGCGATCATTTCGCGTCTCCGGCCTTGGCGTTCTTGAGCAGGAAATCCATGTACGTGCCGGACTCGGGGAACAGGGTTTTCTCGGTGTTGAACTGCTGCACCATCTGATCGTCCTTGCCCATGCTCAGATAGAGCAAGCCAAGGTGTGCGTGGTAACCCGGCGGTACCGCCTTGCCGGTGGAGCGGATTTTCTGCAGGTCACGTTCCAGCGCTTCGGCCTGGGCTTCTTTCGGCTCTTCGCCTTTGAAGTATTCGTAAACCTGGGGTTCGTAGCCTTCCCATTGGTACAGGGTTTGCGGGCCGGGGGCACAACCGGCCAGCAAGGCGCTGGCGGCCAGCGTCAGCGCCATCAGCGAGCGCGACAAATTCAGAGTCATGGGATGTTGCTCCTTGCAATGGGCGTCGATCAGTTGCCCGGTTTCCAGGCACCGGCGTTCATGCCATCGACCAGACGATTGATCGCCTCGCGCATGGCCAGATCCAGTACTTTGCCGTTGAGGGTGGAGTCGTAGGCAGCGGTGCCGCCGAAACCGATGATTTCGCGGTTGGACAAGGCGTATTCGCCGGCGCCCTGAGTCGAATAGACCACTTCGGAGGTGCTGATATTGACGATGTTCAGGTTGACCTTGGCGTAGGCGACCTGGGTCTTGCCACGACCAAGAATGCCGAACAACTGGTGATCGCCGGTCTCTTTGCGGCCGAACTCGGTGACGTCACCGGTGACCACGTAATCTGCGCCTTTCAGGCGTTGAGCCTGGCCTTTGATCGCCGCTTCCTGCTGGATTTCGCCCATGTTGTCGCGATCCAGCACGCTGAAGCGGTTGGTCTGCTGCAAGTGGGTGATGAGGATGGTCTTGGCCTGACCGCCGAGACGGTCGACGCCGTCGGAGAAGATCCCGCGCATGTAGCTGGAGCGGTTGTCGAACTTGCCCACGGCCATTGGCACACGAACACCGGTCCAGACTTGCGTAGCGCTCTCAACCTTGGCCACCGGCAATGCACGGGAGCTTTCGGTGGCGCAACCGGCGAGTGTGCCGGCAATCGTGCCGAGCACAGCAATCGCGACGCCTGAGACCAACATCCGGGAGATCATTCTCACTGAGTATTCCTTTGAAAAACGGGGATGTCCCGGCGCGGCAATGTGCGGCGGGAGCTGAAAAGGGGCGGCATTATGACAAAGTGCCATCATTCGTAACAGGTTTTTTTGACGCCAGTGAATTGGCTGTTCCGGACTTGCTCGTTCCCACGCTCTGCGTGGGAATGCAGCCACGGACGCTCCGCGTCCGCTGTGACGCGGAGCGTCACGGGAGGCGTTACCACGCAGAGCGTGGGAACGATCAGATCAGGGCGCGCTAATGGAAATCGCGGCTCTGCACGCGAATGCCATTAAGCAATGGGCTGAGGTCGCTCAAACGCCCGGCGATCAGGTGGCGCACTTCGCCTTCGCGCTCCCAGCGGCCGTCGACTTTCAGCAGTTGCGAGCCAACCAGCACCTGGCGCTGACGCTCGGCCAGATCACGCCAGACCACCACGTTGACGTTGCCGAACTCGTCCTCCAGGGTCACGAAGGTCACACCGCTGGCGGTGCCCGGTCGTTGCCGCCCGGTGACCAGCCCGGCGACACTCACCGGGCGGCCGTGCTCGACCTCAAGCAACTCCTGCGAACTGCGGCAGCGCCGCGCCTTGAGCTCACTGCGCAACAGCGCCAGCGGATGCGGCCCCAACGTCGTGCCGACGGTGCTGTAATCGGCGTGAAGATCCTCGCCAACGCTGGGTTTGGGCAGCTCCACCTCCGGCTCCTCCTGGCTCGGCAACCCGGCAAACAGCCCAAGCTGTTTCTGCACCCCGGCGACTTCCCAGCGCGCCCGATGCCGATGCCCGGCCAAACCGCGCAACGCCCCGGAGTCGGCGAGCAATGCCTGCGCCCGACTGTCGAGCGCCGCTCGCTCGCCCAGATCGGCGACATCGGCAAACGCCCCGCGCGCCCGTGCCGCTTCGATGCGCCGGGCATCGTCCTCGCGAAAGCCCTTGATCATGCGCAGGCCCATGCGAATCGCCGGTTGCGCCGCCGTGGTGGTTTCCAGGCTGCAATCCCAGTCACTGGCGCGCACGTCGACCGGGCGGATCTGCAACTGATGCCGACGTGCATCCTGGAGAATCTGGTCCGGGCTGTAGAAACCCATCGGCCAGCTGTTGATCAATGCACAGGCGAACGCCGCCGGCTCGTGGCACTTGAGCCAGCAACTGGCGTACGTCAGCAAGGCAAAACTGGCAGCGTGGGATTCGGGAAAACCGTAACTGCCGAAGCCCTTGATCTGCTCGAAGATCTGCGTGGCGAACTCCGGTGTGTAGCCGTTTTTCTTCATGCCGGCGGCGAGGCGTTCCTTGTGCGGCTCGAGTCCGCCGTGGCGTTTCCACGCGGCCATCGAGCGACGTAATTGATCCGCCTCGCCGGGGCTGTAATCGGCAGCGACGATGGCGATCTGCATCACCTGTTCCTGAAAAAGCGGCACGCCGAGGGTGCGTTTGAGCACCACTTCCAGCTCCGGTGACGGATAGGTTTCCTCTTCTTCTTTATTGCGCCGGCGCAGATACGGATGGACCATCCCGCCCTGAATCGGCCCCGGGCGGACGATGGCCACTTCGATCACCAGATCGTAGAACTTTGCCGGTTTCAGGCGTGGCAGCATCGACATCTGTGCGCGGGATTCGATCTGGAACACGCCAATGGTGTCGGCGCGGCTGATCATGTCGTAGGTCGGTTTGTCTTCAGGCGGAATCGTCGCCAGACTCAAGTCCAGATTGCGATGACGACGCAGCAAGTCGAAGCAGCGCCGGATGGCACTGAGCATGCCGAGGGCGAGGATATCGACCTTGAGCAGGCCGACCGCGTCGAGGTCGTCCTTGTCCCACTGAATGATCGTGCGCTCGGCCATCGCCGCATTCTCGACCGGTACCAATGTGTCCAGCGGCTGTTCGGAAATCACGAAACCGCCGGGATGCTGCGACAAGTGCCGGGGGAAACCGATCAGTTGCCCGGTCAGGCTCAGCACCCGGCGCAACACCGGGCTTTCCGGGTCGAAGCCGCCCTCCAGCAAGCGTTCCAGCGGCGGCGTTTCATCGCTCCAGTGGCCGCAGCAATCGGCCAGCGCGTTGATCTGATCCGGCGGCAGGCCGAGGGCCTTGGCCACATCGCGTACGGCGCCGGCAGCGTGGTAAGTGCTGACCACTGCGGTCAACGCCGCGCGACCACGGCCATAACGGCGAAACACGTATTGCAGGACTTCTTCGCGGCGTTCGTGTTCGAAGTCGACATCGATATCCGGCGGTTCGTTACGCTCTTTGGACATGAAACGCTCGAACAGCAGTGTGGTGCGATCAGGATCGATCTCGGTAATGCCCAAGGCAAAACACACCGCCGAGTTGGCCGCCGAGCCACGGCCCTGACACAGAATGTTTTGCTCACGGGCGAAGCGCACGACATCGTGCACGGTGAGGAAGTAGCTTTCGTAGCCGAGTTCGGCGATCAGCTTCAGTTCTTTGTTGATCTGCCTCAGCACCTTGAAAGGCGCGCCTTTTTCCCAGCGCCAGGCGATGCCTTCCTTGGTCAGTTGCCTTAGCCAGGAACTGGCGCTGTGCCCCTCGGGCACCAGCTCTTTCGGGTATTGATAACGCAACTCGCCCAGATCAAACGTGCAACGCCGGGCCAGCTTCACCGACTCATCCAGCAAGGCCTGCGGATACAACTCGCGCAACACCTCGGCGCTGCGCAAATGCCGCTCGCCATTGGGGTGCAAACGCAGTCCGGCCTCGGCCACCGGCACGTGATGCCGGATCGCGGTCATGGTGTCCTGCAAGGCGCGGCGGCCACGGGCGTGCATATGCACATCGCCACTGGCCACGGCCGGAATCTGCAACTCGGCGGCCAGACTCAATAACTCCGCCAGCCGCTGCTGATCGTCCTGGCCACGATGCAATTGCACCGCCAGCCACAGGCGTTGGCCGAAGGTCTGCTGCAACCAACGGCCCTCTTCCACCTGATCAAGCGAGTCCGGCACCCACAACACCAGCAATCCCGGCAGCGCTTCGTCGAAGTCCTCGCGCAACACCTGATACTGGCCTTTTTGCGTGCGCCGTCGTGCACGGGTGATCAAGCCGCACAGCGCCTGATAGCCCGCGAGGTTCTCCACCAGCAGCACCAGTTTCGGGCCGTTTTCAATGCGCACTTCACTGCCGATGATCAGCGGCAGCTCAAGCGATTTCGCCGCTTGCCAGGCGCGAACGATCCCGGCCAGCGTGCATTCATCGGTGATCGCCAGTGCCTGATAGCCGTGCTTTTTGGCGCGTTGAAACAGTTCCAGCGCACTGGACGCACCGCGCTGAAAACTGAAGTTCGACAGGCAGTGCAGTTCGGCATAACCGTCGTTCATGCAAACCAGCCCTGCAGCCACAACGGACCGCCCTCGCCCACCGCGCGATAAGCCCAGCCCTGTTGGCCGGCGCGGTTCTGGATCAGGTAATAATCGCGGCGCACATCGTCACCGTCCCACCAGCCGGATTCGATACGCTCCGGCCCCATGAGAATCCGCGCCGAACCTTCTGCCACGCTTTGTGGCTCACCGAGCAACCAGCCCGGACGATGCACATTCGGCAAGCCTGCGCAGCGTTGTTTGTCGACGCCGTGCTGCCACGCACATTCCGGACGATGATCCGCCTGAAAGCGCAGCCCTTGCACCGCGTCATCACCCAAGCGTGCACGCAGACGTTCGCGCAATTGTTCCCACGGCAAGGTCTGTTGCGGGCGGTCATCGAACAGTTCCTGAAACTGTGGGACGAAGCTCGGCAGGTCCTCGGCGCGCAAACGAAAGCCGCGCACCGGCGCTGCGACCTGCACCTGTTCCAGCCGCCCGCGCGCCAGTTCAAACAGCATCGCCGGATCACGTTCGGCGCTGAGCAAACCGACCTTGATTACGCTGTCCGGCAGCCCAGCGTGTTCCAGATGCAGGTCGAAACGCTGCACGCCGCTGTCACGCCCGCAGAGGAACGCCGACAGATCGCCGGTCAAACGCCGTAACGGGAACAACAAGGCCTGATGGGATTGCACGTCGAAATTCAGTTCAATGCGTACGTCGAAACGATCCGGCGGCAAGTAAAATTCCAGCGCCAAGGGTCGCGCACCGAACAAGGTGTCGAGGTGCTTGAGCATCTGCGCTTCGAAGCGCCGTGCCAGTGCCTGACGCGGCAGGCTCTGCACCTGATTGAGAGTGCGCAGGCCCATGCGCGACAACGCCGTGGCCACGTTCGGCTCCAGGCCGACGCGGTCGACCGGTAACTGACCGAGGTGATGCTGCAAGGCCTCGCCGTCCGGCACTACCAAGCCGTCATAGGCGTTGGCCAGCACCCGTGCCGCCACCGGGTTCGGTGCGGCAACGATGCGATGACGAAAACCCAGATCGGTCAGTTCCTTGCGCAGTCGTGCTTCGAACTGCGCCCACGAACCGAACAGGCCCAGGCTGGATTCGATCTCGAACACCACGGTGCGCGGGTAATGCACGCTGACCTGCGCGCTGAAACGGTAGGCCCACGCGGCGAGAAACTGCTGCCAGTGCTCGACCTCGGCGGCCTCGTAATCGGCGGTGGCAAAACCTTTGCTCATGGCCTGGGCGGCGGTCATCGACTGGCCCGGACGCAAGCCAAGTTTGCGCGCAGCCGGGTTGACCGCTTGCAGCACTCGGCGCTGGGCCGGGCCGTTGAGCAGCACCAGCGGTTCATCGGGATCGGGGCGCTGACGCAGCACGGCGTCGAGGGCCAATTGCGGGAACAGAATACACACCCAGCGCATGGCGACCTCAGTGACCAACGGCAAAGGCAATCGGTGCCGTACGCGCCAATCCGCCACGGCACTTGAGCACGCGCAACTGGGCAGGTCTGGCGTCGATGGCAATGCGCAGCGCTGCCGGTGACGGGTTGACCGCTTCGCTCAACGGACGCCAGGCGAATGCCAGGGTCTGGCCGGTTTCCGCCGCCACCTGCAAACGCCGCAACGCACGGTCATCGGCCTTGTGCGGCCAGCACAGTACGGCGCCGCAACTGCCAGAACGCAAACACTGTTCCGCCGCCCACAAGGCATCGCGCTCGCTGGCCTGAATCACCGACAACTGGCGCAGATCGACCCCGGCGTTTTCCCATGCCTGCGGGTACGGCACGAAGGGTGGCGCCACCAGCACAATACGCTCGCCCGCCGCCGCCAACCGCGCCAGCGTCGGCCAGACCAGTTGCAGTTCGCCAACACCGGGGCCGGCCAAAAGGATTTCGCTCAGCGCCGCTTCCGGCCAGCCACCGCTCGGCAATGCTGCGTCCAGCGCGGCGTGCCCGGTCGGTTGCGGGCTGGCAGCCGGGGGCGCAGGCCGGCCCTTCCAGACCTGGCCGCCATTGAACAGCGTATCCAACGCAACGACGGCGCCCATCAGCCTTGCCTCACCAGACCGCAGAACACACCTTCGATGGCCAGATCCTGATCGTCACGCACGACAATCGGCTGGTACGCCGGGTTGCGCGGCAACAGGCGCACCACATCGCCGAGCCGTTCGAAGCGTTTGATGGTGACTTCACCGTCGAGCCGCGCCACCACGATCTGGCCGTTGAGTGCTTCGGGATTGCGCTTCACACCGACCAGATCGCCATCGAGAATGCCGTCCTCGATCATCGAATCGCCCTGCACCCGCAGCATGTAATCGGGTGGGCGCGAGAACAGCGCCGAGTCGAGCAGCAGGCGGCTATGGATGTCGGCATCGGCGCCAATCGGCGCACCGGCAGCGACGCGGCCAAGCACGGGGATGTCGAGCAGCTCAGGGCGCGGCGCTTGCCCGAGCAGGCGAATACCGCGGGCCTGATGCGGGTTGACCTCGATAAACCCGGCTTCGGTGAGCGCGAGCACGTGCTTGCGCGCCACGCTGCGCGAGGCAAAACCAAAAGCCTCGCTGATTTCAGCGAGGCTTGGGGGCTGACCGTGTTCGGCGATGCGATCGCGGATAAACGTCAGGATGGCGGTACGGCGGGGAGTCAGGTTCGTCATGGAGTACATTTGTACTCCTGTAGGATTTTCCTGACAAGCGCCGCCAGTCGGCCCACCCCACGTTGATCGTTCCTACGTTCTTGATCGTTCCCACGCTCTGCGTGGGAATGCCTCTAGGGACGCTCTGCGTCCAGTGACGCGGAGCGTCACGGGCTGCATTCCCACGCCGGAGCGTGGGAACGATCAGTGCGTGGGTGTTAGCCAAGGCCGCGTTCGGCGAGGAATTCGGCGATGTAATCGATGAAGGCGACGACCTTCGCCGTGGCCCGCCGATGGCTCGGGTACACCGCGAGAATGTGCGGGCCAAAAGTGTCCGGATCGATCTCGTAATCGGCCATGACCCGCACCAGCCGCCCGTCGGCAATGTACGGCGCGACGCTCCACAGCGGCGTGTGCAGCAAGCCGCGCCCGGCCAAGGCACTGGCCAGCAACAAATCATAATTATCGCTGCGTAATCGCGGCGCCGCCGGTTGCGCGAGGCTCAAGCGCTGCCCGTCGCGCTCAGCCCACCAGAATTCGCGGCTGAGCAACGGGTGTTGATAGAGCAGCCATTCATGCTGTTCAAGGGTTTGCGGATTGACCGGCAAACCCTTGCGCGCCAGATATTCCGGGCTGCCGCATAACGCCAGGCGATTGCTGCCGACCACCCGCGCAATCAGCCCCGGCAAATCATCGTGACCTTCGCGCAACGCCAGGTCATAACCACTTTCCAGCAGATTGACGAACGCATCGCACAGATCCACTTGCAGACTGATCTGCGGGTATTGCTGCAAAAATCCGTCACACACCTGATCGAGAAACGCCCGCCCATAGGCCAGCGGCGCGGTGATTTTCAGGCTGCCACGTAAACCGTGCTGCAACTGTTCGATCTCTTCACTGGCCTCGTCCAGCCGCTGCAACACCAGCCGTGCGGTTTCCAGGTACACCCGGCCGATTTCGGTGAGCAAAATCCGCCGCGTGCTGCGCTCGAACAGGCGCGCACCCAATTCGGTTTCCAGATGATTGACCGCTTTAGTCAGCGCCGACGGGGTCTTGCCCAATTGTTCGGCGGCGCGACTGAAACTGCCGAGCTGCGCAGTGACCACGAACATTTTCAATGCACCCAACTTGTCCATGCTTTTTCCATTCAGGCAAAAACGTTTTTCGTGAGGCAGGCGTTCTGTCAGGCGCTACCAGCCACTAATCTCGCCATCAGACGCAATAACAAGGAAATCTTCAATGAAAAGATTCATCCCGAGTCTGTTGGCAGCCGCTGTAAGTTTTGCCTCGATGGAAGCCATGGCCGCCACCGATCTGGTGCTGCTCAACGGCAAGATTTTCACCGCCGACCGCGCACAACCCAAGGTGCAAGCACTGGCCGTGGAGAACGGCAAAGTGCTGAAAGTCGGCACCGATGCGCAGATCAAAGCCTTGATCGAACCCGGCACCCAAGTGATCGACCTTAAGGGTAAAGCACTGATGCCCGGCTTGATCGACAGCCATTCCCACGCCATTTTCGGCGGGCTGGAAATGGTCTCGGCGAACATGGAGGACGAAGTCGTCGGCCTCGACGAACTGCAAAAGCGCCTGCGCGACTGGCGCGAAGACGGCAAGGCCAGGCACGGCGATGTGCTGAGCATTGCCGGCATGAGTTCGGTTTATTGGGCGCAGGCCGAGGCCTTGGGCAACACCTTCAACAGCGGCGAATGGGCCAATGTGCCGGTGGTATTTATCGGCAGCGACCACCACACCGCGTGGGCCAACAACGTCATGCTCAAGCGCGCCGGCATCGATGCGGCCCTGCTGAAAACCCTGCCCGACGCGGAAAAAGACACCATCGGCAAACTCGCCAGCGGCGAGCCCAACGGTTTTGTGGTCGATGCCGGTTGGGATCGGGTCGCTTCGAAAATGCCGGTGCCGAGCCCCGCCGACATGTTGAACGCCGCCAAGTCAGCGGTGCGCTACAACAACAGCCTCGGCATCACCACGTGGATGGACCCGGCCGCCAACGCCGCGCCGGGCGAAGCGGTGTTCGCCCTCAAACCGACCGAGAAAACCGTCGGCGTGTTGCCAGCCTATAAAGCCCTGTCGGAAAGTGGCGACATGAGCGTCCACGTCGCGGCGCTGCTGGTGGCCAACCCGAAAAGCGTGCCCGCCGACCTCGACACGCTCGACAAGGTGCGCCAGCAATTCCAAGGCATTCCCAACCTGACCCTGCCGGGGATCAAGATCTTCGCCGACGGCGTGATCGAGTTCCCGGCGCAGAGCGCGGCGATGATCGATCCGTACAGCAACTCGCACAAACAGGGCGAACTGCTGATTGATCCAAAACATTTCGGCGAACTGGTCAGCGCCATCGATCAGCGCGGCTGGCTGGTGCACATCCACGCGATCGGCGACCGCGCGGTACGCGAATCGCTGAACGGCATCGCTCAGGCGCGCAAGGATCGCCAGAGCGGCGTGACCCACTCGATCACTCATCTGCAAATGGTCAACCCACAAGAGTTCGCCCGCTTCAAACCGCTCAATGTCATCGCCTCAATGCAATTGCTGTGGGCCAGCGCCGACGATTACACCACCGACATGATCAAGCCCTACGTCAGCGCCCTCGCCTTCCGCTATCAGTACCCGGCGCATTCGCTGTTGAAACAGGGCGCGACGATTGCCGGCGCGAGTGACTGGCCGGTGTCTTCGCCGAACCCGTTCAATGCCATGGCCCAGGCCATTACCCGCGTCGGGCCATTGGGCGTGCTTAATGGCGACGAGCGTCTGGACCGCGACACGATGTTCTATGCCTACACCATCAACGCCGCGCGCACGATTGGCCTGGAGAAGCAGATCGGCTCGCTGACGCCGGGCAAGCAGGCGGACTTTATCGTGCTCGACCGCGACGTGTTCAGCGTCGACAACAAGGCGCTGCATGACACCCAGGTCCTGCAAACCTGGTTCGGCGGGCGTCAGGTCTACACCGCCACCCAATAACAACAAACTCTCCCCCATGTAGGAGCTGCCGAAGGCTGCGATCTTTTGACTTTGATTTTAAGAACCAAGATCAAAAGATCGCAGCCTTCGGCAGCTCCTACAGGTTTACCTCCTGCCCCCATAACAATCACAACATCGGGACTTCACATGAAAGCCTTGCCCCTGTTCGCCCTGAGTTTTTTCAGTCTGCTGCCGTTGAGCAGTTTTGCGATCCCCTTGAACGATGACTTTGCGCTGTTGGTCGACCTGACCCTGGCCAGCGATTACCGCACTCGCGGCATCTCGCAAACCCAGAATGACCCCGCCGTACAGGCCGGCCTGACCATCGCGCACAGCAGCGGGCTGTACCTCGGCGCGTGGAGTTCCAACGTTGATTTCGGCGGTGGTCTGAAAACCCGGCAGGAGGTCGATTACTACGGCGGCTGGCTGTGGCAGGCGACCGAGGAAGTCAGTCTCGATCTGGGCTACATGAAGTACGCCTACCCCAAGGAAAGCCAGTTCAACCAGAGCGAGGTCTACGGGATTCTCGGGGTTTATGGGGTGAAACTGGCGGCGTATTACTCCAGCGATGCGCCGGGGATCGAGAGCAAACAGAGTTCGCTGTACAGCTATGTCAGCTATGAAACCGGGTTGCCGTTCGACTCGGGGTTGAAGCTGCGTTACGGCAATATGGATTTCAAGGATCCGCATCTGTATTCGGCGTCCGGCAGCGCCGAAGAGTCGTACCGCGAATGGGAGGTCAAACTCACCCACAACCTCGCTGGTGTGGTGTTGGGGTTGAGCTACATCGATACTGATCTTTCACAAACCCAATGTCTGAGCAATTGGGGCTTCAAAGACGTCTGCACTGCCACCGTCGTCGCCAGCCTCAGCAAATCCTTCTGACCCACCGAAATCCCCCTGTAGGCCTTCGCCTGCTCGCGATAGCGGTGGATCAGCCAACATCATTGTTGAATGACACACCGCTATCGCGAGCAGGCTCACTCCTACAGGAGATTGTGGTGTATCAGGAATTGAGTTGTGCCAGGTAGGCCCATGGGTAGATGCCGCGTTGGTGGCCGTCGCTGAACACCAGTTGCACGCCGTAGCCCTGGGGGTTGAGTTCGATCAGGCGCACGCGATCATCGACCAGCGGCGTCAGGCCTTTGAGGCGAAACGCGCGGCATTGCGAGCATGGACACTGGCGGCGCAGGTCGGCATGGTTGAGCTGTTGTTCGCGGCCATCCGGCCAGCTCAGGCGCAAAATGCCCTCGCTCTGTGAGTTACCCACCGACAGCGGGTTCATTGCAACTGACTCAAGGCGATGCGCACGGCTTTGCGCACTTCCGGGTCGCCATCGTCCTGCGCGGCCTGCAGGGCAGCCACGGCGCCACGATCATTCAGTTCACCCAAGGCCAGCGCGGCCTCCTTGCGCAGGTTGCTGATGCGGTGGCCGAGGGTCTCGATCAACGCGTCCAGCGCTGGAGCGAAACGCAGCCGACCGAGGCTGCGAGTGGCGCGCAGACGAACTTGCCAGTAGTCGTCGCCCAAGGCTTCAACCAGCGCTGAGCCGGCGTCAATGTGGCCGACCTTGCCCAATGTCGTCGCGGCTTCTTCGCGCACTTGCCAGGCGTTATCCCGCAGGGCCAAGCACAGGGCTGGCAAAACTTCGGCGCCGGAGGCCAGGCCCAACGCACCGGTGGCGGCGCGGCGGACTTCGGTATCGGGATCGTCACTGGCCAATCTTGCTAACGCCGGTAACGCGTCGAGTTGCTTGAGCCAGCCGAGCACACCGACCGCTTCGCGGCGCACATTGGCGTCGGCGTCGTTGAGCGCAGCGACGGCCGCCGCTGCCGCGTCGGCAAAACGCAACTCACGCAAAGCACGGAACGCGGCGATGCGCACGCTGACGTTGGCGTGATCAGTCCACGGCAGAATCACCCGCCCCGCCGCTTCAGTCTTGAGCAGGCTCAGGCTCTGCGCGGCGGCAGATTGCACGGCGGGCGACGGGTCGGTCAACGCCTCACACAAGGCTTGCACAACGTCCTCATCTTCCCAGGCCTCGAGCAAATGTGCGGCCTCAGCGCGGACTTCTTCGGCAGGATCCTGGCCGAGACGATCAACCAGCCAGAGCAAGCCATCCGGCTCTTCGAGATCAGCCAGATCAATCAGGGCAATACGCCGCACGCCGGCGTCTGCAGCGGTCAGACGCGGTTGCAGGGCGAGGATTACAGCGTTATCGGTCACAGCAAATATAGAGGTCATAGGGCAAATCGCGGCAAAGGGTTTTCAGGAGGCAGACCGAGCGGGTTGAGGCGCGGCAGCGGTCGGTCGTTGTCGTGGCGCAGCAGGTCGAGGCAATGGCGCTTGAGGCGGGAGAATTCAGGACTGGTGACCAGTTCGCTGGTGCGTGGCCGGGCGAAATCCAGGCGCAAGTCTTCGATGATTCGTCCCGGCCGCGCGCTCATCACCAGCAAGCGATCGGCGAGAAACAGCGCCTCGTCGATGTCGTGAGTGACGAACACCACGGTGGTACGAATGCGCGTCCAGATGTCCAGCAACAGTTCCTGCATGTTCAAACGGGTCAGCGCATCCAGCGCACCGAACGGTTCGTCCATCAGCAACAGGCGCGGGCGATTGACCAGCACGCGGGCGATTTCGACGCGTTGCTGCATGCCGCCGGACAGCTGATCGGGCCAGCGTTCGGCAAAACCGTCGAGGCCGACCAGTTTGAGAATGTCATCGGCGGCGCGATTGCGCTCAGCCTTGCCGATGCCGCGCATCTTCAGGCCAAAGGCAACGTTGTCACGCACCGTACGCCACGGAAACAGGGTGTGGTGCTGGAACACCATGCCGCGCTGCGGCGACGGGCCGGACACTTCACCGCCATCGACTTTCAGGCTGCCGGCGTGCGCATTCAAATGCCCGGCCAAGGCGCCGAGCAAGGTCGACTTGCCGCAACCGGACGGGCCGAGAATGCAGACGAACTGGCCCGGCTCGATCTGGCAATCGAGCTCGCGCACCGCTTCGAAGGCTTCCTTTCCCTGCCCAAGGACAATGGACAACTGGCGGATGTCGATCCGCCCTTCCGGGGTTTGCATCACGCTCATCAGGCTTTTCCTCGTGGTCGATGCCAAGGCGTGAACAACCCGCCCAGACGTTTGATCAGCAGACTGCTGCCCATGCCCAACACCCCGATCAGCAGCATGCCGACGACGATGTCGGCGTAGTTCTGAATGGTGTAGGACTCCCAGGTGTAATAGCCGATGCCGAACTGGCCGGAGATCATTTCCGCCGTGACCAGACAGAACCACGAAGTGCCCATGCCGATCGCAAGACCGGTGATGATGCTCGGCGCGGCGCCGGGCAGGATCACTTCCAGCAAGATGGCGCGGCGCCCTGCCCCGAGGCTTTTGGCTGAGGCGATCAAACGTGGGTCGACGCCTTCGACGCCATGCACGGTGTTGAGCAGAATCGGGAACAGTGCGCCGGTGAAGGTGATGAAGACCATCGACAGCTCGGAGGACGGGAACATCAGGATCGCCAGCGGGATCCATGCGACGGCGGGGATCGGGCGCAGGACTTCCAGTGGTGGCAGCAGCAGGTCTTCGGCCCATTTCGAGCGGCCGATGGCCAGACCGAGGGCGATGCCGATCACTAGTGCCGCGAGGTAGCCGGCGAAGACTCGGCTGAGGCTGGCGGTCAGGTGTTGCAGGAGCTCGCCTGAGTCGCCCAGGCCCAGGGCGGCTTCGATCACGGCGAAGGGGGTTGGCACGTTGGCGAAGGTGACCAGGCCGAGGTTCCAGTGGTGGCTGGCGGCGAGTTGCCAGAACAGCAGGCAGAGCAGCAAGGATGTGGCTCTTGATGTCCAGCGTAGGGTGGGTGATTTCATGGAGCGGGTTTCCAGTTCCGGGTCTGTTTGATGGCTGAGATTTACCCCCTCACCCCAGCCCTCTCCCCCAAGGGGGCGAGGGGGAAAGGGAGCCGATCTTCATGTTTTTCAAAACCTGAGTTCGACTCGATAGCATGCAGGTGTTCATGCTTTGAAAACCTGAGTTCGAACCGGTATTTCAGGTCGGCGTACCTTGCCAAAGCACCTCGGTCAGTCCCCTCTCCCTCTGGGAGAGGGCTAGGGTGAGGGGCTTTTGATCTTCAATCAGCGAGCAGCAACCGCTTGGGTCGTGGCATCACTGAAATCGAAAACCTTGCCACCCTGCGCCGAGGCATATTGCTGCGCCTGACCCTTGAGCAAAAACGCACTCAACCGCCCTTTCGCATCACTGGCAAACCACGCCTGCTCCGCGAGCAACTTGATCCCGCTGTCACTGGCCTGCGCATACACCGCACGAATGTTTTTGCCTTCCTGCTTCAACGCGGCGAGCGCGGTGAAGGCGGATTCAGCGGAGGCATAGCGGCGCACCTTGTCCTCACCCCGCACCCAGATTTCCGCAACATGGCTGAAGTCAGTGATGACTTTACCGGTCGCGGCATCCGTAGCTTTCAGCGGCGTCTGCGCGTAATTGGCCAACTGCGCGGTGTAATCCAGGTTCGACGCCTTGAACGCCGCACGAATGTATTGATCGTCGACAAAGGTATTCAGATCGAGCCCGCGATCAGCCTTCTTCAGCAGCTTCAACGTATCAATCGCGGTGCCGACCGCCTGGCGATATTCCGGCTTCCAGCTCAGGTCGCGGGTCTGCACGCCGAGCGGGCCGTGGAACAGGTAATTCACTTCGGCATCGACGCCGGTGACCTTGGCGATCAACTCGCTGTACTTCTCGGGTTCGGCAGCGAGCAACTGATTGGCCTCGATACTCGCTCGCAGGTAGGCAACGACAATCTCCGGGTACTTCTTCGCATAAGCCTGATCCACCAGCGCACCGTGGAAAGTCGGCGCATTGGCCTGGGCACCGTCATAAATCTTGCGGGCGAAACCCCGGCTCGGGAACAGCTCGGCGAACGGCACAAAATCAGCGTGGGCGTCGATCTTGCCGGCCTGCAACGCGGAGCCTGCGACTTCCGGCGGCTGAGCGATGATGTTGACGTCCTTGAGCGGATCCCAACCCTGTGCCGCCACCGCACGCAGCAACATGCCGTGGGCGGTGGAGGCGAACGGCACGGAAATGGTCTTGCCTTTTAGCTCGCTGAGCGACTGCACACCGGATGCGCTCGGCACGACAATGCCGTTGCCGCTGCCCTTGATGCTCCCCGACAGCACGCTGATGAACAGGCTGTGCTTGCCAGCGGTTTCAAACGCCACGCCGTTGAACGCGCCGGGGAAATCGGCCATGGCGCCGAAGTCGAGTTTGCCGGCGACCATCTCGTTGGTCAGCGGCGCACCGCTGGTGAAGTTCTTCCACTGCACGTCGTATTTGGCGTCTTTGTAAGCGCCGTCGTGGGGCAGGTATTTGTCGAGCAGGCCAAGTTCACGAATCAACAAGCCGCCGGCGGCGCAGTTGATGGTGGTGTCCTGGGTGCCGATGGCAATGCGGATGGTTTCGGCCGATGCCGACAAGGTGAACGAAGCCAGTACCAGACCGGCGATTGTTGCACGCAACATGGTTGTTTCCCCTCGAATCATTTATTTGAGTTCGTCTCCGCCGCGATCAGGGCGCGGTGGGAAACGAGGGGTTTTCGGTGAATCCAGCGTCCGGGGTTTCCGGATGGCTTTGGTTTGTCACAGTTCCAAATGTAGGAGTGAGCCTGCTCGCGATAGCGGTGTGTCAGCTAACACATCTACATCTGACCCACCGCTATCGCGAGCAGGCTCACTCCTACAGGGGAAAGCGTTTCAACGCAGGAGATAGGGGATATCGACTTTGACGGCACCTGTCGGGCAATCCTTCTCGCACGGCATGCAGTACCAGCATTCATCGAACGCCATGTAGGCCTTCTGCGTTGCCGGATTGATCGCCAGCAAATCCATCGGGCAAACATCGACACACACGGTGCAGCCCTTTTCGGCGATGCATTTGTCCTCGTCCACGGTGACGGGCGCGTTGGAGCGGAAGAAGATTTCCTGAGCTTGATAGGCCATGGTTCGGACTCTCTTTTAGTAGTGCATCAAGCGGCAAATGCGCCGACCCGCAAACGGTCGTAGGCCTGCATTTCCTCGGCATCGAGCGGGATGATGTAAGGCTCAACGGCTTTCTTGAAACTGGTCATCTGCCCGTCTTCACCCTTCTTCAGGTGGCAATGGCAGAACCACTCGCCGTCATTGCGCTGCGGGTGATCGACACGATAGTGGTACAGGCCCCAGCGGCTTTCGGCACGGAACAACGAGGCGCGCGCAGCCATTTCGGCGCAGTCGCGGATCACGCTGGTTTCCATGGCGCGCATCAGTTCGTGGGCGTTGTTGGCCTTCATCTGCTCGAGGTCGCGCTCGATATCGCTGAAGCGTTGCAGGCCGATCTGCATCTTCTTGGTCACTTTCGGCGGTTGCAGGTAGTCGTTAACGAAGCGCCGCAACTTGTACTCGACCTGTGCTGGCGGCAGACCGTGTTCGCGATCCAGCGGTGCGTAGACCCGGGCTTTTTCTTTCTCGATCTGCTCGGCATCCAGCGCGGAAAACTCGCGCCCTGCGACAAAGTCCGCTGCGTTGTGCCCAGCGAACCAGCCATAGGTGAAGGCGCCGAGCATGTAGTTGTGCGGCACGGCAGCCATGTCACCGGCCGAGTACAAACCTTTCACCGAGGTTTCTGCCCGCTCGTTGACCCACACGCCGGACGCCGAGTGACCGCTGCAAAAGCCGATTTCGGAGATGTGCATTTCAACCATTTGCGTGCGGTAATCGGTGCCGCGATTGGCGTGAAACTGGCCGCGACTCGGGCGCTCGTTGCTGTGCAGAATCTCTTCAATGTTCTGGATGGTTTCTTCGGCCAGGTGATCGAGTTTGAGAAACACCGGGCCGTTGCCGCTCTCCAGTTCCTGGTGGAACTCCCACATCATCTGCCCGCTCCAGTAGTCGCACTCGATGAAGCGTTCGCCCTTGTTGTTGGCGGTGTAGCCGCCCAGCGGGCCGGTGACGTAGGCGCAGGCCGGGCCGTTGTAATCCTTGATCAGCGGGTTGATCTGGAAGCACTCGAGGTTGGCCAGTTCGGCGCCGGCGTGATAAGCCATCGCATAGCCGTCGCCGGCATTGGTCGGGTTTTCGTAGGTGCCCATCAGGTAGCCGGAGGATGGCAAGCCGAGACGACCAGCAGCACCGCAGGCGAGAATCACCGCTTTGGCCTTGATCACATGGAAATCAGCGGTGCGGCAATCGAAGCCCATCACACCGTTGACGGCGCCCTCCTCGTCAGTCAGCAACCGCGTGCAGACTAGGCGGTTGGTGATGCTTACCCGCGCACGTTTCAACTGGCGATAAAGGACCTTTTTGATGTCGTGCCCTTCCGGCATCGGCAGCACGTAGGCGCCCATGTGGTGGACCTTTTTTACCGCGTAATCACCGGTTTCGTCTTTCTCGAACTTCACGCCCCAACGGTCGAGCTGTTCGATGGTTTCGAAGCTGTGGGTCGCGTAGGCATAGACGGCGGCCTGATTGACGATGCCGTCGTTGGCGATGGTGATTTCCTTGGTGTACTGCTCAGGCGTCGAGTGGCCGGGAATGATCGCGTTGTTCAAGCCGTCCATGCCCATGCTGATCGCGCCGCTGCGTTTGACGTTGGCCTTGTCGACCAGCAACACGCGCAGATCGCGGTTCTTTTCTTTGGCCTTGATCGCGGCCATCGGTCCGGCAGTGCCGCCGCCGATAACGACAATGTCGTATTCCTGCTCGAGAACGTTGCGGGTCATGCCTGCTCCCCTTTTTGCCGGTCGATCCGCAGGCGGTACTGGAACGCATCGCCACGGTAGTAAAGGTGTTCGAAGTCCAACGGCTGGCCTTGCGCGTCGTGGGTCAGGCGTTCGATGCGCATGATCGGCGAGCCGGCCTCGACGTTCAGCGCCTGGGTCAGGTCGCTGTCAGCGAGTACCGCGTCGATGGCCAGATCGGCGTGGCCGAGGGCGATGCCGCAGTCGTTTTCGAGGATCAGGAAGATGTCGCGGGTGACCAGATCGGCCTTCTCCAGACGCTCGCCGACGGCTTTCGGCAGGTAGGTGATTTCCAGCGAAATCGGCTCGCGATTGATCAGCCGCACACGTTTGATCTGCGCGACGACCTCGCCTTCAGCGACCTGCAAACGTTCAGCGACGCGCTTGTCGGCGGGGATGAATTTGAAGCTGCGCAGGCGGTTGATCACCTCGTAGCCACGGCCGGTCATCGACTCGGCGAGGCCTTGCAGGCTGCTGACGTTCTGAAAGGTTTTCGGCTTGGCGACGAAGGTGCCTTTGCCGTGGATCTTGAAGATCAACCCTTCCTTTTGCAGATCGCCCAGCGCCTGGCGCACGGTGATGCGGCTGACTTTGAACAGCGCTCCGAGTTCGCTTTCGGAGGGCATCTGGCTGTCTTGCGGGTATTCGCCGTCGAGGATGCGCGCACGGAGGACGTCGCGCAGTTGGGTGTGCAGCGGGACACTTGATAAGGAGAGCGGGCTTAAAGAGAGAACGTTATCGGTCATCACGGGATCACTTGTTATAACGAGTTATGACGTGATCTTAGAGTTGTTATGACGAGGTTGAGAAATACCGAATGGGCATAACCTTAGATGCAGGACACACGCTATTCCCTGTGGGAGCGAGCTTGCTCGCGAATGCGGTGCATCAGTCACCAAATTATTGACTGACAGGACGCTTTCGCGAGCAAGCTCGCTCCCACAGGGGACGGTGTACGTATGGAGGATCAGTGGCGTTTGAGAATCTGGTCCATGACCCAATCGGTCTTGAGCGCTTGTTCGGCGACGGCGGGATGTTGTGAGTCACCACGAATGTGGGCGTTCATACCGAGGACGTGATGCCACTGGATGTGTTCGTGATGAGGAATGTCCAGGCTGATGATTTCATCGGCATGCAATTGCACGGGATGCTCATCAAACACGGAAAAACTGATCCGCCCGAGGCTGCCGATGATCTCGACCCGATCCTCGCGCCGATCCGCGACAAAGCTCCAGCAACCCATGCCTAACGCCCCGGAGGCAAACCGCCAACTGGCGCTGACGGCATCTTCCGCGGCATACAACCCGGCCTGACGCGCGGTGAATCCGGCGACTTCAACGATGTCGCCGAGCAGGTACTGGAACAAGTCGAAACCATGGCTGGCGAGGTCGGCAAAGTAGCCGCCACCGGCCACCGCCGGATCGGTGCGCCAGTTATTGCTGCCGTCCAGATCCGCCGCTGACGGCGCTTTGGTCAGAGTCCAGCTCAAATGCCGAACCTCACCAATGCGCCCCTCCTCCAGCCACTGCCGCACCTGCGCAAAACGCGGCAACGAACGGCGGTAGTAGGAAACAAACAAATGCAATCCGGCCTCGGCAAACGCCTGCTGCATCTCGCGGCTTTGCCCGACATTCAGCGCCATGGGTTTTTCCACGCAGCAATGTTTGCCGGCGGCGGCGACTTTCAAGCTGTAGGCGTGGTGGCTGTCGGGGGGTGTGGCGATATACACCGCGTCCACTTCAGGATCGTTGATCAGCGCATCGACGTCGGTGTAGACCCGGGCGATGCCGTGGCGCGCGGCGTAGTCGCTCACGGCTTCGAGGCGCCGGCCCATCACCGCCACCAGCGCCGAACCGGGCGCCTTGTAAAAAGCCGGCCCGCTCTTGCGTTCAGCGACGCTGCCACAACCGATCATGCCCCAGCGCACCACGTTCATTTCTCTTCCTTTAGCCGATGCGCAAGGCGCGCAGATCGAGGTGACCGTCCTTCAGCGGCGGGCACCAGTAATAGCCGCCAGTGATTGGCCGGCTGATGCGATACAAGCCATCGGTGATGCCGTCTTCCAGACCGCTCATACGGCGCAGTTGCGCTTCGAAAGCATCCAGCGAGAAACCAAAGGCGAGGAACATCAGGCCGGCGCGATCACCTTCGATCCACGGCATCGAGCGACGCACGACAAACGCTTCCGGGGCGAAGCTTTCCTGCGCGGTGCGTTTGACGTGGGCGGAGACTGGCGCATCGTCGATCTCTTCGTTGTCGCTGAGGCGACGGCCCATGATGTTGTCTTTGTCGTCGGACGAAAGTTTGTGAAAACCCTTGAGGTCGTGCTGCCACTGCTGGATCGCGGCGAAGCTGCCACCGACCATGCCATCAATGCCAGCGCTTTGCAGGGCGGCCGCGATGGCGGCTTCGTCATGCGGGTTTTCGGTGCCGTCTTCGTAGCCGGTCAGGTCGTGGCCGTCCTTGTGGCGAAAGGCTTCCTGCATCTCGACCAGACGCAGGGCCGGGGCCAGTGCGGCTTCGAGGGCGTTGCAGCGGTTGAGCAGTTCACCACGGTCGACGCCGTGCAGCCACACCCACAGCGCGTGCTGGGTCGACGGGTTCTCGACGCCGACGCCAGTCATGGCCGGGAAGCTGCGCAGGCCGTCGATCTGCACATTGAGGGCCTTGGCCAGGGATTCGCCGAAACCGACCACCGCCGACTTGCCGTCCACCTGATTGATCAGGTTGTCGATCGCTTGCGGCAGGGCTTCAACCGACTCAAGAGCGAAAAACAGGTGACGTGCTTGCGCAGGAACTGGGGTGGCGAGAATGCCCGGCTGGTAGTAACTCATGTGAACTCCTTGGGAAAGTGCGCGGGAGTTTACCTGTGGCCGGAGGGTTTGTGGGGGTTTGGATGGAAGTCAAAAGCCCCTCACCCTAGCCCTCTCCCGGGGGGAGAGGGAACTGATTGGGGGATGCTGTGGAGATACGCCGACTTGAAAGTGCTGTACCGAATCCATAATCGACAAAAATCTTTCAGGTCGATGCATGACACAAGACACCGCGGTCGGCCCCCTCTCCCCCCGGGAGAGGGCTGGGGTGAGGGTTAGCGTCATTACGCCAGGCACTCGGACTCAACCCCGTCCAGCGCTTGAACGCCCGGCGAAAACTGCGCACATCGCTGTAGCCCACCTCTTCAGTAATCCGCTCGATCGGCATATCAGGATTGCCCAGCAAACTCATCGTTCGCGCCTGCCGCACCTGCTCCAGCAACGCTTCAAACGTCAGCGCATGCTCAGTCAACCGCCGGCGCAATGTGCGACTGCTCATGTTCAAATCGCCGGCAATCTTTTCAATATGGCTGCCGCTGCTCAGATCCCGGGCAATCGCCCGTTCCACAGCCTGAATCAGATCGAGTTTCTGATGCACCTGCGCCGCTTCCAGCTCCAGCAATGCAACCGCCTGACGCAACGCCAAAGCATGGTGATTGGGCAGATTCACGTCCAGCCACTGCACGTCGATCAGCATGCGATTGTGCAGGCAACCGAAGCGCACCTCCGGCCCCAGCAAGCGCTGATATTCACTGAGATAGTCCGGCGCGGCATGCATGAATTCCACGGCAATCGGCTTGAAATCAGCCCCCGCCAACGCTCGGCCATACACCAGCAAACTGGCGAAAAACTCCTCGACCGCGAATACCTGCACATCGGCAAACGGCAGACGACATTCCGCATCGAGGTGCACCTGCGCGCCGACCACATCGACGCTGGACACCACAATCCCGCCCGAGGTGTGTTGATGGCGGATGCCCAAGGCAAAAGCATCGCGCAGGGTTTTGCACAACGACAACACGTGCCCGAGCAACCCGAGTGTGCCAAGCACATTCTGTGCACCCACCCACAGGCCAAGGCCCTGATTGGGCAGCGCCTTGAGCGCGCGCTGAATCATTGCCACGGCCTGACGATAGGAAATCCGTTGCGTCGGATCCTGCAGGTCTTCGAGGGTGAAGCCCAGCCCACGGCACAGGCTTTCTGGCTCGATGCCTTTGTTCTGCGCGACTTCAGCGAGGGTTTGCAAAAGAAACGGCGAGACCAGCGCCATTTCAAAGGTCGGGTCTTGGACTTTTACATTCATGGGGGCTGACATTCCGGATCACGCTTGATTGTTATTTTTGTAACCGGTTGTGTCGATGGAAGTTAGCACAGGGTCGGCCGACTGTCCGCAGAAGTCCCCCTAACTGTCCGCCAATACCCTGCCCCGCCGGGCGCCAAGCGCTTATTTCTATAGTGCCGGACGTACTGCGTGCCGGCGTTGCGCCCAAAACACAATAATAATGAGGACGGATATGCACCCGAACCGCGCGACATTGCCCCTGCGCCTGGCCCTTTCCTTGCTGGGCTGCGCCGTAACCGTACCGGCGCTGGCCACCGAAGCCGGGGTCGACAACATCGGCACCGGCACCGACGGTTTCTTCATGCTGCCGCTGGAAGTCGACAGCCTTCCGGAAAACATGGTCGCGTTCAATCTCTACTACAACCATTACAAGGCGCGAAAACTCAATATCAGTTCGCTGGGCGGCAAGGTGCCGCAGGTCGAAATCGAATCCACCGCAGTGATTCCGCGCCTCGATTATTTAAGCCCGGTGCGCGTGTTCGGCGGGCGTCTGGCCGGTTACATCGCCCAGCCATGGCTGAAGCAAGAAGTCTCGGTATTCGGCTTGAGCGACACCCGCGAAGGCATGGGCGATACCACCATCGCGCCGATCATTCTGTGGGACATGGGCAAGAATCTGACCCTCGGCGCCGCTGTTGAAATTACCGTACCCACTGGCGAATACAGCGTCGATCGGCTGGCCAACACCAGCAACAATTTCTACACCTACAAGCCGCTGTTTTCGTTCACCTGGCTGCCGACTGAACGCACCGAAGTTTCGATGAAGACCACCTACAGCTTCAACGAGAAAAACAAGGACACCGACTACAAGTCGGGGCAAATCTTCCACTTCGATTACTCGGCCAGCTACAAGATCACCGACGACTTGATGCTCGGCGTCAACGGCTACTTCCTCAAGCAGACCACCGACGACAAACAGTTCGGCCACACCGTGCAGTTCGCCGGGCAGGACGTCGATGACGGGGTGCGCGGCAAGGTGTTCGCGATTGGACCGGCGCTGCACTTCACCTTTCTCAAGTACGCCAGCGCGGAGATTCGCTGGGCGAAGGAATTTGATGTTGAGAACCGGCCGGAGGGGGAAATGTTGTGGGCGAAGGTGAGTATTCCGTACGCCTTTTGACCCTGCCAGATCGCGCTCAGAAGCGAACAGTGCTCAGACGGGCGCCCCAGAAACAGACTCACCCCGCACCTGACCGTCCGTCTGAAAAACGCTTACCCCTGTCAGATCTGACAGTAGTCAATGAGCAATCAATGGGACTAAAAGGGAATCACCCGTTTTTTCCCTTTCAGGCGGTGTTACTCATGACTTCCTCCAGACTTTTTCGCTTTCCTCCACGCAGAGATTTATCCGTCACACCGTTGCAAATCTATCCGGTGTACATCGCTGGCATGACTCGGCCGGTTGTGAATGGCGACGGCGGTATCAACCTGGCAACGTTCGAAAACTACGACGCTGGCATCTTCAGTGTTATCGACCCATACCCCGGGATGGGGGCAGGCGATGACATCGAGATTTTGTGGAACGACAAAGTCATCCACAAACTGAAAATCAAGCTCGAAGATGTCAATGAAAGACTGTTCTTCTATCTCCCGACCACTGAAATTGCCCCCGGTTACTCCGAGTGTTATTGCCAGGTGACCCGTTCAGGCGAACCGCTGCCGGATAATCCTTCCGCCGTATTGACGCTGTTGGTCAAATTGAATTTGCCCGCCGGCGAGGATGAGGAGCAGCATCTTCCCTGGCACTCACACCTCGACCTGGTCGGGTTGCCACAGGATGTCATCGACAATGGTGTCAGCGAAGAGTGGTCGAGCAAGGGTGTGCCCATGACCATCAAGCACTATCGGGAAATTACGGTGCGCGATGTTATCTGGGTGTACTGGGGTAGTGTTCTTCTGACCCCGCACATAGTCACAGAAGCCGAGGCCGCTGGCATCGAGGAAATTGTCATCACCGCTACGCCCGGCGATATCAAGACCGCTGGCGATAACGCCGCCATGCCGATCAGGTACGAAATCCATGACGAGGTCTGGAACTGGTGCGAGAAATGGTCGAAGCAGACTTCGGTTAAGGTAGATGGCGGTGCTGTCCGTTTGGGCCCGGCCTTTTTCGAAGATGCCGATGAGGGCGAACTCCATCTCGATCGACTGGACCATCAGGCGACCAACCTGCTGATCCGGCTCGAGATCAATAACGAGTTCACCACGGGCGACACGATCGTGATCAACGTCGCCGGTGTCGGGGGCACCGGAACAGCGCCTCGCACACTGACCGAGGAAGTCACCGTCGGCAACCTGCCCTACATTCTCGAGTTCCCGATCCCTTTTGCATTCGTCAGTCTCTTCGCCACCGGGACACTCGATGGCTCCTATGTACTGCACAAAAAAAGCGATAACTCCAAGCTCTATTCCAAGCGCACCTTCGTCAAAGTGATCGGCAACCCGGCGCTGTTGCCGGCACCGATTATTGAAGAGGTGATCGGAGCCATTTTGCCTGGTGACAGCAAAACTGCGACCGTCAGAATTGCCTACCCGAGCCTTAAAGTCGGCGACACGATCAACTTGATCTGGGAAGGCACGAAATCAGACGGCAACTCCTATGTGTATGAGGAGGCGTATGACGTCAGCAGTAACGATGAGCAGGCAGGCTTTACGTACATCTATGTGATGAACGAGCACATTCTCCCGTTGAACAACGGCAGTCTCAAACTCTATTACCGGGTGTACAACGACGATCCTGCCGATTATGGACTCAGCGAGTCTGACTTTCTGCGGGTCGAGGTACGCGCAGTGCCCGCCACGCTGCCGGCCCCCGACGTAGAAGAAGCCAAAGATGGCGTGATCGACCCGACGCTGGTGTATACCCAGGCTCACGTACTGGTGAAACCGGTCAATTGGCTCAAGGACGACACGCTGACGTATCACTGGTTGGGTATCTCCGATTTCAGCTCAACCAGAGACAGCGTCACCATCACTCATTTATCGATCGACAAGACCGTGCGTTTTCGGGTGGATGCCCATTACGTCACGAGCAACATCGGCTTTCCGGTCACAGTGATTTACACCCTGCTGCACGCCGCCACCGGGAAATACAGTTATTCCGCACCCTTGCGGGTAATCGTCGGGGTTCCGCTGGGTCGACTGCTTCCACCTGAGGTCATCCAGGCTTCCGGCGCCACCCTCGATCCGATGGATGCGCTCAACGGTGTCGATGTCGAATGCAGCTACGACACCATGGATGAGAAGCTGGATCGGTTACTTATGTTATGGCAAGGTTCGCCCGGCTCCGGAACATCGGAGGACCTCGAGAAACCCGCCGAAGCTGACGGTACTGTCACCTTCCACCTCCCCGCCTCTGTGGTGGGTGCCAATATCCTGAGCACTGTATCGGTCAAATACGCTGTGCAGCGCCACAAGTTATGGACGCAATCAGAGGAATTGCCGCTGAACATTCTGGGTTTCCAAGACCCGGAAAAAGACTTGCCTACGCCCGAAGTTCCGCAAGCCGTCAATGCCGTTCTGGATCTGATGGAGTTCAGCGGCGACGCCAGTATTCAGGTCAAACCGTGGCCCTTCATTGCCGAAGGGCAAGTCGTGGATCTCAATGTTGTAGGTCGCACCAGTACCGGTGTCCACATCATCGAAGTGCTCAAAACACATAAAATCAGCAAGGAGCAAGCCGTCACCGGGCTTAATGAACCGTTGCTCAGGTCCGATTTGCTGAAATTGCTCCATAGCTCTCCAGCCACTGTGACATGCTCAGTAATATTCAATGGCAGTGAGGATGCAGCAGTCGAATTTCCAAACCTGCCTTTGACGATACGCACACGCTACGACTATGTAACGCCGATCATCACCAGTGTGAAAGATCCACAGGGAAAGGAAATTCCAGAAGCGACCGTGACCTACGACAAGCGCGTGAAAACTCAGGGTACCGCCACTCGGGGAGAAAAAGTCCGTGTCATGATCAACAGCGCCCCACAAGACATAGTCGATGTCATCGCTCCCGGAATCTGGGAGTTGACTACCGGGAATTTGCTCGAAGGCTTGCAGAGCATAACGGTCGAGGCCTTGTATGATGCCGACCCGCCAATCAGTCAGCCAAGAACGTTCACCATTGGTATCGCCACCCAGCCCAGTATTACCGCGGTCAATGACTCACTGGGGCCGGTCGCCAATAACGGAACAACCTACGATACCGAAATTGCAGTGGCCGTCTCAGCAGATCCGAATCAATCGGTGCAGCTTTACAATGGCACCAATGCTATTGGCTTGCCTATTTCCCTTGACGGTGATGGCGCCGGCGCAATCACTTTGACTGATCTGACGGGTACAACATACTCCCTCAAAGCCAGAGCGATTTATGGTGATCAGTTGGAGTCACCAGCTCATAACTTTACTATCAAGCCGCACGACGCAATAACGTTGACCTCAATCAGCCACTCAGGAGGTGAACTAGCAGAGGGAGGAAGAACCTATGACAGCTCGGTTACTCTGAAGGGCAGGTTCACACCCTTATATGACGTACAGGTTTACGACAACGGAGGTGGGAAACAGATCGTGCCTACCGGCCAAAACGGTGCCTGGACAACCAGTCTTGCGATTGAGACTGGTCAACATGCGGTGTACGTCAAAGCGCTGTCAACGAACCAACAATCCAATACCCGAAACTTCAGAAGAGATCCCATTCCACCGTTGCACATTGACACATCCACCGCTTATCTCAGTGGATACATGGTCAGACATACCAGCAAACCCGTGACCAACCCTCCCGCTGGAGCCTATTTAACTCGACGCGCCAGCGGTGGCATACCGCCCTATCGCTATAGCACTGACAATCCGGCATATCTCCAGGTCGACGTTTCAACAGGGAGAGTTATTGGCGTACGCAATGGCGGTGCCCGCGTGATCGTTACAGATAGTCGAGGATCTACGGCGTCGTATTCCGTGTCTGTTCAAAACGTCTGGTATATCGCCAATTACGGGGGCGGACGCCATAACCTGGCAACCATGTCAGCAACTGTGAACAACGCTGGAGGCCAATTTCCAGCCATTGGTGATTACAACAATTTGCGCTCAGTGTACGGAGGGGATCCAGGTGGCTACTCCTATGACTTCTACTGGGTAGCCGATAGACACCAATGGGGCTCCCACTGGTTGCTACGCCCGGGAGACGGGGTTGTTTATGGGTCAAATGACAATGGCAGGGTGGGGTGTATCGGCGTTCTGCTACGGACCTGATCAAAGCCAATCGCTGAAGAGCACAACGGACAAATGAGCATTCATTTGTCCGTTGCTTTTTAAAGGACAAAGTCAATGAAATGGAACGCTTAGGCGCCCTCAACCATTACCGCTCGTCGCAAATAGTTTTTACCTGTCAGATCTGACAGGTGCGCTTTTCTCGATTCCGCGCCCTAATCACTCCATCGCCCCCACCCTAGGCAGGAGTGCCCACCATGCTCATCCAACCGCGCGAACAAATCTCGATCCTGTCCCTCCTCGACCCGGAAATCCCCGGTGGCCGGCTGCTGGATGACGGCACGTGGGGCGTCAACCTCGCCGCTGCACAACTCAACTACCCCGACAAGGGGCTGAAGATCCAGGTGCCCGCCTGGAACAACATGGTCAAGGGCGATAACTGCAAGTTGTACAAGGGCACCACCTTGGTCGCGCAAAAGACCATCACCGAAGACATCGAGGTGAACAAGCACGTCACTCTGTTTATCGAGTCGTCGCGCTTGCCCAGCGGCCACTGGGAGCTGTCCTATCAGATCACACGCTTCGGGCAGAGGCCCGAGCCTGGACCGACGATCGAGCTCTTCGTCAAACTTGAACTGCCCGGTGGTCAGGATCTCGACCCCGATTATGGCCACTCCGAACTGGCCATGGCCTTCATTCCTCCGGGGATCGTGCTTGATGGTGTCGACAAGGAAACGGCCAAGCAAGGCGTGCAAGTCCGCGTTGCGCCCAAGTCCGGCACCGGCCAGCCTTACCTTAATATGGCTGTGGGAGATACGATCACCGTCGGGTGGGGCGGTAAACGCGTGGAATACAAGTCCGTTACCCAAGCGCAGATCGATGACCCGGACGCGAACCCGATCCTGATCAATATCGACCCAGCCATGATTGAAGATGCTGGTGACTCCGATCCCGAGGGCCTGTCCGTCAGCTTCATGATCCGCGACCGAGTAACCAACCAGTCCGAAGACTGGTGCAAGGCCCAGCGCATTGTCGTCGACACCGGCAACTCACGGCTGGACGCGCCCATTCTCGAACAGGCCGACGGTCTTACCGTGGATCTGGACGTACTGGGTGACGACAAGCCCGTGCTGCAGGTCTGGGCGAGCTCGGACCAGTTCATCAAGGGCGACATCATCATCCTGAAGCTGGCCGGGACCACCGCCGAGGATCAGCCGATCAATATCACGGTGCGCCAGTCGATCGACAAGACGCCACCAACGCTGGTCAACGTTGCGCACAGCAACGCTGGCATTCGTGCATTGGCCAAGCGCACGGCGGTGTACTCTTACCAACTGGAGCGTGACGGCAAGGTTATCGAGACATTGAAATCCAAGGGGCGCTCCTACAACATCATCGGCGAGGCCACGCGCCTGGCGGCCCCGATTGCGCTGGACGCCATCAGTGGCGCGCTCGACCCCAACGCGCGCGAATACCGCAACCGCATTCCCTACGATCCGCTGATCACCGCAGAAAACGCCATCGAGCTCAGATTGTTCGGCACCCGATCCGACTTCACGATTTACGACCCGAAACTGGAGTGGTATTTCCCCAGCGAAGACGAGGCCAATGACCCCGAGGGGTTCATCATCACCGTCGCCGGCGAACACGGCAAAACCCTTGAGGGCGGCACTCTGGACCTCTCGTACTACCTGCTGAGCGATGAAGACGGCACCATCACCCGTCGCGCCTCGCTGCACGCCTCGTTGCTCAACGTCGGCGAAGCGCAACGCGAACTGGTCAAACCCATCGTCCTGGGTGAAAAAGATGGCGCCCTGGAACCCAAAGACCTGCCCGGTGGCGTCAGCAAAATCACCGCGCCACGGCCGGTGGCTGTTCCGAGCGAGGCCAACGATATCGTGAAGTTTTTCTGGGTAGTCGAAGGCATGGAGCCGGTCAGCGACTTTAAAAAACTCAATGCACTGTCCAAGAACAAGGACGTGGATTTCCCGCTGAACGCGGCATTTGTGGCGCAGCACATCGAACCTAATCGCGGGAAAAAAGTGAAGGTGCACTACGAGATTTTCCGGGCAGCGAGTAATACGACCAGTTATTCAAATGAGCTGGAGTTTACGGTGGGCAAGGTCGCTGCAATCAAGTTGCCCGGCGCCAAAATCGACGAAGCAAATGTAGACCAGTTGAACCCTGACGACGTAACGGACGGTGCGACGATCATCATTGCCGCCTCTGCACAATTGAAGGACGGCGACGAAATCAACGTTACCGTGGAGGGGAAAAACACCTACCCCCATCCAACCTATACCGTAAAGCCTGAAGAAGCCGATAAAGAACTGTCGTCAATCAAGCTGCCTCACAGGGTGATTGACGCCGAAGAAGGCGGCAGCATCGAGCTGAGCTACGCCGTCAAACGCAAGGCCGGCGGAACGGATGGCCCATCGGAACCGACGGTTTATGAGGTATCCAGAAAAATCGTTCCGATTGACTTGCCCGTTGCCGAAATCAACGAGGCGAACGGCGATCAGTTAAACCCTGACGACGTAACGGACGGTGCGACGATCATCATTGCCGCCTCTGCACAATTGAAGGACGGCGACGAAATCAACGTTACCGTGGAGGGGAAAAACACCTACCCCCATCCAACCTATACCGTAAAGCCTGAAGAAGCCGATAAAGAACTGTCGTCAATCAAGCTGCCTCACAGGGTGATTGACGCCGAAGAAGGCGGCAGCATCGAGCTGAGCTACGCCGTCAAACGCAAGGCCGGCGGAACGGATGGCCCATCGGAACCGACGGTTTATGAGGTATCCAGAAAAATCGTTCCGATTGACTTGCCCGTTGCCGAAATCAACGAGGCGAACGGCGATCAGTTAAACCCTGACGACGTAACGGACGGTGCGACGATCATCATTGCCGCCTCTGCACAATTGAAGGACGGCGACGAAATCAACGTTACCGTGGAGGGGAAAAACACCTACCCCCATCCAACCTATACCGTAAAGCCTGAAGAAGCCGATAAAGAACTGTCGTCAATCAAGCTGCCTCACAGGGTGATTGACGCCGAAGAAGGCGGCAGCATCGAGCTGAGCTATACCGTCAAACGCAAGGCCGGAGGGACGGACAGCCCGTCGGCACCGGCTGTATACGATGTACGCAAGGTGATCTCTCCCGGCAAGCTACGAGTCATGGGCGCTCGATACAATCGAAGCGTATACCGGGCCGCCAGTACCAGCAGGTTACTGATGGCATTCGATGCAACCACCGGAAAACCGCTTCAGGCCGAGTGGAAATACGCCGCAGAAAGCAAATGGACGAAGGCGAGTACCTGGTTTGATACCGCCCCACAGGAACACCTTCAAGTCCGCACAGCAGACGATCAAGTTACACTCAGCGAAGCGAACATCTTCGGCACCGGGAGCGACACGACCATTACCGGTCAAGCAGCATTTGTCGCGTTGCGCGATAAGAACGACATGACGGGTTGGGGCTACGGACCCAATGGTGGTGTCATTCCTCCTACCATCATCACAATGAACGATATTGTTGAAGTAAGTGCCACGCGCAGCACCTTTGCGGCCCGGCGCACCAATGACACCACGATAGCCTGGAGCACCACCGCTGGTGAGGGCAGCGACATGGGCACAGTCAATCCAGTCGGATTCGTCCGGATTGTCGGTAATATCGCTGCATTCGCCGGTATAAGAGCCAATGGGACGGTAGATGCCTGGAGCGCCGCTGCCAACGGCGGAGTGCCCACTGCCGAAATCAAGGCTGTGACCAACGCTGTCGACGTCATTCCTGCGGGGCAAGCCTTCGCCGTGAGACTCGCAACCGGACATGTAAAGGCTTGGGGGTTACCCGCCAATGTCGGAACCGTACCCGCGCCAATCGCTTCACTCGACGATATCGTAGACGTTATCGGCAATCCCTATGCCTTCGCAGCGTACCGGGCCAATGGAACCCTTGTCTCATGGGGCAACGCGACCTATGGAGGTAATGTACCTGCCCCCATCGCCGCCATGACGGACATTAAAAGGCTTGCCTGTGCCAACAAGTTCAGTTTTGTCGCCCTGCGCAAAACCAATCAGGTCATCGCTTGGGGACCTGTGGCTCAGGGGGGAACTGTTCCACAACTGATCTCGACACTGACAGATATCCTTTCCGTCGTTGCCACTTGGAACTCGTTCGCAGCGCTACGCGAAAATGGGCACGTCGTTGCCTGGCCGGAAACCAGTGCCGACGGCAAAGTGCCCGATCCCATTGCTGCCCGGGATGATGTTGTCCAAGTGGCAGGGACATCTCACGCTTTTGCCGTACTGTTCAAAGATGGAACGGTGGCAGCATGGGGCAATGCCACCGTGGGTGGGGACACAAAGCCGGTAGCGGATCAATTGACCAACGTCCGCGCTATTTACACCAATACTCACGGGTTTACCGCGCTCACCGCTGACGGTCGGGTTGTCACCTGGGGTCAACCTACGGGAGGGGGTAACAGTAGCACCGTACAGGATCGACTCAAGGGAATGGTGTCGTACCTCGCTACACCGGCTTCTCGAGGTATTGCGCTCAAAGCTAGTCGTTTGAATACAACAGGTGCAAAAGTCTGAAACAAGGCGGTGCTTTCATGCGGCGCCCTTCCAGGCGCCGCATGGGCTGACGCTGCACTAATGGGCATTGTATTGCGCACTCAGTTGAGCCAGCGGTCATTCTGTGTTCACTGGAAACCAGCGAAGCACTCCACACCGCTCATCGGAAATTCACAAACACCTGTCAGATCTGACAGGTGTGCTTTTCTCGATTCCGCGCCCTAATCACTCCATCGCCCCCACCCTAGGCAGGAGTGCCCACCATGCTCATCCAACCGCGCGAACAAATCTCGATCCTGGCCC